>Ga0222622_10001050_pt1 | contig 11065 bp, 7 predicted proteins | sample PLM2_5_b1metaG_FD_177335 | JGI IMG/M metagenome (GOLD analysis project Ga0222622, IMG submission 177335) | Groundwater sediment microbial communities from an aquifer in East River, Colorado, USA - PLM2_5_b1 | ecosystem: Environmental > Terrestrial > Soil > Riparian zone | place: USA: East River... | reverse complement strand
CGAGGGGCTGATCGTGCTGCCGCACGTCACCGCCGAACCGTTCGTGTTGCCTGATTCGAAAATGGCAGCGCTTCCGGCCATTGAGCTCGCCGATCGCGATCATTACGGCGAGTTCCTCGACGTCGTGCTCGGGGGCGGGAAGCAGAAGTGCTCGGCAAACTTTGACTATGCGGGCCCGCTGACCGAATCGGTGATCATCGGCAATGTCGCGGCGCGGTTTCCCGGCGAGACGCTCACCTTCGACGGCCGAGCGCTCGAGTTTACGAACAAGCCCGAGGCGAATCAGTATCTGACGCGCACCTATCGAGACGGCTGGAAACCTAAAGCCTGACCGATTACCAGATCCGGACACGCTCCGCTGGCGGCCGGTACATCTTGTCGCCGGGCTTCACTCCGAAGGCGTCGTAGAACGCGTCGATGTTGGTCGGCGGATTGCCGCCGCGATAACGCGATGGTGCGTGCGGATTGGATGTGACGATGGCGCGAAGGCGCTCGTCTCGTATCTTCTCGCGCCAACACTGCGCCCATCCGATGAACACTCGCTGCTCGCCCGTGAAGCCGTCGATCTCGGGTGAAGGCCTGCCGCCCAGGGACAGTTTGTACGCTTTGAACGCGATCGACAGCCCGCCGAGATCACCAATGTTTTCTCCCAGCGTCAAGTTGCCGTTGACGTGAAGACCGGGCAGCGGTTCGAACGCATCGAACTGATCGGACAGCATCCTGGCGCGTTTTTGAAATTCCTGGTCGTCAGCCTTCGTCCACCAATCGCGCAAACGTCCCTCGCCATCGTAGTGCCGTCCCTGATCGTCGAATCCGTGCCCGATCTCGTGGCCAATCACCGCGCCGATCCCGCCATAGTTCACCGCGTCGTCTGCTTCGAAATTGAAGAACGGCGGTTGCAGAATCGCGGCCGGGAAGACGATTTCATTCTGAACCGGATTGTAGTACGCGTTCACCACCTGCGGCGCCATCAACCATAGCGATCGATCGACAGGCTTACCCAGCTTCGCGACCTGGAAATCAGTTTCGAACTTCGCCGCTCGCTCCGTATTGCCGACGAGATCCTCCTTCTTGACGACGAGTCCGTCGTAGCTTCTGAACTTGTCGGGATAGCCGATCTTGGGCGTGAACTTCGCGAGCTTTGCCAGCGCTTCCTTCTTGGTATCAGGCGTCATCCAATCGAGCGTTGAAATCGATTGCCGGTAGGCTTCGAGCAGGTTCCCGACCATCGTTTGCATCCGCGCTTTCGCGGAGGGAGGGAAATGCTTTTCCACGTACAACTTTCCGACTGCCTCCGGTAGTGACTGCTGAACGAGTGCGACGGCACGTTTCCATCGTTCGCGCTGCTGCTGCTGGCCGCTGAGGGTTCGACCAAAGAATTCGAAGTAGGCGTCGACGAACGGCTTGTTCAGGAACGGTGCCTCTGCGCTGATGACTCTGGCTCGAAGCCACGCCTTCCAGGCATCGAGCGGTGTTCGCGACGCGAGAGCACCGACTCCTGACAGAAACGATGGCTGCAAGACGATGACGTCTGGAGCTTTGTCGTAGCCCTGCACATGGGCCCATGCCAGCCAATCGAATCCGCGGAATTCAGTATTCAGATTCGCGATCGGAACCTTGTTGTACGTCTTGATCGCGTCGCGGCTCTCAACCGGCGTCCACTGCGCTCTGGCAAACTCCGTCTCGAGCCCCAGCACCTGGCTTGCCTCATCGGCAGGCGACGGGCTGCCGATCAGCCCGAAGATCTTTGTCAGGTAGTCGACATACTTCTGTCGAATGTCGACGTACTTGCTGTCCGAGCTCAGATAGTAATCACGCTCCGGGAGTGCCGTGCCCGCTTGCCGTATCCTGACGATATTTGCGGCCGGGTCTTTCGGGTCCGGCTGAATGAACTCCGTCGTCACACCGTCGACACCAATCATCGATAACTCGCCGACCAACTTGGACAGATCAGACATCGTCTGGACGGCGGTAATCTTCTCGAGGTGTTTCTTGATCGGCGCTGGCCCGAGTTGCTCCACGAGGCGTTCGTTCATGAAGCTCTCGAAGAAATCTCCGACTTGTTGCGACACCGACCCATCAGTCCGGTTTGGCTGGGCGGCGGATGCTTCAATCAGCGAACGGATATTGACGTCGGCCGCATCGGCCAACTCGACGAACGCGCCATACACCGCTTTGTCCGCGGGCAACGGTGTCTTCGCCAGCCACGTGCCGTTGACGTACTGGTAGAAGTCGGAGCCGGCAGAGACCGACGTGTCCATGCCCGATCGATCGATTCCGGAAGGGAGGTCGGCTCGCGCTGGAGGCGTGACCTGCTTCACGGACGACGACGACAGCACCACGAAACACGCACCGAGTACCGAGAACCCTCTCACCATCTGTCGCCTTCCCCTGTTCTCGTGGTACCAAGTGTTCGCCTCAGCCACGCGATCATCTCCGCCTTGTAGTGCTGCTGATCGGCATCCTTCCACGTACCCATGCCGTGGCCGCCAGCCTCGATCGTGATGATGTCGCAGCGAGCTCCCACCTTCCGCATCGCCTCACACAGAATCGTCGACTGCTCGTAGGGAACCTGATCGTCACGGGTGCCGTGGATGGCCAGGAACGGCGGCATCCCCTTATGCACTGCATAGATCGGCGAGATGTCCTTCAGCTTTGAGAAACTGGCTTCGTCGTAGCCGTCAACGCCAAAGAACCAGATGCCCCCGCCAGTCTTCTGATGACCGTTAATCGACGCCATGTTGAAGCGGCCCGGGTATGCCTGTCGCTGCCGCGCGATCTTCTCGTAATCGACCGGACCGTAGATATCGACGACCGCCGCCACTTTTGTGGATGATGTTTCGTGCGTCGCGGCGTAATTCACGAGGAACGCGCCGGCTGACTCACCCGCCAGTACGATCTTCGCGGGGTCCACCTTGTACGCCGCTGCGTTCGCCTTCACCCATTTGACAGCGGCATCGACATCTTCCCTCGCCTCGGGAAAGCGGAACTCCGGCGCCATGCGATAGTCGATGCTGAACCAGGCAAAGCCGGCGTCGGCGAGTGGTTGGAACGTCGGCGCCATGTTCGTTCCGCGGCTGCCGCCGTCGAATCCCCCTCCATGCACGAGTATGGCGGCCGGGAACGGGCCTGGACCGTCTGGTACGTGCATGTCGAGCATCAGCGCGTGGCCGCCGGGCTTCCCGTATTCGACGGCCTTTTGATCGGTCGACCGCGGTACCGAGATGACGGCGCACGCGCACAAGCAAAAAATGAATGTCTTCATAACTGGAACCGGCGTATGACGAAACCGCGCGGAGGTGACTCTAGTCGTCGGTCTTCGGGAACGTCAACACGCCAAAGCGCGTGGCCAGCACACGTCGCACTGGAGCCGGATACGGCACGTCGGCGCCCTTGATGCTATGCCACAGCACGCGATTCAGCGCGTCCTCGTCGATGCGATCGTAATCACTGAAGTCCATGCGCGCCGAAATCGCCGCACCGTAACCCTGAGGCGGGTTTCTCGTCATCAAATCGGTTCGCGGCTGCACTGCCGTGAAGCCGGAGAGATCCGGCTTCGCCATGAAACTGTTCACCATCGGGGCCGCTGCGGCGTCGTGCTGCGTCATCGGCGGCAATCCGAGCAACAGCTCCACGGTGCGCAGCATGCTGACCGTCGAATACATTTCGCTGTCGACGACGCCGCGCTTCACGTAGGGGCTAATGACCAGTCCGGCCGTGCGATGCGAATCGACATGGTCGGGTCCGTTCTGCGCATCATCTTCGATGATGAAAATGGCAAACTGCGGCCAGACCTTGCTCTTGGTGATGGTCTCAACGATCTTCCCGACCGCGACGTCGTTGGAGGCCACCTGGGCTTTGGGCGTGAACGCTCCGGGCGTCGTCCCCTGAGTGTGGTTCTCGCCGAGAGACATGAACATGAAGTTCGGGACGGTGCCATTGCGATTCATCTCCTCGAACTCTTCGACGAACCGATCGGCGCGCGTGTAGTCGCGAAGCCGCGGCGCCTCCATTCCGGCCGGGCGCTGTTCCACCATCGGATCGACGATCTGCTGCTCGAATCGCGTGCTGCGCACTTCCGCGACGCCGCGACGGTTACCCATACCAAAGGTCATCACCTTGAGGCCGTGTTGCTTGGCCAGTTCCCAGATGTAAGGCGTCGACTGATCGGAGATGCCGCCGCCGGTGATGAGCGCGCCGTGCTTCGAGTAGCTCAACGTCCATGCCCGCTGCGTGAAGTCGGTCGCGTAGGCCGACGTCGTCCAGGGCTGGCCGTCCTGCGAGACTTCGCCGCTGCAGTACAGATTGTCGAGGAGCACGAACTGCTCCGCCAGCGCGTGCTGGTTCGGCGTCACGTCGCGCCCGAACAGCGTCAGGCTCGGATCGCCGTTACCCTGCTTCAGATCCCCGAACACCTGATCGTAGGTGCGATTCTCCTTCATGATGAACAGCACGTGCTTGATCGGCGAGCCCTCGCCAACCTTGGTGGGGATCACACCGCTCGCTGCAGCTTCGGAATTCTCGAGCAGCGTGTCGTGATAGCGCGCGTTGTCGTAGACCTGCTTCGTGTAGCTGGACAATCGATCCGCATCCGGCACGTCGACGAACGAAATCAGGCCGTTCAGCTGATTGCCGTGATGCTGGAAGCTTGGCGCCGGCGCCGTCTGATCGATCGGCCGCCTGACGAGTGTCGGGCCGGTCCCGTTGCCCTTGCCGCTGCCAACGATGATCCGCTTGCCGTCAGCCGTGGTCGCAACCAACGTCGGATACCAGCCGGTCGGCAGGAAACCGAGCGGCCGGCTTTTCTCGCGATTCTCGATGTCGATCACTGATACGGAGTTGTTATCGGCGTTCGCCACGTACAGCCGTTTCCCGTCGGGCGACAGCGCCAGCGAATTCGGTGTGCTCCCGGCCGGCGCCTTCGGACCGAGCGCGGTACTGATCACTTCCAACCGCTGCCGCGATTTGAGATCAAATGCGATGACGTTGTTGGTGTTGCCGCACGACACGAAGAGACGCCCATCGGTCGTAACCACGACATCGTTCGGATGCGGATCGGTCGCCAGCGAGCCGACAATCTTCGGCTGATTCGAGTCGCTGACGTCCACGACTGTGACGTTCGCGGACCCGAGATTCGCCACGTACAACAACTTGCCATCTCTGGAAAGTCGCGCTGCCATCGGATGATCGCCGACGCGCAGCCGCGCAATCGCGCGTCCGCCACGTGTGTCGAGAACGTACAGCTGCTGGTCCGAGTTGTTCAGGGCGTAGAGAAGAGATCCGTCCGGCGACGCGCCCAACCATGCCACGGCGGTCTGATCCTTCTGTGCGCCGTACAACGTGTAGCCAACGCGCGCTTCCTTCCACCCGCCGTTGTCCCAGCGATCGAAAATCTGGATGTCGCTGGCCTTGTAGCCAGCGCCGTTCGACACGTAGATCCGGTCGCCCTTTGGAGAAAATGCCAGGCCGCTCCACGCCTGCTCCATCTGAAACGTCGCGACTTCCTTCTCACTCGCGAGATCAACGATGTGGAGCGCGTGATGGGTATAGCCGCTGTTGGTGAACGCGAAGAGCGTGCCGTCGGGACTCACCTGGCCGCTGAGGATCATGTCTCCTGACGGTAGCTGACGGCCAGCTGGCGTCGTTTTCCAGCCGCTCACTAGAAGCGCGTCCGCGCCGTTCTGGCCCGGCACCGTCATTTCTTTGCCCGACACCGGGTGCTTGATTCTGAACGGCTCCAATGCGGTCCAGGCGGCACCGGCCAGAACGACGGTGATCAGGGTCAGGATGAGGCGTTTCACGGATCCCTCCTCGTTGGCCGAGAGGGTACTCCAAAGCCGTGACGAACGCGTATCACTTCTCCTGGCCCGGGCCTTCCAGGATCTTGCCGTCCGGGGCGATCGTCATCTCCACGTCTTTCTTGTGGGCGCGTTGGACAACGATCTCGTAACCCTCGAGCCGTTCGTTCCCGCCTGTCACCTCGGTGACCGCCATGATCTCCTTCATGGCTGCCTTCGGAAACTGCCGCGCGACCGTCTGCACGACTGGCTGCGGAAGTTCGCTCGCAGATATCTGCTGCTCCCAATTGTGAAACGTTCCGTCGGCAAAGATGTCCGCCTCGAATTTCTTACCACCCTGCGTGAACTCGAGATCGTACACGTCCTTGCCGTTTTCCTTCTCCTTGCTCGATTTATCGATCTTCGCTTGCGGGAATTTGGTCGTGAGGGCGTTGAGCACTCTTGCAGGGATGTCGGCGCGGGCTTGCGACGATGATCTCGACACCACGGCGGCTTCTCCGTAGTCCGCGCGGACCGTTGCCACGGATTCCATATGCAGACTGAACAGCAGAGCGATCACCGAAACAGCGCACGGGGGCATGGCAGGTCTCCTTCTAAAATTTGTCAGCCTGCGGCTGAGCTGTGGCATCCCAGCGGACTTCGTTTTGCACCGCTCAGGCCTGGGTAAGGCTGAGGCCGGCCTCATCTGGAAAACGTTGGGAGATACAGTCGCAGAAATGGTAAAGCGAGTTACATATAGCATACTGGCGCTGACCGTCCTCTCAGTGACCGCCCTGGCAGCGGTTCAAGAGCAAATCTATTTTCCCGCCCACGACAATGCGGAAGCCCAAATCGTCGCCAGAATCAATGCCGAGACTGTCCGGCTGGATATCGCGGTCTGGCTGCTCGACGACGGGTCTATCACTCAGGCGGTCATCAACCGCTTTCAGGCGGGAGTCCCGGTTCGCGTGCTTGGCGATCGAGCGAGTATTTTCGAAAGCGATCCGCACACACGCGCGTCTTTCGAGCGGCTCGCAACCGCCGGGATCCCGATCCGCTTGCGCTACTTTCCGACGGACTTTCCGCAAATCATTCACTGGAAGTACGGCGGATTCACCGGGCAGAACTCGGCGGTCATCGGATCAGGGAACTGGACGAGCTTTGAGCTGAAGCCGGCGAGCAGCACCAACTTCAAAGACGAAACCGAGATGTTCACGAACGACCCGGCGATCGTGAACGCGCTGCAAACCCAGTTCGACAAGTTCTGGGTGGACACCACCTACTTTCTCGACTGGCCTGCCGCGTACAAGCGGGAAACCGGAATCGATTGGCCCACGCCGATGAACATTCAGCGGGTGCGGCTCGAACCTGATTACCCAACCGATGGGCTGCTCTGGGGACAGGGACCGGAAATCATCAACCCGATGATCGCGGAGATCAACGCGGAGAACACGGCCGTCGATATGGTGAGCTACCGCCTGACGGTGCCGACGCTCACCGATGCCCTCATCAAGAGAAAGCAAGCGGGCGTGGCGGTACGCGTATTCGTCGAACCGACTCAGTACCGCAACGACGCGTATCCGGAATACTGGCTCGTCGGAAACGAGACGGACAAATTGTGGGTCGCCGGCATCCCGATCAAGATCCGCACGCACGACGGCCTCACCCACATGAAGACGCTGATCACGTCGCGCTCAGCGCTGCTCGCCTCGTCGAACTTTACGCAGAACTGGGAGCGCGATCACAACTACTTCATTCCGCTCGCCTCCAAGCCGGCGCTCTATGGGCAGATGAAGAACGAGTTCAATCGGATGTGGAACGACACGGCGCATTACACGAGTTTCAAGCCGCTGCGTCCCGCTACGTCATCGATCGTGTCGCCGAGCGCGGGCGCGGTGAATGTGTCGAGGCAGCCGAAACTCACGTGGAAACGCGCGCCTTGGGCGGTCGCATTCGACGTCTACCTGGGCACGAGCCTCAGCAACATGACCGCAGTCGCCCGCGTCCCCGCCGTCCTGAAAGAGGACCCGCCCCTGACCTACTCGTACACGCCCAGTCAGCCGCTGCAACTGTCGACGACGTACTGCTGGAAGGTCGTGTCGCGCACATTCGCGACGGATGTTGACCCAACATTGATTGCCTCGACGAGCACGATCGCGTTTACGACCGGCGTCAGAGTATCCGGCGCTTGCAGCAGCGCTTCAGGATCTACGCCCCCAACTCCGAGTGGCTTTCGCATCCTCCGCGCTCCCTGACGGCCGTGCACGAGCGTTGCTCGTCAAGAGCATCAGTAATCCCCTATTCGCGGCCCGCAATCGGCCATCACGCTTCAGTGCCGTAATTGATCTGCATGCGCCGGACAGCCACACCAGCGATCCACAAGACGAACCCGGTCAGAAGGAGCAGCCCGAGGATGGCGCCTGGACGCGAGGCGGGCGCGGCGGGGGCGGCCAGCAACCGAACGAGCATCGGCGCGTCGACGTCGATGGGTGCAGGGACCGGACAGAGCGACTGCAAGTAATACAGGACGCTGACTTTCTGCAGCACATGCGGAAAGATGCCGTTGGCCCCCTCCCACGCGAGCAGCACGGCCGCCGGAATAATTGGATTGCGGACGTAGAGTCCAACGGCGAGAAAGACACTTCCGTAGCCCACGCAGCCCATAGCCGCGGTCGCCGCATACCAGAAAACGTGCCCCACCCCGCCGGCATTCCAATACGACTGGACTTCCACCGAATCGTGCGGCCACATCATCGCCGCGAGCATGAGCAGCGCACCGCCCCCGAAGATGGCGGCCGACGCGATCAGGCCGGCCAGGTACTTACCCGCGAGCAGCACCTCGCGCCGGGCTGGCGCAAGAAACCAGAAGTGCAGCGTTCGATTGCTCATCTCGCCGCGGAAGAGATACATGAAGATGCCGAGACACCCGAAGAAGATGGCGAGTCGCAGGTAGAAATACTGGAAGATCCCCGCAAAGACGGTTCGGTCTTCCTCGAAATCGAGCAGGCGGCGGATGTTTCGATTTTGCAGTTTGCCATCGACGAACTGGAGCCAGGCGACTCGCCTCCCGCCGAAGTAGGTAATGTCGCGATACTCCGTTCGCTCCTCGACGAAGCCAAGGCCGGCCGACGAGGCCACCGTGCTGAACGTCTTTCCGTCGTTACTCAGCTGAATGTTGAAGTCGCGCGTGTCGGACTCGGCGCTCTCCCCTCCCGCACTGGCGTGCTTGATGATGAAGCGTGACACGGGACGAACTGCTCCCAGATCCACCTGCAGGAACAGTGGGTAGTCGTCGGCGCACCACCGGTCGGACTGACCTCCTGCGACACTGCCGTTGACCGCCTTCTCGGGCCCCTGATCCTCCCTGCACGGAATGCTTCCGGTGGCGGGACGGTTCAGCGCGAGGTTTGTCCGGCCCTCCGGCCCATAGATCTCGAACTCGTAGATCCTGGCGATCGGTTCTCCGCTGTAGGACGGACGGTTGATATTCAGGCGGACGAAGCGCGCGTCGGCCGGTGGTTCGATCACGTGCGTCGTCGTTCCGGGACTGGCGCCTCGTTGCCGGACACGATGGCTCCGCGTGGACCAGCGTTCCTCAGCCGGCTTTCCCAATCGCTTCTTGACGGCGTCTGCCGTTTCGCCGTCCTGGATGCTGTCCATCAGCGCCGCTGCGATCACACCGCGGCGGGCGAGCCGCTCCCCCCGCAACTTCGCGTCGACACCATGGCCAAAAAAGATCACCGACGGCAGGAGCGCTAACCCGTAAACCCAGAACGAGCGCTTGGCAAAGAAGACACGGCGCAGTTCAATCTTCGCGATCGTCCATGCCTGTGCGGCACGGCTCGACAGGGAATGCCGGGAGTCGGAGACTGTCGATCCTGTTCCCATTACGAGTCGCCGCCGATCAGGTATTCGTACAACGCGTCCACGTTCTCATCGGCCGGCACCACGCTTTCGATCCGGTGGCCGTCGAGGGCGATCCGTCCGAGCGCGCGCGCGAACTGCTCCCGATCGCGCGTCATCACCAGCAGTCCGAGCCGGTCGTCGTTCAGCTTGATCTCGGTGATGTGATCCTCAGCAAACAGTAACGCCGCCACGCCGGACGCGTCGCAGTCCCGGCATCGGACGATGAACTGGCTGGGATGCTCGTCGATCTCGTCGCGCACCTTGCGAATCTTTCCTTCGGCCACGATCATGCCGTTGGCGATGAGCACGACTTGATCGCTGATCACGTCCACCTCCTGGAGCACGTGGCTCGAGATGATGACGTGCTTCCCTTCTGCGGCCCAGGCACGGAACAAGTCGATGGTCTCCGCGCGCACCAGCGGGTCGAGACCGTTGAGGGGTTCGTCCAGCACCAGCACGTCGGGATCGTGCGCGATCGCCTGGGCCAGCCGCACGCGTTGCCGCATCCCCTTGGAATATGCCGCGACCTTGCGGGTCGCTGCCTCGGTGAGACTCAGGCGCTCGAGCGCCTTCCAGGCTCGTTCCTCCGCTTCCGATCGGCCGTATCCGAAAAGCAGGAGGCCGGTCGTGATGAACGTAAATCCGGTCGCCCAGCGGGGGGCGGTGTCGTACTGCGTGGCATATCCCGTCTTCCGCATCAGCGCTTCGGGATCGCGCGGAGAAATCCCGCGCAGCCGGATGCTCCCGTGGTCGGGAAAGATCAGGCCGGTCATCAAATTCATCAGCGTCGTCTTACCCGCACCGTTTGGCCCGACGAGGCTCGTGATGCCGGGCGGGATGTTCAGCGTGACGCGGTTCACGCCGAGCACTTCGCCGTAGAATTTCGACACTTCGTCGAAAATTACTCCGGGGACTTCGTCCCCGGACCCCTTACACGCTCTCTCGCGAGCCGCTCCGCCGGCTCGCTCCGCTCGCGTGGCGCTCTCGCTGCGCTCGTGCGCTGCCATCCCGCTCATCGAACGACCTCGACCTGGCTCATCGCACGACCTCCACCGGCCGCAGCTTTCGTTCGATCACCACGACGAGCAAGAGAACGAACGTTGCCAGCGAGAACATGGAGGCCCACGCGCCGGGACCGTCGGGGGGATCGACGTCGAGCAACGCGCACCACACCCGGTTGACTGCCCACGCTGGATCGAGGATGTGTCCCCACGTCACCCGGAAGATGTTGTTGATCATCTCGGACACGCCGCTGAGGATGAAGAAGAACGCGAGGCTGACCGCCCCGGCCACGACCCTCCACTTCACGTAGGCGGAACTCGCCATTGCCACCAAGCCCAGGATGAGCAGCCAGAGAAGAAACCCAATCACCACGCCAATAC
>Ga0222622_10001048_pt1 | contig 11071 bp, 12 predicted proteins | sample PLM2_5_b1metaG_FD_177335 | JGI IMG/M metagenome (GOLD analysis project Ga0222622, IMG submission 177335) | Groundwater sediment microbial communities from an aquifer in East River, Colorado, USA - PLM2_5_b1 | ecosystem: Environmental > Terrestrial > Soil > Riparian zone | place: USA: East... | reverse complement strand
AACGGAGGGCGACGACAAGTGAGCACCGCCCGCTACATCGGCGCTCATACGATCGACAACGGCGGAATCGACATGGCGGTCAAGAGGGCCGCCGCGACGAAGATGACGGCACTCCAGATCTTCACCGCCGTGCCGAAGTTCTACAACGAGAAGATGAGCGTGCGCCCCGAGCGTGCCGAGCGGTTCAAGAAGGCGCTGCGCGACTCGGGCATCGCTCCGCGAAACGTGATCGCGCACGGCGCCTACGTGCTGGGCGTGGCGACGCCCGACCCCGACAAGTGGGCGCGAGCCAGCGCCGGTCTCGCCAAGGAGCTCGAGCGTGCGACGACGCTCGGCATCGGCGCGGTGTGCTTTCACTCCGGCGCGGCGACCGACGGCGACCGTGAGGCAGCCGCCAAGCGGATCGCGAAGGCGATCACCAACGCCCTGAAAACGGTCGACAGCGAGACGCGGGTCCTCGTCGAGAATACCGCCGGCGCCGGGACGACAATGGGGCGCACGCCTGAGGAAATCGGGTTGATCCTCGCCGATGTGCCGGCATCGCTGCGCGCGCGCACGGGCTATGGTCTCGACACCTGCCATCTGTTCGCCGCCGGCTACGACCTGACGATGGGCCCCGACGCGCCGGCGCTGATCGTCGACGAGTTCGAGCAGGCGACAGGCGAGGCGCCGTCGTTCTTTCATCTCAATGACAGCGCGGGCGCGCTCGGGTCGAACACCGATCGCCACCAGCTGATCGGAGAAGGGAAGATCGGCGCGGAGCCATTTCGCTGGCTGCTCGCCGACCGCCGCACCGTCGGCGTTCCCCTCGTGCTCGAGACACCGCAGCAGAACTACGAGATCGCGGACGACGACCCGTCGCCCGATCCGTGGGACGAGAAGATGGTGCGCTTGCTCACATCGTTCGTCGGCGACGCGTAAGTATTTCGGGAGCCGCGTTCTCCCATTTCGTCAATTCTCAGAGGGAAAATCGCTCGCCGGCCCAAGTCGAATGCCGCCGATGCTCGCCTGTGCGCCGTGAGAACCTGACCGTGAACCAGAGGGGAAACAGGGGCGCGGCACGCTTTCTCCAGAGGGAAACTCGCCGCAGAGGCCGGTGGAAAAACTGAATTCACCGGCGTTTTCCCAGGAGAAAATACGAATTCTCCTATGAGAAAACCGTAAATTGGCTATTGCGCCCTGGGCGCGTGTGTGTAGTTTGTGCCCGTCGGACAGGTATTCCTTCCGCGAAACCGGACTCCGATCATCCACAGGAGAAACCAGCATGGCAGCCAAGAAGAGGGGCGGTGCGAAGCGTGGCAAGAAGCGCGGTGCGAAGAAGAGCGCGAAGCGCGGTAAGAAGAGAGGCGCGAAGAGAAGCGCGAAGAAGAGCAGCCGCCGGAAGAAGGCGAAGCGTTCTGGCGCGAAGCGCACGCCGAACGCGGCCTTCATGAAGCCGATGCAACCGTCCGAACAGCTTTCGACTGTCGTCGGCAGCGGCATGATGCCGCGCACCGAAGTCACGAAGAAGCTGTGGCAGTACATCAAGCGGAAGGGCCTGCAGGATTCGAAGAACCGCCGCATGATCAACGCGGACGAGAACCTCCGTCCGATCTTCAAGACGGGCCAGGTGTCGATGTTCGACATGACCAAACTGGTCAACAAGCACCTTTCTTAGTCTCGCAAGGGGCTGTGACAGCGAGGGACGGGCCATTCGGCCCGTCCCTCGCTTGCATCTCAAACATGCGATGGTCATCCCTACCGGAACTACGGTATTCGGGAATGACGCCTACGCGTCGGTCAGCAACGCGAAGTATCCCAACATCTCGTCATTACGACTCTCCCGGAAACTGCGGGGATCAAGCGAACACGCGACAACGGCGCGGGTATGTGACAGCAGCCGTAGGTCTGCAGTAGATTGCTCACTCGTCGCGGCCAGGTGCGTGAGTCACAGTACATTGTTGGCGCGTTCGTCGTAATTCGTCGTAGTTTCGCGATCGTCAGGCACCCGGGAGGCTATTCAGCCTCGCGGAGCGTCCCGACGCGTAGGCGTCATTCCCGATCCCCGTAGTTCCGGTAGGGATGGCGTCATTTCCGATTACCGTGGTTAAAGACTAGTGGCCCGCAAACCCACACCAAAACAGAGCTCCGTCGCGCAGGCTCGTAGCTCGCGTCGGCCCTCCTCCGGGCGAACCTGGGAGGGCTTCAAGTCGCTCGCCGCGCTGATCGCCATCTTTCTCGCCATCCGCATCTTCATCATCCAGGCGTATCGGATTCCGTCCGCGAGCATGGTGCCGAGCCTTCTCGTCGGAGACTGGCTGTTCGTGAATCAGTTCATCTACGGTCCGACTCTCCCGTTCACGAACCATCCGATTCGGCTGCGCATTCCCGGTACGGCGGTGCGCCTCTACAAGGATCCGAAACGCGAAGAGATCGTCGTCTTCCAGTCCCCGCCACAAAGCGATCAGCCCGAGGATCCGACACCGACACTCGTCAAGCGCGTGATCGGGATGCCGGGCGACACGATCTATATGCGGAAAGGGCTCGTCTACATTAATGGGGTACCCCACCCTCACACTCACGCCGCGCAGGATGCGTCGGAGGATGGCACGGAGTCGAGCTACTCCGGTCCGATCTTCGACTGGCAACACAAGGCAGAGATCAAGGGCTCGCGGTTCGGTCCACCGCCAGTGCGACCGACGCTCGATGACTGGGGTCCGCTGCTCGTCCCCGCCGAGCACTACATGATGCTCGGCGATAATCGCCACAACTCGAAGGACAGCCGCTACTGGGGATTCGTGCCGCGTAACAACGTCCGAGGCGAGCCGATCTTCGTGTACTACTCTTACGATCGGGACTGCGGCTCGGGCGTCTGCCCTCTCACCGACATTCGCTGGAGTCGCATCGGCCACCTGATCCGGTGAGGAATCGCGGCGGCGAGACAGACGGTAGCCGCGAGCGAGCCGCCGCGGCGGCGAATGAGCCGCCCACGAGCAGGCTGCCGCTCATTCGCGGCCTCACGCTGCTCGGTACCGTTGCCCTCGTCGTCGGCAACATGGTCGGGACGTCGATCTACACGCTCCCCGCCTCGCTCGCCGACGTGGCCGGCCCGTTCGGGCTCGTGGCCTGGCTCTTCACCGCGACCGGATACCTGTTCGTCGCACTCGTCTACGCGCGGCTCGGTACGCGCTACCCGCGCACCGGCGGGCCCTACGTCTTCGCGCGCGCTGCCTTCGGCGACTTCGCCGGGTTCATAACGGTCTGGAGCTACTGGGTGAGCACGGTCGTCGGCAATGCGGCGATCGTCACTGGCGCGGTCGGCTACCTCGTCGGCTTCTTTCCCGCACTCGAGCAGAACGCCGCGGGCCGCTTCGCGCTCGCCCAGGCGCTGATCTGGGGACTGTGCATTCTCAACGTCCGCGGCATCAGGCAGAGCGCGCGCGTGCAGACGACAGTGATGTTCCTCAATCTCGTCCCGCTCGGTCTCCTCGCCATCTTCACGCTGCGACGGTTCGACCTCGCGAACCTCCATCCTTTCGCGCCTCACGGTTACGGCTCCCTCGCCGCCGCCGCGGCACTCGTCGTCTGGGCGTACTCGGGGATCGAGTCGGCGACGGTCCCGGCCGAGGAGGTCCAGGCCCCTGAGCGCACGATTCGCCTCGGTACCATGCTCGGCTACGCCGTGGGCACGACGATCTTCCTCCTCACCGCCCTCGCCGTCGCGGGGTCGCTGCCTAACGCGACGATCGCGGGGTCGGCGCGGCCGATCGCCCTCGCTGCCGAGCACGCGGTCGGCCCGTGGGCCGGAGCGGTGATCGGCGTCGCCGCCATCGCCGCGGCGCTCGGCACGCTCAACGGCTGGATCCTGATGGCAGGCCGGATTCCGCTCAGCGCCGCTGCCGACGGCGTCTTCTTCCGCCCGCTGGCGGCAGTGCATCCGCGCTACGGCACCCCTGTAAAAGCGCTCGTCGTCGGCACCGCCGTGTCGAGCGCGATGCTTCTCCTCTACTTCACCCACACGCTGCTCGGCGTGTTCAACTGGATCGTGCTTCTCGCTGTGCTGCTGACGCTCCTGCCCCATCTCTTCGCGACGGCCGCCGAGATCAAGCTCGGAGGGCAGGCGGCGTCGCGCTCAGTCGCGGTCATCGCGTTCGTCTTCGTTCTCTACACGATCTACGGCGTCGGCCTGAGCGTGATTCTGTGGGGACTCGTGCTCGTACTGGCGGGGATTCCGCTGTATTTCGTGCTGCGAAAAAGCGGGCGGTAGTAACGACAACTACCAATAACGAAGCGCGGTCGATGGCTCTTGCCATCGACCGCGAATTCATTGCGCCTCTCGTGGTAGCTACCGCCTACCGCCTACCGCCCACCGCCTGCCGTTATGAACCTTAGCACGTTCTGCTGAAACCGATCGTCGCCGACGTCGCCGCCTGTCCCGCCGTTCGTCTTGATCAGATCGTCGACGCGCGCGAGCCGGTTCTCGGGATTCGGATGCGTGCTGAAGAACTCCGGCGCATTGCCGCCCTGGTTCAGCTTCTCGAGCGTCACCAGCAGATCGTGCATCCCCCTCGTATCGTACCCGGCCTCCTTCATCAGTCTCACGCCCAGTGCGTCGGCCTCGAGCTCGTCCTGCCTGCCGAAGCGCATCGACACGAGCTGCCCAATCGCCGCCGCCACCGCGGCGTTCGATGCCGAACGATTCGGATTGTCCGGATCATATGCGGCGATCGTCGCCGCACCGACGAGCGTCTGCGAGAGCTGCGACTTCGCGAGCTGCTCGGCGCCGTGCCGCGCGACGACGTGGCCGACCTCGTGACCGAGCACGCCCGCCAGCTCCGCTTCGTTGTGCAGTCGGCCGAGCAGCCCAAGCGTGATCGAGACCTGACCGCCCGGCAGCGCGAACGCGTTGATCGTCTGCGGATCGGCGAGGACGTGGAAGTCGTACTTGTACGGCGTGTCCTTGGCATCGCTCTGCTGGACGACGCGCTGGCCAACCGACTCGACGTAGTTGTTGATCACCGCTTGGTCGATCTCTCCGCCGAACTGCTGCGCCATCTCGGGGAACGCCTGCAACCCGAGGGCGACCTCCTGATCGGGCGCGATGTTGACGTGCTGCACTTCTCCGGTCACCTCGTTCGTCGACTTGGACGAGAAGTAGGTGATCGCTCCAATGATCGCCACGATGATGGCGACGATGAGACTTGAACCGCGACGCACGGTGGCCTCCTGACGGTGGCGGGTGATACTCAGCCGGACGCGTTGATTTTGGCAACGCACATGCCACGCCAGTCGACAGTCGGCGTTCGCCGTGGCGATCGCCCTGTCGGTGCCCGGCGAGCACACGTACGTTGTGGGCCGCATCACCCTCCACCCCGTTTCCGTGCAGGCTCTCGTCCGTCACGCCTTCGCCGCCGCATTGCTCCTCGCCGTGAATGGGGTTCCGGCATCGGCGATCGCGCAGGCATATGTGCCGCGGCTGGCGACAGAGCGTGCTCTCCGTGGCGTCGTGCAGGGCCGCCTCGTCGCCGACACCTTCTGGTCGTCGATCCTCACCACCAGAAAGCGCCTCGTCGTCTATCTACCGCCCTCGTACCTGTGGACGCGAGGTCGCCGATACGCCGTCGCCTACTATCTGCACGGTGCTTACGGCGGCGAAGACGACTGGACGAAGAATGGACGCCTTGCCGAGGTGATGGACTCGCTCATCGCGGGCGGGATGACGGAGATGATCGTCGTCATGCCCGATGGCGACGACGGCTGGTACACGACATGGAACTCACTCGGCAACTTCGCCGACTGCACGAGGACGCCGCGGGCGCGCGAGAGCGCAGAGACGTACTGCGTGCCGTGGCCGAAGTACGACGACTACATCGCCCGGGATCTGGTGGCCCATGTCGACTCCAACTATCGCACGCTGCCCACGCGCGAGCATCGAGGAATCGCGGGACTGAGCATGGGAGGCTACGGCGCCGTGTCGCTCGCGCTCCGGTACGATGACGTCTTCTCCGCCGCGGCGAGCCACTCGGGTGTGCTCGCTCCGCTGCTCGCCACGAGCGGCGCGGCGAAGGGCGAGGCGACCGACGTCGACTCGCTTCGCGCCCGCTGGATTGCCGGCCTGTGGCCGGCGCTGCGACTCGCCTTTGGAGGACGTGATCTCTATGGGTGGACGGCGCGCGATCCGGCGCGCATGGCAAAGCGCGCGCTTGCCCGCGGCGCGAAACTGCCGCCGCTGATGATCGACACAGGTGTGAATGATCCGTTCACGCCGCAGAGCAGGGCGTTCGTCGCCGCCGCGCGGGCGCTCGGCGAGCGCGTGACGTATCACGAGTGGCCGGGAGCGCACGACTGGGACTACTGGCGTGCCCACGTCGGCGAGTCGCTCGCCTGGCTCTCGTCCCAGATCGCGACCGCCGACCGTTAGCCGCCCCTCGGAGGCCGCCCGGCCCTTGGGTGCGCGCGTGCCGATTCTGTGGCATGACGCGGGTTAGCGCGTCAATCTGTTGCAGGTCTTGCCCTTACCCTATGTTGGAGCCAATGGCCAGCTACTTTCCGCGCCACACCGTCTCCTGGAAGCTCGAGGAGCCGCCCGCGTTTCGGAAGCTGACGCTGTCCCTGATCGAGATGGGACTCGTCACGGGCGTTCTTCTGCGCCTGTACCGCTCGCTCGTCATCACGCACGGCGCGAGCAGCTGGATCTACTTCGGGTTGACGGCGGCGTTCGGCGCGGTGGTGCTGTTCGGCATGTGCACCGCGCACCTGGCCAACTTCACGATTCGCCAGTGGCTGTGGCGGGCGCCGGTCTTCGCGGCCCTCGAGATCGCTGGTGAGATGCTCGCCAGCCTCGCGCTGATCGCGCTCCATCGTGAACCGTGGGGCACCGGTAGGGCGACGTTCGGCGACTGGCCGTCGATGATGGCCGACCTCCTCGTCTGGCGCGCTATCCCCCTCCTCGTCTTCACCGTGCTTCTCGCCGGGGTCGTACAGGTCGTGCGCTACCTGCTGCTCAAATTCGAGGACCGCGGGCACACCCTCGACGCGATCCACGACGAGCAGGTCGCCAGCGAATAGGACGGGCGCGCATCAGCCTCGTCGGTCCGTCCGGTGCGTTATTCTTATCCATGCGGATGAACAACAAGGATCTCATCGTCGTCGGCGACCGTGTCCTGGTGAAGGTCGAAGAGGGCGAGGAGCGGACGAACGTCGGCCTCATCCTGCCGAGCACGGCGATCGAGTCGCAAGCGGTGCAGGGAGGGCGCATCGTGGCGACCGGACCAGGTCTGCCGATGCCCGACATCACCGAGCACAGCGACGAACCGTGGCGCACCGGAACCGGCGCTCGTCAAACTCGGTTCGTACCCATGCAGGCCCGCACGGGGGACTTCGCCCTCTTCTTCAGGAAGGCGGCGGTCGAGCTGACGTTCGAGCAACAGAAGTACCTCGTCATCCCGCAGACGGCGATCCTCGCACTCGTGCGCGACGCCGACGAGTACTGACGTTCGCCCGTAAGTGCATAGGATTAAATTCATGGTTTCTACGTGGAGCGACGGATGCTGCTCCGCGAACGACGATTTCCGATCGAGGAGAGTGAAGCGATGTACGACGAGAGAATGGTGACACCAATGCGGCAGGAGCTGACGCGGCTCGGGATCGAGGAGCTGCGGACGCCCGAAGAGGTGGACGCAAAATTAAAGAATTCCAAGGGAACGACGCTCGTCGTCGTCAACAGCGTGTGCGGCTGCTCGGCGCGCAATGCGCGTCCCGCTGTCGCCACGGCGATTCAGAGCGATATCCGCCCTGACACCTTGACGACGGTCTTTGCCGGTCAGGACACGGCTGCCACTGCCCGCGCACGCACGTATTTCACGGGCTACCAGCCGTCCTCGCCGCAGATCGCGCTGCTCAAGGATGGACGCCTCGTCTATATGCTCGAGCGTCACCAAATCGAAAGCCGGTCGGCCGCCGCGATCGCGCAGGATCTCGTCGGCGCGTTCGAGAAGTATTGCCCCAACGCAGTGTCCGCTGCCTGACGGCGCGACACGACAGTTTGCTGTACGGTTGGACTCGGGGACCGGCGAATCGCCGGTCCTGTTTTTTTTCTTTTGCACGCGAGTTCGAATTCAGCCGATCGGCGCGAATTCGGCACGCCCTCTGCAAACGATTACGCGTGCCGGGGCGATGCAGTCCCCCTGAACGCTACCCTTGTGGAGGACGCAGTCATGGAGCGCAATCCGAACGACAATCTCAATTCCCAGAGCTTCGACGCCGGTGCCGGAAGCGGCTCCACGGGGAGCGGCTCCTTTGGCGCGGGCGCGAGCAGCTCGCAGGCTGGCATGTCCGGCTCGACGGGCGGTTACGGTGAGGGCGGTTTCGGCAGCTCGACCACAGATTCGCTCGCTAACACGTCCACCGAGTTCAAGGACAAGGCAGCCGGTCTGAAGGAGGCCGCCAAGGACAAGGCCGGCAAGTTCAGAGAGAAGGCGGCCGATCTCAAGGCCACGCTCGCCGACAAGCTCGAGGCGGGCGCGGAGAAGCTGCGCGCCCACCAGACCAGCACCTACGCCGGCGCGACCGAAACGGGCAGCACGGCGATTCCGCAGGACAAGCTCTCCCAGGTGAACGACAAGATCGCCGCAGGGATGCAGAACACGGCCGATTTCATCCGGAATGCGGATCTCGACAACATGAAGCAGGGCGTCGAGAAGCAGGTGAAGGAGCATCCGGGTCGCACGCTGCTCATCGCCGCTGGTGTCGGCTACCTGCTCGGCAAGGTTTTCGGCGGCAGAAACAAGTAGGCGGCGCCATGCCGGTCGATCGCACCGACGGGCGCCGGGGCATCGGCGCTCTCCTCCGCGATCTCGCGGAGGGGAGCGCCACGCTCGCGCGTGACGAAATCAAACTGGCACGACTCGAGGCGGCGCAGATCGTCGCCGGCGTCGGACGCGGCACGGCGTTCGTCGCCACCGGTGGCGTGCTCGCGCTGCTCGGCGTTCTCTGCCTGCTGACGGGGCTCGTCCTGCTCGGCGGCGATCAGTGGCTGCGCGACCGGTACTGGCTCGCCGCGCTCATCGTGACCGTCATCGCGTTAGGCATCGTGATCGTCTTCGTCAAGCGCGCGACGACCCAACTGTCGCCCGCCAATCTCGCTCCGGATCAGACGGTAGCAACGCTCAAGGAGGACAAGGAATGGCTGAAACAACGGCTGACGTCCGGCGCGAGATCGAACTGACGCGCAACCGGATGTCGGAGACGCTTTCGCAGCTCGAGCAGAAGGTGAATGTGATGCAGATCGTGCGCGACCATCCGTGGCCGGCGCTCGCCGTCGCGGTTGCCGCCGGTGCGGCGCTCGCCGGAACGAAGGCGGACGTCAAGGCGGCCGCGGCGACCGTCGGGGCGACGAAGGGCGCGAGCTCGAAGATCGGCACGCTCCTCGATGATGTCGTGGCCAGTCTCGTCGTCGGCGTGCACGGCGCTCTCGAGAGCAAGCTCGATGGCTGGGTCGACGAGCTCAAGCTAGCGATCGGCGCCAACGCGCGCGGCAATGGCACCAGAAATCGGAGCAGCCTGCCGAACCAGCTCCCGTCCGGCGACAGCAGCCAGCTCGGAAGGGCAGACTGAACTACAGGCGGTAGGCGGTAGGCGGTGGCGACTACGGAAGGCGCAATGAATTCGCGGTCGATGGCTTACGCCATCGACCGCGATTCCTTGTCGGTAGTGCAGTTCCTACCGCCTACCGCCCACCGCCTGTCGTTCTAGCGTACGTCAGCGAAGAGCCGTTAGGCTGCGTCACCCGCAGTCGTACGACCCGACCGCCCTCGCGCTCGAAGGCAAACCTCGCCGCGCCGACGCCGAACGTGCCGTCGGCGAGCGGTACGAGCTCGTCACCCGGTGCGCCCTCACGCCGGCTGTAGAGCAGCTGGCCGATCTGCGCGGCCACCGAGCGACCACCCTCGTATCTGCCGGGTGCCGCGCGCAGGAGGTCGCCCGGCACCGGGCGCGCCGCGCGCTGCGCCTCGACCACTTCGCGCGTCAGCGTGAGCTCACGCTTCCACCGGTCGTCAGTCGACGCATCGGCAATCGTCTTCAACGCGAGCGCATGAGCGGCGTCGAGCGCCTGCGCCGGGTCTACCACGACGTTAGGCTGCACGCCGACGCGCTCCCACTCGGCGCCCGTCTTCGGGTCCGTGACGCGCGTGAAGGAGATCGACGTCGCGAAGCCATGCCCGGTGTTGATCATCGCGTTGTTGTGGCCCGCGCCGGCCGACGGCGCGCCGACGATGGTCGCGCGCCCGAGGTTCTTGAGCACGAAGGCGAAGTCCTCTCCGGCCGAGGCCGTGAAACCGCTCGTCAATACATAGAGCGGCACGGTCGGACGGCGCGGCCCGGGCACCGTCGCCAGCGTGTAGCGGGTGAACTTCTCGCCGCCGGAGCGGTTGGTCACGGTGAGCGATGGAAGCGTGTCGGCACCGGTGAAGTGACTGATGATGAGGTTCACCGACTCGGGGCTGCCGCCACCATTGCGCCGCAGGTCGAAGATGATCGCGTCGGTGAACTGCAGATATTTGAGCGCGCTGACCACGGCCTCTTCCGTTTCCGGTCCCTCCATGAAGCCGCGGATGTCGAGATAACCGACGTTGCCGGGCAGTATGTCGATCCTTCGCAGTCCGAAGTGCTCACGGTGTGCAAAGGCGATCATCTCCGGCGACGGCTGCCGGCGTCCCGGCCGATCGCCTGCCGGCGGACTGCCGCCCGGCGGTGGGCCGAACATCCGGATTCCTTCCGGACCGACGCGCATGCCCGGCTGCGAGGCCGCGTCATACACGACGAGGAGGTGCCTATCGCCATTGATCGCGCGCAGCTCCTCGCTCAGCACCTCGGCGAAGCGATAGGGGTCGGTGATCTTGTCGAACGCGCCCGCGGCGCGCCTCGACTGCAGGCGGTCGGCGATCAGGCGGCCGGTGTCGGCATCGACGTAGTTCCGTCGCAGCGCGGCGCTGATTGTGTCGACCACGTCGCGGCGAGTCGCGGCATCGAGCGTGATCGGAGCGGCGGACCGCGACGAGACCTGGGTCGATTGCGCGGGACACGCCAGCGG
>Ga0222622_10001047_pt1 | contig 11081 bp, 8 predicted proteins | sample PLM2_5_b1metaG_FD_177335 | JGI IMG/M metagenome (GOLD analysis project Ga0222622, IMG submission 177335) | Groundwater sediment microbial communities from an aquifer in East River, Colorado, USA - PLM2_5_b1 | ecosystem: Environmental > Terrestrial > Soil > Riparian zone | place: USA: East River... | reverse complement strand
GGTTCGCGAGTTCGCGAGTTCGCGGTTCGCGGTTCGCGGCTCGTCACCGATAAATCAGGTACTTCGCCCTCAACGATCTCCATCGCGCTTCACCGGCCGCCCATGAAGTGATGATATCGGCCGGGTCCGCGCCGGCGCGGATCTGAGCCAGACCTTCTTTCGATCCGAACAATTTGTCAGCCGCTTCGAGTTCGTACTTCGCGCCGTACAGCTTGTTGAGCATGGCGGCGATCTCGGCGCCGACGCGGACCGGATGAATGGCCGCGCGATCGGTGACGATCATGAACACGCCGCTGCACTCCTCGTTGGCATATTTGCTCGAGGTCGGCGTAAAACGCACCGGATAAAAGCGAATGCCAGGAATAGCGCGCGCGTTCAAGGCGTCCGACAGAGTGACCCCGTTAACCCACGGCGCTCCGACCTGCTCGAACGGCGTGTCGGTGCCGCGGCCGACCGACACGTTGGTGCCTTCGATCGCGCCGATTCCCGGGTAGAGCGTCGCCTGGATCAGGTTTCGCATGTTGGGCGACGGATTGATCCACGGCAGGCCGGTCGCATCGAACCACTGATCCCGCTTCCAGTTGCGCGACGGAATGACCGTGAGGTCGACCCCAATCTTGTTCTCTGCGTTGAACAGCTGTGCGAGCTCGCCGAGCGTCATGCCATGGCGAATGGGCATCGGGAAGTAGCCGACAAAGCTCAGCGCCGACTTGTCGAGTGTTGGACCCTCGACTTGAAACCCGTTGATCGGATTTGGGCGGTCGAGCACCACGACCGACACCTTGTTCTTCGCCGCCTCCTCCATCACGTACGCCATCGTCGTCATGTAGGTATAGAAGCGGGCGCCGATGTCCTGCAGATCCACGACCATGGTGTCGATGCCGGAGAGCATGGCGGCGGTGGGCCGCCGCGTGTCCCCGTAGAGTGACTGGATCGTCAATCCTGTTTCGTCGGTCGCCGACGGGACGCTCGCGTCCAGGATTCCACGAATTCCATGCTCCGGGCTGAACAGCCGAACGAGGGTCACGCCTTTGGCGGCGTGAAGCAGATCGATCGTCGTCGCACCATCGCGCGCGCGGCCGGTGTGGTTCGTGAGCAGGCCAACGCGCTTCCCCTGCAGTGCGGCAAATCCATTGGCGCGGAGGACGTCGATTCCGCTGAGCACTGGTACTGGCGGAGCCGAGGGGACCGTGCCGGATGGACCGAAGTCACGTCCGGTCCACGCGGACGTCGCACGGGCTTGCGGCGAAACATCGGAGATCGCTGACGCCGCGATCGTCGCCACCTTTGCTCGCAGAGGGGTGACGTCTCCCTTGCCGTCCGGGTGGACCCGGTTCGACAGGAACACGACGTACATGCCGGTAACCGGATCAATCCAGAGCGATGTCCCTGTGAAGCCCGTGTGGCCGTACGAGCCAACCGGCAGCAATTCGCCTCGATTCGACGAATATACCGAGTCGATGTCCCAGCCGAGACCTCGCACATTGCGGTCGATCGGAGCAGTGGCAGGCGTCGTCATCTTCGCGACCGTCAGCGCGGAAAGGATCCGCGTGCCTTTGTAAACGCCACCGTCGAGCAGCATCCGGCAGAAAATCGCGAGATCACTCGCCGTACTGAACAATCCCGCGTGACCGGCGACGCCGCCCATACGCCGGGCCGTCGGGTCGTGGACCATACCGCGCAGCATCGAGGTGCCGGGACTTCCACACGGTGGGGTCTGCGGCGTGCAACTCTCGGTCGGCGCAATCCGGCCGCGGAGATTCACCGGCGGCAGGAACATCGTGTCGTTCATCCCGAGCGGCGCAAAGATGCGGTCGTGTGCAAAGCGATCGAGCGGCTCTCCGCTGACGCGATGGACGATCTCGCCGAGCAGAAAGTAATTGATGTCGCTGTAGACAAACCGTTCGCCAGGAGAAGAGGTGGGAACCTCCTCGATGGCAATGCTGATCGCCGTGTCGTACCCGCTCCAGGTGTCGCCAAGATCGACGTCGGGCCGAAGTCCCGACATATGCGTCATCAAGTGACGAACGGTAATATCCGCCTTTCCGTAGCGCTCGAACCCGGGAATGAACGTCGACACGCGATCCGACAGACGGATCTTTCCTTCTTCGACCAGCATCATCACGCTGGTCGTCGTAGCGACGACCTTCGTCAGCGACGCCAGATCGAAGATGGTGTCGAGCGTCATGGTCTCGGCCGCCGGAACGAGCGCCCGGTTTCCAATTGCTTTTTCGTAGACGGTGCGATCCCGCCGCCCGATCAGGACCACTGCGCCGGGCAGCTTTTTTTCACCGATCGCCTGACGAATCAACGGCTCGATGCCATCCAGGTTCTTCAACTGAAACGAGGGGTCCGTGGATTGCGGACCAACCGGCTGCGCCGCAAAGGGAGCAATCGACAACGCGACCAGGATCGCGACGGCGAACTGTTTCATGGTGCGATTATGTTAAGGGAAAAGCGTGGCCCGGGGGAGGAGGATCAGCGCAGCGTGGTGATTGCCTGCATGCGGCCGTCGGTGGCCTGCAGGAAGAACCCTTCCCATGATCGACGAATTCCATCGACCTTCGCCACCTGGCCGGAATCGGCGGTCTTGCCGGCAGACACGAGGTAGACGAAGGCCTGACGATGAACGCGCGGGGAATCGGCCGCCGAGGGGGAACGAACGCCGACAATCGCCTGGACATCCTGGATGAGGACGTCGCGTCGCGTCCCGTTGAAGGTAACGCCGACTTCGGGCGCCGATTCGCGAGTGCGAGTGGCCGACATGTTCGTCGGGTTCTCCACGTAGAAGAATGGCGGCACCGCTGTATCGGGCACGAGCCCCATCGCATACTGATCGAGCAAACTGTATCGCTGCACCGCGGCAACCGTTCTGAACGATCCCCCGCCGAGATCCTGGATGTCGTTGCCTTCCATGACCGATGCGTCGGAGTCAACGAAGAAGCTCCAGTGCGCGAGGTCGCGGCCCAACAGGAGATCCGACCGCTGTCCCGTGCGATCGCGGAACTCCAGAAACGCCAGCCAGCGATGGCCGGATTCCTGCCCCATGACGCTGACGGTGTTGTTTTCGCCGAGGAACTTCTGGGTCGGGCTGTCCGGGTATTTTCCCAGCCAGTCCATCACCACGAGGCTCCGAAGCCGCCCGCTGCTGCCAAAATCCTGCGACAAGTCGTAGGTGTCGACGCCAATCCCGCGGATCTCGTTCTTCACCGTCGTTTCGTAAGCGAAGGCGTCGGTGATGACCGGCGCGTCGGTCCAGATGACGAGCTGGTCGTAGTTGTCGGGGTGTGACGCGTAAAATTTCTTGGTCAACTCGACGACGTCGAGCTGCGCATCCTGCGCGAACCGCTCGCCTACCGCGCCATTGCCGCCGTCAGAAGGCCCGCCGTCGCTCAAATTCACTGGTTTGAAAATGCCGGTACGACCGGGCGACAGCCCGACGACGGCGGCGCCGACGTTGACCGAGTTCCCATAGATCATTTCTATGTTGCCGCTGGGCAGCAGCGTGGCCTGCAGCGTGACGGTTCGGGAGGTGTCAAACCCTCGCACGTTGCACCAGGTCACGGTGTACTGGTCCGAGGTGGCGTTAACAAAAATGCGGCCGCTCCCGGTCGTCGGATCGAGGTCGGCCAGGAACGGCGCGACCCGCGGCGGCCCCGTCAGCAAGCGCGCGACATTGCGCTCGGTGCTCGACTTGTCGGCTTCCTCGAACGTGATGTTGCCGTCGGAATTGACGAACGCAATCGTCTGCGTCTTGCCGTAGAAGGAGAAGCCGAACGGCACGGTGCCCGGCGCACTGTCGTCATCGTCGAGCGTCAGGCGGGTGCCAAGCGCCGCCCGGAAGTTTCCTTCGATTCGGGTGACGTTGTAACCGCCGGAGCCGTTCCGCGTGAAGCGGAGTCCCAGGCTGCGGAGGTCGTAGCTGTTCGGCGGGAGGATGAGATCGCCCTCATCCTGGAGCACCGCGATGTCGCCGATATCGGCGCTGCGGCGAGAAGAGAGGGTGCGCCGATCGGACGGCGTGCGTGAATTGCGCTCGAGATATTCGCGATGGGTCCACAACGCATCGAGGACGCGCCATCGCGAACTTCCGTCGAGGATGTTGGTCTTGAGCGCGCGCCGGGCCTCGCGCTCCTCCGGAGCAATCTCGAGCGGCTCGACGTCCGCTTCATCAGCGGCACTGACGCAGGGATTGGTCGACGTGGCCGGGGGCGGGTTACTCGACGACGACCCGCTGCTGGATCCACAGGCGGATGCCACCAGGCCCAGAACGACGGCCACGACAAAACGCTTCACGACGGTGCACTACTTCTTGATCTGCTCGAGGATCTTCTTCGCGTCGGCCGCTTCCTTGCTGTTCGGGGCGAGCGAGACGAACTTCTCGAAATCGGCGCGCGCCTCATCGAGTTTGTCGGACGCGACGTAGGCGCGCCCGCGGTAGTAGTACAGCTCGTTGGTGGTCGGGAACTGGGCGATCAACTTGGTCAGGAGGTCGACCGCTTCCGGCCCCTTCTTCTCGTTGATCAGATTGATCGAGTAATTGATGAAGGTGAACGGATCCTTCGCGTCTTTGACGTCAATCCCGCTCAAAATCGCCGCCGCGCCGGCCTTGTCGCCGCTCTGCATCAGCAGGTCCGCCTGCAACAGCTTGAGCTGGACGAGTTCGGTGGGGTTCGTTTCCTTGTCGAGATTGATCTTGAGATGTTCGAGCGCCTGCGGCACGTTGTTTTCGGCCGCATAGGTTCGCGCGATAAAACCCTCGAGCTGGTAAATCTGCGGATACTTTACGAGCAGGTCCTCGTAGATCTTCCGCGCGCCCGCAATGTTTCCACCTTGCGCGATCTCGACGGCCTTCTGGAGCTGTCCGTTGACCTCCGCCATGGGGTCCGCGGCCGCGGGGGCCGCCCCCTTCTTCAGCGTCACATTCAGCGGCGGCGCCTTGTCTTCCTTCACCTCGATGACTTCCGCGGCGTTGCCCACTCCCGGTTTCGCCAGTTCCACTTTCCACTGGCCGTTGGACGCGCCGTTGATTCGCCATTCTCCCTTCTTGTCCGTCTTCGCCGTCAGGAAGTCGGCTTGCCCGTCCATCTGGGCCCGCACGACGACATCGGCAACGGGTTGCCCCTGTTCGTCGACGACCTTACCGGTCAAACGCGCGTTCCCGTGTGGCTGCGCCATCACCGACGTGGCCAGCAGCGCGGCCGCGATCATCGCGACGGCGGTGCGGAGGGGGATGGCTACTCGAAGTCGCTTCATGATGTCTCCTTGCATCGTGCCGGCCGTGCGCCCGCCGGGGCAGCCCATGTGTGAGTTGGGCCTCTTTTTATCAAACCCCGATCATCGAGTGGAACGCAAGAAAAACGTACGACATCGTGCGGTCCGGCTAGCTTCGTGCCGACGCAAGAGGTCGCCTCGAGCGGGTTACTTGGTAAATCGATCGAAGATGTCCACCAGTTCGACGAGCCGGCGCGTTTTCTCCGGGTCGCCCTGCGCGATGCCGTCGGGGACACACCGCTCCACGTGAAACTTGAACACGGCGAGGCTGATTCGATTCAGTGCGGCTTCGGCCGCGGAGAGCTGCTGGAGAAGCTCGATGCAGAGCCGCGGCTCCTGCACCATGCGGCGGATCCCTCGAATTTGTCCTTCGACGCGGTTCAATCGCGTCACGATGGACTGCTGCTGCGTGTCGTCGAGCATAGACCTGTATACTCCGGCTCGGCTCCAGTGGCGTAGCTTTCGCGCCGGAAACCGCCGTCATCCGTCGTGATTTTTGTGTGGCACGGCAAATGTGCCACACGTAACCAGCCATGGGGCGGAAATGGGGCCGTTGGCGCGCCCCCATGCATCCTCGCGCGGCTTACGATTTGGCGTGCTCAAGGCGAAGGAGGCGGGGTGCATCAGGCGCTGATTGACAGCGGGGCTCTAAATGAATGAACATTCATTCATGGGCGCAGCCACCACCCGACGGCCCGTTCTGGCCGAGCGCGCAGACAAGGCCGACAAACGCGACGCCATCCTGCGGGCCGCGATTGAAACGTTCGCCGCACGCGGGTTTTTCAACGCGCAAGTCGCCGACGTCGCCAGGAGCGCCGGGGTTGCCGCCGGCACGGTCTACCTGTACTTTCGCGGCAAAGACGACCTCCTGATTTCGATCTTCGAGCGCACGATGACCGACGCCATTGCCGCCGGCCGCGAGAGCGTCGCCGCTAAACGGGGCGCTGTCGAACGGCTGCGCGAGATTGCCCGTCTGCACTTCGAGCGGCTCGGTCGCGATCGCAACCTCGCCGTGGTGTTCCAGGTCGAGCTGCGGCAGTCCACGAAGTTCATGGAGCGGTTCTCCGCCACCTATCTGCGCGAATACCTGGGCATCATTCGCGACGTGATCGAGCAGGGTCAGGCGCAAGGGACCTTCCGTCAAGCGATCAATCCAACGCTGGCCGCCAAGATGTTCTTCGGCGTGCTCGACGAAATGGCGACCAACTGGATCCTGAGTCGACGCAAGTACTCCCTGGCCGCCCAGGCCGACGCGGTGGTCGATATCTTCGTCGGTGGGCTCGGCAAATGATGCGGCACATTCGCGAGGTCGCCGTGCTTGGCGCGGGAACGATGGGCGCACAGATTGCCGCCCACTTTGCCAACGCCGGTGTGCCGGCGTTGTTGCTCGATGTCACTCGCGAGGCCGCGCGTGAAGGGCTGGAGCGCTGCCGTGCGCTTCGGCCGGATCCGTTTTTTACGCCCACCTCGCACACCCTGGTGAAGACCGGCGGCTTCGATGAGGACCTGCCCGGCGTTGCGAGATGCGACTGGATTCTGGAAGCGGTCGTCGAGCGCCTCGATATCAAGCAGACGCTGTTCAGCAAGGTCGAGTCATATCGCCGCGCCGATACCATCGTCAGCTCCAATACGTCCGGCATTCCCATTGCCGCGCTGTCCGCCGGGCGGTCGCCGGAGTTCAACCGTCATTTTCTCGGCACCCATTTCTTCAATCCGCCGAGATATTTGCGATTGCTCGAAGTCATCCCGCTCGCCGAGACCGACCCCGCCGTCGTCGATGCGGTGATCGCCTTTGCCGATCGACGGCTCGGAAAGGGCGTGGTGGTCGCGAAGGACACGCCGAACTTCATCGCGAACCACATCGGCCTGTTCGGCGTCATGCAAATCTTCCGCGCGCTGGCTACGGGCGAATACACCATCGAAGAGATCGACGCGATCACCGGTCCGGCAATAGGACGTCCGAAGAGTGCCACGTTCCGGACAATGGATATTGCGGGCATCGACGTGCTCGCGCACGTGGCGCGCAATCTCGCCGAACGGCTCGAGTCGCCCGACGATCGCCGCCAGTTCGAGCTGGCTCCGCTGGTGACCGACCTGGTGCAACGGGGCTGGGTCGGGGCGAAAGCAGGACAGGGTTTTTACAAGAAGACCACCGATGGCGAGATTCTGACGCTCGACCCGGCGTCGATGGACTACCGTCCGAAACAACCCGCGCGACTTCCCTCCCTCGATGCCGCTCGTAGCATCGACAGCGTGGGCGAGCGAATCGCCACGCTCGCCAAAGGCGACGACAAGGTTGGACGATTTCTTCGCGCTACGCTGGTACCGACGCTCGACTATGCCGAGAGAATCGCGCCGCTCATCGCGCACGACCGCGGCGACGTCGACAACGCCATGCGGTGGGGATTCGGATGGGAGCTCGGTCCGTTCGAGACGATGCCGTATCTGGGGCGCGGTGCCGCGCCGCGGCCCGCTGCACGCTCGAAGAATGTCGTCAAAAAGAATGCGGGCGCGAGCCTGATCGATCTTGGCGACGGCGTCCTGTCGGTCGAGTTCCATTCGAAGATGAACGCCATCGGCGGTGACACGATCCAGATGCTTCAGGCCGCGGTGAAAGAGGCCGCTCGGAACTTTGCCGCCATCGTCGTGGCGAATGACGCGGTGAATTTTTCAGCCGGTGCGAACCTGATGCTTCTGCTGCTCGAAGCGCAGGAGGGCAACTGGGACGAAGTGGACATGATGATTCGCGCCTTCCAGGGCGCGACGATGGGATTGAAGTATGCCGACGTTCCCGTCGTGGTTGCCCCGGCCGGGCTCGCGCTCGGCGGCGGGTGCGAGATCGCGCTGCACGCAAATCGAGTCCAGGCGGCGGCTGAAACATACATCGGGCTGGTCGAGGTGGGTGTCGGATTGATTCCGGCGGGAGGTGGAACGAAGGAAATGCTCGCAAGAGCGATGGAAGGCGCGCCCGCAGGCGACCCGTTGCCGGTGGTCCAGCGCGTCTTCGAGACGATCGCGTTTGCGAAGGTGTCCACGAGCGGACCTGATGCACGGCGCCTCGGATACCTGCGCGACACGGACGGCATCTCCATGAACCGCGACCGCCTGCAGCAGGATGCCAAGGCGATCGCCCTCGCTCGCGCGGCCGAATACGTCCGGCCCCTGCCGAGGACATCGATCCGCGTTGGCGGCAGCAGCCTGCTGGCGACCTTGAAGCTGGGCGTGCACCTGGCGTGGCGCGGCGGTCGTATCAGCGATCACGACGCGGTCATCGGACGCAAACTCGCGTGGATCCTTGCCGGCGGCGACGCGCCGCACGCAACGACGATGAGCGAACAGCAGTTGCTCGATTTGGAGCGAGAAGCTTTTCTCAGTCTGTGTGGCGAACGCAAGACACAGGAACGCATCGCCCACACGCTGAAGACCGGAAAGCCGCTGAGGAACTGACCGTGTTCGATCGAGGCACAGGCACACCGCTGATCGTGATTCCCGGCGTACAGGGTCGGTGGGAATGGATGAAGCCCGCCCTCGACGAGCTGGCGAAACGGTGCCGCGCCGTGTCATACACGTTGTGCGGGGATCTCGGATCGGAGATGGAGTTCGATCGGACCCTGGGATTCGACAACTTCATCAGACAACTGGATCGCGTCTTTGACCGCAGCGGAATTGAGCGCGCCGCATTGTGCGGAGTTTCTTACGGCGGGCTCATCGCGCTTCGGTATGCGGCGATGCGTCCCGAGCGCGTCGCTTCGCTCGTGCTGGTCTCGTCTCCGGCCCCTGGGTGGGTGCCGAATGAACGCCAGCAACAGTATCTCAGCCGTCCCTGGCGTTCGGTGCCGGCGTTCGTGATGTCTGCGCCATTCCGGCTCTGGCCAGAGATCCGGGCGGCCTACGACACGATGCGCGAGCGGCTCGCGTTTTCCTTGGGTCATGCGGTCCGGGTGATTGCAGCGCCGATCGTTCCGCCGCAGATGGCCGCGCGAGTGAAGATGCAGCAGGCCCTCGATTTTGCGCCTGACTGCGAACGCATCAAGGTGCCGACGTTGATTGTGTCGGGTCAGGACGATCTGGATCAGATCGTTCCAACGGAAGTCACCCGGCGATATCAGCGATTGATTTCGGGCGCCCGCTACGTGCAGATCGAGCGCTCTGGCCATATCGGCCTTCTTACCCATCCGGCGCAATTTGCCGACATCGTCAGCGGATTCATCAATGGCAACGGTCACTGATCTGGTCGGACCCGCGGGCTCTCTGGAAGCGCTGCTGGACGAGCCAGCAAACGGGGACTTTGCTGACACGCCCAAGGCAGCCGTCGTGTTCGCACATCCGCACCCGCAGTTTGGCGGGACGATGCACACCAAGGGCGTTTTTCAGGGAGCCAAAGGCCTGGCGCGAATTGGCTGCGCGGTGCTGCGGTTCAACTTTCGCGGGGTCGGCAGGAGCTCCGGCGCATTCGATCAGGGCTCCGGAGAGAAGGAAGACTTCAAGGCCGCCCTGGATTACATGGCCGCGCGCTATCCGGGCGCGCCTCTCTGGGCGGCCGGATTTTCGTTCGGTGCGTGGGTCGCCCTCGAAGTCGGGGCGACCGACGATCGCGTCACGGCGCTGATCGGAATCGCTCCGCCCGTTGCCACTTCCGTTTCCGGTCAGAACTACACGTTCGAGAACACGCTCGCCAGCACGAAGCCGAAGTTCTTTGTTCAGGGGGAGGCGGACGAAGTTTGTTCGCTCGAAGGCATGTGGACGTTTTACGGACGTCTCGAAGAACCAAAAGAGCTCGTAGTGATCGACGCGGCCAACCACCTGTTCGAAGGCCAGGCGCAGGAAGTCGGCGAAGCGCTCGAGGATCTCCTCATATGAACGACGCTGTCATCATCTCCGCCGTCCGGACGCCGGTCGGCAAAGCGCCAAACGGAGCGCTTCGTACGACGAGGCCTGACGAAATGGCTGCGGTGGTGATCAAGACCCTGCTCGAACGCGTTCCCGCACTTGACCCTGGTGAGATCGAGGACGTGATGCTTGGCTGCGCGATGCCTGAAGCGGAGCAAGGGCTCAACGTCGCGCGGATCGCAAGCTTGCGCGCCGGTGTGCCGGTGACCGCCTCCGCCGTGACGATCAACCGATTTTGTTCGTCGGGGCTCCAGTCGATCGCCTCAGGGGCGGAGCGGATCATGGCAGGCTTCGCGACGACGATGATCGCCGGCGGCACCGAGTCAATGAGTCTCATTCCAATGGGCGGCAACAAAGTCGCGCCTAACCCCGCGCTTGTCGACAGCTACCCGGACGTCTATCTGAGCACCGGACTCGTCGCCGAAAACCACGCGCGCGAAGCTTCAGTATCGAGAGAAGAACAGGATGCGTTTGCGCTGCGTTCACATCAGCGCGCGATTGCCGCTATTGATGCGGGAAGATTCGCCGAGGAAACCGTTCCACTGCCCGAATTGAAAGTGGACGAAGGGCCGCGGCGTGACACATCGCTCGAGGCCCTGGCGAAGCTTCGGCCCGCTTTCCACGTGAAAGGCACGGTGACTGCCGGCAACTCGTCGCAAACCAGTGACGGCGCGGCGGCGGTACTGCTGATGTCTCTCGCCCGTGCGCGCGAGCTGGGCCTCCAGCCGCTCGGGCGATTCGTGGCGTTCGCGACCGCCGGTGTTGAGCCAGAGCGGTTTGGAATCGGGCCGGTTCCCGCAATTCGAAAAGTGTTAAAGCTCGCCGGATTGTCGCTCGAGCAGATGGATCTCGTGGAGTTGAACGAGGCTTTTGCCGCACAGGTGATTGCCTGCCTTCGGGAGCTGCCAATCGATCCC
>Ga0222622_10001040_pt1 | contig 11123 bp, 8 predicted proteins | sample PLM2_5_b1metaG_FD_177335 | JGI IMG/M metagenome (GOLD analysis project Ga0222622, IMG submission 177335) | Groundwater sediment microbial communities from an aquifer in East River, Colorado, USA - PLM2_5_b1 | ecosystem: Environmental > Terrestrial > Soil > Riparian zone | place: USA: East River... | reverse complement strand
CGTCCGACACGCAGGTCGTCATTGATGTGCAGATCAAGCTTTTCAAATACTCGCTTCATCGAAACCGTGCGTGGCAGCAACGCCAGCTCGTATCCATTGTCGGTCTTTGTCGCCTTGATTTGAAATGTGTTTTCGACGTTCTCCAGATTCAGTGCGGAATTGATCGCGGCTACCGTGGAATCAAGCGGCGATCCTTTGCCTAATGGATAACGTTCCGCTGATTTAAAGTTCGGATAATAAATCCACAGCTGCCGGCCGTCGCTCACTGTGATGCTGGGCGAGTTGCCTTTCACTTCGCGCCGGAATTTGTTCGGCGGCTGGAACCAAATTCTTCCGGAGCTCACAATCGGCTTTCTCATCAGCCGAATCACTCTTTCTTCCTGAAAATCGGCCTGCGTGCTGCGGTTCGCCCGAATTCCCGCAAGAAGATTCGTCAGATCAGCCTCGGAAAGTGGGCCGCTGTTCGTGACGGATGTAAGTGCAGCGAAGACAAGTGTCGCAAACAAGATCCTATCCATGCGGCGATTTTATCCGGGTTGGATGATTTTTCACAATGCGAGATATCTTGCACGCGCTTGTAGAGTATTCCCTCTGATAAAGAAGCAGCTTACATGAAAATCTATTTCGACAATCCAGAGTACGACGGACAATTCCTGCGCTCGCTTGATTATGCGCCACTTGGCGCACAGACCGGCGAGGCGTGGGCGATTGCCGCACAGATCCAGGCGGGCAACCCGACGAGCTGGTATAACGCATGGTCCTCCTACGCCGACCGATTGTTCGATCTCGGCCTCAAGTCGCGCGTTGCTCTTTAGGGCGAGTGAAGGCGCTGGCGAGCACTGCGAGGCAGGCGCACGCGAGGTATTTTTTCAAAAGATGTTTGACTGGCTCGATCCAATCCTGGCCCGATAACCATGCCGCTCATCGTCACTGATCGTGGTGCCATCGCGTACGCGCGCGAGCTTAGCGCCACATCGTTCGGCGAATGGCGAGCGCACGTCCTTGCCGGGACAACTCCGCGTGAGCGGCAGACAAGGATGCATGCGCTCCCCAATATTAGGAACCGAATTTAGTCCTCAGTGATGATCCCAAAGAGACCGTGCTCTTCGTCAGCGATTCCAGCCGTGAAAAAGACTCCGTCAGTGAGAGGAAGAAGATCCCACAGGCCATCAAATTGCAGTGGCGTACCATCGGCGCGCATCAGCGTCTCGATAAAATTGCCCGTCACCGGATCGTAGTTGTTAATGAGTCCGTCACCGAAATTGCCGACCCAAAGGTTGGTGCCCTCTACCAGAGCAAGTCCCCATGGGGCATTGAGATTGCCGTTTGAGATCAGTCGCCGGAGGAAGTTGCCACTAGTATCGAACACATTCACGAAGCCACAGCTGGGGCAAGCAACATCATCCTCTCTTTTGGGATCCTGCTTGGCATAGGTCACAAAAATTTCCCCATTGAAATTGCGAATGCCGAATGGTCCATAGCCAGCCGGAAGGTTCGGGTCGACGAAGCCGTTGGGATTCACCTGATGAAAACTTTCATCGAAGGTATGGACCTTGCTTGTGTGGAAATCCGTCGCATACAGGAAATTGTGACCGTTGGCCACGCCGAGCGTTGCGCCTTTGTAAATGGCGCGGTTAACGCCGTGGTTTGTTCCGTTATCCACGGCGATAATAGCGTTCGTCGGATCCACTGTAGGGTTCCAACCTGAAATGGAACCATCTTCACTGACAAAGATGAACCGAGCGGGCCCCGAGATTCCATTTTTTGTCACTTGGAAGAACGCCGTGTCGTTGAAGACTTGCCCGGTGGGATTGCCCACATCTCTATTCCGCGCGGCCGTGGGAATTCTCACGACCAGGTCAACAGCTGTGCCATCCTGATGGTAGAGAGTGGAAACACCGGTGCCATTGTCGCTGACCCAAATCGTGCCGCCAGACGAGACCGACATGCCCCATGGATTGACAAGGTTTGGATCGACGTGTTGCGCAACGCCGGGGATATCTGATTGAAAGTTTGTCCACGAATAGGTGTCCGCGCGCCCAGACGTGGCCGTCAGAATTGCTGCTGCCAACAGGGGCAGAGCAACTTTTATGTAAGCATAATTCGTTTTCATAGGTTTTGATGATTGTTTTTCTGCTGAGACAATCGCACCGGTCGGTTCCTCGTAGCGCATTAGAATAGTAACGCTATTGTTACTTTTCCTAACGCTGCGTAGTTCATCGCGGATACCCCCCCGCCGCCAACTGGCCGATGCTGCCTTGCCGGAGGCAGCGCGATGGCTTAACGGCGGTCGCGCGAGTCGATCGTATAGCCGACGTGGCGGACGGTGTGAATCAGCGGAGGATCACTGATCTTTTTTCGGAGACGGCCAATGAACACTTCGACCAGCTTCGTGTCGTACTCATGCGCGTGTTCCCAAACGCGCTCGCACAGCTCGGTGCGCGTGAAGACACGGCCGGGCTCACGCATCAGTACTTTTAACAACATTAGTTCTCGCGGGGAAAGTTCGATTCGTTCCGCGCCGCGATGAACATTGTGAGTAGCCAGATCGAACGTGAGATTGCCGACGTGCAAGGACATCACGGGTTCCTCCGGATACCGCCGCCCGAGCGCGCGAACGCGCGCCACCAGCTCCTGCATGGCAAACGGCTTGGGCAGATAATCGTCAGCGCCAAGCTGTAATCCAGTAACTCGATCATCGACCGCACCGCGCGCGGTCAGCAGCAGGACGCGGCTGGCGAGATGTTGTGCATGGAGCCGTTGCAACACTTGGAAGCCATCGATCCCAGGCAGGCGGATATCGAGCACGATAAGGTCGAAAGATGTCTTTCTCACTTCGTCCAACGCGGTTTCGCCATCGTGAACTGCTTTGGGATTATGGCCGGCCTCGGTCAACGCAGAAGCGATTTGCCGCGCCACAGCGATTTCATCTTCGACGATCAGGATGCGCATGGATTAGAACCGGATGGTAAATTGTGCAGCTAACAGATGATTGTCATCGCCGGAGCCGGTGGTTTCATGCTGAAAATCATACTGCAATTTTAACTGCACGTGTGGTGTGAAACGATAGGCTGCGGCGATGTCGATCCTGCCGAGGTCTTCACTCCAGCGAACGTCGTGGCCGTAGCCGTCATTGATGTCGCCGAAAAGTTGTTGGTTCCAGCGAATCGCGCCGAAGAATTGCGGCGTGAATTTGTATTTCGCTTCGAGGTAATAAGCGAACGTGTCCGCGTTTCCCACACGCGGGACCTCAAAGCGCGCTTCATAAAACTCGACCCAAACTTGCAGATGACGCCATGCAAAGCTGGCGTCCTGCCCCAGAACGAATTCCCGATAATCGCCGATGTCGCGCCCGGGCGGCAGCGTAGGTTCGGCCTCGCGCCGAAAATATGGACCCTCGCTCGCCGACAAACCAAAATTCCAAGCCTCGTTGGGCCTGAAACCGGCGCGCGCGCTAAAAGTCGGATGATCGAAACCAGTTTCTGTAACAGTCCAAGATTCGGGACGTGACGACAGGGACGCATTTTTCATTTCAACCGCGTAGTCAAATCGATTCAGCCGGCCGGATACAGAAATGCCGCTCGCATAGCTGGGTCCCCAGATTACCGGGTTGAACGCGTACTTTTCGTAGTACAAGGGCGCGTAGATGAAATTAAGTGGTGAACTCGGAGCCGATTTGTCCTGAATTGGCGTGACGTTTTCATAAATTAGCGGCGCGTTGATGAATGGATTCTCCCAGGAGAGATGCCGCGGAACCCAATTGCCCACGACAGTGGCGAACTTTCCAATTTGCACCGTCAAGCGGCCATCTTCCCACGGCGTGATACGCAATGCATATTCATCGAGACGAATCTGAGCGCCCTCATCGCTTGGGTCAAAACCGCGATCGAGCCGCGATTGTGCAAAGAAATAAACCTGCGATCCGATTTGTGCGTCGAGGAAGAGCGTTAAACGCGGGTTGAACAGAGTATCGATGGTGCTGTTAATGAGACCGGGCGCGGGTTGTTCGAAGTGATAGATCTCCAAATCGAGTGTGCCGCTCAATCGGGCGCGCAGATTGTCTTGAAATGCGGAAACGGTCAGCCCCGTGTCCAGCCGGTCGAGAAAATCATCAACATCAAAAGCGCACGCTGTGCAGGCAAAAACGCACAGACTGAGCGCGCGCAACTTCATGCAACTGCATTAACACCGTTCACAGCAGGAAAGCGCACTTCAAATTCAGTCCAATCATTTTCCGAACGCACCAAACGCAAATCGCCGCCATGCAGCCGGGCCAGCTCGCGCGCCAAATTCAACCCGATCCCGTGACCAGAGGCCGCCGAGGGAGTCGAGCTGTGATGAAACCGCTCGAAAATATTTTCACCGGGCGGAATTGTGCGGCCCGTATTCCCGATAGTCAGCATAACGTTGTGGCTGTTGCCGTGTCCGCTGACCCGGATTCGGCCACCCGGACGATTGTACTTACGCGCGTTCTCCAGGAGATTTTGCACAATGAGTGAGGTGTAGCGTTTTTCGCCGGCCACAAACAGACCGGATGGGAATTGCTTCTCGATTTTTACATCCGGCGAATCTGGAAGCGCGCCAAGATCGTCCAGCCACTCGTCAACCACCTTGCTGAGATCTACCGGTGTCGAGGCGATTTGAAGATGGCCAGCATCCATGCGTGACAATAGAAGCAAATCGTCGATCACGCCCGTCAAACGATGCGTCTGATGAAGCAGAGCGGAGATCTGTTCGTAAACCTCCGGCTTGAAACCTTCGCGCGCTAGCAAGGATTCCAAACCGAGTCGAAAAACGGTGACCGGGCTTTTCAGCTGATGGGAGGCGTCGGCAGAATATCTTGTGGATCTCTCCAGTTCTTCAGTAGTCGAAGCGAGGGCGGCTTCGGCGCGTTTTCGTTGTGCGCGATCCTCTTTCGAATCCAGCGCCAGTTTTTTTACCGGGGCCGATAGCCGCAGCGCGACCAGATGGCTTGCGACGAAACCGCCTAACAAAAGCAACGCGCCGGCCCCACCAATTTGCCAGCGGAGGCGATGCAACTGTGCCAGTGAATGGCTGAGCGGATAAACGCAAACTTCATAAGCAGGCGGAAAGAGCGAAGCCGGGTTGAGCCGCTTATAAAATAAGAGCTGTGGTGCACCACCAACCTCCACGCGAAAATAGTTTTCGCCAAGGTCAGAATTGACGAGCTCACCTGCTAATTTGTCATTCAGCGATGCTTCGGTGGATCCGGGAAGCGCCCGCAGATGCAGCTGGCCGTTCACCCAGATTCCGCTCTTCATTCCGCTGTGTTTATCTTCGAGCTCAAGTGGTTTGAACCCGATCACGAGCGCAGAAATCACATCGCCGGTGTCGGTCGAGAAAATCGGCACAGCTATTACTTCATCGATGGTTTCGCCGCCGCTTTGGGTATTTTCCTGGATGTAGCCGATTTGCTGCGTGTCCGGCAATTTGTTCAGGGCGAGTAGCGCTTCCGTCGTCGCGTCCAGCTCCCCAACATCGTAAGGGTTCAGCGGCTTGATGACCGCGCCTGTGCTGTCGAGGAAGCGATAAAATTTCGCAGGAAGCCATTGTGCTCGTTGCTCAGGAAGCAGTTCCTCCCCTTCCATTAAATCGCGCAGCTCATCCTTGGCGCTCGGATACAACAAATCGATTGCATTGTCCTCGATGGCCGCGTGAATCCGCGGCTTGGCCGCGAGCACATTGCAGCGGTCCGCCAGCGCAGCGTGGCGAAGCTCTTCGAGTTGGTGCAGCGAAGAAAGTTCGGTCTGAAAAATTTGCTGCAAATTTCGTTTCGCATCCGCTGTGACCTTGCGCTGTGCCAGATAAAAACCAAGGGCGGTCAGCGTTGCTATGACGATCATCATGGCAGTGAACAACCGGGTGCGAAAACTCGCCGCCTCTTTGTCCCGTGCCTTAGCCGCGGAGCTCATTGAAAATCAACGTGGAGCGTTTCCCCACTCTTCAACTCCACAGGCTTTTCTCGCGTAGTCCTGCTATCGATCCACGCCTTGAGTGTGTAGTGACCTGCAGGCACGCCATCTAATCGGAAGTGTCCACTCGTATCTGTCATCACAAAATACGGCGTATTCAAAACGAGAATCAGCCCCCGCATGTGTTCGTGAATGTCACACCGAAGTATGACGAGGCCTGGCTTGTCGAAGACTTGCGTCGGGATCGGTCGCTCATCCGGTCGATAACGCCCAAGATCAAATCGTTTGGCAGGCGAGTAGGAAAAAATATTGTGATAAGTGTCATCGAGATTTGGAAATTCCACCTTGGTCCCCACCCGCACCGGCAGGAGCAAAGGAACGAACGTCAAATCTTTTTGTGCCACCTGTTTCGCTGGCGACAAACTTGAAGGCGGGAAAGCACCGTCGAGATAGACCACCGCCAGCGGCGGCTGGGTGGACAGAACTCCGCCTTTGGTGACGATCTCGTAGCGCTTCGCCTGAACCGGAGCCGAATGCGACTTCGGGAGGTCCACATGTCCCTCCACAGCGGCGCTCGCCAAAAGTGCAACGGGAAACGCCGAGCAAATCGCGTTCAGACATAGCAAGCCCTGCAGGCGCATTTTCTCAGTAGTTTAGCAGGTGTTTCATCGAACGAAAACTGCACGACCTACCCGCGCAGTCTGCACGATCGCCCTGGTTATATTTTCGGTTTAGCCGCTGCCATTGCGGGCAGCGTGAAAAAGATTGTTGCGATGAGACTCCAGAAAATCCCAATCGCGCATGCAATGCCAAGGCCGGTCAGCGCTGGATTTCGCGCAAGGGCGAGCGAACCGAAACCGCTCACCGCTGTTAATCCTGCAAGTACGACCGGCTTTAACACACCGGCAACATCGTGCTCGATTTCGCGCGTCTTTTGCCAGACCAGCACGACGTATATCCCATAGTCAACGCCGATCGCGAGTACGAGGCGGAACGAGAGCACATTCAGCAGATTGAGATCAATGTGCAGCAGTTTCATCGATGCGACCATTGCTCCGATGCCGAATGCGAGTGTGATGACCTGGATCAGCCATAACCTAAAATCACGGTACAAAAGCGCCAGCAATGATACGTCAAATATGGCCATAAGCGCGCTGATGATGAGAAGTTGATGGTGCGACCATGGCTGGAGATCGGCGAGCGCATAACTCCAGCCCGAAATAATCATCTGCACACCAGGCACCGCCAGATCGCGTCCCAGCTCTTTGCTTTGCGTGTGCGTTGCGACCGGCTGATTTGTTGTAACAAATCCAGTTGTCAGTAAGGGGTCTCGCCCGAAGTAGCGGTCTACTAAAAACCACCAGCTCGATGATTGCGGCAATTTCGTCCGCCAGTCTGGCAGGGGCACTTTTGGATCGGTAAGATGCTGCAGATCGTCGAGCAACGTGAACGCCGGCGTGAATGAATCGCGGCTGAATCCTTCGGAATCCAGTGTTTGCTCCAGTGTTTCGCGCGTCGCTTGAAAATTAATCGTGCTCAGGCGCTCTCGATTTGCCTGCATCCAGTCTGGTGAAACGCAAAGCGCCGCGGGCGTAGAGAAGCTTTTGATTTTTCCGGTTGCCTGGAGTTGCCGCAAACGCGCGGAAATTTTTTGCCAGTAATCGTGCAGTTCCTGCGGAGTCGCTCCGCGGACAATCGCCAAAACCGGTTCCCAATGGACGGTCATTTTGTGCATGATTTCCTCAAGGGCGCGACTCGCACCAATGTTTTTTGGCTGCAGTGAACGTGTGCTCGCTTGAAAGTGGAGCGGGGGAATCGGCGAAAAGCCAATCGCGGTCAGCAGCAACAAAACCGCGCCCGACGAAATCAGCATGGGTGCGGGTTTGCGCACAGTCCAGCACACATATTTTCTGACGATGTCGAAGAGCCAGTCACGACGGACTACCGCCTGTCGCTCGCGAACGAACAGGAACAAAATCGAGCACATGAACAGACCCGCCACGAAAATACCAATCGCAATTAGCATACCGAGTTGCGAAAAACTCATGGCACCACTCAGCACCAGCGCGAGGAAGCCAACCGCCGTCGTGAGCGCGCCGAAGAAAACCGCGCGTCCAAGTTTTGACACAGAGGTGGCAATGGCTTGCTGATGCGTTTCTCCGTCGGCACGCGCCTGGTGATAGCGTCCGATGGTGAGAATTGCGAAATCGATGCCGAGTCCGACGAGAATCGCGCAGAAGCCGACGCTGACCATGCTGAGTCGTCCAAACAGGAGCTGGCCGGCTGTGAGTGCAATTAAACAAGAAAGGAGAAGGCAAAATGCGATGCCCGTGAGTGCGGAAAGCATTCGGGGAAAACCTGCGAGGAAAATCGCGCCCACCAGTACCACTGAGCCAAGTAACGTCGCGACCACGTCGTAGCGCATGCTCAATGAAATTTCTGATACAAAGGCTGGCCGCCCAGTGATGAGAACTCGCAGCGGGCCGCCATTCCATCCCTCCGCTGCGGTCTTACGAAACTCGTTTACACGGCGCATCAAGCGTTGGCATTCAAACGCGCTGACGGATGTTTGGTTGCTCACAACCAGAAAAATTCGCATCGTGCGATCTGGCGACGTGAGCGGCTGCTCCTGTTCGATTATCGTGCTTTCCGCAAAAGGCTTTAGGGCCGGCGCAATCAGGCCGAGCGGATCGAACGAAAGCTCGAACTCCGGCCGCGGCGAGCCTGCTTCGATCTGTTGGTGCAAGCGATGAAGACGATCGCGAATTTTCTCCGGTTGCAGAATCAACATCGTCTGCTCGAACACGCGCGGTTCCAGGTTGAGAAGGAGCGGCACCGCCATTGATTGAAGATCGCGAATGCCTTCGGGCGTGGCCATGGGCGAGCCTGCAAGCACACGCGCGCACCAGGGTTGCTGCCGCAAACGTTCGGCAAACATCGGCGCGAACTCCTCCAGTTTATCGACATCATTTGGATCGCACCGAAGCGCGAACGTTAGCTCCCGCGTTTGCTCGAAATCGCGATCATAGATTTTAAGGCCTTGCACCGATGAAAATTTGCCGGGCAAGACGTTGAAGACTTCGGAATCAAGTCGCAACGATGTGATGAGAATCGAAATGCAAGTGATCGTGACCACCGCCACGCCGAACCAAACCAACACGCGTTGGTGCGTAATCGTCCTGGCGATGAAATTGCTGATGCGCATGAGCAAGCCAGCATTCAACACGATTCAGCACGAACATGCCAATGTTGCTGGTGGGTCGGCGAACCGGGCGCGGGCAGACGAGTTACTGGTTCTCTAACGATGCGCCGAGGACAGCGCACACTACAGCCAGCGATGTTGTAGCCCCGAAGGCTTTCGGGGCTGTCCTCAGCGGAGAACGAGAATCAAAACCGGAATAAGAACGTCTCGTTGCCGTTGATGTACCGCAGCGTTTTCTGATCTCGCGCGTGAACAAATTGATCACGCAACGCGAGCCAGCCGCGCAGCTCTGGCGGCGCTTTCTCTACGGGACCAGACCAGCCCTGCCGTGCAAATGCGCCTTGGACTTCAGCAAAGCTCGAATCTTGTCGCAGAGACAATAACGTTATTCCTGGTCCTTTCGAAACAGTCAATTGGAAGTCGCCAGTTCTGGAAAAGCGGACGAGCGCCTCGCCAATCAGCGTTGTTGTTGGGGTTCGATACATCAACTGGCCGGTCTTGGTCTGCCAATCTGCCGTTGGCTGAGAAAATTCATGAGATGAAACAGTTGCGCAACTTGTTACGCATAACGAGGTAATCGCCAGAGCGAAAAGAAATTCTAACCCAATGGGGCAGCCATTAGAAGCCAGACGAGTAGCATGGCCGCTAGGCGCCAGCTGATCCGCCTCGCCCCTTTGCAAAAGGGGAGACGACTGAGGTGAGGGGATTGGCAGTTCCGGGTTACTCACAGCGCGCCGAACCCTCACCCTACCCTCTCCCTTGTTCAAGGGAGAGGCGAAAGCACAGCTTCTGCGCTTGCAAATAATCGCCGTGCCTAACTCATCACATCGCCCTCGCTGTTTCAGCAGCCGCCGGCGCTTCTTCTTTCTTTGGCACGAGCGTGAGCCTGGGCGCAATCGGATGATGGCGTTGCAGCCAAACCAGAAAATAAAAGACCCACATCCGCCAGCGGATTGGAAAACTGTTGCCGACATTTCCACCGAGCACTGCGTTCACGGCTGGCGCAAGCCCGAGCACATTGCGCGGCGCCAGGAAGACTTCGATGAATTCCTTTGTGTACCAAGCATTGACAAAACGAAGATAAACATCCATCGCGCGGTTCACCGACCGCTCGTAACGGGCGAACAGCCGTTTCGTGTTCCGTGGACGCTCGAGCACTTCGTTCAGAACATCTGCGCAGCGTTCGCCGCTGAATACCGCGAGAAAGACGCCGCTGCTAAAGATCGGATCGATGAACCCGGCCGCATCGCCTGCAAGCAACCAACGTTCGCCGTGTAACCGGCCGCTCCGATACGAGAAATCTGCTTCCAGATAAACTTGCGACACGCGCCGGGCGTTTGTCATGCGTTTGGCGATGATTGGCTGTTCGGCCAATGCGTGCTCGAGAAAATCTTCGGCGCTCAGTTTTGACTTGCGAAAAGTTTCGCTGTCGAGAACCACTCCGACGCTGGTACGCTCGGCGGTGAGTGGGATCAACCAGAACCAGCGATCAATCGCACGCAGCAAAACTGTCAGCGTGCCGTCGATTCCCTCTGCGCGCCAGACGCCGTCGTAATGCGCAAAGATCGATAGCTTTTGAAGATGCTCGTAAGTCTTTTTGATTTTGAATTGTCTGCCTAAGACCGAGGTGCGACCGCTGGCGTCAATGAGGTAACGCGCCCGAATTGGATGAGACGAGCCGTTGCTTCTGACCGCCAGCTCGACCTCGTCCTTCGAGAACTGGACTTGATCAACCGAAGTCTGTTCGTTGACTTCCGCGCCGCATTCGGCAGCATGATCCAACAGAACCTTATCGAAATCACCGCGTGTGACCTGATAAGCGTGATCAGTCTGCGAACGGAATCCATCCTTGAAGTAAAACTTGGTTCCAGGTTCCGAGCACGCGCCGAGGATTTCGCCACCAAACTTTTTCATGAATCCGGCGCGCGAAAATTTTTCGTTCAGCCCGAGGCGGGTAAACGCTTTCATGCTGAATGGCAGCAGGGATT
>Ga0222622_10001038_pt1 | contig 11127 bp, 10 predicted proteins | sample PLM2_5_b1metaG_FD_177335 | JGI IMG/M metagenome (GOLD analysis project Ga0222622, IMG submission 177335) | Groundwater sediment microbial communities from an aquifer in East River, Colorado, USA - PLM2_5_b1 | ecosystem: Environmental > Terrestrial > Soil > Riparian zone | place: USA: East... | reverse complement strand
CCACAACGTTCCATCCGGCCCGGCGACGACGGTCCACAGAAACGGCGCGGCCGTTTCGGCGAGCACCGACGCGGCGGGTCCGGGGAACATGCGCCCGTCGCTGTCGATGGAAAGATTCTCGACGTCGCCCTTCAGAAAATCAGCCTGGGTCGATACCGTCCAGAAGGTTGGCGCTGCGGCGAAGAGCGCGGCGCCGATCGCGCACGCCATGATCGAGGTGATCACGACAACGCGCGCCACGCGCAGAGCGAGATGCGGGTACGGCCGCGCGAAACGGCGGCAGAGATTCATGAGCATGGATTGGAGCTTCGGCACTGGGAGACTAGCACGAAAGATCAGCGGCCGCCGGCCCCGCTCTCCACGTCGATCGAGAGCACACGGGAGCCGCTGACCGCGGAATCCATCGTCAGTTCCCATTCACCGACGGCGGCGCTGCGAAGCGGCGTGTAGCTGCCGCCATTGCTGTCCCCCTCCAGGACCGAGAGGACCGATGGAGGCAGCGATGTGAGCGCTTCTCCATTCACGACGGCGCCGGGCTTGCCGTTGAGCAGACGGATGTAGATGCGGTTGTTCCGCCGCGTTTCATTGAGGACGCGAATCATCTGCGACACGCTTTGCGGCTGAAGTGAACGCCGAACATCGCGCCCCTCCATGGCGTTCAGCTGGCGGCCATCTGTCACCAGCAATGAAACGGAGCCGGAGAGATTGGCGGGGATTTCAATCGGCACGGTCGAAATCTTGTCCTCGCCGCGATAGCTGCGGGTGAGGACCTTCAGCGGCACCGTCTTTCCGGCGCGCGGCCTCAGTTCGTCGAGCCAGACCCTCTCGATGGTCGCCGTGCGTGACGACTCGCTCGTGTCGATCGACACATTCAGACCGGTGAGCGTGATCGGCTCACGGTCGTTGCTCAGGAGCATCGTGATTGGACCGGCAATCGCGGTCGACGCGCCGAGCACGGCATTGTCGCCGGTGAACACATCGTCGAGCGTCAGGTCCGCCTGTCCCTTGATCTGCGCGCGGCTCTTGATAGTAAAAGTGGCGGAGCCGAACTGCCGCTCGTAGGCGCTCAACGTATTCGCCAGGGCGACGTAGGTGAGCAGCGGGGTGAAGACCTGGTCGTTGGCGACGCTGAAGGTAAATGACCGTTTCGACGTGTTGCCGTCTTCGCGGGTGGATTGCAATGTTACCGACATCGGAATCACCGCCGGCCCCTTGCCGAGCGTGCCGGCGATGGCGGTCGCACGATCCTGCTGCATCGTTCCGATCACCTCGCCCATAGAGGAGATCTTGAAGGACGACATGAGGCTGGGCAGCATCGCGTAGACGTAGGCCCGCGTCATTGGAAACTGCGATGGGCCGACGTTGAAGAATGGATGGCCGAACGCATAGATCCGGTCGCCATCGATGTGCGTGATGGTCCCGGTCGCGCCCATTTCGAGGTCGCCGCCGACGAGCGAGACGCCGATGGCATCCCCCTCGCGGAGTGGGGTATTCATCGCCTTCGTTTCCGGCCCGCCCTGACCGATCATTCCGCCGACAACCGGCGTGAATCCTGCGGCGCCGAATGCGCCGGCAAGCATCGCCGCCGAGTCTGGCTCGAACCCGTTCATCACCAGGGGAGTCGAGATCGGCCGCAGCATCGCGCCGAGCTGCGCGCCCGCTCCAGCCGGCATACCGAGCACCTGAACATCGGCTGGACGAGTCGCAAACGGCGCAATGCGGGCATAGGCTGCGCTCAGCGCTGCCGCAAGGCTTTCACGCGTGATCGGCAAATTGATGCGAGCCTGTTGTGTTGGAACGCGACGGGTCATTTCCGTCGCATCCTTCATTTCTTCGATCGGCGTAATGCCGGCGATGGCTTCGGTCGCAAACGCACCAATCGAGTACGAGACGGCTCCAATCAGCCGGCCATCGATGTAGACCGGGCTGCCGCTCATGCCCGCCGCCACTCCGGTTTTGGCGAGTGGACCGCCCTCCAGCCGCGCCAGAATCAGATCGCGGTGCGGGCCCTGGACGTTGTGGAGCACACCCAGGATGTGCGCCTTGAATTCCTGAAGGTCCGATCCTTCGAAGACGGTCCTGCCCACGCCAACCATGCCGGCTTTGATTTCGCTCACAGGCATGAGAGTCGTGGCGGCGGGCAGCGGGACCAGGAAGGAAACGGCTAGTGCAATCGCAGTGGCGATAGTTCGGGTATTCATGAGTAAAAGGGATAGTCTGCGCGGGTGGACGCGTCACCGCACCTTTTCAGTTATAAGCACTAACTGCTTTCCGGTCAAGGAGAAAGGCGGCGAAGAGCTGCCTCATGTTGACACTCCGCGAAGCGGTCTGGTATTGTCACAACGTTTTGACGCTGTCGCCTGCCGGTCAGCCGTGTCGCTTCTGCCCCCGGACGTTTTCGTCCTATTGGTGGTGGTATGCGCGCGCTGAGGGGGCGATCCGCTAACCTGCACCAGCAGGACAGGATTTTCGAGAAAGCCTCCTCAGCCACAAGCTGAGGAGGCTTTTTTCGTTTTAGGAGTCATGCGTACCCCACAACTGTGCGCCACGGTCACCGGACGGACGATGGAGGAGCTGCGCCGCGAGCGCGATGCGGCGACCTTTGCCGATCTGGTGGAAGTGCGCCTCGACCTCGTCGATCGCCCGGATCCGATCGGTGCGATCGAAGGACGGCGACGGCCCGTGCTGGTGACCTGTCGCGCGTCCTGGGAAGGCGGCGGCTTCCGCGGATCCGAAGAGGAACGCGAGCGCATCCTGTCCGACGCGCAAAACGCGGGTGCCGAGTTTGTCGATGTCGAAGCCCGCGCCGAATTCGTTCCGGCGATTACGCGGCGCCGCCGAGGACGCGGCATCGTGCTTTCCTTCCATGCGTTCGGAAACGCCCCGGAAGACTTACGCGAACGCGCGCGGGCGATGCGATCGACCGGCGCGGAAATTGTGAAGATCGCGGTCGAAGCCAACCGCCTCAACGACACATTGCCGCTCATCCGGCTGGCATCGGATCCGGACTTCGCGGATCCAGATGGCATGGATGGACACGTGCTGCTGGCAATGGGTCAGGCTGGAGTCGCCACGCGGGTCCTGGCGGCACGGCTGCGGAATCGCTGGACCTACGCCGGCAATGGCATCGCGCCCGGGCAGATTCCTGCGACCCGGCTGCTCGCCGAGTTTGGATTCCGTCGAATCCAGTCTGACGCCACGCTCTACGGCGTGGTGGGGAAACCGATCGCCCATTCGCTCTCTCCGGTCATGCACAACGCCGGGTTCAACGCGCTGGGCATGAATGCCGTCTACGTTCCACTGGAAGCACATGATGTCGATGATTTCGTGACCTTCGCGCGCGAGATGCATCTGGCCGGCGCAAGTATCACCGCGCCGTTCAAGGTCGGAATGCTCTCGCACGTGGACGAGACCGAGGAAATGGCGCGACGGGTTGGCGCGGTCAATACGCTGGTCGTGCGCGACGGCGAGTGGATTGGCGCCAACACGGACGTCGATGGATTCCTCACGCCGCTGATCGGCCGCATGGCCCTGAAGGGCACCCGCGCGGCGGTGCTTGGGGCGGGAGGCGCGGCGCGGGCCGTGGCAGTCGCGTTGAGCTCGCAAGAGGCGGCCGTGACCGTCTGTGCCCGACAGCAAGCCGCTGCAACGGAGGTCGCCGCACTTGCCGGCGGCGCCGTCGGCACCTGGCCGCCGCGGCCGGGCAGCTGGGACGTCCTCATTAACGCGACTTCGGCGGGCAGCGGCGGACCTGACGACGATCCCATGGCTGGTGTGCCGCTCGATGGCGAGATCGTGTTCGATCTCGTGTACGCGCCGGCTCGCACTCCGCTGCTGGAACGCGCCGCCCGTGAAGGATGCCTCACGATCGGCGGGCTGGAGATGCTCGTCGCGCAGGCGGAGCGGCAGTTCGAATTGTGGACGGGTCAGCGGCCGCCAGAGGGTCTGTTCAAATCCGCGGCCGCATCTGCCGCTGGCGAAAGTCACCAATCTGCAGTCAGAGGACAGGCGTGAAGCAAACCACTTACGAAGAGTTCGTCGAACTAGCGCGACGCGGAACGTTTGTCCCGGTGGTCAAAGAGATCATCGCGGATCTGCTGACGCCCGTGTCGGCGTTTCTGAAGATCGCCGAACACTCCGATTACGCCTTTCTCTTCGAGAGCGTCGAAGGCGGCGAACAGGTCGCGCGATATTCCTTCCTCGGCAAGGATCCGTTCCTGGTGCTTCGACAGAGCGGCGGACGGGCGATCGTCGATCGCTCCGGCGTCACCAGCGAAACCAACGAGCCGTTCGTGAAGACGCTGCGCCGCCTGATGACGGAGTTTCAGTCGCCGTTCGTCCCGGGCCTACCGCGATTCACCGGCGGGGCGGTGGGATTCATCGGCTACGATGCGTCTCCCGTCTTTGAACCCGCGCTCGCCGGCGCCTGGGCTCAAGCTCCGTGGCGATCCAACGGCACCGCCGATCCGCAGACTGAAGACGACGCCGGCTTCATGCTCTTCGACACGGTGCTGGCGTTCGATCACGTGAAACACCGCATCCTGATCATCGCCAACGCGCGCGTCACCGCCGACGAGGATCTGAGTGCGCTGTACCAATTTGCGTGCGCGAAGATTCAGTTTCTGGAACGCGAGCTCGAGCGCGGCCTGTCGCAGGCGGAATCCCGCAGCGGCGCGGCGCCAGCCATTCGCTCGAACATGGAGCGGGCCACCTACGAGGCGGGCGTGCGATCGATCAAGGAGCGTATTGCCGCGGGCGATATCTACCAGGCGGTGCTGTCGCAGCGCTTCGAAGCCGACGTCACGGCCGATCCGTTCACCGTCTATCGAGCGCTTCGACACGTCAATCCGTCGCCCTACATGTATTTCATCCGCATGGGCGGTCTCGCCATCGTCGGGTCCTCACCGGAGATGCTGGTTCGCGTCGAAGGACGCCGGGTCGAAACGCATCCCATCGCGGGCACGCGGCCGCGCGGCCAGAGTGACGACGAGGATTTGCGTCTGGCCGAGGAGCTGAAACGCAACGAGAAGGAGCGCGCCGAGCACGTGATGCTCGTCGATCTCGGTCGAAACGATCTCGGACGGGTCTGCGAGTTCGGCACGGTCAAGGTCCCGCAATACATGTCGCTCGAGCGCTACTCACACGTCATGCACCTGGTGTCCACCGTTGACGGGCGCCTCGCGGAGGGGCGGGACCATCTCGATGCCCTGGTCGCATGCTTTCCGGCGGGCACCGTATCCGGGGCGCCGAAAATTCGCGCGATGCAGATCCTGTCGGAACTCGAGCCAACGCGGCGCGACCTGTATGCAGGCGCGGTCGGCTACATCGACTTCGCCGGCAACCTGGATTTCTGTATCGCCATCCGGACGATCACGATTCGCAATGGCAAGGCTCGCGTCCAGGCTGGCGCCGGCATCGTCGCCGATTCCAATCCCGCCGCCGAGTACGAAGAAACACGCGATAAGGCGCGCGCGCTGCTGACCGCGCTCGCGATGGCCGAGGCAGGGCTGTAATCGTGCTGCTGCTCCTCGATAACTACGATTCGTTTACGTTCAATCTTGCTCAGTATTTTGGCGAGCTGGGCGCACCGCCGGTCGTCAAGCGCAACGACGAAATCTCGCTCGACGAGATCGGGACGATGCATCCCGATCACATCGTGATTTCACCGGGGCCGGGCCGGCCGGAAGATGCCGGTATTTCGATCGATCTGATTCGTCGATTCGGACCGACGACTCCGGTGCTCGGTGTGTGCCTTGGACACCAGAGTATCGGCATGGCATTTGGCGGGCAGGTCGTTCGAGCGGCGCAGCTGATGCACGGGAAGACATCGTCGATTCAACACGATGGACGCGGGGTTTTCCGCGGCCTCCAACAGCCATTTGTGGCCGGCCGGTATCACTCGCTGGTGGTCGCCGAGCCCCTGCCGGAATCTCTCGAGATGGCCGCACAGACTGAGGACGGCACGATCATGGGCGTCCGCCACCGCACCTATCCGGTGCACGGCGTGCAGTTCCACCCCGAATCCGTGTTGACCGGCGAAGGGCGCCAGCTGCTGCGGAATTTCCTGGAGCTCTGAAGACGTGTTTGCCTCGCTCATCGAGAAGCTGCAGCGGCGTCAGGACCTCACACAAGAGGAGGCCGCGGGAGCCATGGACGCGATCATGGAGGGGCGCGCCCAGCCCGCTCAGATCGCAGGCTTCCTGATCGGCCTGTCGATGAAGGGCGAGCGTCCGGCAGAGATCGTGGGCCTTGCGCAGACGATGCGGGCACGGGCCACGAAGCTGTCTCGCACTCACGCGCCGGTGTTCGACACGTGCGGAACGGGCGGCGACCGTGCGGCCACCTTCAACGTGTCGACGGTGGCCGCCCTGGTTCTCGCGGCCTGCGGGGTCACCGTGGCGAAACACGGAAACCGCTCGGTGTCGAGCCAGTGCGGAAGCGCCGATCTGTTTGAAGCACTGGGTGTGCGTGTGTCAGCCGAACCGGACGCTGTCGAACGATGCCTGGACGAAGTGGGGATCGCATTCTTCTTTGCCCCGACATTCCATCCGTCGATGCGCCATGCCGCACCGACCCGCAAAGATTTAGGTGTCCGGACCGCGTTCAACCTGCTCGGTCCTCTGACAAATCCTGCGGGCGCGTCGCGTCAGCTGGTCGGCGTTCCGCGGCCGGAATTGACGGAACTGGTTGCCCGTTCGCTGGCGCTTCTCGGGTCCGAACGCGCCTGGGTCGTGCATGGCGCAGACGGTCTCGACGAGATCTCGACTACCGGCTACACGAAGGTGTCGGAATGCCGCGATGGGACGGTCAACACCTTCTACGTCCACCCGGCGGACTTCGGACTGGCCAAGAGTTTGTCGTCGCAATTGCGCGGCGGAGATGCCGCGGCGAATGCGGCAATTGCGCGCCGAGTGCTCGGCGGAGAGCTGGGCGCGGCGCGCGACATCGTCCTCCTGAATGCCGCGGCGTCATTGTTAATCGCGGATCGCGTTGCAACGATTGCCGACGGCATCGCCCAAGCCGCCGCGGTGCTCGACAACGGAAAAGCGGCCGAGGCGCTCGAGCGCTTGATCACGGTTTCGAACCGTCCGGCCCAGGCGGCGGCATCATGATCGCGGCACCCGATCTGCTCGGCGCAATCGTCGCGGCAACACGCCGGGGCGTCGAGGTCCGTGAGGCAGACCGGCCGCTCCGCGCGCTGTCGCAGCGGCAGACCAGGACGCCGCGCGGATGCGCGTTCGAGGAAGCACTCTCGAATCCATCAGCTGCGATCCGGGTCATCGCGGAATGCAAACGCCGGTCTCCGTCGAAAGGCATCCTGCGTACCGATTACGATCCGGCGGCGCATGCACGCGCCTATGCCGAGGCGGGAGCGGCGGCGATTTCCATTCTTACCGAGCCGACGTTTTTTGACGGCAGTCCGGATCATCTTCGTCAGGTCCGTGCCGCCGTAGACGTGCCGCTGCTACGAAAGGATTTCATCGTCACCGAATACCAGTTGATTGAGGCGGCGGTGCTCGGCGCCGACGCGATACTTCTGATCGTCGGTGCTCTGGAGCAACAGAGTCTCACGCAACTGCTTCGCTCGGCCGCGCGGCTCTCGCTGGCGGCGCTCGTCGAAGTTCATGATGCCGTCGAACTCGACCGCGCGATCGACGCGGGTGCGCGCGTGATTGGGGTGAACAGCCGTAATCTTCGTACGCTCGCGGTCGATCCCGAAGTCTTCGACCGGCTCGCGGAACGATTGCCGCACAACGTTATCGCCGTGGCCGAGAGCGGCATTCGCACTCGGGAGGACATGACGCGATTGTCCGCCGGTGGCTATCACGCATTCCTGGTCGGGGAACGGCTGATCGCGCAGCCCGATCCGGGCGCGGCTCTGAAAGAGCTGGTGGGCCGATGAGCCGCCCTCGCGTCAAAGTGTGCGGCATCTGCCGGGTTGAAGATGCGCAACTGGCCGTCATGCTTGGCGCGTCGGCGATTGGATTCATCTTCTGGCCGTCGAGTCCGCGATATTGCGATCCCGTGAACGCGCAGATCATTGCCTCGAGGCTTCCGTCACACATCACTCCGGTTGGCGTCTTCGTCGATCAACGTGTCGAGGAAGTGATCGAGATTGCGGATCGCGTGCCGCTTGGTGCGGTGCAGCTTCACGGCAACGAGGCGGTCGCGGAATTCGAACGGGTTCGGCAGCCGCTGATCAAGGCGGTTGCGGTAACTGACACATTCGCTCCCGCCGACGTGGACGTTCTGCCGAGCGGCGTGACCGTGCTGCTCGATGCCCACGATCCGGTTCGGCGCGGCGGGACCGGACGAACAATCGACTGGGATGTCGCGGCGCAGGTAGCGGCCCGGCGACGAACGATCCTCTCGGGCGGTTTGAATGCAGGGAACGTGCGCGAGGCGATCTCGCACGTGCACCCACACATGGTTGATGTGTCATCAGGCGTCGAATCCGCTCCAGGTGTGAAGGATCGGGCAAAGCTGGAAGCGTTTTTCGCGGCCGTACAGGCCGCGTGAGTTTCTTTATGAATCCATCATTTGGCCAGCGAGATCCGGACGCGCGCGGGTATTACGGCGCGTACGGCGGGCGCTTCGTGCCCGAGACGCTCGTGGCGCCGGTCGAGGAATTGGAGCGCGCGTACCTGGCGGCGCGTCGGGATCGCGATTTTCTGGCGACCCTCCACGCGCTCCTCAGCAATTACGTCGGACGTCCGACGCCCTTGTACGAAGCGCGGCGGCTCTCGCAATCGCTCGGGGGGGCGAGGATTTTCTTCAAGCGCGAGGACCTCGCGCATACCGGTGCGCACAAGATCAACAACGCGCTCGGTCAGGCGCTCCTGGCACAGCGGATGGGGAAGAAGCGCGTCATCGCCGAAACGGGCGCGGGACAACACGGCGTCGCGACCGCAACAGTGTGCGCCCTCCTTGGCCTCGAGTGCGATGTCTACATGGGCGCGGAAGACATGGAGCGTCAGTCGCTGAATGTCTTTCGCATGCAGCTCCTCGGCGCAACGGTTCGACGTGTGGATGCAGGCGCCCGCACGCTGAAAGACGCGATCAACGAAGCGATGCGCGACTGGGTGACCAATGTCGCCGATAGCTACTACTTACTGGGCTCGGTGCTCGGCCCGCATCCGTATCCATTGATGGTCCGTGAGTTCCAGTCTGTGATTGGACAAGAGGCGCGACGTCAGTGTCTCGAATCAATCGGCCGGCTTCCGGACGTGATCGTCGCGTGTGTCGGCGGCGGCAGCAACGCGATGGGGATCTTCGATGCGTTCATCGAGGATAAAGATGTGCGGCTCATCGGCGTGGAAGCGGGTGGCTACCGGATTGAACCGGGGCAGCATGCCGCCCGGTTTGCTGGAGGCAGCGGTGGTGTGCTCCAGGGCACGCGCAGTTACGTGCTGCAGGACGGCAATGGAAACATCGAGTTGACCCACTCGATCTCGGCCGGGCTCGACTATGCCGCGGTCGGGCCCGAACACGCTTGGCTGCACGATTCCGAGCGCGCGGAGTACACCTGGATCAACGACGGCGATGCGTTGGCCGCGTTTCAGCGGCTCGCGCGCGAAGAAGGGATCCTTCCTGCGCTCGAATCGTCGCACGCCGTGGCCCACGTCTGCCGCCTCGCCCCCACACTGAAGCGCGAGCAGGTCGTGCTAGTCAACTTGTCGGGACGTGGGGACAAGGACGTCATCAGCGTGCAGAAAGCGCTCGCTGGCGGGAACGGAAACCGCTGATGTCGAGGATCGTGGACACGTTCGATCGTCTGCGGCGCGAGCATCGCGGGGGTCTGGTGACCTACGTCACCGCTGGCGATCCGGACGCCATGACATCCGCGCGCATTCTCGTATCGCTCGCGCAGGGAGGCGCCGACATTCTTGAAGTGGGTGTCCCGTTTTCAGATCCCTTGGCCGATGGCCCGGTCATCCAGCGCGCCACTGAGCGAGCGCTGGCGGGAGGAATGACGCTCCGCGGCACGCTCGATGTGGTACGGGCCGTACGTCGCGAGGTGCAGACGCCGATCGTGTTGTTCACGTACGCCAACCCGGTCCTGCGAATGGATCCGACCGTGTTCGCCCGCGAAGCCCGAGACGCAGGCGTCGACGGGGTACTGATGCTCGATTATCCGGTCGAGGAAGCCGAGCCGCTTCGTGCGCCGATCGTGGCAGCCGGGCTGGACCCAATATTCCTGATCAGCCCGACCACGACGGACGGACGGATACGGCGCTCGGGGGAACTCGGCGCGGGGTTCTTGTATGTGATCTCGCGCCTCGGCGTGACCGGCGCTCGCGACGCACTCGCCGACGACATCAACGGGCTGATCGCGCGTGTGCGCGCCCAGTCGTCGCTGCCGGTGGCGGTGGGCTTCGGCATTTCAACGCCCGAGCAGGTCGCCAAGGCGTGTGCCTCCGCCGATGCCGCTGTTGTCGGCAGCGCGCTGGTCAGCGTGATCGCCGAACATGGGGCGTCGGCCGACGTCGCGGAGCGGGCCGGCGAGTATGTCCGATGGCTGAAGAGCGCAGTGTGAGCCGCATCGACGAACTGCGGCAGCAGATCGACGACATCGACGAGCGGCTGGTCGAGCTGTTGAGCGCGCGGGCGACGTGCGCGCTGCAGATTGGCCACGAAAAGAAGCTGCTCGGGCTCGAGGTGTATCAGCCGTCGCGCGAAGCGGAAGTCCTCGGGCACGTCCAGGGAATCAACCGGGGCCCGCTGGATAACGAAGCGATCAAGCGGTTGTTCGAACGGATCATCGACGAGGCGAGGCGCCTGGAGCGCATCGCCGATGCGGAGCAAGAGGCACAACGGGACGGGACGCCAGGCGAACGAACGCGCGAGTGAGCCCACGCGAACGGAGCGAGCCGACGAAGCGGCTCGCGAGAGAGTGTGTCGGGGAGTCCGAGGGGCGAAGCCCTTCGGTATTAATCAATAGTTCGAGAGGTATTTATGGTGGTAGTGATGCAGGAGCGTGCCAGCGACGACCAGATACAGCGGGTCATCTCACAGCTGGTAGAAATGGGATTCGACGTGCACCGATCGACCGGGGCGCTTCGCACGGTCATCGGCGCCGTCGGCGGGAACCGCGCCGGGGATCCTCGTCTGCTGGAAGTGCTCGAC
>Ga0222622_10001037_pt1 | contig 11143 bp, 6 predicted proteins | sample PLM2_5_b1metaG_FD_177335 | JGI IMG/M metagenome (GOLD analysis project Ga0222622, IMG submission 177335) | Groundwater sediment microbial communities from an aquifer in East River, Colorado, USA - PLM2_5_b1 | ecosystem: Environmental > Terrestrial > Soil > Riparian zone | place: USA: East River... | reverse complement strand
GTTTTACAACCTGACAGGCGGACGGCAAAACTCGCAGAGTTTTACCTCACAGGGAGTTTATGCAGTTACAAGCAACCTGATCGTCACCGGTCGGTTCGGCCACTATTTTCTTAACGAAAAGCTTGGCACCTATGGTTTTGGTGATATCAGCGTTCCCCGCATCGTCTGCTCGTCATCGAGCCCACAGCAGTTCCCGCCGGGATTTGGATGCCTGAGGGGCCAGAACAATGGGATCACATCCATTGCGAACGTCGAATTTGATGCCACGACCCGTGACATCTATGAGGGTGACGGTACATACAGCTTCGCTATTGCCGGCCGCCATGAATTAAAGGGTGGTTATCAATACAACGGCATAGGTAATCAAGTGAAGTATGGTCAGAACGACATCTACACGTTGCGTTACGGACAGGCTATCTCGTCTTATGCCGGTGTTCCGGGCTTGCCCTCAACACCCGGTGCTGTCGGATCCGGCCAGGTCCAAACTTTTGCGACCCGCGGAGATGTTAGCAGCAAGAACCAGGCGATCTACGTTCAGGATAAATGGCAGCCCACTAACCGTCTGACCCTTAACCTGGGTATTCGGGCTGAAAGCGAGGATGTACCGAGTTATGCCCCAGGATTACCTGGTATGAAATTTAGCTGGGGATCTAAGCTGGCACCGCGTCTCGGTGTTGCGTATGCTCTAACGAGCGATAATAAAACTAAGGTCTCAGCCTTTTTCGGGTTGTATTATGACCGGTTCAAACTGACCTTGCCCCGGGGCTCATTTGGTGGAGACGAATTCCACAATCTATTTTTTGAGCTCTTCCCTGGCGATACAATAACCAACCTTACTCATGACGTGATCTTTGGTGACGGAGCACCCATCCCGGGTGGAGCGTGTCCCATCCAGACAGCCCCGCTATTTGGCAGGGTCCGCTGCGATAAGGACAATCGCGTTTCCTCCAACAGCGGCGGTCCCCTTACCGAGGTTGGTGGTATCGATCCGAACATCAAGCCCTTCCAACAGCGAGAGCTGACCTTCACGTTCCAACGTGAACTTTGGAATAACGTTCTTTCTGTACGGTACAGCCGTAAAGAAGTTCTTCATGCTATTGAGGACGCAGGATTTCCAAATTCACAGGGAAGTGAATATTACATCATCGGCAATCCCGGCGAAGGGTTGTACAAGGAACAGGCCGATATGTTCGGTACGATCGCTATTAAGCCCCAGCGTCAGTATGACGCTCTGGAGTTCAGGTTCAACCGCAACACCGCACGTTGGCTGTATGAAGTTAACTATACGTATAGCCGGCTCTACGGAAATTATGGCGGATTGGCCAGTTCTGATGAAGAAGGACGTACCGATCCTAATGTAAACCGTTATTTTGACCAGCCGCAGGCGGGCTTTACCGCTTTAGGCGGTCCAGACAACGGAAGACTGCCGACAGATAGGCCCCACGTATTTAAAGCGTTTGGTGCCTATAGGCTTGACTGGGACCGTTTCGGCCTTTGGAAGTCAAATTCAACCTCGCTCGGCCTCTTCGGAACGATACAGAGTGGAACAGTGATCACTTCGTTCGTTAACATTAATGGTATCGAGCAGGTCATCCTGACCAGGAGGGGAGATCAGGGCAGAACACCTGTGTCCTCGCAGCTGGATCTGGAAGTTCACCATTACATCAAGTTTGGTGAAGACGGCCGGTTCCGGATCGCATTGGACGGAGAAGTGCTTAATCTGTTCAACCAGCATGCTGTCCTTAATAAGGGTATCAACCCTGATGGACAGGGCGGCAATATCATTAACACAACCAATTTCAGCGTGACCGATGTGCGGTTCCACCTGATATCGGAAGACCAGCGAGCTTCCTGTATGACGGCCCCGTCACCAACGCAGTGCTTGTTGATCGCGGGATATGCCGGTTTCCAGAGGAACGGTTCGCCTGAGCTTCTGGCATTGGCTGCTGATCCGGCCAGTCCGACACACAATGTGTTTTGGAACACCCCCTCGTCCTACCAAGCCAAGCGGCAGGTCAGGTACGGTGTTCGTTTCCTGTTCTAGTCCAAAGTTTATTCAGGACGCTAAGAGGCCGCCTACATCAGGCGGCCTCTCTTTGTCTTGATACCGTTGAGCGACGCTTATGTACTCTTTGCTTTTGCTTCAAAATCAGCGATCAGCTTCTTAATATGCTCGGCGTCTTTAGCGGACGGATTCGCCTTAAGAAAGAGCTTTAATTCTTTTGCAGCGTCTGCGTACCGTTTCATATCATTGCCATAAAGAAGAGCAAGCTCCCAGTGTACTTGCGGCAGCGTCTCTTTGGCCAGGTTCCTGGATTTTACAAGCTGTTTTTCGGCCTCGGCATACTTCTTAGATCCGCGGAGCAATGATCCTGAGAGCAATAATGCATCGGGCGACGAAGAGTTGATCTCGATCGCCTTCTCGATAGCCGACATAGCACCGGCAGTATCATTTAACGAGTAACGGGCGTACGCAAGCCCGTACCAGCTCTTAAATCCCCGCGGATTGATATCAACGGCGGCTGCCAGCAAGAGTTCAGCGGCCTTATAGCTCTCGGGCCGCGCGAGGCGGATATATTCGGTTCCCAGTCGCTCAAGGGCATAATAGTATTTAGGAAACTTTTCGATCGCTTGCCGCAATGCTGCCAGGCCGTCGGCATTGCGCTTTGCATCGACGTCCGCCACTCCTTTCTCATAGAGTTTTTGGGCTTCCGGTGGTATGTCTTGAACAAAAATGGCCACACTTGCCGGCGTAAGGCCCGGCTTGAGCCTCATATATATGTCCAGCTGCTGGTCGTCAAAGCCTCCTCTGCGGTACCCGCCATCCGGCGTTGCCACCACCGTATTGACGATCTCGATACGTTGCTCCTGCTCCTCGTAATCCGTTCCCAGCCCAAAGACCTTGACAATGAATGCACCGGATCCGAAGCCGCGAAATTCATAGTACCCCGCGCCGGTTGTTTTGCCCCGCTGGATCGTTCGGCCAAACTCGTCAAGCAGCTCTATGTACAGATCCGCCAGCCGTTGCCGGTTTGCCCCGTAAACATAGCCGCTGACGCTGTTTTGTGCATACGCCCCAAAGCGCTTTGCTGATAACGAGGGACTTGCCAGGATGAACCCAAGAGCCAAAATACTGAGGCAGAAAAAATGCGCGATCCTAAATCTCATTTCCAATAACCTCTCTATGAAAGAAAGTCTGCGGCCGCCCGGGCAGCAACAGCTCCGTGGCCAACAGCAGTGCTGATCGTGGGAGCCACGGGCGCTGTTACGTCGCCCACGGCAAAAACCCCTTCGACGCTGGTTGCTGTGTCAGATCCGGTAACAATGTACCCTGCATCATCCAATTTGATCTGGCCGCGAAATAGTTCAGAGTTTGGATCGGTTCCTATACGGATCAAAACAGAATCGACGGCCAGTCGCGAGGTTTGATCAGAGACATGGTCGATCAACTCCACCGCCTCAACCCTGTCGCTACCGATTATTGAATTTAGATGCATGTTTGTGAGGAATTCGATGTTATTTGTCCGCTCTGCTTTTTCCAGAAATTCACGTCTTGCGGTAAACGATTGCCGCCGGTGAACGACCGTGACCTTTTTTGCCTTTTCGCTAAGGATAAGGGCATTTTCAATTGCAGCATCGCCGCCGCCGACAACAAGCACGCTTTGCCCGGTTAACTCGTTTCTTGATCTTACTCCGGAATCGAGGACCCCGCGGCCGGCAAACAATACCTCCCCGGGTATTCCCAGTCGCCGACGACGAACTCCGGTGGCGATGATAACGGCCCGGCCTTTATATCCTGTGCCGTCTTCGCAAATGACCTCTTTCTCGCGCAAATGGGTTTGCGCGATCCGCACACCTGAGAACAGTTTTCCACCCCGTTCTATTACCTGCGAGACAAAGATATCCCGAAGCTTTGTCGCCTCTGCAGCTTGGAGGCCCAAATAGTTGTTTACCGGATTAAAAGTGCGCAGCAACTGCCCGCCGAACTCCTCATTATTGTCTAGCAATATGGCCGTTTGACCGAGATCGATAGACCACAACAAGGCCGAAAGGCCGGCGGGCCCGCCGCCGATTATCAAAACCTCAACCTCCGTTTTTTTGGCAGTCACTGGGGTGCTGTTAAGTATTAGAAAATACTAGAATTTGTCAACGAAACCTGACACATTTTGTCACGTACCGTAGGCGAACGACAGTGGCCGCCGATCGCTCTACTTACAGAATTGCTTCTGAGCCTTTATTTTAGGCAGTTTCGCCGTCCTTTTACAACACCTTGTCCTAAACATCCGTTGGCATCGGTATTGCTCTTGAAGTTGGAAGCTGTTTTTGCAGCAACCTCTACCACCTTCACAAAGACAAAGCTTTTTCTAAACATATGAGACTAGAATTTGAACCGAATGTAACAGCTATCCCACTGGTCGAAAACGAGATGTTCGATGATGGACCCGTACCGGGATCGCATGGTTTCCAGGAGATGTTAAAGAAAGGCATTTCTGCCGCACAGAACGGCGACCGTGACGCCGCCCGCTCACTCTTGGCACGATCGACAGAGTTGGATCCAAAAAACGAAGAAGCATGGATGTGGCTTGCCTCGGTAAGCGATTATCCAGAAGAGCTTTTGGCGTTTCTGCAAAACGTGCTTGAGATAAATCCGTCTAATGAACGTGCGATCGAGTGGCAAAAGGCTACACAGTCGCTGCTCGCAAAAACATTTGTGCAACGAGGTATCGACGCTCATTCGCAGGCAGACGTCGACCGGGCTCGTCAATTTTTCGAGCAGGCTCTTTCGCATGACGCACAATGCGAGATGGCGTGGTTTTGGCTCGGAAGCATAGCTTCATCGGTTGACGATAGGAGGCAATGTCTTCAGCGTGTGCTGGAAATAGATCCGCAGAATGTCGAGGCCCAAAATGCATTGAATTCCATAAAGAAGGCCGGGCTGCAGGCGGCACTAGATAGCGCCAAAAAACAGGCATTGGCCGGCAAGCACAAAAAGGCATTGTCAGCCATAGATGAGGTGCTGACGGTAGACCCGTTAAATGTCGACACGTGGCTGCTCAGATCGCACGTCGCGGCGGACCTGCACGAAAAGCTGATCTCGCTGGAGAAAGCGCTCGAGATCGATCCTGGAAATCACCTCGCCGCCTCCAGCTATGAATTCCTAAGATCCGCGTTGCTTAACGAAACACCCTCGCCAGTCCAGCTCGATGTGGAACCGGAAAAAACTGACAGCTCTCTCTCCGAGCAGTCAGAGCCGGCCCACGTGGTCGAAACGGACCTTTCCTCGAATCAGGATCCCACCGACCAGCACATCGATCATGGGTACGAAGAACCGGAAGCTAGCGCAGAGGTAAATGTAGACACGACTTCTGCAGCTGACGACGGCGATATAGGTGTAGAGCATTATGTAAGCGACATGATGTTCTCATCCAACGGGGCATCCGATAGGGACTTTGAGGTTGTAACGCATGATCGTCGCGTCAACTCTGATCTCAGTGAAACTTTGGAAACCGGACCTTCAGATCTCGACCATGCTTTTGAGATCGAAACGCCGATGGAGTATTCGCCATTTTACGAGCAAATTGACCAAACTCCTGTCGTGATGTCCCACTCGCTCGTGTCTGAAAGTGAAACGTCTCAGTGCCCTTATTGCAATACGCCCGCAGAGGCCAGCCCTTTTGCCTGCAGTTCGTGCGGCGCCGTACTGACCCTTTCCGACATTGAAGCTCTGTTATCGAACACAAACGCTAATGTCGACATAATTCAGGGATCGCTGACGGCGATGGAATTAGAATGGAACCAGCGCGAGTTTAACGTAAGTGAGCTATTGCATCTCGCCGTCGGTTATCTTAATCTGCGGAGCTTCGAACTCGGGCTCAGATACCTGCAGGAGGCGTCGCGGCTCGATCCCAACAACGTGATCCTGACCGGACAATTGACAGCCGTCGCCATCAGGCTCGAAGAGTTGCGTCGCCACGACAAAGGGCCTGACACAATGCCTAAAGGCAAGTCCATTCTGGTCGTTGACGATAGTGCGACGGTACGTAAGTTGATCGCCGGGAAACTAGAAAAGTCCGGCCATAAGGTCATTTGCGCGGTGGATGGTGTCGAGGGTCTCGCATGCATCGCCGAAGCACTGCCGGATCTGGTGCTGCTTGACATCGGTATGCCCCGAATGGATGGATACGAAGTCTGCCGCGAGATCAGAGCTAATCCGGCCGCCAGCGATCTACCCGTGGTCATGATCTCAGGCAAAGACGGATTTTTTGATAAAGTTCGCGGGCGTATGGCCGGATGCACCGGCTACGTAACCAAGCCATTCGGTCCAGAGACCCTGATGAAAGCGCTCGACACCTATCTCAAGCGCGAACCGGCCAGCGATTGTTAGTAACCATTTCACAAGTGTTACTCCCTTTACACAATGCAACCTGAAATATCTGTAGACATTCCAGACGTCTCCGAGCTCAAAGGCATTAGAAGCGGGATACTCCTGTTTCTTCAGGACCCCGACTCTGACTGCGACCTTAGATCGCCGATCGAGCAGTTACGGTCGTTTGGCGAAGCGTTGCCCCAGATAGCCGACCTGGCATCTGATTGTATATCCCAATTGGAGCGTGTATCTCAAGCAGACCGGAAAGGATCGGAAACATCCTTGAGAACGGTTCTCGATAAGCTGGCTATCATCGAGGCAGCCTTGCTCGATGATCCTACCGGCGAGGACCTCGCCATGCTCTCTGCTTTTATCGATGAATCCTTTGATCAGCTAACCCATTCTGGTGACTTCGACGAGGAGCCGGACATACTAGAGCCGGAACTCGAGGGATTTGAGATAGATGATGAAACCCTTGAGATCTTTCGTGCTGAAGCATCAGAGTTACTAAGTACAATTTCCGCAAATCTCATCGTTTTGGCAGAGGGCCCGACTGAAACGGAAGCTCTCTGGGAAATGCAAAGGGCGGTACACACCCTTAAAGGTGCGGCCGGGGTTGTGGGCATGATCGATGCCTCGCATCTCGCACACCGGATCGAGGATCTGCTTGGCCAATTGGCGGACCGAAACATAGAGATCAATGAATCCGAGATCGAGCTGCTCAAACTTTCAGTTTCGCACCTGAGACGGTTGTCAGAAGGAGCACACGCGGAAAATGAATTAGATGAGATATTTCAACAGTTTGACATACTTATCCAGAAAACTGCTCCTAAGACCGAACCGGAGCCCGCTGTTCCGTCCGAGCCCGAACCTGCAAACGAGCCGATCGCTGAAATTTCGAATTCCCCTAAACTGCCGGCTCCAGTCGTACGCGTGTCGCTTGACAGGCTCTATGAACTGCAGACCATCGCTCGTGATCTTGCCTCGGGTCGAACAGCGCTCGCCGAGCGTTTGGACGAGTTCGCGAAGAACTCACCGAGCCTGCAGGCCTCGTTTTCTGATCTGCAAATCTTGCTGGCTCAGCAGCTAGGCCTCGCAAATGAATTACAAGAGAAACTCGAGCAGATCAGGATGGTCAGATTTGGAATGCTGGTGACACGGCTAAATCGGGCGGTTCACGTTACGTGTCACGAAGAGGAAAAGAAAGCCGAACTTATCGTCAAAAATAAAGATGTCGAGCTCGATACGCAGATCATCGATGCACTTGTGGAACCACTTTTGCATTTGCTGCGAAACGCGGTGGTCCACGGCATTGAACCTCCTGAAATGCGGCGAATGATCGGAAAACCCGAAAGAGCGACGATTACGATAGACGTTGCACGGGCCGATTCTCAGGTCATCGTTTCGGTGTCGGACAATGGACGGGGGGTCACCATATCTAAATTGAAAGAAAAAGCTCTGTCCTCCGGCACAATCAGCCAGCAGCTCGCCAATTCAATGACGGACGAAGAAGCACTGGACCTGATGTTCCTCAGAGGAGTAACGACAGCAGAAAATCTCAGTCTGAATGCCGGACGCGGTATCGGCATGAGTATCGTTCGCGAAGGCGTAGAAAGTCGGGGAGGAAGCATAACCATACATTCAGAACCCCAAAAAGGCACTGTTTTTATGATCCATATGCCGACCAATCTTGCCGCCCCTCAGGACACAGCGCCGCGGCAGTCACAACCTGAAACAATTTCGCCTCCACACATAGAGGTCCTCAGGGACGTGCCGGTCAAAGTACCCAAAAATGATATCTCTGTCCTCATAGTCGACGACAGCGCGGTCATGCGTCAGACAATGTCCAAAGTTGTCGAACGGGCCGGCTGGAAAGCGTTCTCAGCAACCGAAGGCGGCGAGGCTTTACAATTTCTAAAAAAGGCTCAAGCTCTGCCGGACATAATCATCACTGACCTTGAGATGCCCGGTCTAGGCGGCATGGGTTTTATCGAGGCCCTCAAATGTAACCCACAACTCTTCGACATACCGGTAATTATGGTCACGTCCCGTAACGAGCGAGTTCATCGAGAAAAAGCGTTTGCCCTGGGCGCGGCCAAATTCCTGACAAAACCCATAGAGAGCGGGGAACTCAAATCGATAATCAACAGCCTTTGCGTAGTTAAGAATTGATATCGTCTATATAGCGGGCGGCTTGCTGGGCCTGATCTCGATCTTGCTGGGAAGCGCACGGCTATCCATTTCAAGTAGATCGATGACCGTCTGAGCAATATCGGCGGGCTGGAGCTGCCATGACTTGTCGTCTGATGGCGAGTCGCCGCCGAACCATGTATTTACGCTGCCCGGACAAATATAGCTGACCTTGATATTGTCGTGCCGGACCTCTTGCATCAGGGATTCGGAAAACCCGTTAAGTCCGAATTTAGACGCATTATATGCCGCCATTCGCGGGTGTGGATTTTGTCCGGCCAGCGACGATATGTTTAGGATATAGCCGCCGTCGCGTTTTTTCATTTCGGGAATGGCGTAGTGGCAGCAATAGAAGACCCCGAAGAGATTAGTCTCGAGGGTCTGCCGAAATTCGTCGCCCGACATCTCCTCAACCGTCTTGCCAAAGTAACCCATTCCCGCATTGTTAACCAGGATATCGACTCCACCGAGGTTCTTAACTGCTGATTCCATAAGGCCGCGGACCTGGTCCTCGACCCTCACGTCGCATAATTTTCCAAACGCTTTCCCCCAGGCGGAAAGCCTATCAACGGCCGCCGTCAACTCATCACGGTCGCGCCCGCAGATCATCACCGACACTCCGGATGAAACCAAACGCTCGGCTATCGCATAGCCGATACCTTTCGTGCCGCCCGTCACGATCGCAGCGGCTCCCTCGATCTTCATAATTTTTCCTTTAATATTTCATTCACGACCTTGGGATTGGCCTTGCCCTGCGAGGCCTTCATCACCTGGCCGACAAAGAACCCAAAAAGCTTTTCATTGCCGCCTCGATAGGCATCGACATTTGCCTGGTTAGCTGCGATCACCTCGTCAACGATCTTTGCGATGGCGCCCGAATCAGATACCTGTTCGAAACCCTTTTCTTTTATGACCTGCGGAGCGGGCTTGCCGGTTGCGAACATCTCGACGAGGACCTCTTTCCCCTGGTTATTATTGATCGTCCCGTCTGCTACCTCGGTGATCAACTCAGCCAGGTCCTCGGCGGTCATAAGCGACTCTCCGATGGATGTTGTCGAATTGTTGAGTTCGCGTGTCAATTCACCGAGGATCCAGTTGGATGCGAGCTTTGGTTTGGCTGTGATGCGTGCAACGGTCTCGAAAAACTCCGCAAGGGTACGATCGTTAACCAGCTGGGATGCATCGGCAAACCCCAGTTCATAGACCTCGATAAACCGGTCCCGCATCGCATCGGGCAATTCGGGCATATGTGCCCTCACTCCATTAATAAACTCCGCCGAAACTCGTAAAGGCTGCAGATCGGGTTCCGGGAAGTACCTGTAATCGTGAGCATCCTCCTTGGACCTCATCACTCGCGTCTGGTTGTTCTTTTCATCCCAGAGGCGGGTTTCCTGATTCACCGCTTCGCCTGATTCGTGGGCGGCTATCTGGCGTTCGATCTCAAATTCGATCGCTTTTTGCATAAAGCGGACCGAGTTCAGGTTTTTGAGTTCGATCTTGTTATTAAATTTGGTCTCGCCCACCTTGCGGACCGAGACATTAGCCTCGCACCGCAAGTTCCCCTTTTCCATATCGGCGTCACTCGCCCCGATCCACTGCAGAGCCCGGCGAATATGATTTACATAGTCATATGCTTGCCACGATGTACGGAAATCGGGAGCGGTGACGATCTCACCAAGAGGAGTTCCGGCACGATTAAGATCAACGTACGAGAAGCGGTCGACGTCGGGAAGGCTCTCGTGCACATTTTTTCCGGCGTCCTCTTCGAGATGCATTCGTTCGATCTGGACGGTCATCGGATGCCATTCGAGTGCGTGGCCGTGCTCGTCGCGCTCAGCTGTGAGAATGGTCAGAGTGCCTTTTGCGGAAAACGGTTTGTCGTACTGTGAGATCTGGTAGCCTTTTGGCAGGTCGGGGTAAAAGTAATTTTTTCGAGCAAAGATCGAGGTTTCCTGTATTTGGAGGCCCAAAGCCAATGCGGCCCGGGCCCCGAGTTCTATTACCTGCTTATTCAAAACCGGCAACGCACCAGGCAGACCAAGGCAAACCGGACACGTGTTCGAGTTAGGTTCTCCGCCAGTTTCGACGGCGCAGCCGCAAAAGATCTTGGTGGAGGTCGCCAGCTGCGCATGGACCTCCATCCCTATCACGGCTTCCCACCCGGGTTTAATAGGCATTTAGTGCCAGGGTTGTCTTACCCCCTGCCCAAAGCGTCGGCCGGGCTGCATGTTCGATCCGCCTCCCCAAAACTGACCACCCGAAAAACGCCCATACGGCTGATTATAGTATGGAAACAGCCGTCCAAGGCCGCGGCGTCGGCCATAATAATATGGGTTGTTATAGCCACCCCCCCAGATCGAGCCGTTATAGTACGGGTAATTGGGATAGGGCTCAGGATTAGCAGGTGCTGTTAACTGCGTTACCATCTGCTGCATAGCGTCGATACGCTCCCGTTCGGTCTGCACCTGGGCATCGATCCGCTCTCTTTCCAACCGTTGGGCCCGAAGTTGTATCGAGAGATCAACCGTGTCTCTTAAGCTCTCGTCGCGGCGCCGGTCCAACTCCTCTGGCGATGGCAAACCCCAT
>Ga0222622_10001036_pt1 | contig 11144 bp, 13 predicted proteins | sample PLM2_5_b1metaG_FD_177335 | JGI IMG/M metagenome (GOLD analysis project Ga0222622, IMG submission 177335) | Groundwater sediment microbial communities from an aquifer in East River, Colorado, USA - PLM2_5_b1 | ecosystem: Environmental > Terrestrial > Soil > Riparian zone | place: USA: East... | reverse complement strand
GCACATCCTGATTGCGCGCCATCCGAGGAACGGGTTTGCATCGGTTGGATAGCCGCCGACGGGCAGCTTGTCGCCACCGACATCGAAGGTGCGAATCACTACCGGCCTTCCGCTGAACGCCTCAACGACGTGGCGATAAGCGCGATACTGCTCCTCCTCGTCGGGCATCGTGGCCCGGCCTACGACGAGAAACTCGGTGCGCATGAGGCCAACGCCTTCCGCGCCGCTGTGTGCAGCCGCTTCCGCCTCTTCGGGAAGATCGACATTGGCCCGCAGGGTCACCCAGTGACCATCGAGCGTCACGGAATCGGCGACCGCCAACGCCTGAAGCTCCTGTGTCTCGATCGCTTCCCGGGTACGCTGCACCCGATACTTGTCCTGTTGCGCCTGCGTCGGATTAATGATCAGAACGCCGGCGGTGCCATCGAGGATCACGTGCTCGTTGCCGTTCAGCCGTTCCGTCGCATTGCGAAGTCCGACGACGGCGGGCAGTCCCAGGGAACGGGCGAGAATCGCGACGTGCGAAGTCCGCGTGCCCGCGTCGGTGGCAATTCCGATTATCGCCTCGCGGTCGAGCTGCACCGTCAGGCTGGGAGTCAGATCGTGGGTGACGAGGATCTTGTTCGATCCCTTCGGAAGGTCTACTGGATCATGATCCGGCAGGCCAAGCAGGATCGAAAGAACTCTGATGTGAATGTCGATCAGGTCGCCGACTCTCTCACGCAGGAGCGGACGGGCATGACTCGCGAATTGCTGGCGCCACTCGAACAGAACGAGGTCGAACGCTTTCTCGGCGCCAAGATTCTGGTGGACCAGCTCCTCGACCTGGCGCAGGAGCTCTCCGTCCTCCAGGATCGACAGCTGGACGTCGAATATCGCCGCCTCCTCGGGACCGGCATGCTTCTCCGCCCGTGCTCGAACCTGCTGCAATCTTACTCTGGCCTGCGCCAGCGCGGCGTGGAAGCGCTTGACCTCTTCGTTGATCGCTTCGTCGGGGATGATGCGATGGCGCACGTCCGGGACTTCCCAGCGGAGGAGGTGGACTAGTCCGTCCACTATCCCCGGTGAGGCAGGCATGCCTGCAATCCCGTTCCCCATCAGCTCTCCCCGAACTTGTTGGCAATGCACATCGCAAGTGCATCGAGAGCGGCGTCGGCGTCGTCGCCGATTGCACGGAGGACAATCATCGACCCGAATTCCGCGGCCAGCATCATCACGCCCATGATGCTCTTCGCGTTCACCTCGAGATCATCGCGCACGATAGTGATGCTGCTCTTGAACTTCCCCGCCGTCTTCACGATCTCGGCGGCAGGGCGAGCATGTATCCCCAGCTTGTTGACGATCTTAACTTCGCGCTCAGGCATCAGGTCAGGACCGAGTAGAGAACGAAAACCGCGAGCACCCCGAGGGCGATGCGCCAGCCCTCCGCGCGCTCGCGCAGACGCGCAAGGATGAGAATTCCGATCAACGCCGAAACGATGATACCGCCGGCCAGCACTCGCCCGGGACCAACTACCCGCTGCAGTGCCAGGGGCAGCGCCAGACCGGCTACGACAGCCGCCGCGCTCCCGATGTACTGCGGGCCCTTCCTCAGAACCGGATTGCCAAGCGCCGAGGCGACGTTGAGACCACGCGACAGACCGATCTGGAGTCCCCATGCTCTGAGCGATAAATGCCCGACGTTGTACAACAAAAGAAATGTACCGACCACTCCAAGCGGTGAGCCGCCGGCGCCATACACGCAGAGGGCAATGAGAGAACAGAACGGAAGCCAGCTGGCCCAGACGAGACGATCCCCGACGCTGCCCAGCGGCCCGGCGAGCGCCGTTCGGAAGCGCTCGATTCTCACGGGGTCGACGCCATCGAGCTCGGCGCGGACCAGAGCGCCGACCGCAACGCCGGCCAGATACGGATGCGTATTGAAATAGCGCGATTCGCGCGCCAGCGCGGCGCGATACGCGGGTCCGTCAATTCCTCCCGGCAGGTATCTGAGCGCCGGCTCCATGGCGAACCCGATTCCAGTCCCGTTCAAGGTCTCGTAATTCCACGATCCCTGGACCGCCAGCAGGCGCATGTACATCGCCATCCTGGTACGGAGCGGGAGAACACGAGTGGAGCCCGCGGGGCTGGTCATATCGCAGCCATCAGGACGATCGACGCAATCAGCCCGCCGAGAAAGAACCAAAGGACATGGGGAACCGAGTGAAAGACTTTCCACAGCGCTCCGCCGGCGACGATCGCCGCCACCACCACGACCACTGCGCGTGATGGCGCAGAATCGCTTCCCCAGATGGCGACGATCGCGCGCACCAGCGAGCTGAAGACCATCATCCCGAGGGTCGTTACGAGCGCTCCGCGCAGGAGATCCATGGTCATGCCGGACAGGTGAAGCGAGAAGAGTGCATTGCGCGACCCCGCTTCGATCGAATCGCGCGTTCGCTCGAGCCTCGTGGCTATGAACCTTCGCAACACGACCATGCTCCAGCCGCTGATGCTCGCCGTGAGCAGCGCCGCGAGTAGCGAGGCCGGAAGCGCGCCGGGCATGCCGGGCGGCTGCGCGGCGAAGAGCGCCCCTCCTACGACAGCGGCCGATCCCCACTCAGGATATCGCGATGCTCCGAATGGCAGGGTGTCGAGTGCGATGAGCTCCAGGACCACCCCGATCAAGAGACCAGCCTCAGGGTGACCGATGAACGCGCCGGCCAGCGTCGCCGCGACGATCGGACGTGAAACCATCGCCTGCGGAAAGCTGACGACGTCGAGTCCGAGAACCGCGCCGAGCATCGCGATGGGAAGGGCCTGGAGCAGATTCACGTCGCCTCACCCTCCAGTACCTCGGTGAGCGGGCGCGCCCGGGCTGACGGAACGTCCTGGGCGATCACTTCCACGCCTGCCCCTTCCAGCGCTCTCAGTTGCTGCTCTTCCTGCGGGGTCAGGAAAACGTAGCGGAGCTTCGCCTCGCGTCCGGCGCGATGGTGAATGCCACCGAGATTGACGCTTCCAATTGCTTTGACTCCCTTGACGAGGCGCAGCATGCTGGCGATGTCGCCGGTGATGAGGATTCCGGGACGGGGATCGCTGGCGTACCGGCCGTGATCCCTGATCGCTGTATCGATGTCAGCGAAATAGATCTCCATCTCCGGCGGAACAGCCATGCGATACAATTCCTTCTCCCAATCGCTGGAAGCGACAAGGTCGTCGACGAGTACCAGGAACCGGGTGTTGAGCGGCTGACCCCAGCCCACGACGACTTGCCCGTGAATGAGCCTGTCGTCGATGCGGTAGAGGTGGATCGGCATCAGCCGCGCTCAATGACGATAAGAGATGCTTTTCCGCGCTCCGCGGCCGAACGCGCCGCTTCTTCGGGAGTGCCCGCCGAGCTGAAGACGAAATCCAGAAGCGTGGCGAGGTTTACTCCGGTTACGAGCACGAGGCCCGGATTCTCCTTTGCTATTCTCCGCGCGGCGATGGTTCCGCTGCCACCGGGAAGATCGGTAAAAACCACGCGGGCTCCGGTGCGCGCGAGCTCGCGTCTTATCGCAGCTTCGATGTCTTCCGGCGCCATGCCGGTGTTGGAGAGCACGACAAGCTTGTCAGCGAGGCCGCAGATCTGTCCGACGGCGGACACCAGGCCGGCGGAGAATTCGCCGTGACCTACGACTATTGCTTTCGGCTTCGGCGGTCCCGCGCCTTCGTCATCACTCATTGTCTTCCTGGAGATATTCGCGAATGTTGCTCGCCGCCGCCGCATTCTTCATCCGGCGGACCAGCCGGTCGTTGAATGCCTCAGCCGCATTGATGCCCGAGTAGCGTAACAGGTGGTTCAAGGCGATCACTTCCGCGATCACGGTGATGTTCTTCCCCGGGTTCAGGAAGACCGTGATCTTCGGCAGCTCCACCTCTAGTATCGTAGTCGTTTTCACGTCGAGGCCGGTCCGTTCGACGACGGCGTGCTGATCCCACTCCTCGAGCTCCACCACCACTTCGATGCGCTTCTGCTGGCGAACTGCCCGGATTCCGAATATCGCGGGGATGTCGATGAGTCCGACGCCGCGAATCTCCATGTAGTGCCGCTGCATCTCGTGGCCGCGGCCGATCAGCACATCATTGCCCCGCTTGCTCGCGATCACCAGATCGTCGGCGACCAGCCGGTGCCCGCGCTCAACGAGATCGAGCACGCACTCCGATTTTCCGATCCCGCTCTTGCCGGTGAAGAACAGCCCGACTCCGAACACGTCCGCGAGCGAGCCGTGCAGTGATGCGGTCGGCGCGAATTCCATCTCCAGCACGGGCTTGATGCGCCGGTAGAATTCGGCGGTCTTGAGCTTGGTGCGAATGAGTGGAATTCCGGCAGCGCTGGCGATCTCCTTGAGGCCGGATGGAAGGCGTTGGCCCTTGGTGACGAATACGGCGGGAATCGGAAACGAAAAGAAGAGCTCGAGAATTCTTTTGCGATCGGCGCTGGGTAGCGAAGCGAGATACGTAATCTCTGTTTCGCCCAGGACCTGGAGCCGGCCAGGAGAGAACCGCTTGACGTAACCAGCGAGGACGATCCCGGGACTTGAGACTTCTGGATTTCCGACAATGCGGTCGAGGCCGGTGCCGGGCTCGATCTCCTCGAGCTGCAGAGTCCCGCGCAGACGATCGAGAATCAGCGCAACGGTTACCTTCGGCGGCATTTCCGCTCCGTCGGCTCGAGCCGGATCATCGCGCGATCACCTGTTCGAGGTGGGCGAGAGTATCGTTGGCAGCCCGGTCCCACGTAAAGGTCTCGGCAAAGCGGCGGCCTGCCGCACCGAGCGAAGAGACGAGAGCGGGCGACTCCACGATCCCTCTCATCGCGGCGGTCATCGCCGGGACATCGTCGGGGGAAACGAGAAACCCGGTCTGGCCGTCGATGACGGACTCCCGGATTCCCGGCGAGTTCGCCGCGATGACCGGCGTGCCGCACGCGGCAGCTTCGAGATTGCTGATCCCCCACCCTTCCTTTGGCGACGCCAGGGTCGAGGCCCACGCACGGCGAAGAAGATGAATCTTGTCGTCCTCTGTAATGAACCCCAGAAACTTTACCCTCTCTGTCAGCTTCAGAGATTTTACCAGCCGTTCGAGCCTGGCGCGATAGTCGCCCGTTCCGGCGATCTCGAGGGTGGCCTCTGGCAGCTGCAGCCCCGCGAACGCGCGAATCACGACGTCGACCCGTTTGTACTTTTTCAGCCGGCCAAGATAAATGAAGAGCGGCGCTTTGGAACGCTCGCTCGGATCGGGCGTGAGGCGCTTCGAGTCAACGCCGTTGTAGATGACCCGGATGGAGCCGCGCGGAATTCCACGCGCTACCAGATCGTCGGCGGTGCTCACGCTCACCGCCTGGAACGGCACTCCGCGATAAAGAGCACCCAGCGGTCGCTCGGACAGCCAGACGGCCGCTGCCAACGGGAGCGGGGCCTCCCGAAAGACTGTCGCGCCGAAGAGATGGTGCACGAGCGCAACGAGTTTCTTTACTCCCCACAACGGCGTGTAGAGCGGGACTTTGTTCAGATCCTCGATCACGACATCGTAGTTGTTCGCCGCAAGGTGGGACGCGTAGTAGCCGCGAGCAAGGAACGGGTACGACTGGCGATTCCCGATGCGGTGCACATCGATTCCGTCGAGAGTCACTCTCGGTGGCGCACCCTCCCAGGAGCTGCAGAGAAGGTCTACTGTGTGGCCGCGCGCGACAATCCGGCTGAAGATTTCCCTGAGGTGAAGCTCGGCTCCGCCTGCCTGCGGATTCTCGTGGTCCTGCCAGTTGAGAACGAGTATCCGCACTAGATCATGCCGGCCTGTCGGGCGAAAGCATCGAGCACGCCGTTGACGAACTTGGCGCTGGCGGAAGTGCCGAATCTCTCGGCGAGCCGGACGGCTTCCTGGATCGCGACGCGGGGCGGCGTCTCACCTTTCATCAGCTCGGCGGCTCCGAGACGGAGAACGGATCTCTCGATCGCGCCCAGACGCTCCAATCTCCAGTTCGTGGTGAGATCGGCGAGCCGGAGGTCTAGCTCGGGTCCGCCGCTTACCACCTCGCGGACGAGAAGACCAGCGAGCCGGCGCTCCTCCGGAGCGACGGCAAGATCGTCCCATACCTGTGACGCGACCCGATCGAGATTCTTTCCCCCGCGCATCTCGCAGGCGTAGAGCGCCTGCAGCGCCCGCGCGCGCGCCCGCGACTCAATCCGCATCGTCCGGATTGAGGCGGTCGACGAGGTCGGCCATTTCGAGCATCGCGACTGCGGCGTCCCACCCTTTGTTGCCATGCGCTCCGCCGGCCCGCTCTTCCGCTTGTTCTTCGGTGTCGGTGGTGAGAACGCCAAACCCTATCGGCGTCTCGGATTCGGCGCTGGCCGCGGCCAGACCTTTTGAGGCTTCCCCCGCGATATAGTCAAAATGCGCGGTGTCGCCACGGATCACGGCGCCGACCGCGACGACACCGTCGTAGCGCTCGCTCGCAAGCAGCCATCGCGCGGCCAGCGGAAGCTCCCATGCGCCCGGAACCCAAACGACGTCGATGTCCTCGAACACGACACCGTATTTGAGAAGGGCTTCGAGAGCGCCATCGACGAGCTTTTTGACTATGGGTTCGTTGAAGCGGCTGGCGACGACGGCCACGCGCCGGCCGACGCCGCTCGGCAACCCCGCGAACTCAGCCATCTAGGATGCGAACAGGTGCCCGAGCTTTGAGCGCTTGGCTTCGAGGTAGCTTGAGTTCTCGTCGTGCGCGATCGAGATGATCGGCACCCGGTCATCGATGGTGAGACCGTATCCCTCCAGTCCGACGAGCTTGCGCGGATTGTTGGTGATCGGGCGGATCTTCTTCAACCCGAGATCGAGAAGGATCTGGGCGCCGATTCCATAGTTGCGGAGGTCCGGCTTGAAGCCGAGCCGCTCGTTCGCTTCGACAGTGTCGCTGCCCTGGTCCTGCAGCTCATAAGCTTTGAGCTTGTTCAGCAAGCCGATGCCGCGACCCTCCTGATCGAGGTAGACGATCACGCCCTTCCCCTCTTTCGCGATCATCTTCATTGCGGTATCGAGCTGCCAGCCGCAGTCGCAGCGCAGGGAATGGAAGACGTCGCCTGTCAGGCACTTCGAGTGCATGCGGACCAGAACACTGGAATCAGGACCGACGTCACCGTAGACCAGCGCGATGTGCTCGTGATTATCGACGTCGTTGCGGTAGCCGACCACGCGCCATTCCCCACTCTCGAGCGGAAGTCGGGCTTCGGCGACGCGATGAACCAGGCGCTCGGTTTGAAGCCGGTGTGCGACCAGCTGGGCAACGGTGATGAACGTGAGGCCGTGCTCCTGTGCGAATCGATCGAGCTCCGGCCGTCGCGCACTGGAGCCATCTTCACTGAGGATCTCGCAGATGACACCCGCCGGCGTCAGCCCGGCGAGGCGGGTGAGATCAACGGCTGCTTCCGTGTGGCCAACGCGCTGCAGGACACCGCCATCCCGGGCTCTGAGAGGGGGTACGTGACCGGGGCGACGAAGGTCGGTCGGCACGGTCTTGGGATCGACGGCGACGCGGATGGTCTTGGCGCGGTCCTGGGCGCTCACTCCGGTGGTGATTCCGAACCGCTCGTCGGCATCGATGCTGATGGTGAAGGCCGTGCGGTACTCGTCGGTGTTGTCTTCGGTCTGTTGCGCGAGCTCGAGATGGTCGGCACGCTCTCCAGTCAGCGCCAGACAAATCCAACCGCCCGCTTTCCGGATCATGAAGTTGATCATCTCGGGCGTGACCAGCTCCGCCGCGCAGATGAGATCGCCTTCGTTCTCGCGGTCCTCATCGTCGGCTACGATGATCAACTTGCCGGCCTTGATATCTGCAATGGCCTGGTCGACGGTTCCAAACGCCATAATCCTTAGTGCTCCAGCGAAAAATCGGTGAGGGAAGTTAGCGCCGATGCCTCGCGCAGGTAGGGCTCGAGCAGCCGACGCACATGTTTGGCGACAACGTCAGCTTCCACGTGCACTCGACTTCCCTCTTTCAGATCGCCAAGTGTCGTGTGACGCAAGGTGTATTCTATGAGTGAAAGTTGCAATCCGCCGGGCTTCAGCTCATTCACGGTGAGGCTCACGCCGTCTATCGCGACGGAACCCTGAAGAACGAACAGCGATTCAATCGGCCCTGGTACAGAAACATCGATCAGGAGCGCGTCGCCTGCCTGTTCTCGCGCGGCCACGATCCCGACGCCATCAACGTGTCCCTGAACAATGTGTCCCCCCAGCCTGTCACCGGGACGCAAGGCGCGCTCGAGGTTGAGCCGGGTCCCCTGTTTCCAATCCCCGATCGTGGTGCGCTCGAGCGTAGTCAACACCGCAGCCGCCTCGAACCAGCCCGGTCCGAAATCTCGAACGGTGAGGCACGCACCGTTGACCGCGATGCTCTCGCCAGACGACAAGTCGGTGAAGGACGCGCGTACACGAAGCTCGCGACCGGCCTCAGTCTGCCGGACGCGCTCTACCTCTCCGATCGTCTCGATCAACCCTGTGAACATCTAACCTTCGCGCAACGCGTATGCGGTCATTACATCCTCTCCGAACTCTGTCCGCCGGACGATTGGCTTTCCTGCGAGCGATTCCCTGAAGCCCGGCAGCCCATCGAATGGGCTAAGGGCATCTCCGCCAATCGCCACCGGTGACTGAAAGATAACAAGTCTGTCCACCAGGTCCCGAGCCAGGAAGTCACGCGCCACGCGCGCGCCGCCTTCAACCATCAGATGCTGCATCTCGAATCCGTACAATGCCGCGAGGGCCGCCGGGACATCTTCGGCCTCGAACACGTCAACGCCCGCGTTGTGCAACGCGGCGAGGCGCGCCACGGGCGGGTGATGGGCAAAAATCATGGTAGGCGTCTCTCTCGCGGTTCGCACCAGATTGGCTTCGAGGGGCGTCTCCGCGTTTCTGTCGAACACGACACGGATGGGTGCTATCCGGGGCCGAATCGCGCCGCGGGCGGTTAGCTGCGGATCATCCGCCTTTACGGTGCCCAGACCGACTGCTATTGCGTCCACGTTCGCGCGGAGCCGCTGCACCTCATTACGGGAGCGCTCGTTGCTTATCCACCGGCGCTCGCCCGAAGGGTCATTCATCCTGCCATCGCTCGACAGCGCCAGCTTGAGCGTGATCCACGGGCGTCCGGGGTTGGTCGCGGTGAAAAAGAAGGGAGCGTTGAGCTCCAGTGCAGCCGCTTCTTCCACTGAGAAGTCGACCTGCACACCGTAGTCAGCAAGGTGCCTGGCGCCTCCACCGGCGAGAGCGGTCGGGTCAGCTGAAGCGATTACGACGCGCTTGACCCTTGCCTCCAGAATTGCTTCGGTACACGGCGGCTGCTTGCCGAAATGGTTGCACGGCTCGAGGGTGACGTACATGGTCGACCCACGCGCACGCTCGCCGGCCGCCTTGAGCGCTACGACTTCAGCGTGGGCCTCGCCGTATCGTGCGTGGTAGCCCTCACCGACGATGCTACCATCCCGAACGACAACAGCGCCGACCATTGGGTTCGGCGCTGTTTGACCCCACCCTTGCTGGGCGAGGGCGAGCGCGCGACGCATGTACTCTGCGTCGCGCGGGTCGTTAGAACCCGAATCGGGCTCCGACCGATCCGTAGAGTCTGGAATCGGCTGCTTGCTTGCCACTGAAGGTGTTGTAGGTGTTGATGGTGCCACCGGATACTTGTCCAATTTCGGCGTTGAGCTTGAAAAGCAAAAGGTTCACCGACAAATCGGCGAAAATATTTGTGCGAGTCAAATTCTGCGAGATGGCAACCGGACCCGCGTTCCCGGCCGGACTTAGCGGCGGTCGGGCGGCGACATGCGCGCCGATTTCGGTCGAGGCATCATACTTATCCTGACCGAAACCAACGGCGAGCCCGAAGAGAAGAAGACTTTTGTTCGCAGTTACGCGCCATGCTTTGGTCTTGAGGTTCAGGTCGTTGACATACAGCGAGTCATTGCCATTGGCGCCCGCAATGTTGAGCGCTGGCAGATCGCGCACCAAATAGCTGACCGCAATGCCGGGAACCAACAGTGACTCCTGTAGAATCCCGACTCGCGCCCCGTAACCGAGCTTGAGCGATCCGTTCGGCACTTTGACGCTCACGCCACTGTTATTGAACTCGGGCACGTACGAAGCGCTGACGAGGAGATCGATCCCGCCAACGTTCGTCAGAGCGAGCGGAAGGCCCTTGAATACGCCGATTGCGAGATCAGCGGTTGGCATCGGTAGGTACTGATCCTTGGTCTCGAACTCTGTGCTCACCGCATGAGTCACGTCCGGCGTGACCTTCTGAACCTGCGGCAGACTTCCCTGCAGAACGTTGACCCGGAGCCCAGCCGAGAAATGGCCCAAGCCTCCGAGGGTTCCGCCCTGTCCGAGCGTCGGATTGCCGCCGGCGATACTCGTGCCGAGCTGCGGGGCCATGTACTTGAAAAGATCAATCGATTTCTGACACGCGTCTTGCGAAGCACGCGTCTGATCCGGAATTGCCTGCCCAACATTTCCCGGCGGGCAGCGCTGAGTGTCGACCTGAGCGCCGGCAGAGGTAGCGGCGAGCGCGATCGCTGCGAACAAAACGAACAAACGACTTTTCATCGTTGTTACCTCAAGAAAGTGAGACTGCTCCAGAGCCTGGTTTGAGCGAGCCGAGTATCCATCCTGCTAACCCGGCCGCCGCTGCCGCCGACAGAATCGCGTCCACGTCGGAGGGCCCGGCGATGACAACCATTCCTACACCCATATTGAACGTTCGGTACATCTCGGCGGGTTCCACCGCCCCAGCATCCATCAAAACCCTGAATGCGGCCGGGATCTTCCAGCTCGAAGTGTCGACGACGGCATCCAGCGTTTGAGGCAATGCACGATCCAGATTGCCGGGCAAGCCGCCGCCGGTGATGTGCGCGAGCGCGTGCACACGGTCGAGCACCGGCTTGAGCGCCGGCAAATAGGATCGATGCTCTGCGAGCAGTACATCCGCCACCGCCCCGCCACCATCCGGGAACGCGTCGTTCGGCCGCAGCTTCAGTCGATCCTTCACGATCTTCCGCGCCAGCGAGTAGCCGTTCGTGTGCAGTCCGGAGCTTGGAAGAGCAATCAGCACGTCGTCGGGCCGA
>Ga0222622_10001035_pt1 | contig 11147 bp, 8 predicted proteins | sample PLM2_5_b1metaG_FD_177335 | JGI IMG/M metagenome (GOLD analysis project Ga0222622, IMG submission 177335) | Groundwater sediment microbial communities from an aquifer in East River, Colorado, USA - PLM2_5_b1 | ecosystem: Environmental > Terrestrial > Soil > Riparian zone | place: USA: East River... | reverse complement strand
GTCGATCTCATCGTCCGCTCCTCGTTTAGAAGCTACTGGTGACAGGACAATCTGGCCGCGATTCTACTCCCCCTCCATCTCGCCGACGAGACCCAAGTCGCCGTGAAAATCCTGCCGTCCGGGGACGCCGTCGTCCAGGCTCGGCAATTCGCCGGCGCGTGTAACGGACCGACCGCTTCGTGCACCAAACGGTACGCGCCTTGCCACCTTGACGGTGTCAGGTCGTGCCACCCGCGTTGAACGAGCGAGGTATTGACGATGACTGCCGAACGCCACCGCCGGATTCAGAACCTGGTCGTCAAGATGCAGCAGGCTTTTCTCGATGCGCCAGACCTCCGCTTGTCGCTGGCGCAGGCGCAGCGGCGGTTCTTCACCAGCGCGGCCACCTCTGAAGCGCTGCTGGACGTGCTGGTGGAGGCCGGCGTGCTGAGAAGGACGCCCCGAGGCCAGTACGTCCGGTTGTTTCCGGGTTCGGCCGGACGCGCGGCCGCCTGACGGTCGAGCTCGTCGCCCGAACCGTTGTCGAAAAACACACAGGTCTCCCGTACGCGGCGGATGATGACCCCCGCCAGGATGTCGAGCGCTGGGCGACGCGCCAAGCGGTCGGATGAGGATCCGACACCCGCGCGGTCTCGGGAACGCGGAACCTTGGGTGTTCCCCAGACGTCTTCTCCATGGCAATCCACAAGAGAGCGACGTGAGCGATCAGAGCGTCGAGCAGGTTCAGGAACTGTGCCGCGACGCTCGAAGCACGGCGATCATGGACACGCTGGTCCGGGACACCCGGCACGCCATCCGGCGCCTGGTCCGCGACTGGCGCTTCACGGTTGCCGCCGTCGTCATCCTCGGCCTCGGCATCGGCGCCAATACCGCCATCTTCAGCCTCATCAACGCGACGCTCTTCCGCGGGCAGTCGTTTGCGGATCCCGGCCGTCTCGTCGACATCTATCAGAACGCCACCAACGCCGGGGGCATCGATGGGAACTCGTACCCGGCCTACCTGGACATGGCGGCGTACACCGACGTCTTCGCGAACACGACCGCCGCGCTCGTCCCTCGCGGCGTGAACTACCTGGACGAGGGCGCCTTGCGGCCGGCGGTCGCTGAACACACCACGGCGACGTATCTGTCCGTGCTGGGACTCGCGCCGTCGCTCGGGCGCTGGTTCACCGCGGCGGAGGACACGCCCGGCGCGGTGGTGGTGGCCGTCGCCGGGCATGACGCCTGGACGAGGAAGTTCCGTGCGGATCCGTCGGTCGTCGGCCGCACGATCCGGATCGACGGTGTGCCGGTCACGATCGTCGGGGTTGGCCCCGCAGGTCACCGAGGCACGATCAACATCGGCATCGTCACCGACTTCTGGCTGCCGATCTCGTCGCTCCCGTCCCTCGGAGCGCCGCCACGGGCTCTCGAACGGCGCCCGGAAGAGGCGGCCTTTTCCGTGAAGGCTCGTCTCCGTGATGGCGTCACCGTGGCGCAGGCGCAGGCCGCGATGAACATCCTCGGCACCCGGCTGGCAGCCGAGTACCCGAAGGAGGATCCAGGCAAAGGCATTTCTGTGTTCGCGTCGAGCGATGTGCGCATTCACCCGCAGATGGACGGTCCGTTGGCGGCCATGGCGACGCTGCTGCTCGTCGTCGTCGGGCTCGTGCTGGCGATCGCGTGCAGCAACCTCGCGACGCTGCTGCTCGTGCGCGGCACGGCTCGCGCGAAGGAGGTCTCGGTTCGGCTGGCCGTCGGCGCGACGCGCGGACAGATCGTGCGTCACCTGCTGACCGAGAGCCTGCTGCTCTCCATGGCCGGATGCATCACGGGCTGCATCCTGGCCTGGTGGGCGATAAGGTCGCTCGCCGCGCTCGATCTCCCGATCGTCGTCGACCTGACCCTGGATTACCGAGTTCTGACCTTCGCGGCCGCGATCTCGCTCGTCACCGGCGTGGCATTCGGCCTCGCGCCGGCGCTCAAGGCCACTCGGATCGACCTGGTGTCGACGCTGCGCGGCGACGGCGAGACGCGATCGCCGGATCACCGCTGGCTCACGCTCAAGAACGCCCTCGTCGTGTTCCAGGTAGCCGTGTCGGTTGTGCTGCTCGGCGGAACCAGCCTCTTCCTCCAGATGGTGAGCGCCTCCCGGACCGTGCGTGCCGGCTTTGCGGTCGACGGGGTTGCGATGCTCGAAACGGACGCGCGCTACGCGGGTTACTCCGCGGCCGAGGCCCGAAACGCGTTCGAGGAAATTCGACGCCGGGTTGCCGCGATTCCGGGCGTGCAAGCCGCGGTGCTTGCCCGAGGGCTGCCAATGCAAACCGATGGCGCGCCCGTGGTCATCGAAGGCGCCACGGCGACGGCCGGGCCGGATGCCGTCTCCCGGGACGCCGGGGCGATCTGGGCGGGACCGGGCTACTTCGACACGCTGCGCATCCCGATTCTGTTCGGCCGGGCACTGGACGAGCGCGATCGCCACGATACCCCGCGCGCCGCCGTAATCAGCGAGACGATGGCGCGGCAATACTTCGCGGCCCTGAAAGGACCGCGCTACAACGCCGGCAATGCTGCGAGCGCCGTCGGCCGCCGCTTCAGGCTCGAACGCGACACCGGCCCGAATGCCTGGATCGAGGTGGTCGGCGTGGCGCGCGACACCAGGACTGATCTCATCGATCCAACGCCGCAGTTGTTCTACCGATCGTTTACACAGTGGGACCTGCCGCCAACGACCGTGCTCGCGCGGACGTCGCTCGATGCGGCCGCCCTTGTTGGTGCGATGCAGCGCGAACTGCGCGCCGTGAACCTCACGCTACCCGTCATCTCGGCAAAGACCATGGCGCAGTATCTCGAGGAATCGCTCGTCGCCCCGAAGGCGGTGGCGACGTTTCTCGGTGGACTCGGGGCGCTCGGCCTGTGCCTGGCCGGCATCGGACTCTATGCCGTCGTCGCCTTTGCCGTGTCGCGGCGGTCGCGCGAGATCGGCATCCGCATGGCGCTTGGCGCCCGAAGCCAGCAGTTGGTCTGGACGGTGGCCAGCGAAGTCGCCCTGCTCGTCGGGGTTGGCACGGGCGCGGGCCTCACCGTGACCCTGCTGGCGATCCTCGTCCTCCGGGTCATCACTGCACCGGCCCCTGGCATCTCGCTGTACCGCCCGACTGCCGATCCGGTGGCGCTCGTCTCGATCACGGCGTTCATGGCGGCGGTGGGATTGGCGGCCGCTTACGGACCTGCGCGACGGGCGGCCCGGATGGATCCGCTGGTGGCGCTCCGGCACGAATGACCGGTGGTGATACCATGCGGCGTCATTCGGAAAACAGGAGGTCGTCGCGATGAGGACTTGGCGACGAGCGGCGCTGTCGCTGCTTTTCTTTCCGGCGCTTCTCGCCGCCCAGGCGCCGGGCAACGTCGACTCGCGGGTCTTCTATTACCCCAAGCCGTTGGCGCGCACGCCGTGGCAGCCGCCGATGAAGCCGGTGACGCGGCTGGCTGAGGTCAAGGCCAAACATCACGGCGAGCCGGGCTGGCGCGAGCCGGTCATCCAAGACGAAAATTCTCTCGCCTTCCTCGTTCAGGAACCGCCGGGGACGACGCACGTGCGCAGACTGTATCCTGACTCCCCGGCCTGGTGGGCGGTGCTCGAAGGCCGCATCCGCTTCGAGGTGGAAAAGCCCGACCGCACCTTCGAGGTGTTCGAAGCGACCAAAGGCTCGTACGTCTTCGTGTCCGAGCGAATGCTGCACTCATTCGCGGTTGCCGGCAGCGCGCCGGCAATCAGCTTCGAAGTGACGCTGGCGTCGGCGACGCCGGTGTATCCCGATCGGCCCGTCACGGCACCGCCGGGCGTCGAGTACATTCCGGTTCGGTTGAGCACGGGCCCCAACCCGCTCGACGTACCCGATCCAAACGGAAGGCCGTGGCCGATCCATTTCAACGTCAACGATCTCGCAACGCAGAATGAGGCGAAGAAGAACTGGACGCAGGAAGCCATCCGCAAGAACCGGGCGCGCGGCAACCTGATCTGCGGACACGCCGGATCCGATCAGCCTGTGGGGCCGAGCAACCGCGGGCACTTCCACTCGGACTTCGCCGAGTTCTGGGTCGTGATGCTCGGCGAGCTGCGCTGGACCTTCGAGGCAGACGAGCCGGGCTCGATTGTTGCCAGCCAGGGAGACATCGTGTACGCGCCGCCGAAGACCTGGCACGCGCCGCAGTTCTGGGGCAAAGCGGGGCTGAACTGCCGGCTGACCAGCAGCACCTATCCGTCGGCGAATCATTTCTACGATCCGCGGTGACGAGCACTTTGGCGAAGCGGCGCAGGCGCTGCGGCGCTTTTCACACGATGAGCGCGAGCCTTTCAGGCGAGCGGGCGACGCTCGGCTGAAGCCTTCGGGCTACGGCGTTGTCTAGCCTTCGGGCGCGGCGTTGCCCAGGGCCGGCCGGCCGTCGAGCGCGCTCTTGAAACCAAACAGCGCGAGCGTGGCCAGGACGAGGAGCGCGGTCACGCCGGCCCCGGCGTACCACGCCCGGAGGTTCCCCGTGACGGGAAAGAAAATGAACAGGCCGGATACGTAGAACGCCGCGACCGCCGCCAGGAGCCCAACGCGCGCGATCAGTATGACGAACACGAGGTCCAGTACCGCATCCACGACAAACGCGATCCAGACATGCGCAGACGCCGCCGACGCGACCGCGGCGAGGCAGACGACGAATGCGACGATGGCTGCCGGCCGCGACCGCAGTGCGAGACGGAGCAGGAGCAGCAGGAATACGGCGGCGAGACCGGTCATCACGCTCTGGGCGGCGCGCCAGACGAGGAGCGGCACCGCCTCCTGGACGCCGTACGCGACGCCGAGGTAATCGGCGGGCACGAGCTCCGGCGTCAAACCGAGCCACTCCGGCACCAGCAGGGTTCCGATGCCCCAGATCGCCTGAAGGCATCCAACGGCGCAGCCAATCAGGACATCGCGGCCGACCAGCGGGTCGCGAAATTCGCCCGCGAGGAGGCGCGCCCATGTGACCAGAACTTCCGGCCAGCGCCGCCGGAGGAAGGGTTCGACGGCAAGGTAGCCAATCCAGCAGAGCGATGCCGTCAGCAGCGCCCACGCCAGCGCGGTCAGCAGCAGTGCGATCTCCCACAACGTCGCCACGTGACGCTCGCTGAAGAACCACGACACGCCCATCGCCGCGAAGACGAAGACCGACAACCGGAACGCGCCGCGGCGGTCGCCCCGTCCCGCGCGCACGTTACGCTGCGCAAAGACGAACGCTGCCACGATCATCGCCGCCAGGACGAGGAAGATCGGCACGAGCCCGCCACGCTCGGCCGAGGTGAGCAGCGGCGGCGCTGTGCGCTCCGGCCGCGTCCATGGATAGAGCGCTTCGAAGTAGACGGTCCTGCCGCCGAGCGCCGCGGCCTCGAGCCGCACCGGCAGGTCGGCCTGGTTCGGCCACGTTCCCTCCCACGCGGCGCGGGCGTCTGCATAAACGGGTGGGTTGCGTTCCGGCCCCACCGGCTTCCATGCCGAAGGATCGAATCCAGCCTCGGCAAGGAGCGTGGCCCAATCGGCCTTCGGCGCGATCGTTTTCTCGTCGGCTGAAGGCGGGACGACGACCAGGTGCGTCAGACGTCCGATCGGATCGAGGCGGACGAGTGCCATCGCGGTCAGCGCGAGCGGCGGGTCGACCGGGCTGATTCGAGAAACGTTGCCGTACTGAAACGGGAAACGCCAGGTCTCGAGCGGCTGCGGGCTTTCACGGTACCAGAAACGGACAAGGCTCGGGTCGCGGTGGCTCCAGTTCGACCGCAACGGGTCGTGCGTCCGAACGTATCGCAGCTGTTCGAGATCGACTTCGAACCCGAAGGCGCGATCGACCGGTGGCGCTACGTAGCCAAGCCGCGCCATCATCTCCCGCGCGTTCTCGGCCAGCACTTCCGGTGATTTATTGGGCGGACGCGTCCAGAGCAGCGCTCTCGACGAGACGCCGACAGCGGCGACGGCCCCGGCCACAACCAGCGCGAGGAGAGCCCAGGCAGCGCGCGCATCGAGGCCTTCGCTCGTTCCGGACGCCGCAACCATCTCAGGAGACGGCGTCTCGCCCGCGCGCAGCGCCGCCGCGAGCGGGTCGCCGCCGGGGAGCGCCGCCGCAACCTGAGCCACCGAGCCGGGACGCGCGCGCGGGTCGCGCGCGATGGCGCGAAGGATCACGCGCTCGACCGACGGGTCCATGTCCTTGATAAGTTCAGACGGAGCGGCCGGCAACTCCTGCTGCTTCTGCGCCCGTAGCCCGGCGAGTGTCGTCGCGGTGAAGGCGCGTCTGCCGGTGTAGATCTCGTAGAGCACGAGCCCGAGCGCGTAGATGTCGCTGCGAATCGACGGCCCTTGGCTGCCGAACTGCTCGGGCGCCATGTAGGCCGGCGTGCCCGACGCGTCCGCATCGCCCACCGCGGCATCGACCGCGACCGCGAGGCCGAAGTCCGTGATGCGCACGCGTCCCCGGCCGTCGAGCATCACGTTGGCCGGCTTGAGGTCGCGGTGCAGGACGCCGCGGTCGTGAGCGGCGGCGAGGCCCGCGCAGATCTGGCGCGCGATGTCGAGCGCCTTGTCGGCGGGCAGGTGGCCGATGCGCCGCAGCAGCGAGGCGAGGTCCTCGCCGTCGATGTACTCCATCGAGAGGAAGTGCTGATCGCCATCGATCTCGCCGATGTCGAACACGCGGCACACGTTCGGGTGTGCGATCTGGCGCGCGATCCGGACTTCGGCCAGAAGCTGCTCGCGTCTAACCGGATCGTCGGCAAGCGCGGGCGGGAGGAACTTCAGCGCGACTGGAGCACCGAGCGTGAGGTCGTCCGCTCGGTAGACCTCGCCCATGCCGCCATGACCGAGCAGTCCGATGACGCGGTAGCGCCCGGCGAGCACCGTGCCCGGCGCGAACCCTCGGGCCGAACCACTCGAGAGGATCCGCGTGACCGGCGTCTCCACTGCCGCCACTGGCGCGGCCTCCCGCGATGAAACCGTCGCCGTAGGGCGCTCTGAAGGCGCAGACACCGGCGAACCGCACGAGCCGCAGAAGCGGTGTGCCTCGGGAATCTCGCACCCGCATGAGGAGCAGTGCATGTGCGTGCTGTTTCATCCGCCGGTTTCGAGAGAGACTCGGACGATCGCCCAGGACACCAGCGCATGTCGCTCGGTTGGCCGAGCGACACCTGCAGTCCTCCCGCGCGACGATCAACGATTGGCGCTCTGGCGCCGCTACAGCGACGGTGTCCGTATGCCCGCTTGTTCTTCGAGCTCGGCCTGGTGCTTCAGACAGTAGGGCGTCCACGGCACTGATTCGAGGCGCTTTGCCTCGATCGTTCCGCCGTCGACGACGCACTGTCCGTACGTGCCATTGTCGACTCGCTCGAGCGCGGCGCGCACCTGAGCGAGGACGCCCGAATCGGTCTGGGCCAGGGCGAAGTACTCTGCCTTGAGCTGTTCGGCCTGGGCGAGGTCGCCGGCATCAGGCTGGTCGTCGCGCGCGCCGCGAGCGGTTTCGACTTCCTCGCCGAGGCGCGCCACCAGTTCCTGCTCGAGCTTCAGCAATCGCCGTTTGTAGTCGTCGATCTCCACATTCGTCCTCCGGCAGACACGCGAAGTCACGGAAGAATGTCCCGCGTCAGGCGGCCCTGTCCATAACATTACCGTGAACCGATCGCCTGGTGCGAGACGCCCCCCATCGACCCGCTGCCGTCTTCGGCAGTCGGCCGAAGTTGAGCTCAGGGCGCCGGTGACGGCGTCTGCGGCGTCGGACGCGCGGCGCGCGTCGCCTGCCAGCGCGAGAACATGTTGGTGAGCACGGCACCGAACCCGCTGGCCCACGCGAGGAACTCCACCCCAAGACCAATCGCCACCAGCAGGAAGAAGATTGGGCTGAACGTCCAGCCGCCCAGCGCCACGACGCGGCCGGCGAGGAGCGGTAGAAGGATGACCAGGATCCCCAGACAGATATCGGCAGACCCGGAAGTGGTCGCGATACCGAATCGCCGCCGAACCCACTGGCCGACCGCATAGGCCGTGCCGCTGAACCCGACGACCGCCGTCGCCAGCACCGCCACGAGGGCGAACGGCAGCAGCACCAACAAGGGAATCCCGACGAGCGAGATCGCGAGCACGATCGCGGTCAGCACGAACACGGGCACGAACAGCAGCCAGGCGGCGAGCCCGACCAGCGTCGACTTCACGGGGTCGTCCGTGACGCGTTGCGCGGACCCTTCCACGGCACGCCGCGCAACGACGAGTGCGAGACAGGCGACGAGGGAGAGCAGGACGAAACGGAAGGTCGTGCCGATGAGGCGCGCGATCGGACGAAAGCCGCCAAAGACATAGAAAGGCTCCCATCCGACCCTCCAGCCGACATCGCTCAGCGGCACTTCCGTGACGGCGCCGTCGATCTGCGATCCGGGGGACCTCCGCAGCCGTCCGCCGACGGCGACCACGTCGCCGCGCACGATCGCGCGCGGCCCGAGATCCACGGAGCCGAGTACGGCCACCACCTGATTGCCGACTTCGCCGTTGATCCGGACGGATCCGAGGACGGCCACGACCTGCCCCGACACCTCTTCGTCTTCGTCCACAACCACATCGCCAAAGACCCGCACCCGATCGCCACCCGAACGGTGAGTGCTCCTGGGCGACGGCCGGGCCGCGGGCGGCGCTTCGGGCTGGAGCGGGACATCTCTCTCCGGGCGGACCTCAGGCTCGGGTGCGACCGGACCAAACAGGTCGCGCAGCGCCTTCGCATCGAGGTACGAGAGCCGCAGGATCGCATCCGCATCCGCGCCGACCCGCTCGCGCAGCTCCCGTCCGCTGACCGCCACACCGTTGATCGCAATCGTGTCGGAGATCTCGATCAGCCGCACGCCCGCGCGGGGGGACTTCGGCCTGAGGGCGAGGCCGCTCGACAGCGGCACCACGTCATATCGCTGCTCGATGCGCGCGCGCAGTGTCTGCGGCTCGTCCCCGCCGACCTGCACAGCAGCATGGACAACGGCGGCGGCGATGGCGACCGCCAGCGTCAGCACAATCGGCACAAGGCCGGTGGCGACGAGCGCTCTAGGACAAGGCGTGGTCGAGCGTTTCATTGGAAAGACTCCCCATCTGAACCGAGCAGCCGCTGCAGCGCCAACAGCGCGGCAATGGCGACCGCGGAGATTGCGATCATCGCGAAGGTCACATTTGAATCCGCAGCCAGGGCCGCCGCCGCGCGGCCGAGGCTCAAGAGCACCGACCCGACACCGGCGCCTGTCTGGACGGCGAACGCCCCGCGGACGACGGCGTTCACCAGCATGTTGAGCAGTCCGATGAACGCGGTCGACGCGAAGGACACGGCCCAGCCGGCGCCGAAGTAGACCGCAGCGGTGGTGACGACCGCCGCGCCCGTCAGCGCTCCGGCCCGCTGGCGCCGCGCCCGGCGCCAATCGCTCGCCGCCACCGCCGCCACCGCCGCCATGGTCCGCGTCGTGAACTCGGGCGAGACGGGGTGCTCGGGCACAGCGGTTTGGAATACCGTCCGGAACGCCCAATCCGCGTCGTCGTCTCGCTCGCTCTCCTCCGCAGCCCGCCAGCGCTCATAGTTCCCGGGGGCTTCGTTCATCGCTCTATCCAGGAATACGCAGGGAAGGGCCTGCCCGTTGCGATCACTTTGCAGGGGCCCATCCGGCCGCGGCCAACAGCCGGGCGAGTTCCTTCCGGGCGCGGTGCACGTGGGATCTCGCGGTGGCCTCTGGAACGCCGAGAACGGTCCCAATCTCGTCGAATGACAGCCCGTTCTCGTAGCGCAGCACGACGGCGGCGCGTTGATCGGGCCGAAGCTCCTCCAGCGCCGCCTCCAGCGCACGACCAAGCTCCTGGCGTTCGACCGGATCGGGTCCCGGCGGCGCGGCCGGTCCGGTCGGCCCGGAGGCGGTGTGGGTCGCGTCAATGGACGCCGTCGGCGGACGCGAGCGGCGCATCGCGTCGATGGCGGTGTGGTGCGCGATCCGGAAAAGCCAGCTGGATAACCGCCGCGTCGTGTCGAACGCGGCGAGGTTGCGAAAGGCCTTGACGAAGGTCTCCTGTGCGAGGTCCTCGGCCTCGGTCCGGTCGCCGGTGATACGCGCGATGAGGCTGACAATCGGCCGCTGATACCGGCCGACAATCTGCTCGAAGGCGGACTGCGAGCCGCCCAGCGCCTGGACGACGAGCCGGGCCTCGGCTACCGCTTCCAGATCAATCGGGATGGTCCGGTCCTCACTGGAGACTACGCGGAGCCACGCACGGACGTTGCAGCGGCTGACTTATGAACGGCGCGCCGTCAGTACTTCGACCTCACACCGCACCGGTTCGTGACTGTGGCGGGCATCCACGTCGAGACTGCTCTTGGACGTTGCAAAATCTGTGGCGCGGGGCTTTCAGCCCGGCGTTGGCGGCCCTGAAAGGGCCGCCCCACTTGGTTTTGCAATGGTCTCCAAGACGCTCGTTGAAGGCTACCGCTGCGCGGCGGTCGTCGTGACCGTGCGTTTCTCGGCGGCGACCGACGCCGCCACTTCCGCCAGCAGCTTCTGCGCGTCGTAGACGATGCCGTCCTTGATGGTGTACTTGACGCCGCCCACCTTTTCCTGACGGTTGGTCTGCGGGTTCAAGCGCATGTGCCCGGTTCCGTAGAGCACCTTCAGGTTGCTCAGCGGGTTCTCGGGCACGATCACCAGGTCGGCCAGCATGCCGGAACGCACCACGCCCATCGGCGCCGCCTCGCCCTTCGGCTCGTACAGCGTCCTGGCGCCCCACATCGTCGCCGAGCGGATGATCTCGAGCGGCAGGAAACCCGCCTCGCGCATCAGCTCCAGCTCCTCGATGTAGGCGAAGCCATAGGTCTTCCAGATGAAGCCCGAGTCGGTGCCGACCGTGACCCGGCCGCCCATGTTCTTGTAGTCGTTGATGAGCCGCATGTAGCGCTGATAGAAGTTCTTCCACGCCACCTCGTTCTCGGTGGTCCAGTCGTAGAAGTAGGAGCCGTGATTGTCGCGGGTGCTCTGGAAGTAGTTCCACAGCTGCGGCATGGTGTAGGTCTGGTGCCAGTCGGCGTTGCGCGCGCGCATCAGGTCGCGTGACGCGGCGTAGATGTTGAACGTCGGATCGAAGGTG
>Ga0222622_10001033_pt1 | contig 11178 bp, 7 predicted proteins | sample PLM2_5_b1metaG_FD_177335 | JGI IMG/M metagenome (GOLD analysis project Ga0222622, IMG submission 177335) | Groundwater sediment microbial communities from an aquifer in East River, Colorado, USA - PLM2_5_b1 | ecosystem: Environmental > Terrestrial > Soil > Riparian zone | place: USA: East River... | reverse complement strand
ACTACGACCATTTCCGCTCGCTGCCCGCCGACGAGAACGCCGCGAACCGCGAGACGATCCTCTATACGACGGCCGATCTCGCGGGACGCTCTACGGCCGGCCGCGTCATCTTCACGATGGGCTGCCACTCAGCCCTCCCGGTGTCCGATTTCGTCCTCGGTAGCCCGCTCAATGCGGACTGGGCCCAGGCCTACGCTCAGAGCGGGGCTGTTGTCTACATGGGCAACACGGGGTACGGCCTCGGAGACACCGCCGCCGTGCTCTATTCGGAGAAGCTGAACCTGCTGTTCGCCGACCGGCTCGACGGCTCGATGACGGTCGGCCAGGCGCTCGCCTTCGCGAAACAGGACTACGCGGCAACGCCAACCCAGAGCGGCTACCACCTGAAGGTGATCGACGAGGCGACGATGATGGGCTTGCCGATGTACCGGGTAGGGACCGGTACCACGGCTCCACCGCCGACGCCGTCGGTCACAACGACCGACTCGGCCACCGGGCTGCCGTCCGCCGGGTTCAACGTCACGCCGAGCTTCACGCTGGTCACTACGGCGATCGGCAGCTACTACACCTCCGACGACTCCTTCGCCGAGAACCGCCGCCCGATCGAGCCGACGACGAAGCTCGACATCACGCAGCCGGGCCTCGTGGCGCACGGCGCGCTGCTCACCGGACTCAGCTCGACGGACGACCCCGGCTTCGACGCAGCGTTCAGCCGGGTCGTCGACGACTTCTCGGCCTTTACGCCCGAGCTCGTCGGTGACGTCAGCTACCCGACGAAGCTGCAGTCGATTGCTTCGCTCGCGACTCCGACCGGCACACGGCAGCGGCTCGTGCTCTTCAGCGGGCAATTCCGGAGCGACAGCACACCCGAGGCGCAGGGCATCGGCACCCAGCGACGGTTCACAGCGCTCTCCGGCAACATCCTCTACACGGCTCCGAACGCCACCGACTTCACTCCGTCGAGCTTCGGCCCGGTCGAGGTGACGAAGGCGGACAACACGGTCGGATTCGCCGTCGATGTCACGGACAACGTCGGCGGAGCGAACGGTGTCAAGAGAGTGCTCGCCCTCTACAGAGACGCCGGCGTCTGGAAGTCGATCGAGATGTCGCACAGCTCGCAGCGCTGGAGCGGCGCGGGGCCGGTGGTCGACAACTCGGTCGAGTGGTTCATCCAGGCGGTCGACAGCTCGGGCAACGTTGCCGTGACCAGCAACAAGGCGATCCTCAAGTCGGTCGTGACCCCACCGCCGACCGGCGACATCGAGGCGCACGCGACCGGCCCGCAGACGAACGGATGGTTCACGGACACGGTCTCCGTCGGCATCAGCGGCGCGCCGGACATCACGTACAGCCTCGACCGCGCCCCGTTCACGGCCGGCACGTCGCTCTCCGTGAACGGGACCGGTATCCACTCGCTGGACTTCCAGGGCAGCGACAGTTCTCACGGATCGCTTCCCATTCCGATCGACGTGACTATTCCGACCGTGACTGTGAACGCGACGTACGGCTTCGGCTCGGTCGCGCACGCGAACTGCGCCGACGCCGGCTCCGGGATCGGTTCCTGCACCGTGCCGGATCCGCTCGACACGAGCTCGGTCGGGACGAAGACGATCCACGCCCACGCCGTGGATCGAGCCGGCAACGTGTTCGACGGCGATCTGACGTACCGCGTGACTGCGTACGTCTTCACAGGCTTCTTCTCGCCGATCAACAACCTGCCGGCGATCAACGACGCCAATGCGGGCAGCGCCGTTCCGATCAAGTTCGGCCTCTCGGGCTTCCGCAGTTTCAACCTGTTTGCGCCTGGATACCCGGCAACGCAGGCGATGACGTCCTGCGGAGGCGCGCTTACCGGTCCTCTGGTGCCGACGCAGCTCGGCCCGGACGGATTCACCTACGACCCGCTGCTGGATCAGTACAAGTACGTCTGGAAGACCGACGGCAGCTGGCGAGGATGCCGCCAGCTGATCGTACGCCTCAAAGACGGCACCGAGAAGCGCGCCAACTTCCGGTTCAAGTAGGGGGCTCGCCCAGGTGTCTGCCGGGTGAGCACGCCGCTAGAATTTGGACCGACGCCGAGCAGAAATCCCTGCAAAGCAGGCAAAAACGCCCCCTAGCTCAGTGGATAGAGCAGCGGTTTCAGAACCTGCCGCTCGTGACTAGCACTGGGCTTGAGGGCCAGATGTTTCATAAACCCTGTCCCGCCCCCGTAGCTCAGTGGATAGAGCAGTGGTTTCCTAAACCGCGTGCGCATGTTCGATTCATGCCGGGGGCATCTGTTCATCCGGTTTCGGGCTCGTTGCCCGGGGCCGTGTGTTTCCTCAACCGCCCACGCGCCCGTTAATCGTCTTAACGGGAAGGGATCAGCGCTAATGACCCGAGACCTCCGGTCAAGGCGGCGTGAGCCGGCTATCCCACGGTCAGTTTGCGAAGCAAGTCTTCGAGTCGACCCAAGCGCTCTTCGATGACGTCTAATCGCGCTTCGATGCGCTGCTCGGCCTGGTGCTCGGCCAGCCCCCGCTCCTCGGATGCCCGCGCGACAAAAATCGATGTGATCGCTGCGACGAAGATGGTCACGAAGGCGACGCCGTAAAGCATTACGAAGGCCGCGATGATCCGGCCCGAGGGATGGGTTGGCGATACGTCGCCATATCCGACGGTCGTCACGGTCTGGAGCGCCCACCACATTCCGACCCAGATGTTCGGGTACTCGCTGTGGTCGAGCGCCCAGATCAGGGCCCCGCTGCCAACGACAACGACTGCGGTGGCCGAGACGATCACACCGGTCGCGACACGGACGGACGGCGGTTCGCGTAGGACACGAGAAAATTTCCGCTCGAGGAAAGACTGAGCTCTGCCTAGCATTGACGGCGGCCCGACGCAAGGTTGCGCGATCCACAGCCTTTCATTCAACCTGCCGTCGCTGCCACCGGCTCTGCGACGGCCGCTTCCTGGGCCTTGCGACGCCGGTCCAATACCGCGATCACGATCCAAGCTGTAGCCGCCGCGACCACCGCCTCCGGGACGGCGTCGACGCCGGCCGGCCCTACGAGGAGGGCTGCGAAGAGTATGGGTGTCAGGAGCATGCGGGTAGCGGCCGCCATGCCGGCAGCCGTTCCGATCGCGATAGCCACCGTCGGTGAGACGTCGAACCAGATCACCGGGAACGTCGCCAGCGCTACGCCGAGAAAGATGGCGGGGAACACTGGACCTCCCCGGAAGCCGCACGCAAGGCAAACTCCGTAGGCAAGGGCTTTGGCCACGAGCAGGATCAGGACGATCTTCGCGGAGTCCTCGGCAACGACAGCCGGTACGCCCGCTTGCCCGGAGAACAGCACGGTCTCGGCGTCGGCGCCGAGCCAGCTGGCTGTCTGGGCCAGTAGGCCGACAGTGAGCCCACCAAGGATGAGCAGCAGAGGCATGCCGATGCGCTTTTCGCGGTCCGAGACGGAGAACGCGAATCGACGAACCACGACGACCACGAGCGCTGTGAGCAGACCGACGAGGATCGCGAGACCGGTGTCGCCGACATGGACACCGGTGTACTCCGGCAGGCCTGGGAAGGAGATCGCCTGCGCGTGGAGCCCGCCCCAGTCGCCAAAGCCGACGAAGACGAGATAACCGACGCCGGCCGCCACGAAACCGGGCAGGAGGATCGGGATAGCCGAGGCGCCGAAACCAATTGCGCCCTCCATCATCAGCACGCCACCGACGATAGGTCCGCCGAAGAGGGCCGAGATGGCAGCGAACGAGCCGGCATTCCCAAGCACAGCGCTTTCCTTTTCGCCGAGCCGTGCGAGGCGGGTGATCACGATTCCGACCACTGCTCCAAGCGCGATGAGCGGCCCCTCTGGACCGAGCACCGCACCGAAGGAGAGCGTGCCGATCGCGGCGAGCGCGATGCCGGGCGCGTACGAGATAAGAGGGGGCTTCCCCGCGAAACCGTGAAGCGGGCTGTGGCCGCCGTCGCCCGGCAGGAAGCGGCGGGCGATTACGACGAGGCATGCCCCGGCCACGGGCAGGCCGATGACCAGGTACCAGGGCGGAGACGATTCGTTCAGGTGATGCGGCAGGTCGTGCCAGAGCCAGTGCTCGAGGTCATGCACGAAAGCGAGAAAGGCAGAGGCGAGCAGCGCCGCCGGAATCCCGATCACGGCGCCCAGCAGCACCAGGCGGAGGTATCCCCATGCGCCCATCTCGGGCTGGGCACGCTCACTCATTTGAGATCCGATCCCAGTGTTGCCATGCTCAATCCAGGACGTGGATCGTGAACGCCACCGCGAACCCCAGCGTCACCATGATTCCGACGAGCTTGCCTCCGTGCTCGAACGCCTCGGGCATCATCGTGTTGGCCAGCATGGTCAGAATCGCGCCGCCTGCGAACGCGAGAACGAAAGCGACCACGCCTGGCGAGGAGTCCTGGAAGAGGCTGTAGCCGGCTAGGGAGGAGAGGGCCGAGATCACCGCGATCCCGATCCACAACCAGAGAACGCGCGACTTCTTCCAGCCGCCAGCCAGGAGTCCGGAGCTTGCGGAGATCGATTCGGGCAGGTTGGACATGAAGACCGCGGCCAAGTAGGCGGCGCCCACCGCCCCGCCCTCGAAGATCGTCAGGCCGATCACCATCGACTCGGGGACTCCGTCGAGCACGGTTCCGAGCACGATCGAGAGCGCGGATCCGCCCTCTTCCTCTCCTCCCACGCCCGTTGCATCCTTGCGGTCACCCCCGCCGAGGCGGTCGATCAATAGGTCGCCGCCGAAGAAGACCAGACACCCCGAGAAGATGCCTAGGGCGATCCATCCGTGGCCGACCGACTTCTCGGCCGCCTCGTCGAGGAGGTCAAACGCGACCGCGCTCATCAGCACACCTGCCCCGAAGCCCATGATCAGCCCGACTATGCGCAAGGGGATGCGGATCAGGAACGCGATAACCGCGCCGATCACGAGCGAGGAGCCCGCTAGGAGTCCCCAACCGAAAGCAGCGGCCATCTAGACCACGGCCTCGACATCCGGAAGCGCCCAGGTCCCATCGAACAACGATTCCGTTGGGGTGTAGAAGCGGAACATCGGGTAGAAACCGCCACCGGGCACGGTCTCGAGCCAGTTCATGTCCTCGCCCTCGGGCGCGTGGGGGCCGAAGTAGAGGTCGATCGAGCCGTCCTCGTTCTTCTTGAGATCGTCGTACGACGAGTGGGCTGCGTCGTTGCTCGGGCTCTGAACCATCGAGCGGGTCGCGGTGTCGTACAGGGTCAGCGACCAGAAGGCCGCGGCGGGTGCGTTCGCCGGCACATGAAGTCGGTAGGACTTGCCGCCGTCGAGGCGATTGCCGTCCTTGTCCTTGAACGCCTGGACGTAGGTCGAGCCAGGCCCGGCATGCTTCGTCCCGATGAACGGCGAGGTGTAGATCGCGCCGTAGGTGTAGTGCAGTCGTTCGTCGAGCTGGCTGTATGCGTCGGTTTCCTGGTGGGGCGACACGAGGGTGACCCAGTCCCAGTGCGTACCCGGGAAGGCGTTGGCGCCGCTGATGCGCAGATGCCCGTCAAAGAGCATGGTTCGGCCCATCGCATCACCGAGCGTGGCCGCCTCTTCGAGGATGGCGCGCTGCCGCGCATCCGGTTCGAAGGGCTGATCCTTCTCGATGCCCAGCGACTTCAGCATCGCCATGAAGAAGCGGTCGCGTTCCTGGACGGGGTTGTTGTTGATGAACCCAGAGAGGCGTGCCCAGAACTCCAGGCCGTCGGGCGGCGTGGTATCGATCTCCACACCCGAGATGGACACGAACTTCGTTGGCTTGGGTTGAGCGCGTTCGCTCCACGGGTAGATGCGCAGCTTCTTCACGCGCTGGACGGCGTCCGGCACGTCACCGTTCACCACGATGCCGCGGATCATGAAGCTGTGGTTGTTCATGGTCCCTTGCAAGACGTGATAGCCATCGCTAGGGACCTCTCCGTCGTAGTCGGGCGGCAACAGCAGGAATTTTCCGCCATCGTCGCCATCTGGGCCGGGCAGGCCCACGTCGGTGACCGAGCGCTGCCAGTAATCGTTGATGATGCCCACAGTGGCGCCCGGCGGAACCTCGATCACGACCGGTCCGGCCTGCGCGAGGTCGATGGCCGCCACCGCGTAGATCGTGGTGTCATTGGCGGTGAGCCAGATGGACCTGGGGTCGACGAAGTTGTCGGCGATCCCCAAGTCGTTGAAGTCGGTGCCGAACGCTTCCTTTGACGCGATCTGGATCGATTCGAACGAGACCGCCGGATAGGCCCAGAGGTAGGACTGTACGGCACGCTGGAAGTCCATCTCGTCGTAGAGCTTCCGTGTCGTCTCGGCGGTCGGGTAGCCCGACTCGTAATCAAGTGTGCCGAGGCGCGTCTCCACGCTGGCCGGTGTTTTGTGTTCCGTGACCGTCATCGTGTATCCCTTCTGCTCGGATGTACGTGAACCACCGAGCTGTGTCAGATCGGTTCGATCTCGCTCGGCCGCCAGCTCTTGTCGAAGAATGGCTGCAGTGGGTTGTAGAGCCGCAGGATCGTCCACCAGCCCTTGCCGGGGACGGTCTGCAGCCAATTGTTCTCCTTGCCCTCAGGTGCGGTAGGGCCGAAGTAGATGTCCGTCGAACCGTCCGGGTTCGTCTCGACCGTGCCCGACTGGCTCCCGACGTCCGGCAGGTGTTGATCGGTCTGGAGCATCGATCGCGTTTGGCGGTCGTACAGAATCAGCGACCAGAAGCGGGACTCGGGGATGTCGGCGGGCAGCGTGACCCGATAGTTTCGGCCGCCGTCGAAGTAGTGGCCGTTGCTGTCGCGCATCGCATAGATGTATTGCGAGCCGATGCCGGTGAGCCGCATGCACATCGCCGGTGTGGTCCCCGTGGCCATGTAGAAGAAGTTGGTGCGGGAGTCGAGTTTTCGGGCACCGTCGCTCGGGCCAGCGGCGACCGGTCCGTCCGCCGTGATCTGCGGGGGCGGGTCGAGGAACTGGTAGCCCCCAACGAAGAGCGCGCTGGACCATTCCGAGTTCGGGTAAAAGGCGAAGCCCTCCTCGGGCCGTGCGGCAAAGGTGACAGTGCGGGCGGTTGCGTTGCCCACCGCAGCGGCCTCCTCGAGGATCGTCCGCATCCGCTCGTTCGGCTCGAACTGCTTGCCGTGAACGATCCCGATCGCAGCGAGCAGACCCAGCAACTCCGGATCGCCGGCTTCGGGTGGCTCCTCTTGCACCAGTTCGTCGATCGTCTCCCAGAACCCGTAGTCACTCGGGAAGACTGTGTTGAACTCCAACCCCGACGCCTCGATGAAGCGCGTCTCCGGCACTGGCTTCGCTGCGCCAAGCGGCGCGCGCCCGGCCAGGAAGCTACCGACCGCCGTGCCCTGCGCCCCAGGCACATACGGCGAGACCCGTAGTCCGTTGCGAATCGCCTCGACCGGGACGGCAGGATCATTGTCGACCATGAACGCCCGGATGATCACCGTAACCCGAGTCGTCCGCGCGTGGAAGACGTGGAACCCGCTGTCGGGCAGCGGACCCTCATAGCCCGGGCCGACGATCAGATACCGACCCCCGGCACCGCGGTCGGGACCGGGAAGGCCGATGTCGGTGACCCACCGGAACCACATGTCGTCGATCGTGCCGAGGAGCCCCGACGGCGCCGCGATGGACGGCACGTCGATCACCATCGGCCCATCCGACAGGTCGACGAAGCCCCAGGAGTACACCGTGTCGCAGTTGCCGGTCAGGAACACGGACGCCGAATCCATCAATTCCGGGAACAGCGTGAACGAATTGTCCTCGACGCCTGCCGACTGGAAGCCACGACGCATGGCGGCAAGCGACGCTCCCGGGATCGCCCCGAGGTACGCCTGCACCCCGTACAGGAAGTCGAGGTGCTCGTACAGCAACGCAGCCGTCTCCTCAGTCGGTGCACCGTCGTCGAACTCGAGCGTTCCGAGTCTGGTCTCAACCGTGTCCGGTGTCGTGATCGAAGCCAACATGTCGGGTGTCGTGCTCATGCGCCATCTCCCTTGAATCGGATATCCCGCACCGTTGGGACGAGAGGCCGAGCGGAACGGTATGCCTGCAACCTGCCCCTCCTCGTCATACGGATTGGATGAAAATGGCGCCTCCTGCGCGCCGGGCGTTCCTGATACCGAGGGTGCGAAACGATGAGATCACGTGTCGAGCGCTCCGAGCGCCTCTTCGACGTCGTAGCCGAGCGCGAGCGCGAGCTTGGGGGCGCAGAGGACGACTCGTGCGGCGCCCGTGACCGGCGTCACCGCCTCGAGGGTGGCTACGATTTCGTCGTTCGTAGCTCCGGCTGCGAGGGCGAGCGCTACGGCGTGTTGGAACGAGGAAGGCGCGGCATCAACGGCGATCGTCGCGGCGACTCGCGCGAGCGCCGCGGTCCTCCCGTCGAGACCAAACACCGGCCCGATGGTCTCCTCGGACAGAATCTTCTCGACAAGCGCGTCGTCGTGCACGGCGAGCCGACGCAGGTGCTCCTTGTAATCGTCCATGTCGCCTGCACCTATCCGACCTCGCGCAGGGTGGCTGGCGCGTCATACGTTCTGGATGAGATTCTCCCTCGGCGGGTGCACCGAGCTCTCCAGCAACCCCACTTCGACGGCACGCTCGATCGCCTCGCTGCGCGAGGAGGCGCTCAACTTGCGGTAGATCGACACCGCTTCCGTCTTGACTGTGTTCCGCGAGAGAAACAGCCTCGTTGCGATCTCCGGGATGGTGAGATGCGTGGCGAGGTACGGAAGCAGCCTGAGCTCAGCACCCGTCAGGCTCATCGCCCAGGCCCCACCCGACCCGGATGTCGCCGCCAGCATGTCGTGCAATTCTCGCGCGTCCTCGACGAGGAAGCCCGAGTCGGGGCGAAGCTCGAGCACCCGCTCGGTCTCGCTGAGGACCGTGCGCGCGGCGGCGACCTCCGTGAGTGCGAGGTGAGCGCGTGTGAGTTCGAGCCCGAACTGGATGGTCAGCCAGGGAAGACTGTGGTCGAGCAACGGCCGCAGCCGGTGTGCGCGGGCCAGCGCGGCGCGAGCCTCGTCCTGCCTCACCTCGTGGACTGCGACCCGCGCGGTTGCCACGTGCGCGAGCGCGCTCGACGCGTAGTCGCCGAGGCCCGCCTCGTCAACAAGCGTTTGCGCAGAGCGTGCGCGTATCCCTGCCTCGCCCCAGGCTCCCTGCTTGGCAGCGAGGAGTGCGAGCTGTGCCTGAGCCACGTAGACCAGTTCCACCGCGCCTACCGCCTCTGCCAACTCGACGAGCGTGTTGAGGTCGTCCGTCGCCCGCTGGGTCTCGCCGAGCAGTGCAAGCGCAATGCCTCTACCCAGGAGGGCATCTGGGATCCAACCGCTTCCTGAGGGGAGCCGCTCGAGCGCCAGATCGGCGTCGGCGAGCGCTTGCTCGACACCGTTGCTCATCATCTGCGCCCGCAGCGTCGCCACCCAGGGTTCAATCGTGGCGCTCCCATCCGAGAGCGGGATCGTCGAGGTGGCCGTCTCGGCGAGCGAGAGCCACCGCTCGGCATCTGTCGGTCGGCCCGTCAGCGCACGAACCCAGGCTCCGATAACTGCGAGCGCCGGATACCGCACCAGCTCGTCCTCGCCGAACCACGAGAGCCACTCCTCAAGGGTCTCCAATCGACCGTCGTAGTAGACAGGCAGTGCGAGAGCGTCGACCAAGCCGGCGACGGTCTCTGTCTCACCCGCGGCGTGCCCATAGACAAGTGCCGCCTCCGTCAAGTCGTTGGCAAGGCACCAGGCCATCGCACGACTGTTAAGCGCGGGCACGATGTCCGGCTCGCTCCGCTCGAGCTCGTCCCGCAGGAGCTGGCCGAAGAGGTGGTGATAGCGATACGACTCGCCCCGCCGGTCGAGAGGCACCACGAAGCCGTTCGTACGCTCGAGCGTCTCGAGCATGCGCGCCGACCCCCTCGTCTCGAGCACGGCGTCGCACAGACCGCCGCTCATGCGATCCAGGACGGACGTGTACTTGAGGAACTGCGCCTCAGCCGGCGGCAGGCGGGACAGGAGCTCGAAACGGAAGTACTCGGAAACGAACCGATCTGACCCGTTGAAACCCTCGGTGCCCGCCGGGCCTGTCGCGCCGGCCTGCAGCGACAGGGCCGCGAGGTACAGGCCGGCAGGCCAGCCCTCCGTTTGTTCGGTCAACTCGGAGACCTGGCTCGCGTCAAGCTCGACACCCGCAGCGGCCAGTAGCAAGGCCGCCTCCCGCTCGTCTAGACGCAGGTCGGGCACACCGACCTCGTGCATCCATCCCTTGGCCCGCCAACGAGCCAGCGGCAGAGGAGGCTCTTCCCTGCTCGCGATCACAATCTGCGAGCCGGCCGGAACGGACTGGACGAGCGCCGCGACCATGTCCAGACACGCCGGATTGCTGACGGTGTGTAGATCGTCGAGGGCGACCACCAGCTGGCCCTCTAGTGCCGCCAGCGCTTTTGCAACGTGCGGGACACGCATCGCCCAGGCGGATGCCCCTGGGCCTGACAGCGCGTCGAACACCTCCGGTGGGAGGGGCTCGACCCGGTGTATCGCTGCCGCGATGTACCGCAGGAACACAACGGCGTCGTCGTGCTCCCGCCCGTCGAGCGAAACCCACGCGAACGGACGCGGATCAGCCTCGGCCCACTGCGCCAGCAAGGTCGTCTTGCCGTAGCCGGCGGGCGCGACCAAGGTCGCGCAAGGCACGGTCGCCGCACACAGCCGTCCGATCACGTCCAGCTTCGCCACCGTGCCGCGTCGGGTCACGGGTGCGGCAAGTTTGACCTCAACGAGGTCGAAAGGGACGGCCGCCACTGTCATCTGCAGCCGATGCTAGAGGAGGACCAGCAGAACAACTAACGCCGTGACGGCTAGGTGGCCCATGTAGGCATTCCCGCTTCCCATACGGCATTTCGCACAACAAGAGCGGCGGGGGTGAGATTCGGCCTCACGGGATTCTCAAGACCGGCTCGCGCGCACGAGCTCGTGCCCCATTCATGCCCCAGACGCGCCTGAACCGGCTCGCGGAGCCATGCGGGCCGGAGCAAGCCTCGGTCGGCGCGAGCCGTGGAGGAGGCGGCTTCCCGGGTCGACCGTCGCTTCGCATCACAACGGCCGGCTCGGCCTGTCACGCCGGAGGTCGCGGGTTCGAGTCCCGTCGCTCCCGCTTCGA
>Ga0222622_10001031_pt1 | contig 11187 bp, 13 predicted proteins | sample PLM2_5_b1metaG_FD_177335 | JGI IMG/M metagenome (GOLD analysis project Ga0222622, IMG submission 177335) | Groundwater sediment microbial communities from an aquifer in East River, Colorado, USA - PLM2_5_b1 | ecosystem: Environmental > Terrestrial > Soil > Riparian zone | place: USA: East... | reverse complement strand
CTCGCGGGTCGCGTTCGAGCGGAAGCTCCGCAGCTTCCTGCGGCGGACCGGGTACCTGGCCTAGCTCAGGACCGGCAGGGACTTCACGATCCCGACGCCCTGCTCGCGCCGGGTGGCCGAGATCGCGTCGGCGATGGCGGTGAGGGCGCGACCGGCCTCCGAGTCCGGGTCGCTCTCGACGAGCGGCGTGCCGGCGTCACCGGACTCGCGCAGCCGCGGGTCGAGGGGCACCGTGCCGAGCAACGGCACCTCCAGCTCGTCCGCGAGCCGCTCACCGCCGCCGGTGCCGAAGGTCTCGCCGCTCATGTTCTCGATCACGCCAAGCAGGCGCATGTTCGTCTTGCGCGCCATCAGCGCCGCGCGTGCCGCAACCTCCTGGGCGAGCGGCTGGGGCGTCGTCACGACCACGGCTTCAGCTCGCGGCAGCAGCTGCCCGAGCGAGATCGAGACATCGCCGGTGCCCGGCGGCATGTCCACGACAAGCGTGTCGAGCTCGCCCCAGTGCACGTCGGTGAGGAACTGCTCGAGCGCGCGGTGCAGCATCGGCCCGCGCCACATCACCGGCTCGTTTTCGTCGAGGAAGAAGCCGATCGACATCAGCTTCAGGTCGCCGCGCACCGGCGGGACGATCATCCGGTCGACTGCAACAGGCTTCTGGTCGATCCCGAGCAGGTGCGGGATCGAGTGGCCGTAGACGTCGGCGTCGAGGATCCCGGTGCGCTGGCCCAGCTTGTCGAACGCGGCCGCGAGGTTGGCCGAGAGGGTCGACTTGCCGACGCCGCCCTTGCCGCTCGCGACCGCGATCACGCGCGTCTCGCGGTCGAGCTGGATGCCCTTCGTGCGCTCGGTCACCGAGCCGCGCAGCCGCGCCGTCAGCGCGCTTCGCTCCTCGGGCGTCATCACGCCGAACTCCAGCGAGACGCGCTGGACGCCATCGACCGGCGCGAGGGCTTGCGCCACCTGCTGCTCGAAGCTCGAGCGCAGCGGGCAGCCCGCCACCGTGAGCGCGATCCCGATGGTGACGTCGCCGCCTTCGATGCGGACGTCGCGAACCATGTCGAGCTCAACCACGTTGCGCTTCAGCTCCGGGTCGATCACCTGCTCGAGCGCCTTCAGGATCTGCTCGCGCTGCGGTTCCATGGCCGGAGCGTAGCCCTAGACGCCCAGGCGGCGGCGCAGCCACAGGCCGTTGCGCACCGCGTAGCCGTTCCAGTCGTTGTTGAAGTAGGCGTAGACCTCGCGGTCGGCGGCCCAGGACTCGATCCGGCGTGCCCACTCCTCGAGCTCGCGCTCGGAGTAGTTGCCGTTGCGTCCGCGCTTGCCGTGGTGGAAGCGCAGGAACGTCCATTCGGCGGTGAGCACGTGCGGGTACTCGCGCTTGGGCGTGTCGCCGATCACGAGTGCGATGTCGTGCGCGCGCAGCAGCTCGTAGACCTCGTCGACGAACCAGCTGTCGTCGCGGAACTCGAAGCAGTGACGGCCCGGCGGCAGCTGCTCGAGCGCCTGCACCAGTCGTGCGTCGTCGCGCCGAAAGCCCGGCGGGAGCTGCCAGAGGACAGGACCGAGCTTCCGCGATTTGGCCAGCGGGCGGATCCGTTCGTAGAAGAGCTCGATGCTCGGCGGCAGCTCCCGCAGTCGCTTGATGTGCGTCGCGTAGCGGCTCATCTTCACCGCGAAGACGAACCCGGGCGGGCTCTCGTGCACCCAGTTGGCAACCGCCGTCTCGCGCGGCAGCCGGTAGAAGGTCGAGTTCACCTCGACCGTGTCGAAATGCTGCGCGTAGAACTCGAGCCAGCGGCGAGGCGGCAGCCGCGGCGGGTAGAAGATGCCGTTGCGCCAGTGCTGGTAGTTCCAGCCCGAGCAGCCGATCCGGACCGGCTTCACGCCAGCGCGGCGAAGAGACGCTCGCAGACCTCCGGCGTCGCCGCGGCGACGCAGCGGGATCGGCCCTCGATGTCGAGCGGCGCCGCGCCGAAGGGCGGTGCTTCGGGCAGGTCGATAGCCAGGCCACGCTCGCGCACGAGCAGCTGCGCGGCGGCGATGTCGACCGAGCGCGCGCCCTTGAGCGAGCAGACGGCGTCCACGCGTCCGGCGGCCAGGTGGCAGAGCGAGAGCGCGAGCGAGCCCATGATCCGCAGGCGGTAGGCGATTCCGACCATCGCGGCTGCCTTCTCGGCGACGCTCGAGGTCAACGTTGCCTCGAAGGAGAGGATCTCGATCTCCTCCTTCGGGTAGATCGGGCCGAGGTCGCCGTCATTCAGCAGCGCGCCCTTGCCCCGCTCGGCGACCCATTCCTCGCCGGTGCCGAAGTCGTAGACGTAGCCGAAGAACACGTCGTCCATGGTCGAGCCCTCGGCGACCGCGATCGAGACCGAGAAGAAGGGGATCCCGCGCTTGGCGTTGAGCGAGCCGTCAATCGGATCGACCACGATCCTCATCGGCCCGTCGCCGAGGATGCCGAGCTCCTCCGAGACGATCGTCGTTCCTTCGATCCCCTTAAGGCGCTCGAGGATGACCCGCTCTGCGGCCGCGTCGATTGCAGTCGTCTCGTCGCCGCCTTCGCCGTCGCCCACCACGGGCTCGCGCTCGTCGCGAGTGGGCAGCTCGACGAGCACACCGCGCACATCCTCGACCGCGTCGCGGCAGACCTGGAGCCAGTCGGTCACCAAGGCACCGCTTGCGGTGCCGTTTCAGGACGAGCGGGCTTTGCCCGTTCGTCCGTCTGAACTGACCGGTCGGTCCGATTGAGGTCGGTCACCGCGGCGTCAATGGGAGGAACAGGAGACCGGAGACGAGCTTCGGGTAGAAGTAGGTGCTCTTCTGCGGCATCGTCTCGCCGCGCTGCGCTACGGCGAAGACGTCCTCGATCCGGGTCGGACGCATCAGCACGGCGACCTCGGCCTCACCGGCGTCGACCGCGCGCACCGCTTCCTGCCAGTCCGACGTGTAGCTGATGCCGTCGTGCCCAAGCCGGTCGACGAGTTGCACGTCGAGCTCGTTGCCATCGACCGCCAGCTCGTAGCCGCCATCCCGGTAGAGCACCGCTGCGGCGCGGTCGGCCGGCACGTCGTCGAGCGCACGGCGCGCGTCCCCCGCGAGCTCTTCGGCCGGCAGACGCTCGCCCGGCTCGTGCTCGAAGACGCGGTGGGTGGGAAAGATCATCAGGCCGGGGTCGTCGAGGCTAACGAGCACCGCGAGCACGTCTGTCCCCTCACCGTAGGCGAGCGCGGTCTCGTACCGGTGGTGGCCGTCGGCGATCAGCAACTGGCGGTCGGCGAACGCCTCGGCGATGCCGTCGGCGGGGAGCCGCCAGAGCCTGGCGCCTTCGACCTCGACGTCGGGCTCGCGCTCCGGGCGCTGCGCAGGCGGAGCGCCTTCGTAGAGAAAGAAGAGCGGCTCGAGTTGGGCCTGCACTTCTCGCAGCAGGCGCAGCCGGCCCTCCTTGGGTCCACGGTGCGTCCGCTCGTGCGGCAGGACGACGCGGTTCTCGTACGGCTCGGCCTTGAGGGCCGCCACCAGCCCCTCGCGCGTGCGCGCGACCCCGTCGGGGCCGACGTAGTCCTGCGAGAGCCACCAGAAACCCGGCTCCGACTCGTCGACGAGCGTCGCGTCTTCGCGCCAGTTGCGCCAGGTGCGGCCGGCTTCGCTCTCGTCGGCCGGCAGCGTCAGGTGGACGACGTTGTGCTCGTTCCGGGCCGCGAGCGCCTCGCGCTCGGCGGGCGAGATGACGTCGTAAGGCGGGGCAACGAGGGTGTCGAGCGAGCCGGCGCGCTCGCCGTAACGAACGGCGCGAAACGGCTTCACCTCGGCCACGGGGCCGGAGCGTACCAGCCGCGCTCGAGCCTAGACTCGCCGGGTGAGCGCGATCGCATCGCTGGCCGAAGACCGGGTCGTAGAGGGCGTCTACGCGGTCGCCAAGAAGGAGCGGCGGCGCACCCGTGGCGGCTCTCCGTACCTCGCGCTGGAGCTCGTCGACCCGAGCGGCCGCATCGAGGCGCGCGTCTGGTCGGACGTCGAGCTGCTCGACTCGCGCTTCGGCGAAGGCGACGCCGTGCGCGTGCTCGGCCGGGTCGAGCGTTTTCGCGACCGGCTGCAGCTCGAGGTGCGCTCGCTCGAGGCGGCGGAGGAGGCCGACCCCGCAGCGATGGCGCCGGCGATGCGGCGCGACGCAGCCGAGCTCGACGGCTTCCTCGAGTTCCTGGCTGCGGAGATCTCGCATCCAGGCCTGCACGCGACCGTGGCACGGTTCGTCGAGGACGAGGCGCTGCGCGTTGCGCTGCGCAGCCTCCCGGCGGCCGAGACCCACCACGCCTACGCGGGCGGTCTGCTGGAGCACACGGTCGGCGTGGCGACACTCTGTCGCGAGGCGGCTCAGCTGCATCCGCGCCTGCGAGCCGAGCTCGTGCTCGCAGCGGCGTTGCTGCACGACGTCGGCCGCAGCATCGAGCTGGAGCGTGGCCCGACTTTCCGCGCGACCGACGAGGGGCGGCTGCTCGGTCACGTCCACCTCGGCCTGCGGCTCGTCGAGGAGCGCGCTGCGGCCCTGGAGACCGACGCGCGGGCGGAGCTGCTGCACGCGATCGCCGTCCACCACGAGGCCCGTGGCGCGCGAACCGCCGAGGCGGCCGTGCTCTACCACGCGAACCAGCTCGACGCAGCCGCGGCCACCCGCCCGGTCGAATAGCCGGTCGGCAAGAAGTCACACTTTCGGCACTGTCCGGAGACAGACACGCGCGTAGGTGCGGGCTACGCTCGCAGAGGGCGGCGGGTGGAACCTCACTCCCCACCCAATGGGTGGGGCCGCGCGCGCGTGAACCTTTAGCGAGCGGCGAGGGCTTCGACGCGCCGCTGGATGTCGTCGCGCAAGGCTCGGACCTCCGTGACCGGGCGCCCGTGCGGGTCCGGCAGGTTCCAGTCGACGTAGCGCTTGCCGGGCAGAACTGGGCACGCGTCGCCGCAGCCCATCGTCACGACCACGTCCGCCCACTCCACGTCTTGCTGCTCGATCCCGCGCGGACGGCGATCGGAGAGATCGACGCCGAGCTCCCGCATCACCTCGACCACCTCCGGGTGCACCTCACGCTCGGGGCGAGAGCCCGCCGAGCGCGCCTCGCCGCCCTGCCGCTCGTACAACGCCTGCGCCATCTGCGACCGGCCCGCATTGCCAATACAGACGAAGTACGCGCGCGGCAAACCGCTCATGCCGCCACCGTGCTGCCGGCCGGCCCGCCGAGCGCAAAGGCGAGCTGGTCGACCGCCTCCGGCACGAGTCGGTAGTAGACCCATGTCCCGCGTTTGCGCGCGACCTCGACAAGGCCGGCTTCGCGCAGCACCTTCAGATGGTGCGAGACGGTCGGCTGAGCCAGGCCAAGGGTGCCGATGAAGTCGCAGACGCAGACCTCGTCCGCGCCCGCCAGCCGGTTGACGATCGCGACGCGGCTCGGGTCGGACAGCGCCTTGAACCGCGCCGCCAGCGCCTGCGCCACACGCTCGTCGAGCGGCGGCGAGCCCGGGCAGCAGCAGGGCGCCTGCAGGATCTTCAGCTTCTTATTCATTGACGTTCATCAATATAACAGCTAGCCTCGGCAGTGAAAGGAGGTCTCCATGCGCGCATGTGACTGCGACTGCTGCGATTGCGATTGCGACTGCGGCTGCTGCTAGACGTTGAAGCGGACGGTGAGCACGTCGCCGTCCTGCACCTCGTAGGTCTTGCCCTCGAGCCGCTGCAGGCCGCGTCGTGCCGCCTCCGCGTAGCTCCCGGTCTCGACCAGGTCGCTCCAGCGCACGACCTCGCAGCGGATAAAGCCGCGCGCGATGTCGGTGTGGATCGACGCCGCCGCCTCGAGGGCGGTCTGGCCTCGGCTCAAGGTCCAGCCCCGCGCCTCCGTCTCGCCGGCAGTGAAGAACGTGATCAGGCCGAGCGCCTCGAACAAGCGGTGAACGATCTCGTCGAGCGCCGACTCGCCGTCGCGAAACGCCGCCGCTTCCTCCTCGGGCAGCTCGGCCAGTTCCGCTTCGAGCTTCAGGTCGATCCCGGCCGGGCCGTTCACGACCGGCACGACGGGCTTCGTCGTCAACGGCTCGAGCTCGGGCGGCAGCGCTCCCTCCCAGTCACGCAGCGGGCGCCCCGCGTCGAGCCACTCGAGCACGCGCTCCAGCTCCGCCACTTCGGCGCGGAGCTTCGCGTCACCGGACTTCGCCTGCTTCGACACGCGCTCCAGCCGGCGCTCAACGTGGTCGCGGTCGGCCACGAGCAGCTCGAGCTCGAGCCGCTCCAGATCGCCGTCCGGGTCCGCTCCCGCCGAGAAGCCGTCGACGACGGCCACGAGCGCGTCCACGCGGCGGAGGTTGCCCAGCAGCTGCGGCCCCGTGCCGGGCACATCCGTCACCCGTGCTGCCGCGGGGGTCACCTTCGCGGCCGAGACGACCGCCGCGAGCTGGCCGAGCCGCTCGTCCGCGATCGGCGCCATGCCGACGTGCTCCTTGCCGAAGTCCGGTCCGACGCCCGCGCTCGTTAGCACGTTGAAGAGCGTGGTCTTCCCAGCGGCCGGCAGGCCGACGATCCCTGCTTCGAGCATCTCGGACCTAGTCTTGCGGCAGTTGCTTCTGCAGTGACGCGAGAGCGCGGTGCTGCAGCGACTTGATCGCGCCCTCCGACTTGTCGAGCACCGTGCCGGCCTCGCCGTTGGAGAAGTTGAAGAGGAACTTCAGCATCAGCACCTGCTGCTGTTCGAGCGAGAGGTTCTCGATCAGCTCGAGCATGCTCGTGCGGCCGATCGAGTGGAGCGCCGCGTCCTCGGCCGACGACTCGGTCGCGCCCTCGGGCTCCGGGACCTCCTCCTCCGGCTGCCAGCGCCGGGCGGCGCGGAAGTGGTCCATCGCCAGGTTGTGCGCGATCCGGAACAGCCAGGCCGAGAAAGGCGCCGACTGCCAGCGGAAGCGGCCGATCGCCTCCAGCATCTTCAGGAACGTCTGCGTCGTCAGGTCCTCGGCGTCGTGCCGGTTGCCGACGCTCATGTGCAGATAGCTGTAGATGCGGTCGAAATGCAGCAGATACAACGCTTCGAGCGCCTCGCGGTCACCCTGCTGGGCCAGCTCGACGAGACGGCGCAGGTCGTCCGTGCTCGTTCGTGCGGCGGCGCTCATCAGTAAGCCTTGCCCTTCGGAGTCCGACCGCTAACGCGCGGTCAGCCGGTGAAGCCGACGCGGCCCTCGCGCGAGAAGCGCTTGAGGTAGACGACCCGCCGCAAGGCGACGGTGTAGCGCCCGTCCTCGGCTTCGAGCGGCAGTGCGCCGTCGCGGCCCTCGCCGAGCGCGCGTTCGAGGGCGTCGGCCGCCGAGAGCTCGACGTTCGCGCCCATGATCTGGCCGCCGTCGAAGGCGATCTCGATGCGGACCCGTTCCTCAGCCACCGCTGACGATCTCCGCGAGCACGCCGTGCACGGCGTCGGGGTGGACGAACGCGACCTCGAGCCCGAAGAGCCCGCGCCGCGGCGAGTCGTCGAGCAGCTCCGCGCCCTCTGCGGTGAGCTCGTCGATCGCGGCGCCCACGTCATCGACCTCGTAGGCGACGTGATGCATGCCTGGCCCGCGCTTGGCGAGGAACTTGCCGACCGGCGTGTCGTCGCCGAGCGCGGCCAGCAGCTCTACCCGGTCGGAGCCGATCCACAGCGACGCCGCCTCGACGCCCTGGTCGGGCACCGTCTCGCGGTGCTCGAGCCGCGCACCGAAGAGCCGCTCGTACGTCGAAAGCGCGCTGTCGAGGTCGTCGACGGCGACGCCGAGGTGGTGAATCCCGCGCGGCTGCACGCGGGCGATGCTATCTGGTCAGTCTGCGGCGACGGCGCGCTGAGGCACCGCTCGCGGCGCCGTCGTCAGGACGCTCGAGCTTGCTCGTGCGTCCGTCTGAAATGACCGGTCGATGCGCGGGTCAGTCGGACGCTACGGCACGAACCGTGCCCATGGTCTCGGACGAGCGCGACTCGGGCTCGACATCGCCGACCAACGCGGCGAGCTCGTCCTTGTCGAGCGTCTCCTTCTCGAGCAGCGCGATGGCGATCCGGTCGAGCACGGGACGGTGCTTCTGCAGCAGGCGCATCGCCTCGGCGTAGGCGTCGTCGGTCAACCGCGCCTGCTCCTGGTCGCGCAGCCGCTTCGTCTCCTCTGAGAGCGCGTAGTTGTCGGCGCGCATCGTCCGCGAGGCGGTCGCGCCCGACATGCCGTACTCGAAGACCATCGCGCGCGCCACCTCGGTCGCCTTCTCGAGATCGTTGGCAGCGCCGTTCGTGACCCGGCCGAAGACGATCTGCTCGGCCGCGCGCCCCGCGAGGTAGACCTTGAGCAGGTCGGCGAACTCCTCGGCCGTGTGCAGGTAGCGCTCCTCGCTCGGCAGGTTGAGCGTGTAGCCGAGCGCCTGGCCGCGCGAGACGATCGTCACCTTGTGCACCGGCAGCAGGTCGCCGGTCAGGTGCGACATGACCGCATGCCCGGCCTCGTGGTAGGCGAGGATCCGGCGCTCCTTCTCGGTCATCACCTTGCGCTGCTGGAGGCCGGCGACGACACGCTCCATCGCGTCCTCGAAGTCGGACTGCCGGATCGCGGTCTGGTTCGAGCGGCCGGCGAAGATCGCCGCCTCGTTGGAGATGTTCTCCAGCTCGGCGCCGGTCAGGCCGGCGGTCTGGCGAGCGATCGAGCGCAGATCGACGTCGTCCGCGAGCGGCTTGCCACGCACGTGGACGTAGAGGATCTCCTCACGGCCCGCGAGATCGGGCGCAGCCACGAGCACCTGCCGGTCGAAGCGGCCGGGCCGCAGGAGCGCTGCGTCGAGGTCCTGAAGGCGGTTGGACGCGCCCATCACGATCACCTGCTCGCGCGACTCGAAGCCGTCAAGCTCGACCAGCAACTGGTTGAGCGTCTGGTCTTGCTCGCGCGAGAAGCCGTGGCCGGTGCGCTGTGCGCCGACCGCGTCAAGCTCGTCGATGAAGACGATCGAAGGCGCGTTCTTGCGAGCCTCTTCGAACAGCTTGCGTATCCGCGCCGCGCCGAGGCCGGCGAACATCTCCACGAAGGCCGAGGCGCTTTGCGCGTAGAACTTCGCCCCCGCCTCGCTGGCAATCGCCTTGGCCAGCAGCGTCTTGCCGGTTCCCGGTGGCCCGTAGAGCAGGATCCCCTTCGGCACGCGCGCGCCGAGGCGACCGAAGCGTTCCGGGTCGGTGAGGAAGTCGATCACCTCGCGCAGCTCGCCCTTGGCCTCGTCGAGGCCGGCGACGTCCTCCCAGGAGACGCGCGAGTCGGAGGTGATCGTCTTCGCGCCGGTCACACGCGGCATCACCTGCAGCGTGCGCCAGAGGATGTAGACCATCAGGACGAGCAGGACCGCGAAGAACAGCGGCAACCAGGCCGCGATCCCGTCGCGAATGAAAACCAGCACGTCGCCCATATCCCTTACCTCGTTATCGCCCTCTTTCGGCCCATAGTCAACCGGCGGGCGCCCCTGGAGACCGCACTAGACTTGCAACCGTGCTGCCGGTGCCCGCTCACTTCGACCCGGCGACCGTGGGCGAGGTCTGGCGGGTGCAGTACGAGGAGCTGGCTCGTGACGCCGAGGAATGGGCGCAGGAGCACGAGGTCCAGCCGGCGGTCGAGGACGGCTTTCGGATCTGCCTCGTCGCGGTCGACGTCCAGAACACGTTCTGCATTCCGGCTTTCGAGCTATTCGTTGGCGGGCGATCCGGGACGGGAGCCGTGGACGACAACCGCCGCCTCTGCGAGTTCATCTACCGCAATCTCGACGCGATCACGAAGATCGTGCCCACCCTGGACACCCACCAGGCGATGCAGGTGTTCCACGCGATCTGGCTCGTGGACGCCGCCGGTGAGCACCCCCCTCCGTACACGCTCGTCTCCGCCGCCGACGTGGAGTCGGCGAGATGGCGCGTCGACGAAGTCGTGGCGCGCAGCCTCGGGCTCGACCCGGAGTACGCGCAACGCCATCTCCTGCACTACACGCGAGCGCTCGAGGCCTCCGGGAAGTACAAGCTCACGATCTGGCCCTACCACGCGATGCTGGGCGGGATCGGCCACGCGCTCGTGCCCGCGGTCGAGGAGGCGATCTTCTTTCACTCCGTGGCGCGGCGCTCGCAGCCCGACTTCCAGCAGAAGGGCCATTCGCCGCTCACCGAGCACTACTCGGTGTTCGGGCCTGAAGTGACCCGGGGCCCCGACGGCGAGCTGCTCGGAGCGCCCAACACGCCGTTGCTGGAAGAGCTCTTGAACTTCGATGCGGTCCTGATCGCGGGCCAGGCGAAGAGCCACTGCGTCGCCTGGACGATCGCCGACCTGCTCTCCTCGTACCTCCGCGACGAGCGCAGGCTGGCCGAGAAGGTCTACCTGCTCGAGGACTGCACGTCGCCCGTCGTAGTGCCGGGCGAGGTCGACTACACCGAGGAGGCGGATGCCGCGTTCGAGCGGTTCGCCGCCGCCGGCATGCACGTCGTGCGCTCGACCGACCCGATCGAGGACTGGCCCGGATTGGCCGCCTCGATGCGGGCCTAGTCGACCAGCTCGAGCCGCGGGTTGTCGCGGAAGCGGCGGCCGACCTTCGCCGACGGGCGGCCGTCCGTCATCACGATGTCGCCGGTGAAGTCGTTCTCGCCGCGAATCAGCGCCGAGCCGACGCCGTAGGAGTCGACCGGCACGCCGCGCTCCTCGAACGCGCGGATCCGCTCGACGGTGAAACCGCCGGAGGCGACGATCCTCACCCGCTCGAAGCCGTCGCGGTCGAGCGCGTCGCGCACCTTTCGCACGAGCTGCTCGTTCACCCCGCGCGGGTCGAAGTCGCCCATCTCGCCCCAGAGCGAGCGATCGACGAGCTGGCCGGACGTGTCGAGCCGCACGCCCCAGAGCCGTGGGCCGAGCGCGCGCGCCACCTCCAGCGCCGTCTGCACCGAGTCGTTCTCGAAGTCGACGAGCACGGTCACGTTCATCTCGGGGTCGACGTTCTCGACGAACTTCGTCGCCGCGAGCACGGTATTGCCGCCGTAAGCCGCGATCAGCGCGTGCGGCACCGTTCCGATCCCGCGTCCGCCCCACCAGGAGGCCTGCGCCTCGGAGGTGACGCCGATCTCGGTGCCGACCACCTGCCCCCCGATGAAGGCCGCATAGCCGTCGCCGGTCTGGACGCGGTGG
>Ga0222622_10001029_pt1 | contig 11193 bp, 6 predicted proteins | sample PLM2_5_b1metaG_FD_177335 | JGI IMG/M metagenome (GOLD analysis project Ga0222622, IMG submission 177335) | Groundwater sediment microbial communities from an aquifer in East River, Colorado, USA - PLM2_5_b1 | ecosystem: Environmental > Terrestrial > Soil > Riparian zone | place: USA: East River... | reverse complement strand
CAGGTTCCAGACTTCGGAGCAGCGTGGTCGCCGATTGCAGGCTCTGCGAGGGCTTCAGCCGCAGCATGACGAAGAGCAGGTAGCTGCTCGGCTGCAGCAGCGCACTATCTTTTCCGCGGATCAGTGGTTCCGACGCAAGCGGCAACGCCACATCGAACGGCTGACCAACTTCCAGACCGAGGAACTCCGGAGGCGTGACGCCGACAATCGTGAACGACACTCCATCGAGGATCAACGGTTTGCCGATGGCGTGCGCGTCCCGTGCCAGCCGGCGCCCCCAGAAGAGGTGGCTGACCACTGCGACCGGGCCATTCACCCCGCCGCCTCGCAGATCGTCCGCTCCCGTGAGCACCCGTCCGTACTGTGCCGGAACTCCCAGCGACTTGAAAAAATCTCCACTGACGAACAGACCGTTGACGACGTCGGACTGCGCCCCCTGGCCGAGCGCCACCGGCTTGGGCATCCACGCCAACGCGCCATCGAACGAGTTGGACCGCGCCTGCAGCCTCTCCCACATCGCATGATTCCAACCGGCACCTGACTGGAATCCACGGCTGATTGCAAAGTCCGACGTCACCGTGACCAGGCGATCCGGTTCAACGACTGGAATCTTTCGGAAAAGAAGACCGTTCAGCAGGCTGAAGATCGACGTGCTTGCGCCAACGCCCAGCGCGAGCGACAGGATAGCGATCGCCGAGACCGTCGGTGTCGCCGCGAGGACGCGGCATGCAGAACGGATATCACGAACGAGCCACACATTCCTATTGTACTAGTAAATTAGTTCAAGTCGTCAAGAGCGGCTTTTGACCCACGGATTCCCGGATTCGACGATCAGTGATTCGCGATGAGTGATCAGTGATTCGTCAATCGAGGATCCGGCTTGAGCGTAAACGTCTGCGTGTAACTCTGGCCGTTGACGGTGAGCTTCGCCGTGAACGTCCCCAGTTGCGGAGGCGGTGCGCCGCGTCCTCCGCCGAATCCGCGACCGCCGCCGCCTGGATTCCAGGCGAGACGATGCATGCCGGCGGAGGTCGAGAACGGTTCGGGCGCCGGGCGCCATAAGGGAGACGTGTTCGGAATGCCGCCGCTTGCCGCCGCGCGTCCTCCCCCGCCTCGCGCGCCTCCGCGACCGCCGCCGCAGTTCGAGTCGCTCGCAGGAGCGTTGGTGAAAATCGCGACACATGCGCCGCGCTCGTCCAGGATCTCGATCGAGACCGGACCAGTGGCGGCCGCTTTCAGGTAATAGTCAATCGTCGCGCCGTTCGGCGCATTCTGCGCCTGCGGTTCGTCTTTCTGCGTCGGCGTTCCATTGTCGCTGCCCTGATTCATCAGGACGGCATCTGCGGGTTTGAACAGGTACGCATCGGCGCGTGCAATCTCGTCGCTCGCCTGCCGCAGCGGGCTGATGTCGTCGATCACCCAGAATCCCCGTCCGTGCGTCGCCACGATCAGATCGTTTTCGTAGACTTCCAAATCGCGGACTGACGTCATCGGAAGATTCAATTGCAGCGGTTGCCAGTTGTCGCCATCATCGAACGACACGAAGGCGCCGCGTTCGCTGCCGGCGAACAGCAACCCGCGCCGCACGGGATCTTCTTTCACGACGTGGAGGTAGCCGTCGGCTGGAATTCCGCGCGAAATCTCCTGCCACGTCTTGCCGCGATCGCGGGTGCGATACAGGTGTGGACCAAAGTCCGATAACTGGTGGCGATCGACCGTCGCGTACGCCTCATCTTCCTGTGAATGCGATCCTTCAATACCGGTGATACGGCTCCACGATGTAATCGCCGGCGGGGTCACGTTCTGCCACGACTGTCCACCGTCTGCCGTCAGCTGAATCAGACCATCGTCTGTACCGACCCAAATCATGTTGGAGTTCCGCGGCGACGGACCGACCGCGTAGATGACGCCGCGCTTGCCATTGCGATCGACGTCCTGCGCCGATACTGGGTCGAGACTCGAGGGAACGCCCGGATCAGGCCGTGTCAGGTCCGGGCTGATCTGGGTCCACGTTTGCGCGCCATCAGTCGTTCGGAAAAGAAACTGATTCGCGTAATAGAGCGCGTGGGGATCCGCTTTCGAGACCACGAGCGGCTGCGTCCAATCGGTTCGCGCGGATTCGGAACTCGAAGGAACGGCGGTCGGGAGAGGTGCGTTCAACTCGAGGTCGTATCGTGTGCCGAGGCCGCCAAACACGATTCCTGGATGTAATGGATCGCCGGCGGTCATTCCGCTTTCCCCACCGGCACCGATCGGCTCCCAATCGCGCATCGTGATCGTCGCAAACTTGCCTCGCGATCGCACCGCAACGGCGCCGCTGTCCTGTTGCGCACCGGTCACCCAATAGGGCATGCGGTAGTCGACCGACAGGTGATAAATCTGCGCCGTCGGTTGGTTGAGCCAGGAACTCCACGTCACGTCGCGCGGATCCTCTGTCCTCGCGTTGCGCGTGATGATGGTGCCTTGATCGCTGGCCACAACCATCGTGTCGGAATCATCGGGCGAGACCCACGCGCCCTGGTAGTCATCGCCGCCGGGTGAACCTCTCAGGGGAACCCAGGTCTTTCCACCGTCCATCGATCGAAGTAGCGCCACGTTCGGCACGTAGACGATATCGGCATCGCGCGGATCGACGGCGATGTGCTCGAAGTACCATCCGCGTCCCCACAATCCGGAGTCATCCGAGAGCTTCGTCCACGTGGTACCCGCATCGTCCGATCGATAGAACCCACCCTGAAGGCGCGCGGAAAAAATTATCGCTCCCCGGCCGGTCGCTGTGCCGGCGGCTCCTGCTCCACCGCCACGCCCGGCGGGGGTGCCGGGACACGCGGTGTTTGCCGGTGCGCCTTCAGGCAGGAAGTCGTCGACCACAGCGTAGACGCGCCGAGGGTTGTTGGCGCTAATTCCGATCCCAACACGGCCGACGCAGGCGGTCGGGAGTCCGCCGGCGAGCTGATTCCACGTCGCACCGCCATCAGTCGACTTGAAGACGCCACCGCCCGGACCGTTGCTCGGCTGATACGTGTACCAGGGTGGCCGGCGCGTGTTCCATAGCGATGCGTAAATCACTTGCGAGTTGACGGGATCGATGACCACGTCGATGGCACCCACGTCGTTGTTCTTGAACAAAACCTTCTGCCAGGTTTTTCCTCCATCGCGCGTGCGAAACACGCCGCGATCGGGATTGGCTTCGTACAAATGACCGATGGCCGCCACGAACACGACGTTCGGGTTCTTGGAATCTATGGCGATGCGCCCAATGTGCTGCGTGTTCTCGAGGCCGATGTGCGTCCATGTTTTGCCGGCATCGACCGACTTGTACATGCCGTTTCCATAACTCATCGAATCGCGCAGCGTTGATTCGCCGGTGCCGACATAGATCGTGTTCGGCTCCGATAGCGACACTGCCAGCGCACCAATCGACGCCACTGGCTGCGCGTCGAAGATGGGAAACCAGTCGCGTCCAGCATCGATGGTTTTCCAGACGCCCCCGTTGACCGCGCCAAAATAGAATTCGTTCGGACGGCCGCGCACGCCGCTGACCGCGTCCACTCGTCCGCCGCGGAACGGGCCCAGCATGCGCCACGTGAGCCCGGAGTACGTGCTCGGGCTCGTTCCACTCTGCGCCGCGACACCGCGATAGGCACCCCACGCAAGCGCCATCGTCACGCTCACCGAAATCACTCTGATCCAACGAGCCATTCACACCCCTATGCACCTTGAGCCGTAAGCCTTGAGCCCTAAGCCTTGAGCCCTGAGCCCTGAGCCCTGAGCCTTGAGCCCTGAGCCTTGAGCCCTGAGCCTTGAGCCCTGAGCCTTGAGCCCTGAGCCCCTCTCATCTTGAACGATCTGACACGGAATCCTTGCGAAGCATGCCGCCGAGGTCGAGCGGCCCCGGATCCTCGAGTACCACCTCGAAACACTGGGCGATCTCGGCAGGACTGAGATGATCCTCATCGCGCAAATGGCGCTCGACCTCACTCCGGATCGTCTGACGAGTCCTGGTCAACTGTCTCGACACGGTCGCCTCGTGTTCTTTCAGGAGGCGACCGGTTTCCGCCAGGGTCAGTTGCTGCGAGTAGTAGCACCCGAGCCGCAGACGATCGCGGTCGGGCAGCCGCGCCAGCGCAGCCTTGAACGCACGCTGAACGCAGGCACGATATCTCGCGTGATGTGGATCGGGCGCGCCAGAGCGGGGTGCCGCAATGGCGTGCGGTCCCTCGTCGGCCGGCAACGGTTCGAGCCGGCGGGAGGCGCGAATGCCGTCGACATGCCGTTGCGCGAGCACGGCACGGAGCCATGTCTTCAGCGAGCTGCGGCCATGGTAATACCGGAACAACGACTGCCGTTCACCGTCGCGCTCGCGAATGCCGAACAGCTCGCCGTAAATGGAATCGGCGATCTCGCGCGCTCCTCCGGACCTGTCGAGAGCCTCGGCCGCGCGATAGAGAGCCGGCCGATGCTCCTGGACGAAGTGATCCCAGGCGCGCTCGTGACCGGCTGCGCAGGCGCAGGCCAGCGCCAGATCTTCGAGGTGCAGTCCGTCAAGATATCGCGGCAGATCCGCCGGCGCCGCGCGGGCGGCACTTGCGTGCAATGACAACGCAAATTGCGGCAGAGGGATATCCCACCGCTCGGCGTGTGCCTCTCGGTACAATTTGTCGAGCAGACGCTGTGGAATCGAATGCACGCCGGCGTTGGGTTCCCTGCTAAGCGGAAGCCGGTCGCGAGAGCGACGGCTTCCGGCGAATGACAGCAGATTCTATGCGGCGGTCGATCGCTTTGCGAGCACGTCGCCGAAAACCGACACCGCGCGTTTCATCTCGTCGAGGGTTCCGAACGAGAGCCGGCAATGGGTCTTCTCGAACGGTGGAAAGTCCCGCGCGACCGCCACGCCTCGTTTGCGGCATGCGTCGCGAAACTCTTTCGCCGGCCGTCCGAGCTGCACAAACATGAAGTTGGCCTGCGAGTCGGCCGGCTTCATGCCACGCGTGGTAAACCAATTCATCGTGAAATCGCGCACGGCTTGATTCCGGGCGCGCTCGGCGGCAATCACCGATGCGTCCTGCTGAATGGCTGCAATGGCCGCGTGGATCGCCAGCACGTTCAACGACCCGGTCCCGGTTCCGCCATCCCAGTCCGCCATTTTCTTGATCGTATCCTTGTGCCCAATGGCATAACCCAGCCGCAGACCAGCCATGCCGTATGCCTTCGAGAACGTGCGCGCGACGATGACCCGTGGGTTATCGACGGCGACCGGGATATGAGTCTCGTGGTCGGCGTCCGTCACATAGTCGAAGTAGGCCTCGTCCACCAGAATCGTCGTAGTCGGCGAAGTGCGATTGACCCGCTCGAAGTAGTCGCGCGTGGCACGGGCACCGACGTAGGTCGCGGTTGGGTTATTGGGATTGCAATAGAACACCAGTCCTGCGCCCTGTGACGCCTCGGCCAGCTTGTCCAGATCGATTTTGCAACTCGCATCGAGCGGCACCGCGCGTACGGGACGTCCCATCATCTCCGCGTACCCGGCACATTCCTCGTATGTGGGAATGGTCCCCACGAGCGGCTTGTCAGTCGCGGTAAAAAGGTGTGTCGCCGAGCGCAGAATCTGCGTTGAGCCGCACCCGAGCACCACATTCTCCGGCTTGACGCCCTGCTTGCGGGCAATCGCGTCGACCAAATCGCGCGCCGACGGCGAGTACCGCCCGGCGCTACGCCCGCCCTCTCCGAGAGCCGTCCTCATCGCGTTCAAGACGCGGAGGCCAGGACCAACAGGATTCTCGTTACTCGAAAGCACGATGAGATCGCGCTCAGATGCCTGAAGCGTGGGACTGACCAGCGACCAGAGCGCGTGCTCGCGGCCGCGCGCGCCAATCCAGTCAGTGGCAATGGTGCCGGCGGCGCCGAGCCCGGCGGCCTGCACGAATCGTCTGCGCGTCAGTGCCATGACGCCTCCATCCGCGAGCCGGTGGTCGTTGTCGATACCGGCCGCAGCACGCGACGAAATACGGCGACGGCTTTGCGCATCTCGTCCTGTGTTCCGATGGAAATGCGCACGTGCGTCTTCTCGAACGGCGGAAAGTCGCGGCCGACGATGATGCCCTCTTTCGCGCAGGCGTCGCGAAACTCTTTCGCCGGCTTTCCCACGTCCACCCAGACAAAATTCGCCTGCGAGTCGGCCGTCTTGCATCCCAGGTCCATGAGCGCCTGCAGCGTGTAGGCGCGGACGCTCGTGTTGCGGGCCCGTTCCGCGGCGATGTGCTTCGGGTCATGGAGCGCCGTGATAGCCGCCGCGATCCCGAACACGCTCAGGCCGTACGGCGTCCGGAGCTTCTCGAGTGGCGTGAGCGTCTCGGCGCGACCGATCGCGTAACCAATGCGCATTCCCGCCAGACCGTAGGCTTTTGAAAACGTCCGCGTGACGAACAGGTTTGGCGTGTCGAGCGCAAGCGGCAGGGCGCTTTCGTACGACGAGTCGGTCACGTAATCGTGATACGCCTCATCGATCAGGATCACAGTATCCGGCGAGATCTGTCGAACGCGGGCGACGAAATCCAAGACGCTCCGTGCCCCGTGGACCGTCGCGGTAGGATTGTTCGGGTTATTGAAAAAGATAAGCCCGGCGCCCTTCGAGGCGGCAATCATCGAGTCGAGGTCGAGCCGGAATGCTGAATCAACCTTGACCTCGGTGATGGGATGGCCGAGCTTTTTGGCCGTTCCGACACAGTTCTCAAAAGTTGGTGCGCCGGTGACCAACCCTCGACTCGGCGAGGTGAAGGCTCGGACCGCGCTCTTCAGAATCTCCTGCGAGCCACCGCCGAGGACAACGTTCTCCGACTTGATCCGGTACTTCGACGAGAGCGCCGACACGAGCGCCCCGTCGTTGGGCGTGCTGTTGAAAGGATAGCGGCCCGCCTCCGGGAACTTGCCGACGATGGCCTCGAGGACTGTTTTGCCCGGACCGAGTGGATTCTCGTTGCTGTTGATGCGAATTTCCGGAATGCCTGGCGGCACGTTCGCGCGTCCGGCGCGATCCTGCATCGCGCCGGACTCACCCGCTTCCATCCCTCGCGATGCGACGAGGGCGCCGCTAAACGGAAGAACCCGCCCTGACAAGAAGCCGCGGCGCGATACCGGCATAATTGCCCATCACTTTCCGAAAGCGGACCGGCACCCTGTGTAGAAGTGCCGGTCGTCCTTACTGTGCGCCCGATCCAACTGGCTTCGGTGCACTGCGACCGGCGTCGAGATCGTTCCAGTTCAGAATTGCATTGAACGCGAGAAAGAAGTTTCCCTGTGTCTGCCAGCGCCAGAACGGACGATTGGCAAACATCACGACGTGCCCCTTGCCTATCGGCGCGTCAATCGCCACGGCTCGTCCTGCCAGCGCGTCACCGCCAATCAACAAACCTGACAACAGCAAATCGTTTGGGTTGGTGGGGAACGACAGCAATACGCGCGGCGCAGTCGCGTCTGGCGCGCCGCCGCCAAAACCACCACGTCCCCCGCCGCGGCCTCCGCCACGACCACCGCCGCCGGCGCCCTGCTCCGGAGTTGCTCGTTCAACCCCGCCAGCCGCGGGTGCACCTGGCGCTGGGGGAACCGCCGCGCCACGACCACCCCCGCCGCGTCCGCCCGGCGTCGCAGCAGCCGGCACGCCCTCGAGCGTCGTCAGCGTCGGCGGGGCCGCGTTGGGCGTGAGATTCCCGACCGGAGGCACGTTCGCACCGGTGCCGCCCCGCCCGGCAGCGAATCCGCCTCCGCCGCCGACCCGCATCACCGGCGCCTGATTGAAATACACCGCCAGCGCATTCTGGTCGTAACCGTACAGCACGGGACTGTTCTTGTCGCCAAGTACCGTCTTGAGAACTGAACCGCGCACGTACAGGTTGTCGGGGGTTTCAACCGTGACCCCGGGTGTGAGGTTGTATTCGGGGAACACCGTTGACGTCGCACCCTCGGTGATCAGGACGCCCCCCTGCTCCACGAATTTGTACAGTTCCATCAATCCCTCGACACCAATCGATCCGCGCATGTCGTCTGTTGAATCGACGGATCCCACGTTCGGCGTCGTCTCGGTCTTCTTGTACGGACGCGGCTCGTTGCCTTGAACACCACCAGTGATCAACGCGGAGCCACCCTGACCTGCGTGAGGAAACACGATCACGTCGTACTGGCCGCGGAGATTCCCTTCCCGCAGTTTCGGCGCGGCGAAATAGGTATACGGCACCTTGAAGTTGTCGAATGCCAGCCGCACCCATCCCTCGTCCTGCGTGCTCGTCCACGTGTGCACGTAGCCGATGCGCGGAACGTCGAGGTCGTGCATCGGGACATCCGGCAGCGCGTCAACAGCCCACGCCGACAAACCAAGCTCCTTGATCGCTGGTTCGAGTACCGCGCGGTTCGCATCAGCGACAACGAAAGCGCCCGGCGCGAAATGGTGTCCGCCAGCCTCGAACTCCTTCTCGGCGGCGGACATCTTCACGCCCGCGTTCTGGAACCGGAACGTCGCCAGCGTGTTCTCGGTGGTGTGATCCACGATGAGCACGCGCCCGCTGCCCGCGATGCTTCCGGCGATCCTGAAATCGGCCGTCGCGAGTGTCATCGGCTTGTCGAGAATTGACTTGTCTTCGATACGCGCCGTCTTCAGGTTGCGGACCAGCGGGATGGCCCACCCGGTATCGTCGTAGGGTCGCGGATTTTCCGGTGCGTAAAACTGCACGCCGAGCAGAGTCTCGACGACGGCGTTGTAGGGCTGGTCCATGCGGACGATGTAGTCGCCGGGTGTGACGTTCGTCGTGCCGATGGTGAAGGGTGCGGTGGCGGTGTGAACCTCGGCGCCTTCGCGTCGAAGGAGATTCATCAGTTCCGCCGCTTCAACGCGGCGCCGCTGCTGCGCTGGAATGACATAGGCATACGGCGCCTGCGTCTTGCCTCGCTCGATGGTGTGCTTGTTCTTGACGTAGTAATTCTCGAGAAACGTGTCCTTGTTTTTGGCGACGGTATTGAGCGCAATGAGCAGAGCGCTCTCCTGGATGTTGACGTTGTTGCGCGGCCCCCATTGCATGTCGGGCGGAGTTGGACTCGGGCGATACCATTCCCGGCTTTGTTGCACCGGCAGCGGCCGGTTGGCGGCGCCGCCGAAACTCTGCGTCTCGTAAAATCGCCCGATCGAGTTGTGCGTCACACCGATCCAGAACATGTAGTTCGGGACCCATCCATCGTAGTAGTTGTAGGTCCAGACGCCGGGAACGCCGCGCTTGGTCATCTCCATGATCTCGGTCTGGGCGAGCAGCCACCACTCGTTGATTTGAATGGGGTCCACGACCGAATTGTACGGACCCGTACCGGTCGACGTGTAGAGCAGTGTCACCGACTCATGAAGGTCGTGCCAGACCGTCGGGTGCCAATCGAGAAACGTTTTCAGCATGACTTGCGTCAGGCGCAGGCCAACGCCGATGCCGTCGCGGTTGTTGTCGTGCTGAACGTATTTGCCCCAGTACACCATCGAGGGCACGGGTTGGCCCTTCTGCTGGGCAACGAAGTTGTCCACCTGCTTCTCGCGGCCGTCCACTTCGCTCGCTGGCGTGAACACGAAGATGACGTTGTTGCGAATGGTTTGAATGAACGGCGATTCTTCAACTGCCAGGCGGTACGCAAGCTCCATCAGCATTTCAGGACTGCCGGTCTCCGGCGAATGAATGCTGCCTGACGCGAAGTAGATGGGCTTTCCCGTGGCGATCAGTTGCTTCGCCTGCGCATCGCTCAGTTTGCGAGGGTCGGTGAGCTGCGCGGTGATCTGGCGGTACTTGTCGAGCTGTTTGATCGTCGCTTCATCCGCGACCGCCATGGCGTACATGTCGCGCCCTTCATCACTTACTCCGATTTTGAAGAGCGTCGCGCGCGCCGACGCTTTATCGAGCGCATCGAGATAGCGAATGATGTCCTTGTAGTACGTCATGTGTCCCGGCTCGCCGGGCACGTACCCAAGGAACTTCAGCGGGGAAGGGACTTTGTCGGAGGCCGGCAGGTGATCGACCAGCTCGGTGAGTATGCGCGGATCGGCGGTTGCTGCCTTGATTTTCGCCGTGTAGTCGGCATCCTCTTTCTGGGGCGGCGGTGCGGCCTTCGACTGCGCGGAGATGCCGGGCGAGCCCGCGCCGGCGGTCGCCAGCGCGATGGCCGCAGCGCCGGCACGCCGGAGCAGCGCAGCCCGGCGCATCGAAACGCTCATTGCCATTCCTCCAATTCAAGACAGTCTTGCAAGCGGCCGACGCCGGTCAGGCAGGGGAATAATACGTTATGACGGCGCGATGAGGCGTTTGACGGCAAGGACGCCGATGATCAGGAACACCATGAGGGCGAGAACCGCGACACTCACACGGCGCCGGGTGCGGCCGAGCGCGTGCCACACCTCTTCGTCGAGGTAGAACAGGTCCGGTGCCGCTTCACGAATGACCGCGCGGGTGCGTAACCGCCGCAAGCCGAGGCCATGACGTTCGTGCAGATCATCCAGGCGCTTCGCGGTAGCCGGCGAGACCGCGCCTGCTTCTCGGAAGTGTTCGACAACATGCCGCTCGTTACGGAGGATCGAGACCACGCCCAGATTCTGTCACAGTCCCCCGCGTGTGTCCTTCCTGCCCTTACCTTTTCCGTGTTCACTTGTTAGAGTGCCAGGGCAATGGACCTCGCGCCTGCGCAGAACGTGCGGACCGATCCGCGGCCGTTTGGCTTCTGGATGGCGGTGGCGCTGGTCATGGGCAACATGATCGGCTCGGGCGTCTTCCTGCTCCCTGCGTCGCTTGCACCATTTGGCGCGCTCAGCCTTGGCGGGTGGCTCGTATCGACCGTAGGCTCGCTTCTCCTGGCGATGGTCTTCGCCCGCCTGGCGGCCGTCCACGCGGCTGCCGGCGGGCCTTACGCCTACACCCGTGAGGCGTTTGGTGACCTCGCGGGCTTCGTCGTCGCCTGGGGCTACTGGATCTCGGTGTGGTGCGCCAACGCCGCGCTCGCCGTCGCCATGGTCGGGTATCTCGGCCCGTTCGTGCCTGCTCTCGTGCGGAACAACGCGTCCAGCGCCGGACTCGCGATCGCCGCCGTGTGGCTGCTCACCGGGATCAACATGCGCGGCGTCCGCACGGCTGGATTCGTCCAATTGACGACGACCGTGCTCAAGATTCTGCCGCTGGTATT
>Ga0222622_10001028_pt1 | contig 11196 bp, 8 predicted proteins | sample PLM2_5_b1metaG_FD_177335 | JGI IMG/M metagenome (GOLD analysis project Ga0222622, IMG submission 177335) | Groundwater sediment microbial communities from an aquifer in East River, Colorado, USA - PLM2_5_b1 | ecosystem: Environmental > Terrestrial > Soil > Riparian zone | place: USA: East River... | reverse complement strand
CGTGAGTCCGCGGCTCTTGGTCAGCGTCCGAACCGCGTATCGAAGGTCCTGCCGGAGGGTTTCCATGAAACGCATAGACGGCGTCTCGGGAATTTTTGTTCGCTGCCTTCCTTGAGCCTTGAGCCTTGAGCCTTGAGCCCTGAGCCCTGAGCCCTGAGCCCTGAGCCCTGAGCCCTGAGCCTTTTTCAGGATTCACCTGTATTCTCTCTCCCATGTCTGCTCACGCCGTCCTCGTGACCGTCTCGGATCGTCCGGGCATGCTGTTCGGTATGACGCGTGTCCTTGCCAACCATCAGGCGAACATCACCTATGTCGACATGCACGGCGCCGGGGCGCTCTCCGACACGTACTTTGAATTCACGCTACCAGAGAGCGCCACGTTCGACGCGGTGTCGCGCGACCTCACGGCCGTCGATGGCGTGGTGAGAGTCGAAGAAACTCCGTCGCTGAACAAGATCTACGGGAAGCGGATCATCGTCATGGGCGGCGGCGCGCAGGTGGGTCAGGTCGCGCTGGGCGCGATTACCGAAGCCGATCGCCATAACATTCGCGGCGAGCGCATTTCGGTCGATACGATTCCACTGGTTGGCGAGATGGAGCTCGCGGCGGCCGTGCGCGCGGTGGTCCGTCTGCCGCGGGTGAAGCTGCTGGTGCTGGCCGGCTCGCTGATGGGCGGCGAGATCACCCGAGCCGTCGAGGACGTCCGTCAGAAGGGCACCTACGTGATCTCGTTGAATATGGCGGGCAGCGTTCCCGACGCGGCCGACCTGGTGGTCAGCGATCCCGTGCAGGCGGGCGTAATGGCGGTGATGGCGATTGCCGATACGGCGAAATTCGATATCGTGCGCCAGCAGAAGCGCCGGTACTAACTGCAAACACGCGAATCAAACAGGAGAAACTGGAGAAGTTCCTTCCTCCGTTCGACATCATGCGTCAGTCGACGCGAGTTTTTAGGTTTATCCTAAATGGCTCCCTTTTCTCCCGTTTCTCTTGTTCTGATTTTTTGGGTGACCCATGAGAATGTTGACCGCTGTCACGGTCGTTGCGCTGTCGCTGGCGCGATTGCTGTCGCCGGGGTCGAATGCGGCGCCCTGCGATCTCTCCCGATACAAAGCGCTCCCGGGCTTGACGGCCTCGAATACCGACAATCAACTCGTCGTGACCTGGAAAGGCGAACGTGAGAGTGAGGTTCGGGCCCGATATGCCATCGACGCGGGTCGACCCGTCGTTCGCAATCTTGCCGTGCGAAAGGCGAACGGTGCGTGGATCACAGTCGGTGAGAACCTGAGGCCGGAGTATCGGATCGTCACCGGCCTCAGGCGCATGTCCGTGCAGCAGGCCGAGCCGTTGCGTGCCGCGGGTGTCGAACTGACCCCGGAGGTAATCGCGAAGAACCGATGGTATGCGTTCTGGGACGCGCCGCTCTTCATTCCTGAACCGCCGGCGCCAGGTCGCGGGCAGTCCGCCGCGCGCACGCTCGGGCCGCCGCGTACGGCCGCCGAGATCGGCCGTGCGAGCGCATCGTTCAACACCGCATCCTGCACGGTGAAGACAGACGGCAACAGTCTGGAGGCGACGTTTCCCGGTTTGACCATGGGGAGCTTTGCCGGCGACTTGCGATTCACCGTGTACCGTGGCACCAACCTGATGCGCATGGATGCGGTGGCCAGCACGAACGATCAGTGGGTGGCCTATAAGTACGACGGGGGACTCGCGGGCTTTTCAACGGCGCTCACGCCGCGCGTGGCGTGGCGCGATACTGGCGGTCACGACCAGCAGTATGCGTTCGGCGGAGTCGCCAACGACACGATTGTTCCGCTCAAGGCGGAGAACCGTGTGCTCGTGGCGGAGGGGAACGGCGCGTCGATTGCCACCTTTCCAATGCCGCATACGTTTTTCTTCACCCGCGAAGTCGACACGAATCTCGGTTACGTGTGGTATCGCCTCGATGAGGAGAAGCGATTTGCGTTTGGCGTTCGGCAGGCGGATCGGGAAGAGGTTGCGCAGTACGCGGAAAACTTTGCGCTCTTCAACGCGCCTCCCGGCACGAAACAGCGGATGGGCGTCTACTTCTATGTGACGCCCGAGGCCGCCGGCTCAACGCGCCAGGCCGTGCTCGCGTTCACCCACGACGACCGGTTCAAGCCGGTACCCGGCTACAAAACGATGGTGAACCATTTCCATCTCCGGTTCACCGAGCGGGTGCGGGCATCCGGATCGTTCGACACGCCGATGCAGGATCTGGCGGGGATGAAATCACTCGGCCTCAACATTGTCGGCCTCAGTGACTTTCACGGCGATCTGCACGCGAACGATCCGGGGCCGGTGCGATTCAGGGATCAGAAGGACTACCGCGAGGCCACGCGGCGTGCCTCCGATGCGGACTTCCTGATCACCCCATGGGAAGAGCCAAGCGCGTACTTCGGTGGGCACTACAACATCATGTTTCCGCGGAATGTCTACTGGTCCAAGGTGCGGCAGCCGGGACAGCCATTCACAGAACACGATCCGGTCTTCGGCAAGGTCTACCACACCGGAAGTGCCGAGGACGTCCAGCAGATGATGGATGCCGAGGGGGCTTACTGGTACCACGCGCACCCGCGCACCAAGGGAACGACGGGCTATCCGGATTTGATTTTGGACAAGGCCTGGGTCAGGAACGATCGATATCTCGGGAGCGCGTTCAAGCCCGGAATGGGGATGGACCTGTCGGAGACCCGGTTGTGCGAGTGGCGCTGTTTCGATTCCACCGATACGATGAACAACCTGTATGCAGGCTCGGGCCTGCGTCCGAAGTACATCATCGCGGACATCGACACGTATCAGAAAGGTCCGGAAGACGATCTCTATCCGAACTTCCCAGTCAACTACCTGCAGCTCGATCGAGTCCCGGGCCCCGACGAGGACTGGAGTCCCGTGTTGAAGGCCTTGCGCGACGGCCGTTTCTTCGTGACCACCGGCGAGATCCTGATTCGTTCGTACGGCGTCGAAGGTAGCGGCGACAGGCGCACGATTTCTGCGGACGTGGAGTGGACGTTTCCCTTGTCCTTTGTCGAAGTGGTGTGGGGAGACGGTCACACGATCGATCGTCAGGTCATTTCGACGACCGATTTGCCGGCATTCGGCACGAAACACTTCGCACTTCCCTTCGAGGCAAAAGGGAAGGCGTGGGTTCGATTCGCCGTGTGGGACTCGGCGGGCAATGGCGCCTTCGTGCAACCGGTCTGGCTTCACTAGCGAACCTTGAGGAATCGATATATGGAAACGTCTGGCACAGGCAGGTGGTCGTTCGTTCTGCGCGCGGCGGGCGCGCTCGTGGCACTCTTCTGCATCTGCCACGTCGTGGTGGTGCGGGCGGCGCAGGCGCCGACACCGCCGCCGCAGGAGTCGGCGCCGCGAGTCAATGCCGACGCGGCGACGATTGCCGATTTCAACAAGCGTGTCGAAAGCTATCTCGCGCTGCACAACAAAGTCGATGGGATGCTCACGGAACCGTCACGAGACGGGCGGCCGGAAGCGGTCGTGGAGCATCAACGGGCCTTCGCGAAACTCATGCAGCAGGAGCGCCAGCACGCCCAAGCCGGCGACATCCTCACCAAACCCATGCGCGACATCGTCCGGCGCCTGCTCGCTAGCGTGTTTCGCGGGCCGGATGGCCGGGAGATCAAACATTCGATTCTCGATGAGTACACAGGCAACGTGGCGCTGCGCGTCAATCAGGCGTATCCCGACAACGTGCCGTTCTCGAGCGTGCCGCTGCCGATTCTCCAGGGGCTTCCCAAGCTACCAGAGGCACTCGCGTACCGGTTCGTGGGATCGAGGCTGATCCTCCTCGATCCCCACGGCCGGCTTGTCGTCGATGTAATGGAAAAAGCGTTTCCGTAGTCGCGGTTCGCGGTTCGCGGTTCGCTGTTCGCGTGAATTGGAACCACCGAACCTAAGAACGACGAACCAGCGAACTGCGAATAGCGAATAGCGATCTAATTCACGGCAAAGCAGTAGAACTTGCCGGCGCCGCCGGTGGCGATGAGGTCGGGCTGGCTGCATCCCCGCGACGGGTGCGCGGAGTTCCACGACGTGTTGCCGCCGCCGGTCCGATCGAAGTGCCCCAGCTGCGCTCTGCCTCCGCCACTCGCATTGCTGGTCCAGTTGGAACAGGTATGGTCTGCGCCGTCGGTGTAGGCGCGGCCATCCGGCTGCGAGCCGGTCAACATGTCATGCTCGTTCGGCGTCGAACCGGCGCCATTGATCGTCTCTCCCTTTTCACTGAACACCGTCGATCGCGACAGGTTATTGCCCATCCTCGCCTGGTCGATCGTGTCGCCATGGAGGTCGCCGACATCCTTCGCAATCGGTGCCGCGCTCTTCCCGTTGTACCAAGGCCCATTTCCAATCCGATCCCTGGCGTTCACCGCCGCCTGACCACCCGAGGCGCTGGCGCTGAGATAGGCGTGCCACGTGCGATTGCCTGCGCCGGCTGCCGTCGCCAGTGCCTGGCAGTGGGCATCAGCGCCTGCAAGACCGCCAAGATTTGCACCGTCACCTTTGCCGACGCTGGTCACGAAGAACGACATCGGCGGTGGCGGCGTTCCGGCGCGACCGCCGGGTTGCTGTCCTGCGGGCTGTGCTGGTAGTGGCTGACCAGTTGGCGGCGTCGTCGGTTGCTGTGCGAACACCAACCCCGATACGGCGACGAGCGCCAGCACTGCGGCTCGAAATACACGTTGTGTGCGATCCATATCTACTCCCCCTGCGCCGAGATTCTACTCAAAATAAGGGATGCAGCCGTAATCCGCGTTGCGGGATCCGCGGTCTGGGCGTCCGAGTGGATCACCTCGAGTTCAAGCAGGAGCACGAGAGAGGGCTAGGCGGCAAAATGGATGCAGTCGCGATTGGGGTAGCAGTCGCTGGCCGGGCGCGAGGCGAGGCGACAAAAAAATGTTTGTGTGAGCGGGCGGATCCGCCCGCTCAGGACTGATCTAGGATTCTGTCCGAACCACGCTGCCATCCGGCGTCCATCGCAAGAATGCAGAATGGACAAGCACATTAATCACGCGCTCACAGGATCTGGGGTCCAGTCCCAGCAGGCGCGCCGCCTGTGCGGGCGTCAGACGCAGGCCCGGCATTTCATCGAACTCCGAGCGGACTCGTTGAAGTAGGTTTGGGAAGTCCATGACGTAAAAAGAAAGCAAGGCCTGCGCCAATTCGATCGTACGACCATAAATCCGCGCGACTCGTGTGATTCGTCAATAACTGCCGCGGCACTCCCGTCGGCAGCAGACAATCAGGTCGGGAATGCCTGTCGCGGCGACATTGTTGTCGCCCTCGGTTTGTGCAGATATCGAACAGGAAGGACGCTTTTTTGTGATCGTTCTCGTCACCGAACAAGAGTTTCATCGCGCGCCGGACGTGTTTCAATCGAGCACGTGCCAGTGCATTGCCGCCGCCGCTGACGAAATGTCGCTGGCCCGCCAGGTTCGCGAAGGCGGGGTGCGTCACGTGATCGTCGGGTCGGTCAAATACACGGGCCCGTTGTACGACGCACTGTCGCGCGGTGGGGTGATCGCGCGGTTCGGAGTCGGCCACGATAGGATCGACAAAGAAAAGGCCACGGCGGCGGGCGTCTTGTGCACCAATACTCCGCACGTTCTCGATGCGTCAGTCGCCGAGCACGCCGTACTGCTGATGTTGGGGGCTGCGCGCCGTATTGCTACGCTGGCCTCCGAGATGACGGCCGGCACATGGGCGCTCGGTCCAGCAGGTTTGGAGCTCCGCGATAAAACTCTGGCGATCGTGGGTGCCGGACGTATCGGCCAGGCCACCGCTCGAATCGCGAGCCAGGGCTTCGGCATGCGCACGATCGGCTTCAGACGAACTCTGCCGCCGGCGCCGGCCGAGCCTTTCGATTCGGTCACGACCGACTTTGCATTGGCAGTGCGAGATGCCGACTTCGTCAGCCTCCACATCAACGCCGAGCCGGCGAACTATCAGTTCCTCAATCGCGAGCGGCTGGCGTTAATCGCCCAACGTGCGTGGCTAATTAATACCGCACGCGGCACCGTGGTCGATGAGCAGTCGCTCTACGACGTGCTGGCTGACGGCCGCCTCGCCGGTGCGGCGCTCGATGTGTTCGATCGAGAGCCCTACGTGCCCGCCGATCCGTCGCGAGACTTGCGCACGCTTGCGAACGTGCTCCTGACGCCGCACGTGGGCAGCCACACCCGCGAGGCCAACCGCGGCATGGCGGAACGCGCGCTGCAGAATGTGATTCGCGCCGTGCGCGGAGAGTTCGACGGTATGGATCTCGTCAATCCCGCCGTACTTAAGGTAATCGGGGGACCCTGATCTCGTCTCGCGCTGAGTTCGCCAGCGAACTGGCCTCGCGCAGAGCAACGCGGAGAAAACTGATCTCACGCGGAGTCGCAGAGGGTGCAGAGATCTAAACGGGATGCGGCATCCCGTTAAGTATCTTCGCGTCCTCCGCGGCTCTGCGCGAGATCCGATTTCTCCGCGTGCTCTGCGCGAGATCGGTGTCGTCGGCCCTCTCTGCGCGAGCCTAGCGTCTCAGCAAGCGCAGTTCACCCACAGCCGGGCGCCGTGCCTCTTGCCCGGGAACACGTGACTGCGCGGGTGGCAGCGCCGCCAGAGACGTGGCAAGACTCGGCGCGAGCAGCGTCAGCAGCCGCGCGTGATCGTCGGTAAAGGCCTCGGGTGTCGAGCCGTAGAGCGAAATCACGGCGATCAGACTCTTCTCCCGAATCAGCGGAACCGTCAGCGATGAACGCAACGGCGGCGAGAACGACACCACGCCAGGCCCGAGATCCATCGTTGGATCGCCGTTGAGGACGAACCGCCGGTGCGCGGCTGACCAGCCCGCAATACCGGTTCCGAGCGTGACACGCGCACCACGTAAGAGCGATGCGTGCGCGCCGTCGGCGTACTGGATGACCGCCGCGTCAGATTTTTCGTCGTGAAGAAAAATCCCCATCGAGACGCAGGGGATCACCTGGCGAAGCATCATCCAGGTCAGCGCGCCAACGTCGCCGATCGTCGCTTCGCCGGAGACGGCGCGAGCGAGGCTTGTGACGGCCAGCACTTCGCTCGTCGCTGCTTCGATGCCGTTGGCCGTGCCGCTGTCGATCGGCTCCAACTTTGCCGTCCGCACCTCGCCGAGCGTGCGAACCGTCGGATGAACCGACTCTCCGACCGGCATGATTCGCTCGTAAACCCGCACGAACGTATCCACAATCGCCGGGTCGTACATCGTCCCGCGCCGCTCGAGCAGGATCGCCAGCGCGTCGGCGTTGGACATGCGACGGCGGTACGGCCGGTCTGAGGTGAGGGCATCGAAGCAATCAACCACCGACAGGATGCGCGCACCGATGGGAATGGCTTCGCCGCTAATCCGATCGGGGTAGCCGGTGCCGTCCCAGTTCTCGTGATGATGACGGACGATCGGCACCACCGGATAGGGGAAATCAATTGCCGAAAGAATCTCCGCGCCGATCGGGGCGTGGAGCTTCATCTTCTCGAACTCGGCCGGCGTGAGTTTGCCGGGCTTGTTGAGGATGTGCTCCGGCACGGCGATCTTCCCGGTGTCGTGCAGCAGCGCCGCGGCTTCGATCGCCTGCAGCGTCCTTTCGTCGGCGATCCCGATCTCGCGTGCCAGCGCGAGCGCCGCCACCTGGACGCGCCGGATATGTCCGTGCGTGACTTCGTCCTTGGCGTCGATGGCGGTCGCCAGCGTCTCCACGGTGGAGAGATAGAGTCGATTCAGCGCGATGACGTGTCCCTTCGCATCTTCGACACGCCCGAACGACGACCGCATCGTGAAGTAGAAGATCAGCAGGAGTGGTGGAATTAGCACGAGAGCGGAGAAGTGCACGAGGTGCAGCGCTACGACGAGGAGCAGCGCGACGCACGCACCGGCGGCATACCCGGGTCCGAGCCAGAGGAAGTGCTCGCGCCAGATGTCAAATGGCGAACGCTTCTTGGCGAACGCGATCGCCGCCGCCGTGAGCCCGCTGTTGATGACAAAAAACGCTGCGGCCAGCAGCAGCAGCGGAAGAATCAATCCACCGGATGCCGCCATCTCCGGGAAAAACGGCTTTACACGGGCAACGAAAAAGAACAGCTTTCCGGAAATCCAGACCGACAGTGTCAGATTCGCGAAATTGAAGAGCGTCTGTATCGGTGTCAGTTTGCGCTGCCACGCGATGAGCACGCTGTCTGTCGCAAGAATGATTGCGCCGGCCTCGGGCCCGAAAAGAAGCACCGAGGCGAACACGAACATCTCCGACGGAGAGAAGTGCGCTTCGACCGACGGCACCTTGAGCGTAAAACGTCCGCTCAGCAGCGTGAGCGCGGCAAAAATCAGGAATTCACGCGGAGCGTGGTTGTGAATGAGCGTGAGAACACAGTACGCCGCGAGCGGCAAACCGATCGCCGCGACGGCGGACACGTAGGCGCGTCCGCCGCGAGAGAGTGTGTTCGCCGGCTTCGTGCTCACGCTGGATTAGTGACCGCCTCCGACGGCGGCATCACCCCAGACGAGATGGTTCGCATCGGTGTGTTCGGAGTCTCCCCACACCAGGTGCTGCCCTGATGGCGAATCGACGCTATCGCCCCAGACCAGGTGGTAGTTGGTTGTCCAAGTGGCGACGTCACCCCACACCAGATGGTTCGCCGGTGTTTGACCAACGGGGTTATTGAGGCCGAGCAGGTTCAAGACACCCGGTTCTGCGTTGTCTGCCTGCACGAAGAGCACGCTCAAATCGAGAATGCCGAGCAGACGCAATCCGGTGCGATCGTAGATGCGATCGATCATGGTGCCGGTGTCGCGGAACGTGGCGCCGCTCGACGTCCCCAGCAGGCCGTCCACGGTGTTCAGGAGCGAGGACACGAGACCAGTCGCCGAAATTTTCTGCGATTGCGGGAAATTGACCGTGCCCGTCCCCGCAGCAATGAGCCCCGCTTGCGGCATGAACGTGGCGCCCATCTGCAGCGCCATCTTCACCTGACCGGGCGTCATGAATGGGTTGGCATCGAGCAGCAGTGCGACGCCTCCGCTCACCACGGCCGTCGCCATGCTGGTCCCGGTCAAGCGCAAGTAGGCGTTCTTCCCATTTCCCGCGATGTGCCACGAGGGATAGTTTCTCGCGAGATAGGAACCCTGCGCCTCCAGCGAGACGATGCGGGTTCCGGGTGCCACGATGTCCGGCTTCACCGCCATGTCATATCGGGTCGGACCCTTTGAGCTGTACGGCGCGACCGTGTCGTCCGATCGCGTCACCGTGCCGGCCGTGTCGATCGCACCGACCGTGATGGCGTAGGGTGAGTTGCCCGGCGACGTAATACCGCCGAGGACGGGCGCACCTTGCGACGTCACACCATAGTTACCCGCAGATGCCACGACAACGACGCCTGCCTGGACGGCTCGTGCGACGGCCTGACACAGCGGATCGAACGCGGCCGGTTCCGACACGGCGTGTCCGAGCGATAGGTTGATGACCCGAATCCCGTACTTGGAACGATTCGCAACCGCCCAATCAATCCCGGCGATGACGTCGCTGGTGTAACCGACTCCGGTTGAACCAAGTACTCGTACATCAATCAGGCGCACTCCGGGTGCGCTCCCGCCGGCGAAGGCAGGCGTCACGTATTTGGCGGCACTCGTATTGCCGCCGATGATTCCCGCCACGTGCGTACCGTGGCCGTAGGGGTCGCCGGACGAGGACCCTTCCCACGAGACCAGATTGACGCGCGCGATCACGCGCGAATCGAGCGCCGTGTGCGGCGCGATCCCGGAATCGACGATCGCCACGCCGATGCCCGAGCCGTCGTAACCAGGCGTGCCGAGCAGGCCGAGCAGTCCGCCCGTTCCCTGCCACATCGCGCTGGCGCCCGTCACCTTATTGGTGATCGCCATGTCGCTGACGACCGGCGCATCGGCAGAAATATGCGCGAACGCGGAATCATTCGACATCGCCTCGAGTTCCGCGCGCGAAACCTCCAGCGCCACCGCTCCGGCGAACTCGCGCCGGACGATGCCGCGCAACCGGCCGCGAATTGAGGAGAGGTCTCCTTCGGCAGCCGGCTGAACGATCAGGCGCACCCGGTCGCCGCGCACCTGGGCCAGATCGCCCGACAGGGTCGGACGCCGTTGACCTGCCGGATGCGCGGGTAATCCGGTGAGCAGACACAGGACGACGGCGATGAAGAAAAGGGGACGACGGGACATGCGTGTGAACCTCTATCTATGAACTGACGGTCGAACGCGAACGTGAACCGAGCGTCACCTCAACGGCAAGATCTGGGCCCGTCAGGTGACATGAGGTCACCAGAGCTAAGATGTTGATGACTAATGACTTGAGAGACATTGCTGTTTTGCCTAAGTTAGCCGACCCTGTGCTATTTCGGGCCAGGCGTCGTGTGTCAAAACCGCAGCAAATGAGATAAGTCTTTGTCGGTCAAAGAGTGAGTGCGTATGTTCCGTTGTGGAGCATGGAACACAAGAACGGTTCACACGCGAAAGGGGGGTCTGCGATCGCGCTCGCGGCTCTAATGTTCTGCCGAACGCAAGTTTCGAAGGTACGCCTGAGGAATGCACGGTGGCAATGTCGGGCCGCCGACTCATCCGCGTATTGATCAAATTCGGTTGAGACAGCCAGCGCGCCCAGAGGCGCTGATTTTTCAACTCAGGAATATGGCATGGCTGTTGCGCCCGGGGAGTTCATGGCAAAACCCGCGAAGAGGAATAACAACGGAGCATCTCAGAATTCCGGCGACACGACCGCGGCGATGATCGATCGCGATCGTCTTGCGCAACGCGCCTACGAGTTGTATCTCGCGCGTGGCGGGCAAGACGGCGCCGACCTCGACGACTGGTTGACCGCGGAACAGGAACTGCGCGGAGGAGGGGCGACCCCGAACCGCGACGAACGCGCCTCGAATCGCGAAGAACCAACTCTGGCAAACCAGCAGTAGTCACCACATCCCGCCGCCGAGCGGACCATCAGCACCAGGCGCCAGCAGGAGACGGCCCCGTTGCTGTCCGGCACGCCGCGCCGCCGCGTCGGACAGAAGGGGACAATCTGTCTCAGGGCTCAAGGCTCCGGGCTCAAGGCTCAGGGGGCTCAGGGCTCAAGGCTCAAGGCTCAAGGCTTAAGGCACCACGCTTGCGTCGTCCGGCAGGTG
>Ga0222622_10001026_pt1 | contig 11197 bp, 10 predicted proteins | sample PLM2_5_b1metaG_FD_177335 | JGI IMG/M metagenome (GOLD analysis project Ga0222622, IMG submission 177335) | Groundwater sediment microbial communities from an aquifer in East River, Colorado, USA - PLM2_5_b1 | ecosystem: Environmental > Terrestrial > Soil > Riparian zone | place: USA: East... | reverse complement strand
GCCCACCGGTCGCGTCCCATACCAGGCCGGCCTCAGCGTCGATCGAGCGCCCGTTCTGCGCCGGGATAAAATCGAAGCCGCCCACATTGGTTGACGAAACGGTGATGCGTGCGCCGAAACCGCCCGCTCCCAAACCATCTGCGTCTACGTTGGCGAAGATTGTTGCCGGACCCTGTCCACCAGTCGGGCTTTGATAGGTGACGATGACTTTGCCGCCGTTCGGACCAGGCCCGACGGCGATACCGCCGAAGCTACCAGTCGCTGACGGGATCGCCTGTTGCGCGTTGAACGGCCCCCAAGTACCGAGACCCGTTACTGGCGCTCCACGCGCGACCATGCTTCCATTCTGGTTCCAGTCGACCCACACGCTGCCGTTGCCCACAGCGATCGAGGGTTGGTCGATGCTGCCGGTGCCCGCGGTTACCGGTGCACTGAATGTGGCGCCGCCGTCGGTGCTCAAAATCACGTTGATTTGGTTAACGCTGTTGTTGATGTAGACAAAAAAAAGGTTGCCGAACGTGTCCCAGGCCGCCTGTCCGTCGCAGCACGCCACACCCGTGGCGATCGTGCCGCGCGTCCAGGTCGCGCCGGCGTCTGTTGAGTACGCTCGAAAAATGCTGGGTGCGTTGGTGTTCGAGGTGGCTACGAGGTTGTTGGGGTTGGTCGGGTTGACGTTTATGAAACTTTCAGCCTGGTTGCCGGACGTCGCGCTGACGTTTACCACCGGCTCTAAGCAAGCCAGCGGCACGAACAATCGATCGATCGGCTTCACCGGACGCTCTTGGGGCTTTATGCATTTGCGTGTTCCGTCGGGCACATCGATACCTTCAGTCGCCGTCAGCATCTGCGCGTGCAAGGTGGATGCGGTCGACGTGATGAGCGCGAGGAGAGCTGCGAGCATGGTCAGGCTGAGGCGTGTGTTCATATGGAGTGTTCTTATCTGGCGAGTAAGAGTGGATTTGAAGAGAACTCGCAAGGGACGCGATTCTTCAACGATTTCCGAGCGGCTGTCGAGCCTTATTTTGAGTGCGAAGATGTTTTTCACCAAGCCAACGTGATGCAAACGACAAAACTGTTATTGACAATCGACGCCCACTCCGATGGAGTGAAAGAATGAAAATCAGACGATTAATTCTAGCACTGTTTGTGTTGACAGTTGCTATGGCTCCACAATCGCCTCCAACCGTATTCGCGCGGCCTTACCCAGGGAAATACACCGCCAAACTGATTTCGCCAAAACCAGGAGAGGTTTTGGTTCCTGGACAAGTCGTGAGGATTAAATGGGTTTCGGACTTTCCAGATGTGGACCTAACAATGTGTGAGGCGGAAGTTCTTCTTTCGCTCGATGGCGGCAAAACGATCTACATGCGTCTTACAGAGCAGCGTAATCCGACGCTTCAATATTTCGATTGGACCGTCCCGAATACGCCCACCAACGAAGCGGTGCTGGACATTCGCTTCGGGTGTCTGAATATCTATCCGGAAACGCGAAGCATTCAGGTTCGATCCGCTTTTGTGATCAGCCCGGCGGTGAATAATTGATTTTTGTTTTCTTCGGCGGCTCGCCGAAGGAATGAGACTACACCCGTCTCTCCGATTGACAGCGGTTGGGAAGCAGAGGTCGTTACCCTGTCTTGCTATGAACCACCTTCGCAGATGCTTCACACCTTTCATCCTTGCATCACTGGTCCTCATTGCTATTTCGACCTTGATGTTGGCGCAAGTGACTAGTGGAGAACAAAACCCTCAGTTCGTTGACGCATCCTCACGTGCCGACGCCGCAGCGCTGCAGAAAAAAGCTACTGAAGCCCAGGCGCGGATTCACGCCAACAAGGACGATCGCGATCAGCTTATGAGAGCTGTAAAGCTTAACGAGGTAGGTTTGGCCAAACAAGTCCTCCTCAGAAACGGATTCACTGCTGAAGATTTGGAAAACGCGAAGATTACTCTACGAACTGGCGGCGGAAAGGGAGGCGAAGACGAACTAGAGATCTCTGCCACCTGTTGTGATCCCAAGGAAATCACAATTCAACGATCCCTAGAGTACTTCACAAAATAGCTGTTACAGAAGTAGAAACCAATCAACAATCTTTAATCGCGACTGGCTGGCTTCCAATCATCTTGATCCGGATCTTCCGTTGGAATCAATTCTCGATCGCTAGAAGCTCTCTCATAAATCTGCCCGCGCTGTAGCCACGCCGCTGTGCGCCGTCCAGAACGCGCGGCTTCGCAGATGAAGACGCCCCACAGGGGCGTGGCTACAGGTCGCGAAGACTTCGGATTTTCCTGGGTTCCTGCCTTCCTGATTAGATTTTTGGAGGCGCGTGTTTCACGTGACGAAAGTGGCGACGATATTGGCCAGGTGCGATTTTCAGGGCGCGCTGAAAAACATTGCGCATCGAGTTGACGTTCCCGAAGCCGCATTCGTCTGCGATCGTTTCCATGCTGTTCTGACTTTCTTCCAGGCGCCGTCGAGCTGCTTCGATGCGCAGGCGCTCGACAAATTTTGCCGGCGTAGTCTTCATCTCTTTGGTGAAGACGCGCGCGAAATTGCGCGGACTCATCGCTACGCGTTGTGCCAGTAGCGGCACAGCGAGCGGTTTCTGCAAATTATCGAGCACCCATGCTTCCAATTCGCGCAATGGTTTTCGATCGGTCAGTTGCAGTGATAACGCGGCGCTGAATTGCGATTGGCCGCCGGGCCGCCGCAAATAGAGCACGAGATTGCGCGCAACCTGGAGAGCCAGCCGCGAACCGTGATCTTCCTCGACCAGCGCCAGCGCCAAATCCATTCCGGCTGTGACTCCGGCGGACGTGTAAACATTTTCATCCCGGACAAAGATCGGATCCGCATCGACGCGCGCGCGCGGAGCACGCTTGATCAAGGTCTGACACCAGTTCCAATGAGTCGTAGCGCGGCGGCCGTCGAGCAAGCCGGCCCGGGCCAAAAGCATTGCGCCAGTGCAGACCGAGCCGACGCGTCGGATTCGTGGGGAAATTCTTTTCAACCAGCGCACCGCTTTCGCGTCAATTTCGTTTTGCTCGATCGCGTCGCCTCCGGCCACGAGCAACGTGTCGATCTTGCCGCGCACTTCGCGAAAGGTCCTATAGGCAGTGATGCGCACACCGCAGTTGGCAATCAGCGATCGACTCGAAGAAACCGTCGCTACTTCGACCGAATAAATCGGAGGCGATCCGGGATTCTCCCTCGCGTGCATTTCCGATGCGCGGGCGAACACTTGGAGCGGTCCGACCAAATCGAGAATCTCGACGCCGGGTCCGGCCACGAACACGATCCGACGCGTGCTCGGTTCGAGTAACGGTGTGTTGTTCTTACGTGAGCGTTTCGCGTTCAATTGGAGGAACCGGATACCGCCGACTGGGACGTGACGGCGGTGATAAATTTATCCGGCGCCGCGTCGAAAGTTTTCTTGTCGTCTTCTGAGCAGAAGTAATAAGTCGCGCCCTTAAAGACAGATTTCGGAGCGACCTTTGGATCAACATCCATTCCGCATACCGTGCAAAGCGGGTGCTCGGGAGTTGAGACAGGTGAAGTGGCATAGGTCTGGTTCGAATCGGGATTCATCCACCCTTCTCCCTGATATTCCATGTTGTATGCTGTCTTCCGGGCAACATCGCGACCGTAATAACGTTCGACCACGCGGAGCGCGAGATCGATTCCGGAAGAAAGACCGCCGGCGGTTGCGAGATTCCCATTCTCCACAAAGCGCGCACCGCGCTTGAGCTGAACGTCCGGAAATTGCATGGCGAAACGTTCAAATGCGCCATGATAGGTAGTCGCGGATTTTCCATTTAACAGTCCGGTTTTCGCCAGAACAAATGCGCCAGTGCAAACCGACATGGTGATATCAGTGGTTTCCGAAGATTTCCTGATCCATTCCAACACCGCCGGGCTCGGTGCACTTTGCGCGGGAATGACAATCACCTTCGGTGGTGGAGCGTTTTGGATCGTGTAATCGGGAACGATCTGCATTCCGCCACTGGTGCGGATCGGTTTCTTCGTTTCGGCCACCGTATACAGACGGAACGGCATTTCTTCGCTAGCCGGGATCATGACGTCCTGGAAAACTTCCCACGGCCCGCAAAAATCGATAACGACCGCACCATCGGAAATCAGGAAGGCGACCGGAATCTGCCCCTTGTCCGGCGGTTTTAGCGAAGTTGTGTCGGTCGCGACAGCATTTGGATTCGAACGGGCGTCGGTTTTGACCGGAGCTGCGGTTGCGAACAATGCAGTGAGCGCCAGCACACCCAGTGCAAGCAGGAAGCCGAATCGTGCCATTCGGTAAACGAACTCTATTTTATTCATTGTACGTGCATTCATGTCGCAATTTTCGGATGACAGGTTCGTGGCAGCAATGACAACAATCACCATATTCCTGCCAATGGCTCGACATCTTATCAACCCGTTTTTGCTTTAGATCATCCTAGAAAACTCTTGTATTAGAGAACGCGACCTCTCAAAAAACTCTCGCGTCTCGTCGGCACTGTAATTGGCGTCGATTTCGAAAAAGTGAAAAGTTACGTCGCCCAAGCAAAATCGAGCGGCTGACCGGCTGCGCAGCAACGCGCGCACTCGCACGCTCGCATACGAATCAATAGCGAGTCGAATATTGATTCGAGGGTTATGAAACGAGCGCTGTTGTTTGTTGGCCTTGCATTATTATGCGGCGTTAGGTTGCTGGCAGCGGATCAGACGATTCGATCGTTACAGCAAACGCTCAAAGATCAGGGTTTTTACTACGGTACCGTTACGGGCGACAAGAGTGCCGAGACCACTGCGGCGATTCGGCGTTATCAGATTCGCAACGGGCTGCAAGTAACCGGCGAGCTTAACGAGGAGACATCGCGCTCCGTCAATCCGAGCTCGAATTCCGTTGCGTCGGCATCGCAACCGGCTTCAAAACCTGCCGCCATTCAACCCAACAGCGTTCGTCCTGATGCGAGCGCACGCCTGAGTCAAAGCTCGCCGCCACCGTCGTTCAACCAACCAAATCGACCGCTGGAAACCAATCCACCATATTCGGCAAGCTTTTATCAATTCGCGCCGCTTCGGGTGAACCGCCGGATGATCGCCGGAGCGCAGTACCAACTGATGAGCCGCGGATATTATCGAGGGCGCGTTGATGGAAAGTACGGATCTCGGATCGCTTTTGCCGTGCGCGCGTTTCAATCGAGCGCTGGACTTCCGCCGACTGGACGTCTGGACGTCAACACGGTCAAGGCGCTTGGGTCATCCGATGCGGACTTCGCGTATTTGGCGCCAGCAGCCAGCACCTATGAAAACTGGATGCCGGTGAGGAAGTTCAAACACGGGAAGTGGAAAATGAAATGGAAGAAATATTACCGCCAACCGGGTGACGAGCGCGGTGATGAGGATCGACAGGCAAACAGTGGGTACGGGTGGAGCGGTAACAACGATTAGGCAGATCGTCGCGGATTAAGCGCGCGATCGGAGCTGTAGCGTGCGCTGTCCTCAGCGCATTTCCCAAGCATCATACGCATCTGATTCCGCTGGGGACAGCGGACGCTACAGCAATTGGCTGATAAACGCCTACCCACTGCAACTTCCACACAAGGTCTCTGTCGATCGCCCATAGGAGATTGTGGAGAGGTGCGCAAGGGATGATATTCAGACATGACCGACGAACGCATCCAGAAAATCAAATCAGCCGTTGAGGCGGCCGATCATATTTCGCCCGAGAAGAAGACTGAGCTTTTGGCGGTGCTCGCGAAGCTGAAGCCCGCTATTGCCGAGGTTGCGCAAACAAGCGAGGAGGAGGCTGAGAGCATCAGCCGGTTCGTCGAAGCTTCAGCGCATGAAGTCGCTAGCAAAAAGGAACGACCGGAAAGTGTTGAGAGAGTTTTGCACAAACTAAAACAAACCGTTGAAAAGTTCGAAGCTTCTCATCCGCAGCTGACCGCGTTCGTCAGCGAATATTCCGCGGTGCTCTCCGGCATGGGAATCTGACTTCTGGCGATCGGAATCGACACGTTCACGCCGCGCGCTACGACGCATGAAGCCGAACTTCGTGAGTCTGCATCCGTGAAAACTTGAAGCAGCCAAGTCAGCGTTTTCCTATTTCGTCGGGAAAACCGCGAGCTAGAAAGATAAATGTCGATTCGAGGGAGCCTTCTCGCCGACGTGCGTTTTGCTATGCACGCGTCACCGCGAACGATTTCTCTTGGGCAGCAGGTAATGAGTAACGGTCCATTCGCCGATACTGCTCCCAGCTTGCAATCCGTCCTCGCTTGCCGATCGGAAGTGAATGCCCCCGTATATTCTGCTCAATGCCGCTTCATCCGCTGCATCCTGGCACGTCGAAAAACTGCGGTACACGCCGGGAAGAGAATCGGAGCCGGTCGTGAACGGCAGATCTTCCGTCCCAAAAAAGAGCGGGAGCACAGTCGCGGCGGCAGCGCTGACCGTGCTGTGCCCAGAGGTGTAATCCGGGAATGGTGGCGTCACGATGAATGACATCCAGTTCAGTTGCGGCTCGGCAAAGGCAATCGCGGTTACCGGTCGCCAGAAGTGGTAGGTGTACTTGGCGTCCCAGGAGCAAATGGCAGCGTCTCCCATTGCAATGTTTAAGAGCGCAAATAACCTCGCATTTTCTTCCAGAGTGGTGCCTCGCGCAGCAGCGATGATCTGCGCAATGCTGTTCCAGTGACCGGGCGGCGTTTCAGTGCCCGCGCCATCGGCCCAAAACAAGGCGATCTCGGTCTGGTCTGCCGTGCGCGTTGAACCCATAGCAGCACCGAGTTGCTTGACCTCTTCGTAATCTGCCGCGTACTGCTGACTGTCTAGAGATGGCGGTCCCGGCGGACGAAACTGTGAGCTGCTGGTCATTGCAAACGGCACTACGAATCCCCATTGCGGCAACAAATAGGGAAGAAACGCCGGAGGCGTGGGAATCCAAACACCAGGACCACTGCCGCCAGGTGGCTGGACGATCGCATTGGAACCATCATTCGCCCGCGCCGCCAGGATTTGGCTCGCGACGAATTCGCCCCACGTAATGCCGTGTGTCTTTTGTGGGCTATTCGGAATTCCAGCGAGAATCGCGGCGTGAAGCGCATCGAAGGTGGATGTGTGGTTTGGAAACAGGCTGACAAGCGTCTGGTGCGCAGCGGCGCTGGCAGCAGCTTCGCGAGACGCGCTGGCCGGCACAGCGCTTGGGACCAGATAAGGTTCATGGGTGCGCGCGATGCCGTTCACAGCGTCGTAGATCGCGACGTGAACAATTGCGAGGCTGCGAGAAGCAATCGGTGGCGCTGTCCGGTCGGCGCGAATTGCATCCAGTGCGGCATTGTTCCAGTCAGTGACAACATCGCCACGGGCGGGAATACCGATGACCGATGCAAGATTAATGACACCGACGCATGCTACAAAAAGTGAACCTCTGATAATCATATGCATCACGGCCCATTCCTTAGGTAAATCGACTGACCCTCTGTAGGGTTTAGCGCGTCCGGATGTCAAGCCTAATCTGATCGGCTATTTCGCCGCGCGAGGAGGGCAAGTCAGAGCACCGGCAACGGTCTCTTTGATTTCGGTGGAGGAAATTCGCGGTCGAGCTCGGTCAGATCTTCTTTTGTCAATTTGATCTCAAGAGAGCCGGCGTTGTCACGGACGTGCGCGCTATCGCTCGCCTTCGGAATGGCGATCACGTCCGGTTGGCGCAATACCCAGGCGAGCGCAATTTGAGCGGGAGTCGCATCATGCGTTGTCCCGATTTTCTTGAGTACCGATTTTTTTAGCAACGCGCCGCTGTGACCGACAGGCGAATACGCCATGATCGGGATCTTGTTCGTGTGGCTCCATGGCAGAAGACCGAACTCGATTTCGCGATTCTGGAGATTGTACAGAACCTGATTTGCGGCACATTTGTGACCGTGTTCCAGCGACAACAGTTCCTCCATGTCGTCGACATCGAAGTTTGAGACGCCCCAGCGTTTTATCTTTCCGATAGCGCGCAGCTTTTCGAACGCGTCGACAGTTTCTTCGAGCGGCGGCGTTCGCTCGCGCCAGTGCAAGAGATAAAGATCAATCGCGTCGATACGGAGGCGCTTGAGACTGCGTTCACAGGCTTTTGGCAATTCCGCGCATGATGCATTATGCGGATAAACTTTCGTGACCACAAAAACGCCTTCGTGTTGTCCGTTGATCACTTCGGCGACAATCTCCTCCGCCCCGCCGTTGCCGTACATTTCCGCGGTGTCAATCAAACTCATGCCAAGCTCGATTCCCAAACGCAGTGCTGCGACTTCGCTGGCACGCGCGCTCTTGCTTTCGCCCATTCGCCACGTGCCCTGCCCGAGTACGGAAACGCGCTTGCCGTCGGGTAGTGCGACGGTTCTCATATCAATTCAATCGCATCGGGAAAGCGGAAGAAACCTTTTCTCCACAAACTTTCACACCCGCGTCGCCGATTACCCTGCGGAATGTGTGGCAGGAAAATCGCCTGTAGTTGCTAACGCTCTGCGAGGAACCGGCGGGAGTCGCTTGCTTAGTGCGCGATTGTGCCCACTCGTTCGACCAGCGCCTTGCCTTTTGTGCGATCGTTGATGACGAACGTGTTGTTTTCGCCATGCGTCGACCACGGACCACGCGGCACTTCCTTGAAATCCACGAACCTCCAGTCGGTGACGTCAGTTGGTTTTAACCCGAGGTAATCGCGTACGGCTGGCGAAACATCCAGGCCAGCGCCTTGGTTGAGATTAGGCTTCGGCCGTTCGTTCCCAAAAACGTATTGCCAATGATCAGTGCGGAATGGTCCGGCGTCTTCCCATTGCGCATACGCGGTTCGATTGCCTTTGCGGATCGCGATCCATCGGTCTTTGCAAGTAGATACGGCCGGTCCCTGGTACCCTTCTTTAAACCACGGAACGACGCGCGGCGCTTCGGGCCGATGGCCTTCCCTCGCTTTGTCATTGTAGGGGAGGGCGCAGTAGAATGGATTGAGCCCTGGCGTGAATTTTACCGGAATGTAATTGCTGCGACGAGCAGGATCCGGGTCGTCCATCCCGCCATAATTTTTAGTCCATTCCTTGTCCCAGGAGCTCACCCGATTGGGAACGGGATTGTTTCCGGATGGTTTCTCGCCGATCCAGAAAATGGTGGTAACGATGTTGGTTTTCCACGGGTAACGCTGCCCAGGTGCGGTCCGATTCGCGGCAAATTGCCCGGGAGTGAACGCCAGTGAACTGATATCGAGCACACGGTCGTCAGCTGCTTTCTCAGATTTTTTGCTGAACTTCGTCTTCGCAGGTTCTGCCTTCGAAGCGGCGCCATGCGCGAAAAGAGATGAGATGGACGAAAGCAGAACTGCAATCGCGTGAGTAAATTTCCCAGGTTTCATTTGTTATTGTTAAAGCGGCGCAAACAGACGTTGTACGTCTTATTAATTGATCGGGCACGAGGACGCGGATGCGCGTCTGTCTGTGGCAATTACGATGCGCCTAAAAAGTGAGCCGTAATGTTAACGCTGATCCGGCTGAGTCAACAGAAACTTCAGAAATATTCCCGCGCTGTGATCACAGTGCGTGGCCGGATTCCTGAATCAAAGAAATTTGCCGGGATTCAAAATTCCGTCAGGATCGAGCGCTTGTTTGAGCCGACGATGAAGATCACGCGCCACCTCAGTCGTCGCTTCCGGCCACCACCGTTTTTTTGCCAGACCGATTCCGTGTTCGCCTGTGATCACGCCGCCCCACGCCAGCACTTGTGCAAAAAGATCGTCGAGCGCGCGCTCGACCTTTTCGCGCACAGCAGCGTCCCGATTATACTGGTCTGCCATGATGTTGACGTGAATGTTTCCGTCTCCGGCGTGGCCAAAGCAGGCGATCGGGAATCCATGTTTCGCGTGCAGCTTCTCGGCGAATTCCATTAAATCGACTAGGTGACTGCGCGGCACGACCACGTCCTCGTTCAATTTCGTTAGGCCGGTAGCGCGTAGCGAGTTGCTGAACTGGCGACGCAACGCCCAGAGCTTCTCACAATCGGCTTCACCGTTGGCTGTCTGAAGCGTGTTTGGTTTTCTCATCTCGATCAATTCGCGAATGGCCGCGGCCTCGCTGCGGACGCTCTCTTGTTGCCCATCCAAATCGACGAGCAGATGGGCGTTTCCCTCGGGCACGATCTTTTCGCCCAAATCGCGCCGCGCGGCCTCGAGCGTTAAATGATCGGCAATTTCGACTGCCGCCGGTAGAAATCCCGCCGCAAAAATCGCCTGCACAGCTTCGGCAGCGTGAGGAGCGGTGGCGAATGCCGCGGACAAAGTCGCGCGTGACGGGGGAAGCGGAAGCAGACGCAGCGTGATCTCGGTGACAACGCCGAGCATTCCTTCTGAGCCAACGAAAAGGCCCATCAGGTCGAAGCCAGTTTTGTTCTTGTGCACGCGCCCGCCGGTTCGCAGGACTTCACCATTGGCCAGCACGACTTCGAGACCGATGACGTAATTGCGCGTCACGCCGTACTTTAAACAGCGAGGGCCGCCGGCATTTGTGGCGACGTTGCCGCCAATCGTACAATCCTTCATGCTCGCCGGGTCAGGTGGATAAAATAATTTCTGCGCGCGGACGGCTGCTTTGAGGTCGCCGGTGAAAACGCCCGGTTCAACAATCGCGACGGCGTCGATAAAGTTGATTTCCTCGATGCGATTCATGCGCATAAGCGAGAGCGCAATCCCGCCGCATACCGGCACGCATCCACCCACATAACCAAATCCGCCTCCGCGCGCGGTGATCGGAATTTTCTCGCGCGAGGCGAACTCAAGAAGATTGCTGACATCAGCTGTCGATTTTGCAAAGACGACAACTTCCGGCGGGTGTGTTGCGAACCATTTATCACCGCTGTGCGCAGCGACCGTTTCCGGATCGTCCGCGACAATTTCGTCGTCGAGGATCTCTCGGAGCTTCGAAGCGAGTTCCATCACGAGCAACGTCGCGCACGTCAGTTGTTGGGCAAGCGCTCCGCTGGCCGTACAATTTACTTACCGATCGCGACGCGATAATGCCGAGCCTGCTCCATTCGCGCGATGAGCGCTTCGGCTTTTGGAAAAATCACAGGCTTGCTCGCGTCTGGTCCGGCAAATTCCGTCACCGCATCCATCGAATCGAAGCGGAGTAGCGTGACGAATTCCATTTCGTCGCCGTCTTCGCGAATGAACAATTC
>Ga0222622_10001017_pt1 | contig 11253 bp, 2 predicted proteins | sample PLM2_5_b1metaG_FD_177335 | JGI IMG/M metagenome (GOLD analysis project Ga0222622, IMG submission 177335) | Groundwater sediment microbial communities from an aquifer in East River, Colorado, USA - PLM2_5_b1 | ecosystem: Environmental > Terrestrial > Soil > Riparian zone | place: USA: East River... | reverse complement strand
AACTCAATCTCTCCTGCCGCTGCTCAGCGCGCTGGCGGGGGGAAGGCAACAAACAGCGGAATTGATAGTTACGACTTTATGATCAACGCGCTGGTCAGAGCCGGCAGCGAACGCACGATTGCGCTAGTGCATCAAGGGTCGATTCCCAATCGAGTGCCCGTAGTAGGAGATGTGAACACGGATTTGCTGCTCTGTGCTTGCTGATGATCCAACGCTAGCTGCTCGGACAGCAAACGAATGGCACCTCTGTCAGAGGTGATGTGCGCAGGATGCGGCGTTGACCGAGTTCTTCGCTGGCCGGGCTTGGACTTTCCACATCCCGCTGCATTTGCAGTTGCTGCATCCGCTCGGAAGCGACTCCGGGCGCGGGCACGTCCGGATGCGACGCTGCGCCTCGAAGGTTGTCATTCACGCCTCGTTTGTCGAGACCGCTTACGGCGTCGTAGATGTTCGTGATGACGGGAAGGAATTCCACCACGAGCACGCTCAAGGCAGAATCTTCCGGCAAACCAAGGAGCGCGAGAAGCTGGCTGACTTCGCTGTTGCTCCACGCAACGGTTCCTCGCCTGGTCGCGTCTTTGTTTGCCGCGGCAGCCTTGGCGAGTTTGTAGATGCCTGCCGCTTTCGCGTAACTCAGATCGTCTTTGAAATTCCGGATCGTGAGATCCCGCAAGGTGCGGCGCTGCCGATCGTCGTACTCGAGAAATCGATTCCGATCGGGCACGTCCTCGATTTCCAGGCGCCAGTCGAGCTGTTTGTCGTCTAGCAGAATGTTGCGCGAATCGAGATTATCAGCCTGGCGCGCCTGGGCGTAGAGGAGGCACCAGAGCTGGGTCCGTGGCGGATCGGCGGTGACGTTTTTGCCATTCGAGACCGCGACTGCGTAAGGCGCGCTGACCCAGAGTTTGTTTTCGTCGCGGTTGACAGTGCAAGTGAGGGTTGGCGCCGGATGTTGAATTCCGGTGGTGCCCAGCGGCCGGCCGAAGCGGCCTTGCGCCGTTGTCCAGATCATTTTCTTCGCCTCGAGCTCCTCCTTAATGTCCTGGTAGTGCCCGAGTCGAAATTCATAGGTGAAAAAACCGAACATCTCGTCGGCATTTGCGTGCAGACCGGGCGGCAGCAGAAGGAGGTAATGGACGTCGCTATCGTTTGCCTTTTCCATCAACTGCATGGCATTGAGACCGGAGAGATCATTTGTCGCGCCCTCGATCACAACCCGGATCGGTTCCGGATCGATCGGCAGCGGCGGCTCTTCCGGCGCGATCAAAAGTTCGGGCCGGCTATCGCTGATCAGTTGATCCGGCGCATAAGCGAGGACGCGGGCGAAGTAAGCGTCCTTGGGGTCCTTGACCGGCTCCGTGAATTCAATCCAGAGATAGCGGCGGCGCGGGTCGCTCGTGGAATAATTTTCCTTGTCCCGAACGTAAGGCGACAACGCGATGCCGGCGGACGCGATCTTCGGCACCTGCGCCGGCGGAGTGGTGATCGGAAGCGTGATCTCCAACTGTTCCGCCCCGTCTTTCTTATCAGCCGCGATGTTCTCCTTGAAGTTCGTGCTGATGGAATAGCTCACCTCGATTGTGTCGGGGAAACGCGGTTCGTTAGGGTCGTCGAGTCGGGGACGGTGGTTTTTCGGCTCGACCGCATCGATGAAAACCACGCGGGTGTAGTTGCGCTGGGGATCGTGCAATGATTCGAGGGAGGCGGTCCGCTTCACTTCGATTTCGCCTACGATTTTTGTCTCGGTCTCTTCCGCGGTGTCATGCGTGAAGCGCAGGGTGCGTTCGATGACGAAGCTGAGGCCATCGAGCCCATCCCAGGTCCAGTCGCGATCGATCGTCAACTGCACCGCGCAAAGCCAGTGATGGGGGAGATCACCCTTGGATGAAAAAGTGAGAGAAGAACTATCGGGCGCGAGGGTGTGTCGAATGCGACTCGAGCAGCCGAATTGCGCTCGCTCGCCTTTCTTCGGCACGAGGGTAAGCCCGATGTTTTCGAACTCGATCTGCTTCCCCAGCCTCTGCACGATATCCGGCGGGCGCGAGACCTCTTTGCCGAAAAAAACGGTCTGGAATTTCCCGTCCGCGACGAGCGGTTCATCCGGTTGCAGATAAATTCCCTGCAGCCTTTGCGCCGGGGCGGTATCGACAAAAAGATCGCGCTCGTCGGTTGACGCGCGACGGAGCCGCAGCTCGATGATGTGTCCGTAACGGCTATCCTGCTCGTGATCGCCCTCGTTGATCAATCCGTAGTAAGCCGGGTCATCATCTGTTTTCGCGCAGACCGCGCGCAGGGTGAGCCGCACCGTCCGCGCCGTTGGGACGTAGATTTCGGCCACGTCATTGATGTTTCCGACGAATCGGAAATCGTCCTGCAAATTGAGTTCGTCGCCGGTGTGGAGGACCTTGACGTCGCGATACTCGAGCGGGATTTGCAAAGCCGCGGCGTAATCATCTTCCGCGGCGACTGCCGGGAATTTTCTCTCGGTCGTGTAAAGAAGGACGTAGTTCTCCTTCCCGGAAACGCTCTGCAGGTTATCCATCTTGAGCGTTTCCACCTCGACCGTGATCTCGATGCGATCGACGTCGGGATCGTGCACGCCGAACGCCTCTCGTTCCTTCGGCTCGAGCAGGAGCATGTCGCGCGAAGCCTTCTTGAGCAGCGCGACGGCATGCGCCGGTGCGTACTTGCCGGTGTAAAGCAACGCCGGATAGCCAATGAACGGACGTTTGATCGAAAGGCTGTCGGGATCGGCGGTCGTATCGGTACCGGTTGGAAGATCTTCGATACGCGGTTGGTTAGGCGCGACGTAGCGTTTGAATTTGCAGCGCCCGATCGCCGACGGGCTTTCCACCGCCGGCTTCTCGTTAGGCTCGGGTCCACCGCCGCTCAGGTCGCGCAAGCGAACCCGAAAATCATACTGATTTCCGTAACGGAGCGGGGTCTGAACCGCGCTCGCTTCGTAAACCTCGTTCAGTCGATTCCGCGCCGGACCAGTGACGCCCGTGCCAGCGTCCGCTACGGCCGCATTCGTTTGATAGATTTCCGCCGCATCCTTATCTGGCAGCACCATGCTGTGGCCGGTCCAATTGGCGAAATACATCGGGAGCCAGTAATCGCCGTTCGGATTTCCATCCAGTCGCATCGGGTAAACCTGGTAGGGAAACTCTCCCTTGAAATTGCCGAGCCTGATTGGTTCCGCTGCCCCGGCTGGGAGAGTAAGCGGCTTCCGGCTTACGACCTCGTTTAAGGTCTCCCATGGCTTGGCGGGGTTGGCCGTTTCGCGAACATCGATGGCGTAACCAAAAACTCCCAGCGGCGCATCGAGCCGCTTGTCATAAAGGTCCTTGACCGAACTGTCGGCCGCGAGTTGCCGCAGATACCAGATCAGAATCTGCTCATCATCCCAGCCAAGTCGGATGCCGGCATCTTTGACCGGCTTGCCTTCCTCGGGCGTTTCCGCGAGCAGGTTGCGGCTCTGCGGCTGGTGCGCGTGCACAATCTTGGCGAAACCGTCGTCGTATTCCGCGGTCTCGATGAGCAGTTGATCGAAAGTTCCGTCGGGCAATGGATCGGGATCGCCGGCATTCTTTTTGAAAAGAACGGGAAACAAAATCGGCGCGAACAACGAGCGCGACGCGTCCGCCGTGAGCGGGGGAATTCGCGCCGCATACTTCTTGAGAAAATCGTCATCAGCCTGCTGCTGGTCGCGGAACGAGCTCCCTTCCGCGAGATCGATGTAGAGCCAGCCGCCGTGTTCGAAGGGGGCAGCGTCGACCTCGATCGTAGTCGCGTAAATCATCCCGAGCTCGCTCGCGAGCAACGGCTGCCGAAGCGCGTAAGCGAACACTTTGCCCCAGCTAACCTCATCGGTGTCGCGCTTAAAGCCCGGAACCTTCATGGCATTGCGCACTGCACAGCGATAGCTGTCGTCGGTCACGGCGGCGCGGGTGCGCGGGGTGGTGAAGTTGAACGCCTGACGATAGCTCAACGGAAGATACTTTCGCACCGGGAACTCTGAGCTCGCCGCCTCCGTCGCCTTGTCGGAAGCAGTCAACGCGTCTCTGATCTGGAACTGCAGGCGGAGCGCTTCGAACAACGCGTGCGCATTTGCCGGCAGTTGGACCGGCGCTGGCCTAACGAGACTCGGCGTGAGGTTATGCGGAAAGCCCGCCAGGCTGCTGACGATGTGCGCTTCGAAAGAGAACTCCGCGTCCGCGAACGGCGGCACACCGGGACCGGCGATCGCCGGCTCCAGCGGGTCCTGATTGCGCGGCAGGACGACGATGTTAAGGGCGAGCAAGCCCTCTTTATTGAAGCTTTGCGGGAACGGCAGAATCGAAAATCTTCTATTCGGATGCATGGCTCACGCGATCTGCCGTTGCTCGCTCCAGGACTTGCTGAAGCTGATGTCGATAACGAGGAAAATGCTGATGTCCAAACCGAAGGTGACCTGCGCTTCGAGATCAGTGCGACCACCACCGGGAAGAGCGGCATCGGTTGCGCGATTGATCGTGCCTTTCGCTTCGATCGTGATCGTGACCGAAACGAGACCAGCCGCCAGCTCCGCGTGCCCTTGGTAAAGCATGAAGGCCGAGATGTTGAGCTGCGTGGAGTCGGTGTAAATCTCAACGCCAACCATGTAGAGCACGCTGACGTTTCCAACTACTGGCAGGCCAACCACGATCTGCGCGCCAAAGCCGAATTTCATCCGCAGCGTTGGACCCACTTTTGAGTCGGCCGCGATATCGAGCGTTACCTGGCCGACGGCATAAACCGTGGCGATGGAAAGCGAGACGCACATGACCGAGAGGCGGCCATAGAATCCAAGAAAGGCTCCGGCGCTCGGCAGTAAATCCTTCGGGTCGCTCGAAATGGTGAGCGCGGCGTTGAAATATGCGCCGAGCCGCAAGCCCGCCTCCAATTTCAGAGGCGCGTTCGGGTCGTTATCGAACGGTGGCATCGGGAACTTCACGACCGGGATTTCTTTGGCCGCCTCCAGTTTGTATTCCCAGCTCCCAGCTTTGTTGCTCATCGCCAGCTTGAGCCCGCTCTTGAAAGCATCCTTGTAATTCGCGCTCTGGAGGTCTTGCAGAATTTGCAGAATCTCTATCACCGGCCGCAATTCCTCCGCGAACTCGATTTGCGGTGAGGGGAAGGTGGGATCGGTCGCGCTCCCGCCATATTGCGCTTCCGCGCCCTTCTTCGCATCCCAATTGCCCTTGATCGTCATCAAGCGATCGATGGGCCCGAGATCCACCACCACCGACACGTTGCTCATGTGGCTCTTCCACTGATCCGCGACATCGCCCGCGAAAGAGTTCACATCGAAATCGAGCCCGCCGGATGCGTTTTTGGTAGGCGCCGGCGCATCGGGATTCGCTGGATCTTTGGGTCCCTGAATTTTGTCGGCCTTGTACTCGAGGTAGATGCGGATACCGCCGAGGTTAATCAAATCCCGAGGCGTCGTCGGTAGGTCGAAAGGACCGCCGATCTTCTTCAGCAGCTTGTAGCCTTCCTTCTTCGCCGCACCGACGCCGTCGTGGATCTGCATCAACTCCAGCACGTCGGCCCCGGCATCCTTCAGTGCCGTTTTTTTGAATTCGTTCCCGTTTTTGAGCAGCGAAATCACATCGCCGAAATTCGTGACCGCGTCGCCGATGTTCGGGAAAATCCCTTTCGAGTTCACGATCCGGAATGCGTCGGCGAAAAGCGGCGGCGTTTTGCTCAAAAGTGTAGTCACGTCTTTTTGAAATGCTGGCGTGAGGAATAGCGCCTTCTGCGTGTCGGTCGATTGCAGGAAGCCGTAGTTGATCGTGTCACTCGCCGGCTTGCGGAGCAGCTCAGTCGGGTTGGCAATGCGCAGTAGTTGGGTCGCCGGATCCGGGTCTATCTTTAAAGTCTCTCCGACTTTGGTCACCTTGCCTATCCGAATGAGCGGCGCGCTCAAATCCGGCGGAACGGGACTTACCTGGCCGGTGCCGGCCTCGTGTTTCACCAGACTCCAGGAACCATCTTTGGGCAGGAGAACGCTGCCGCGACCCGGGGCGGCGAAGGCCGGATGGACGCCATCCGCCGCGAACGAATTGCTGACGTCGAAGCGGTTCAGCCGCATCTGCTGCCCGCTCCCGCCGATGTCGATGACGCAATCAATCGGCCCGCCGATCGTCCCGCCCTGCCGGGCGATCAGTTCCTTGAACTTTTCCACCGTAAGCGGAATGCCGCGCGGCGCGCGCTGTACGAAACCGAGGATGCGTTTTGAGGGAACGAGTTTCCGCTCCTGCCCCGCGGCCTCCTTGGTCACGAAACCGCTGACGGGATTCTCGATCTCGATATCGGCATCGAAATACACGGGCTGGAGATCATACGGGAATTCCCGGCTATCATTCGCAATATCCTGGCCATTGCCATCCACGATGCGTTCCCCCGACGGGAAGACCATCTGTCCTTGGAACGGCTCGATTTCCGGGATTTCGCGGATGTTACTCACCCGAAACAAACCGTGGACGATGCCGGGATGGATTGGATAGTTAGCGTCGCGAGCCGTGGGGATGAGGATGTCATTCCCGTCTTTGTCCTTTCCTGGGACATAGACGTAGTAAGTGAAGTCGAACAGGCCGTCGCTCTCCGCGCGCCAGCCAGTGTCGAAGCGATAGCAGTAGGCACTGTTTGCCCGAAGCAGCGTGACGGTGCGCACGACCTTAATCCCATACGGATAGACGACGCTTTTGACTTGAACGATCTCATTCGCGCAGCGGCCGGTGAAGACATCGAACTTTGCCTGGCTAGTCTCCGCGATGGCTGCTTTCGGATTCAGCCAGTCGCTGAAAATGCTCGCGCCATAGCCGCTCAAATCCATGCGGGTGAGCGGAACGCCGCGCTGGTGGATAAGCTGGAGCGGCTGGAGGAAAAATTCGTTGTTAAAAATCTCCGTGACGCTCTCGCCGAGGGTGCTCGTGCCGGTGGGAGTGCCGGACCAGTCGAGGATGTTATTCACCTGCACAGTGCTGCCCATGAACATGGCGCTCTCGCCCTCTCGCAGGGCCTGCCCGCCATCGGTCTGCAACTGCCGCGCGCCGGTCACGCCCCTTGTCCAGGTCTTCGCATTGAGATGGAGATTCGCGCCGGGGCGGGAACCGCTGCCGAAGGCGTAGCGCGCCTGGAGCAAGGCAAGCGCCCGCATGCCGAAGGGCAGGGTGAAAAGCGAGACCGCGGCGAAGTTTTTCTTGTCCGCGAAATTCTCCACGAGGAAGTCGGTCAGCGGAATCGGAGCCAGCGCTACATGGTCGGCGCTGTTGTTCAGGATTCGCGTGGGGCCGCCGTCGTCCGGGTAATAATTGGGGCCGAACGGCGGATCGTTGATCTTCTGCGGCGAAGGGTCGAGCGGACTCGGCGGAGCAGTCGGATCGGGCGGCGGCGTGAGATTGATCACTGGCTCCCAGGAAATCTGCGGGACGGTGAAGGCCCTCACGTTCATCCCCCGGCTGACTACTTCCATTCCGCGGACTTGGAGCGGAAAGCCCGACTCCGCCGGGAGCATCGTTGTCAACATGGCCATGCGCTCCTGGCTGAAGGTGCCGAAGCTCACGCCGAGCAGGTCGGCATTAGTGCTGACATCGAGAAGCGCGAAGAAGTCGCGCGGCAGACCGGCAACCGCTTCGTCCCAGATCGCTCCGTAGTTTGGCGGCGGCGAGCGCGGCGGTATAAACGCGAGTTTCGTGGCGGGGCGCATTTCGCTGTGTCCCTGCGCCTCCACGCCTCCGCTCGCGTCGCCGCCGGCCAAAGCGACGAAGTCGAGGTCGTTCGCCGGGCCGCTCCCCGTCCAGGCTGGCTGAGTCGGCAGCGGTGCGAAATGAAACGAGACCTCGACTTTATCGTGTTTCTCTTTCTCCTCGCCCTCTTCTTCTTCCTCTTCTTCCTCCTCCGGGGCGACCGGTTCCCACTTCACCTGGCAAACGAGCAACATCCAGACACTCGGCCGGTTCGACGAGAGTAACGAGCGTTCGGTTGTTCCGCGAAACTGGAACTTGAGTTCGTTGATGTTCGCCGCATAAGGATCCGGCAGTGTCGGCAGATATGCGTGCAAACCGAGAGTGAGAAAAAGAAACCCGCGTTCAACTTTGACGAAGTCTTCCGCCAGGCTCCCGAAAAGCAGACAGCCATTGACGGCCGTCGTTTTGAAGAGCGCGTTGCTCAGGACTAACGAGAGCGGCTTCGGCAATTGCGACGGCTTTTTTGCCGGGTCGGTGTTATCAGCCAGCATGTTGTCGTCGAAGAGATAGAGGAGCCGGAAGCTGCTCGTCGCGCCGATGATGAGGAGGGATTTCTTCGAACGAATCTCGAGCGGTTCACCTCGCGCCGTGACCGGCCTGTCCGCGCGCACGTCGGCGTCGCCAAATGTCGAGATCAATTCGACGCCGCTCGCCATCGCGTTGAAGAAAAAAGGCGCCGACGCCGAATACTGAAACTTCGCCGTGGTGCCGAAGCGATTGAGTTTGTCTTTCCAGAGTTTGAAATCCTGCTGGGCCAGCGAATTACCCGTGTTGAGATCACTCAGCGCAATGCGGCCCGGCGCGGCCATCACGTAAGGATGCTTTAAGTTGAGCGGTCCGCCTTTGAGCGCGGTCCAGTTGGAGGTCAGCCCTTTTTCGCCTCGAATGAGCAACGCGCCGATGCCTTCCGCCGGGGTTGGATTTGCCACGTCAATCGCCGCCGTCGGCAAAGCCCAGAAGCTTGCGGCGATTTTCGTCTCACCGCTCAGCGTGTGGAACGGTGATTGGTTGTCGGTCACCTCGAAGCGCTCGGTCGATGCCGCGAGCGGAATCAGCACTCGATTGACCACCAAGTCGTAACTGGTGCTCTGCAATTGCCGCCAATCGAAGCTCGCTTTGTGCCCGTAGACGCGCCAAGACGCGTGGCCAAGCTGATCGACCGCGTGATTACCGCCGGCAAAGTGGAACGCAAATTCGCGCGGCAACTCGATCTGCGCAGCCCGCGCATCTTTTCCGTAGGCGCTGGCCGGGTCGGCGTCGTTTACCGTCTGCTGTTGCAATTGTAGCTCCACGCGCACGGTGGTGTTCTGCGCAATCGTGAGCCGTCCATCGACCAAGTTCGGTTCTGCGCTCAGCGCGATGGTTCCGCTACGAATCGTTAGGCCGGTGAAGAAACCGAGCGGCGCGTTCGAGGCTAGGAGCCGGGAGTTAATCCAGATGCTGCCAGCATTCAATTTGTAGTTGGGTCGCACATCCGCACTGAGCGGAAGATTGATATCGATGAACCGGAAACCGGTCCTGATTTTGAAAAGTAAAGCCGGTTCAGGAAAGCCTTGCACGTAGAGCGCGACCAGCTTTTCGATCCGGAAGAAGTCGAACCAGAAGCGTCGGCCGTCGCGGTTTACGAATGGCCCGAGACTCCGCTCCGGAGCTGCGCCACTCGCCCAAGATGGATTCGAGCCGTGCAACTGCGTACTCCGAACGGGAACTTGCCTAACGAATAATCTGTACTCAGGGTCCGCGCTCGTTCGCGCCAGCCTTTCGATGGCTTCGCTCTGCACGCGCGCGACTCTTTCCACGGAGAAAAGGTCAGCTCCTTCAAAAGAAAAACTGCCGCCGGCCAGGTCTCGCGTCTCCTCCGGAAATGCAGAGCGAGAAAGCAGATCCTGAAGCTGCGCGAACTCTTCCGTTCGTCCCTCAACCGCCAGATGCCCAATCACCCGCGAAAGAAATCCCTGTTTCGTTGCCATTGGAGTTGGAGATCGCGTTAGGCGGTGTCCCAGCGAAGCTGCGGCTTCCGAACTCAATCAGTCCGGCCGAAGATGTTTTGAAACGTCGGGTAACGCGTAATCCAAAACATTTCTACCAGCACTCCCGACGGCCGTATATTGGACCTTAGTCCAATGCGTTTAACTACCGTACCGAAGATGCGCGCGAGTTTCTCACGTCCAAAAGCGTGTGCGAGTTGCCCGATCCCTAGTTACTGATTTGCAGCTGTCGCGAAGCGCCGCTACAGAACGAGCATGAAAATTTCGTGCTTGTTACTCGCGATCTTTTTCTCTGCCGCGGCGTCGATTGCGGGAAATGATGAATTAAAAGACCGTCTGCAGCCGGCGCTTGAGGCGATTACGCCGGACGGTCTGCTCGCACACATAAAAGTTCTCGCGTCGGATGAATTCGAGGGGCGTGCGCCGGGGTCAAAAGGTGAAGATCTATCGGTCAAATACATCACCGATCAGTTCAAAAAGATCGGAGTTAAACCGGGAAATCCCGACGGGACATACACGCAGGGAGTTCCCCTCGCCGGGATCAAGAGCGAACCGCGAATGTCGTTCATCATTGGCGACAAACCGATGGATCTGAAGTATCCGGATGATTTCGTTGCTTCTTCGGCGCGGCTCCAACCCGAGATCAAGATCGAGAAATCAGATCTGGTGTTTGTCGGATACGGCGTCGTCGCACCGGAGTACGGCTGGGACGATTACAAAAATGTCGATGTCCGCGGCAAAACGCTGTTGATGTTGATCGGCGATCCGCCGGTTCCGGACCCGAAAGATCCGTCAAAACTGGACGATAAAATCTTCAAAGGAAAAGCGATGACCTACTATGGCCGCTGGACCTATAAATATGAGATCGCAGCGAAAAAAGGCGCTGCGGCGGCAATCATCATTCACGAAACGGAACCGGCTGCTTATCCGTGGCAAGTGGTGAGATCGAGCTGGAGCAAAGAAAACTTCGAGCTCGACAACGCGAACAAAAATATGGATGCGGTCTCGGCGCGTTCGTGGATCACGCTCGACGTTGCGAAAGAATTATTCGCCGATTCCGGTCAGGATTTCGGCGCCCTTGAGAAATCTGCGATCACCAAAGATTTTCGACCTGTAGTCCTGAATGCCAAGGCGAACATTGCGATCGCACAGCAGATTCGCTCGTTCAAATCGCACAACGTCATCGGCAAATTGGAAGGCAGCGATCCAAAATTAAGCGGTGAATACGTTATCTATACTGCGCACTGGGATCATCTTGGCCGGCATCCCGAATTGCAGGGCGATCAGATTTTCAATGGTGCGATCGACAATGCGTCAGGCGTTGCGTCTGTCATCGAACTCGCGGCCGCCTTTAGGAAAATAAATCCGCCGCCGAAACGGTCAGTGTTGTTCATGGCAACAACAGCCGAAGAAGCGGGATTGCTCGGTGCCAAATTTTATGCGGAGCACCCACTCTATCCCCTGGCGAAAACGCTGGCGGACATCAACCTTGA
>Ga0222622_10001016_pt1 | contig 11261 bp, 9 predicted proteins | sample PLM2_5_b1metaG_FD_177335 | JGI IMG/M metagenome (GOLD analysis project Ga0222622, IMG submission 177335) | Groundwater sediment microbial communities from an aquifer in East River, Colorado, USA - PLM2_5_b1 | ecosystem: Environmental > Terrestrial > Soil > Riparian zone | place: USA: East River... | reverse complement strand
CCGCACGAATAGGTTTCCGCGCGGTGGTCCACACTGGGATCGGCGCTCGCCTGCTCGGGCGACATGTACGCCGGTGTGCCGAGCGCCACGCCGAGCGACGTCATGCCGCCGTGCTCCGCGTTGCTCGAGGCGCTCAACGCCTTCGCGACGCCGAAATCCGTGACCATCGCGCTGCCGCCGGAGAGCAGCACGTTGTCGGGCTTGATGTCGCGGTGCACGATTCCGTGTTCGTGCGCATACGCGAGCGCGGACGCGATCTCGCGCAGCATGCGAATGGCAGGGTTGACGGGCAGCTCGCCGTGCCGCGCGAGGCGAACCCGCAGCGACTCGCCGTCCACGAACGGCATCGTGAAGTACGGCAGGCCGTTCGACTCGCCCGCCGTGAGCAGCGGCACGATGTGTGGATGCTGGAGCTTGGCCGCAAGGAGGATCTCGCGCTTGAAACGTTCGAGCGAGACCTGCGCCGCGGTCTCCGGCGGGAGCACCTTGATCACGACCTTGCGTTCGAGCGCGGTCTCCTCGGCGACGAACACGCGCGACATCCCACCGCCGCCGAGTTCGCGCTCGAGCGTGTAGCTTCCGCTCAGGGTCGCTTGAAGCTGGTCGCGTAGATCAGAAGAAGCCAGGCGTCACTTCCAAATTGAGGAGGTCATGTCGGTCGGCCAGGAACCCAGCCGGGCAGCGCGGCCGCCTGCTTCACCCAGGCCGCCATCTGTGCCTCGTCGAGATCGTCCTCGTGGATGTCGATCCAGCGCGCGTCCTTGCTCGTGCCTCCGGGTGGAACGGGTCGCAGCGACGTGCCGTGGAAGAAGGTCACCTTGACGTAGCGCGTGAAGGTGTGGAACCCCAGGAACCAGCCCTCGCCCTCGATGCCGTAGAACGGCGAGTTCCACTTCACGGCCTTGCGCACGTTAGGCACGTGTCGCACGATGAGCGCATCGAGGCGCTTCCCGAGGTCGCGCTTCCAGCCCGGCATCGCGGCGATGTACGCCTGCACCGGGGCGTCGCCGTCCGCCTTCGCGATTTGCGGGTTGCCGCCCGAGAGGAGGGCGACGGCGACCTTCTCGCCTCTTCGCGTCTTGGTCGGCTTGTCCTTCCTCGCACCTGGCTTGGCCTTCGCGCCTGCCTTCACGGCTCTACTCTTTCTTCGCTGCTGCGCCATTCTGGGCCACCGCGGCCTTCACGAGCGCCTTGAACGCGACCGCGTCGACCTTCTCCCCTTCGTGAATGTCGATCGCCCTGCGCGTGTTGCCTTCCAAGCTGGAATTGAAGAGGCGCGATGGGTCAGGGATGCTGGCGCCCTGCGCGAACGTGAGCTTCACGGCCTTCGTGTACATCTCTCCAGTGCAGACGATGCCGTTGTGCGACCAGACCGGAACACCCGCCATCGCATTCGACGGCTTTTTCCATTTGCGCTCCTCGATCATTTCGGGGTCGGCCTCGAGGATCAGCGCTCGCATGCGGGCCAGCGTTTCCTCGCGCCAATCCCGCGCGTCGGGGATCCGCTGCGCCTTGCCACTCTTCTTTGGTTTTGACGTCACATCTATTCTCCAACTGGAAGTGATGCCCGCCGCCCGCTGCGCCACCTGGTGGCATACGGCAGGACGAACAAATACAGGCCGCTGAACAAAAGCAAGGCGAGCGGCAGGAGCGGCGAGTAGGTCACCCAGGCCGGAGGCTGCCCCTGCGTCATTGCAACGAAGTTGGCGATGACGGTCACCGTAAAGGCAATCGACAGCCACCGGTGGATCTGCCGAATCCAGCTGTTCCAGTTCATGGGATCCTCGCGAGCAGGTCGACGAGCTTCTCGCCCATCATCTTCCAGCCGTAACGCGCGCCGCCGGATTCCCGCTTCTGGTCCGGCTTGAAGCCCGACTGCACGAGGGACAGGCGCGTGCCCGACGCCGTGGGCGTGAGCGTGAACGTCACGACGGTGTCCAGGAAGGGGACGGTCCACGTGTAGCTGAGCTTCCGATGCGCTTCGATCTCGATGAACCGGCAATTGACGGTGCCGTCCCAACCGGGATACGCCTGCGTCTTGAACGTGAACGCCGCCCCCGACTCGAGCTTGAGATCGACGACGGGCAGGAGCCACTCCGCGAGCAGTGCGGGGTCGGTGAGCGCGCGCCACACTTTCTCCGGTGCATGCGGCAAATCGAATTCGAACGAGATGGATTCAGTCTGCGGTCGTGCGGTCTTGTCGGTGGGAGTCATCGGTCCATTTTCTCGAGCAGTTGTTCAAGGCGATCGACGTGCTCCGTCCAGAAGGCGCGGTAGTGGGCGATCCAGTCGATGAGCGGCTTCATTCCGCGCGGCTCCACGTGGTAGTAGACACAGCGCCCCTCGCGCCGGCCGTTCACCAGGCCGGCGTCTTTCAAAGTGGCGAGGTGCTGCGAGACTGCCGGCTGCGAGATGTCGAAGCGCGCCGTTAGGTCCTTTACCGCCGCTTCACCACGTGTGAGCGACACGAAGATCGCCCGGCGGCTGGGGTCCGCCAGCGCCTGAAAGATCTTGTCTTGGACCGCGGCCACGCTGTGCATGCGTTATGTATAAGCCACTGCTTATTGATTGTCAAGCACGCGGCGACAGTCGCGCCGCGAACCGCCCGGCCGTAAATCGCTCACGGCCAGGCGGGTCAGCACTCCGGCGCCGATCCTCTACTGCTTATTGCTCGCGTGGCGGGTGGACACCCAGAGGTCGAAGCCACCAAAGCCGCCGGGCCGGGTGGACGCGAGGTACAGCGTCAGCGCGTCCTGGGTCAGCTCGGGGGTGAAGTCGGCGGCCGGCGAGTTCAGTAGCGGCCCCGCGTTCTGGGGCGGCGTCCAGGGATGGTTGGCACTTTGACGCGTGGACTGCCATATGTCGGCGCCCAGTCCGCCCGGACGCGTCGACCAGAAGAGGATCTCCCGGGCGTCGGCCCGTAGCGTGGGCGCCGCGTCGTTGAACGCGGGGTCGTTTAGCTCCGCCACCGGTTCGGCGGGGCCTTGTGTGCGCCCGTCGCGGTTCACCTCCACGCGGTACAGGTCGGACAGCTGGAGCGTCTGGTTTCCCCTATTGAAGTACAGTGCGCCGCCACCGTCACTCGCCACGTACTCCGGTCCCTGCTCATCGTCCGTCGTGTTGACGTCGGCACCCAGGTTCACGGGCGTTTCCCAATCCTCTTCGTCCTTGCTCCCGGATCGACGCGCCACCCAAATGTCGATCCCGCCCAGCGCCCCGGGCCGGTTGCTGTGGATGAAGAGCAGGTGACCGTCGGCGGACAGAGAGGGGGCACCATCCAGGAAGGGTGTGTTGACGGGAGGACCGATGTTGACCGGGGGCGCCCATGGACTATCGGCGGAAGCTCGCCTGGTCACCCAAATGTCGAACCCACCAATCCCGCCCGGCCTGTCCGACTGGAAGTAGAGAGTCAGCTGGTCAGCGGATACGCCTAAGTTCTGATCATTAGAGGGCGAGTTGACGACCGGCCCGAGATTCACGGGGGCGGACCACTCGGGGCCGTGGGACGAATTGAAACTCGGCTTGCCTGCGGACCGATCGGCGTCGGTCGGCGCCTCCGCTCCGCACGCGGTCAGCAACGCTGCCGCTAGCGGCGCGAGTCGGTGGGGACGTGCCGTGCGCATGGTGACCTCCCGTGACGGGTGTCTGGCCTAACGAGAACGCGAAGGCCCGGCGGATGAACGCACCGCGCGCTGTCACTCACACGCGCTGAACGGACACTGCCGGGTAGGCGCGATGGCGAGTCGGATATACTCGGCTCGGATGTGACGGTCAAGGGCGGCTGCCGCCCCGAATCCCGGGACCGCTCGCTTGCTATCAGCAGCCGGACAACGAAACACTGCTCGCCGTTATGAGCGAGGAGCGGAAGGTGCGCGATGCGGCGCTCGCCTTGGCCAAGAATTGAGAAACGGCACCACAAACGGCACCTCAATCGTAGACACGAAAAAGCTCATCCGCCTTGAGGCGGCTGCCATAGCTCGACCTTGTTTCCCTCTGGATCAATGACCCAGGCAAACTTGCCGTAGTCGGATTCGTCAATCTTCTCCAGCACATTGCAGCCTTCTTCCTTCAAGGCCTTGACCAAGGCGTGGACGTCTTCCACTCGGTAGTTGACCATGAAGGGAGCAGAGCTCGGAGCAAACTGCTTACTTGCTTGCGGAGCGATGAGCCAGGCAGTTGTGCCCGCAACCGGCTTGCCGTCGGCGTCGGTCCAATCGAAGGCAGCTCCGCCCCAGGCTTGGACATCGACTCCCAAGTGCCGCTTGTACCAGGCCTGCAGTGATGGAGCGTCTTTGGCCTTGAAGAAGATGCCGCCGATGCCAGTGACTCGTTTCATGTGGCCTCCGATGCGTGGTGGCGGTGAGGGAATCCGAATACCCATAATACACCTGACCAGACGGCAACGTCTGGGAGCTCCCAGATCCTACCGGATTCAGACATGAAACCGAAAGGTTTGACGTGACGGTGAGCGTTAGGGTCGAGGAGGTATTGAAATACCGTCTGAGCTTCCTTCTCGCGCTCCGAGCGATGTGAGTTGATTAGGCGGGCCGAGAAATCGGTCCGCCGTAATGATCCGCGCCACCTTCCTTCATCGTCCTCCCAGCGCTCTCCGCGGCGATGCCGTGGGCGCATATTTTTGTTGCCTTCCTGGAGCATTCGTCCCATGTTCTGAGTGGCGTGTACGCAAGCGAGCCCACTGTGCGGGGTTAGCAAGACTTCGCGCCGAAGCACGACATCGCGCCCGGCGCCGGGCGTGGGGTCGCAGCCGGCAATACTGGGGAGCCGATGGGTGTGTCGACGACGCAGTCGGACGTCCTGAGCGCGCTGCGAAGCAGCCCGCGCGAGTCCGTCGACCGGCTCGTGCCGCTCCTGTATCGGGAGCTCCGAGTCATCGCCCATCACCGGCTGGGGGCGGTCGCGCGCGGCGGGACGCTCTCGACGACGGCACTCGTCCATGAGGCCTACCTCAAGCTCGTTGACCAGTCCCAGGCGGGGTGGCGTGACCGGGCGCACTTCCTCGCCCTGGCCTCGCTGGCGATGCGGCACGTGCTCGTGGACCGCGCGAAGGCGCGCGGTGCACTGAAGCGGAGCGGTGCGCGTCGGCGAATCTCGCTCGACGACGAGGAGATCGGCGCGGCGTTCTGTTGGGGAGGGAATCGCCTCGGTCAGCTCGACGACGGGTCGAGGACTGACAGAGCGAGGCCGGTCGCCTGAACGACCTGCGAGCGAAGTACAACGAGATCGGCGTCGGCCGTGGCTTTGGCGAAAATCGGTCGAGAGAGCTAAGATAGAAGCCGACGTTCACGCCCCGACGGTCGGAGCAGCGCGACAGCACCCGCTGCATCTCGAGCGCCCTGGCCCTGCGCGCCGATCACGACACGTTCGACCTGTCCCTGCTCGACCCGTGTCGACCTAGGCTGGTGCGGCTGCTGCTGTGGGCCGCAGGGGTAGTCACATATGTCGATCGCACGACCGCTCGCGGCGCTCTGCCTCGCTATCGGCAGGCCGGCCTACGCCCCCGCGCAAGGCGTGACCACGGCGGCGATCACCGGCATCGTGTCCAATCAGCACGGGCACGGCGTCGCGGCCGCCGAGATTGACGTCGTCAACCGCGCCACCGGGTTCTCGTCGCGCCTGCGCTCGCGCGAGGACGGACGGTACGTCGTTTCCGGGCTCGAAGTCGGGGGGCCGTACTCCATCCTCGTGCGGCACGTCGGCTATCACATGGGCCAGCGCGACAGCCTCTTCCTGCGGCTCGGCCAGAGCGTGCGCGCCGACATCCGACTCGACGAACAAGCGGTGATGCTTCAACCAGTCGTCACGGCCGCGAGCGAGGTCGGCATCTCGCGCACGCAGGCGGGCGTCGGAACGCTCCTGTCCGACGCCAAAGTTCATCGGCTGCCCACAGCCGACCGCGACCTGTATGGCTTCCTGCGCCTCGTGCCGCAGCTGTCGACGTCGTACGGTCCCTCCGCGGCGGGCACCAGCCCGCGCATGAACGCCGTCATGATCGACGGCGCGAGCGAGCAGGGTCTCTTCGGCGGCGTCGCCGCGGGCGGAGTTTGGGGCGGGAAGACGATCTCGCTCGAGGCGGTGAAGGAATACGAGGTCCTGCTCTCCCCCTTCGACGTCCGCCACGGCAACTTCGCCGGCGCGCTGATCAACACTGTCACGAGGAGCGGCACCAACGACCTGCACGGCAGCCTGTTCTACTATGGCCGCTACGAGGCGCTCTCCCGCAACGTGCCCTTCATTCGGGATGCGCGTTACCAGCGGACGCAGACCGGCTTCTCGCTCGGCGGTCCGTTCGTGCGCAACCGCGCGCACTTCTTCGTCGCCTCCGAGGTTCAGCGAATGGTGTTTCCCGCCGTCGGCCCATATGTCGGTCAGCGCGCGACGGCCGCGCCGACGCTCCCGGTCGACCCGAGCGACGTGGCGCGCTTTCGGCGGGCGCTCGAGCAGTGGGGTCTCGGCCCCGGATCGGGCGGGCCGATCACGAGCGACGATCCGCTCACGAACGTCTTCGCGCGGGTGGACATCGCGCTCCCGTCGTGGAACAGTCGGCTCGTGCTCCGCGAGAACTACGGACGCTCCGACAGCATGGCATTCTCGCGACCGAGTCCGCCGCCGACACCCAACTGCCCGACGCCGGCGTGTTTCCCGCTCTCCTCCGTCGCCCGGCGACAGGTGATCGAGAAGCACAGCGCGGTCGCGCAGGTGTTTACCAGCTTCCGGAACGGCGCCTCGAACGAGCTCTTCGTCGGGCGTCTCGGCGTCGACGCGAGCATACGGCCGGTGGCGCGCCAGCCTCTCGTCGTCGTTCTGGTCCCGCGCACGAATCAGGACACGGCGTCGCTCCAAGCGGGCAGCTACGAGCTCGCCCACATGGACAACACGAACAACCAGAGCGTCGAGGTCACGGACAATCTCACCATCCCCGCCGCGAGTCATCATCTGACCATCGGCATCGCGGGACAGCGTTTTCATGTGCGGCGCCTCGACCTTCGAGGCGCTTACGGTATCTGGCAATTCTCGAGCTTGAGCGCGCTCGAGCAGGGAACGGCGCAGACTTACCGCGTCGCGCAGGACTTCGGCGGCGGCGATGTGATCGTGCGAGGCAGTCAGTTTGCGGCGTACGCCGGGGACCAGTGGGAGGCGAGCCCGCGCCTAACGGTCGTCTTCGGCCTGCGCGCCGACATCCCCGTGTTCTCCTCCCGGCCGCCGTACTTGGCGGTCGTCGATTCAGTCCTGCATCGACGCACCGACGCGATTCCTAGCGGTCGCGCCCAGTGGTCGCCACGCCTCGGCTTCTTGGTCGACGCCCGCGGGGACGGGCGCACACTACTTCGCGGCGGCGTCGGCGCCTTCCTCGGCCGGCCACCACTCCAGTGGATCGGCAACGCGTTCCAGAACTACGGGCGGCCGCGCATGCTCATCTGCGGGGGAGCCCGGGGGATGGGGCCGGTACCAGCGTTCTCTCCGGACTACACGAATCCACCGCTCGCCTGCAGCAACGGCGCGCACCTGACGACGGAGGGCATCGGAGCGGTGAATTTCATCGACCCGCACTTCAGGTTCCCGCAGAACCTGCGTGCGTCGCTCGGCCTCGAGCAGCGACTCGCGCCGGGGGTCGTCGCCGGGATAGACGCGATGTTTACCCGGGCGCTGCACGAGCTGCTCTTCGTCAATCGCACCCTCGGCCTGCCAGATAGTTTGGACATGCATGGCCGCGCGATGTACGGCGCGATCGGCGCGCGAGGCCAGGCGACCACCACGCGCGCCGTACCGCGCTTCGACGACGTGTTCGAGCTCACCAACCAGTCTCGCGACTACTCCTACAGCGTTAGCGGCAGAGTGGCGGCGCAATTCTCGGCAAAGGCCGGCGCGGACGTGTCGGTGACCTACGCGCGCGCGCGCGACGTGCAGAGCCAGCGCTTCACTCGTAATCCGGCATTCGACAACTGGCGCTTTGGCCGTGCGATCTCCGACCGCCACGACGTGCTCACCCCGGGCATCTCCGATTTCGACATCCCGTACCGGGTGGTCGCGACGGAGAGCTACGCCCTGAAGTGGCGGTGGGCCACCGACGTCAGCGTCTATTACGTCGGCAGCTCGGGCGTCCCGTTCACGTATCTCGCTGGGGGCAGTCAGAACAGCGGGGACCTCAATGCGGACGGGACGAACGTGAACGATCCGATCTACATCCCGCGCAGCGCTTTCGATTCCACCGAGATTCGGTTCCTTGCAAGTAGTCCAGCGGAGGACACGGCCCAGCGCGCGGCACTCGAGCGCTTCCTCGACGGCGCGCGCTGCCTGCGCCGCCAGCGCGGACACATCATGGAGCGCAACAGCTGCCGGACGCCGTGGGTGAACACGCTCAACCTGTCGGTTCGCCAATCGTTCCCCGGCGTCGGCACGCACACCGTCAGCGCCGAGCTGCAGGTGTTCAACCTGCTCAACCTGCTGAACGGCCGCTGGGGGCACGTCACGCTCCCCGCCACGGTGAGCACGGCGACAGCGCAAGTGAATCTGCTCTCGCAAACCGGACAGACGGCGGGCTCGCGCCTACAATCGCAACCGATCTTCCGGTTCGACCCGAGCACTCGGCGCTTCGGCTCGAACAACGTCGACTCGTACTATCAGATCCAGCTCGCCGCGCGCTACAGCTTCTGACCGACCGGGAGCACTCCGAGGCCGACGTCTCACGGATTGCACTCACCCCCTGGGGCGCACCAACGCTTGGAACCGCGGGTATGTCCGCAGCGCGGTGAAGCTGGGCTCGATGTGCACGTCCAGGTATCGAACCGGATATACGAATCCCGCGTCGAGAGCCCGCGCGAGAAGGTCGACGGCGCGGTCGCGCTCGCCCAAGAGCGCCGCGATGCACGCGCGCCAGTAGGTGGCCTGGCCACGCGTGAACGGTCCCTCGGCCGTGGCGAGCAGCCCATCGATGCGGGCGGCTTCGGCGTGGTCGCCGCGCCGCGCAGCCAACGCGCCAAGCAGGCCCGCGTACTGCTCCGATCGAGGGTGTGCTCGGTGGAGCTGCTCGGCGATCACGCGCGCGGAGTCCGTGTGCCCCGCCGCAAAGTAGGCCTGGGCCCGTTCGAAGCGCAGACTCGCCGTCGCCTGCTCCGACCGCGGCCGGCTCGCATGCCAGGCGAGCAATCGTCTCAGCACCGCGCGGCCGCCGGCGGTGTCACCGTGCGCGGCCAGGTCCAATGCGATCTCGCGCATCACGGGAGCGGGCCGGCGGATCGGGTCGAGCGGAAAAGCGTCCATGTCGCTGAGTCGCTCGCTCACTTCGTCTCCACGCCCGAGAGCGGCCAACGCCAGCAGCTCCATGCGGAGCGTGGCAACGTTCTTTGGAAACCGCTGCCGGGCACGCCGGGCAGCGGCGAGCTCGAGGTCGTGCTGATCGAGCAGGTGGTAGGCGTTCGTCAGCCAGTTGTAATAGCTCGCTCGCCCGCGGAGGGCGCCGCTGTCCGGGTCAATCGCGTTGAGAATCGCGACCGCCTCGCGTGGGCGACCCCAGTCGAGCGCGTCACGGGCCAGCTGCTCCTTCATCAGATCCGAACGGGGCAACGCCTCCGACAAGGCGCGCCCGAGGCGGTAGGCGGCCGCGAGGTCACCGCGACATCGCGCCATGACGCGGTCGATCTGCATCTGCTCCAGAGGGGTGAGACGCATGCCCGTCAGGCGGCGGGCGATCGCCGCCGTCGAGTCGCATTGATCGAGCGCTGTTCCAGAGTAGGCCCAAGCCGCCCAGATGAGCGGCAGGGCGTATGTCGAATCGAGCGCCGCCGCCCGCTGGAAGTACGGCAATGCCGCCCGTGCGTTGCGTCCCGGGTAAAAGATCTCGACGCCGGTGCTGAACGCGAGGTAAGCGTCGTACCGCGGCGGTTGGCCCGCGGTAGACGTCAAGGCACCGAGCCGCGAGTCGACAGCCTCGGCGAGCGTGGCCATGAGTCGCTCCCGCAGGATCGTGAGCGCCGCGCGCGGCTCCCGCAGGTCGCCAACGACCGGCTCGAGAGTGCGCAAGATTTTCCGGTTTACTTCGTCGGTGATGTGCGCGTTGAACTCGAGCTCGCGACCGCGCAAATACATGGACCCCGACACCGCGAGGCCCGAACCGCTCGCGAGGGCGAGGTCACGCACATTCGTGGGCTCGTCGCTCGCATGCGCAGGTCGCGTTGCGCCACCGACCCTGCCGCCGAGCACCATCGCGCCCGGATCGGCGATCTCGAGGACTCCGGTCTGCGCCAGGCCTTGCGTGATCCAGTCGGCGGCGAGATTCCCGAGCGGATCGAGGGTGCTGTCGCCCGTGCGGTTCGCCATCGGCACGACGAGCACCCGCTTCGGGTTGAGCTCGACCGGTGGTCGCGCGCGTGCAGTCACGACCCCGATAGCGATTGCCAGACCGAACGCTGCTGCTGCGGCCGCCGCCCAGCGACGCCGGGAGCGAGCGTCGGGGGCAGCCGGACGACGGGGCACGACTGGCTCGAGCGCCGCAGCCGGCTCGGGCGCCGCAAGTGGTGCGGGTGGCGTAGCTGGCTCTGACGGCGCGGTTGGCTCGAGGGGCGGCAACGTCGTTACTGCCGAGGCGACGGTGGCGGCACGCTCGCGCACGGTCTGCGCGAGCAGCCGCGTCTCCGGCGCGGGGTCCGCCTCGAGCTCCACCGCGATTCGTTTCGCGAACCCCTCGTAAGCGTCGAGTGCCCCCGCGCGGTCGCCCAGCCGGTCGAGTGTCTGCATCAGGCACCGCAGTGCCGGCTCGTCGAGCGGCGCGATCCGCAGCGCACGGCGTGCCCACTGCGTCGATTCCGCCAAGGCGCCGCGCGTTTCCGCCTGCTGAGCGAGTGACGTCGCACTGCGCAGCGCGACGGCCTTGAGGCGCGCGCGCTCGCCGTCGAGCCATTGCTCGAACTCCGGCGCGCCGCGGATGAAGAACCCCTCGAGGAGATCACCGCGATAGAGATCGAGGGCGTCGGCCAGTCGTCCGGCCTCGGCCGCTCGCTCGAACTCGACTGCATCGCACCGGAACTGTGCTGTGTCGACGCCGATGTCCTCGTCGCCGCGGGTTACGACCACACCGTCTTCGAGCGAGCGACGCAGGCCGTGCAATGCCTGACGAAGCGCTGCCCGGGCATGCTCCTGGTCGAGCTCGGGCCAAAACAGCGCGACGAGGGAATCGCGGCGGTGCAGCCGAGGTGGGGTGGCGACGGCGAGGTAGGCGAGTAGGGCGACGCGCTTGGGCTGGGACA
>Ga0222622_10001014_pt1 | contig 11268 bp, 13 predicted proteins | sample PLM2_5_b1metaG_FD_177335 | JGI IMG/M metagenome (GOLD analysis project Ga0222622, IMG submission 177335) | Groundwater sediment microbial communities from an aquifer in East River, Colorado, USA - PLM2_5_b1 | ecosystem: Environmental > Terrestrial > Soil > Riparian zone | place: USA: East... | reverse complement strand
CATTTTAAGATGGTAAACCTGATCGACGGCAGGTGTTGAAAATTTCATTATTGGAAAGCATAGTCTTGCTTATTGAATTACTTTTGCACTGAAATGGAACATTCGGTTTTTAATTTGCCAGATTTTTTCAGTCGCGGACGACATACCGAAACTTATCTACATTTTTATAAAGCGAGCAAGTCCTCTGTAAAAAATAAAATTCTTTTTTCCCAAAATTTAATTTGTATTTTATTGGAAGGATCAAAAGAAATTTTTAACCAGGCAGGTCATGCAAACATTGATCCTGGTAAATTGTTTCTCCTTTCCGCTGGAAGTGTTTTAATGTCGGAAAGTATTGCTATAAATGGCAAGTACGAAAGCCTCCTGATCTTTTTTAGCAATGATTTTCTTATAGATTTCTGCCTTCGGCATAACAGTCAAATTTTTAAAAAGGAAAAAGACAAACTCTCGTTGCTGACGCTTGCTAAAGACGATTTTCTTTTTTTATATGAAAGATCTCTTAAACTATTAGAGCATTTAAAAGATGAGCCCAATCTTCGGAAAATAAAAATTGAAGAACTGCTCTTGTACCTTCTTAAAAAATATCCTGACCTGGTAAACACATTCATTACACAGGCACTGCAAAACAGTCCGGAAAACAAAATAAAACAGGTTGCTTTAGCTAACATGGAAAAAGGGCTCACTATCGATGAATTAGCTTTTCTATGCAACATGAGTGTATCTACTTTTAAACGACACTTTTCCGAAGTCTTTCAAACAAGCCCAAAAAAATATTTTATCCAAGCCAGAATGCAAAGGGCTAAAAAGCTTTTGCAAATGAATAAACGAACTTCGGATATATACTTTGAATTGGGCTACAGTAACCTTTCCTCATTCAGCATTGAATTCAAAAAACATTTTGGAAAATCCCCTAAAACATTTCGTGCCGAATTTGAACTAAAAGAAAAAGTTTTTGAACCAGTAGCCTAACTTTTTTTTCTTTCCCATCTTGATATTTGTGTTCAAAAAATAAACAAATGAAAAATTTCATTCTTACAATTATTGCGACATGGCACGTTGGTATTTTAACAGCACAAACTTTTACTTTAAAAAGTAATGAACTTGGCGGGCAGGCAACTGACAAGCAAGTGTTGAATGGTTTTGGTTGCACTGGAAAAAACACTTCACCGCAACTATTTTGGGAAAATGCTCCGAAGGATACAAAAAGTTTGGCCGTCACCATCTATGATGAAAATGCACCAACAGGAAGCGGCTGGTGGCATTGGCTGATCTTTGATATCTCTTCTACTATGACTGAACTTAAATCCGGAGCCGGCAATATCAATTTAAAACTTGCCCCTGCTAATTCCATACAAAGTGTAACAGATTTCAAATCATCCGGATATGGCGGGCCTTGTCCACCAGAAGGTCACGGGCCACATAAATATACTGTGACAGTATATGCGCTTAAAACGGAGAAGCTTGGGTTGGATGCAAATGCAAATCCAGCGCTGGTTGGTTTTATGTTAAGTCAGAACCTGATACAGAAAGCATCACTTGTGTTTTATTACACAAGATAATTAGTGTAAAAATGAGCGATGAATGAAAAACGTTCATTGATAAAATAGAACCGGAATTCAGCTTATTATTCCATTATAGGAAAAGATTGGAATGAAATGGAGAAGTTTTTTTGACCCCCTTCCTGAAATAAAAGAATAAATAAAATGAAAAGAACATAAACCATTTAATGAAACCATTACTATTAATTCTTGACGATTGGGAAGGCCTCATTCAAAAAGCTGCTTGCTGGAATCAACTCAAAGATTTGTTAGAAATTAAATTCCTGAAAGGATCTATCGAAAGAACGAGTGATTTCGAAATAGGGCAAGCCCAATTTTTAATGGCTGTAAGAGAGCGGACTACTTTGGATGAGCAATTGTTTAGAAGAATGCCCAATTTGAAATTGGTGCTTCAAACAGGCGGGCATGCATATCATATCGACACCGCCGCAGCCAAACAGCGAAATATTGCTATCGCTTCAGGCAGACGGGTAAAAGCTCCTTTGGCTTCAGTTCCGGAATTAACTTTTGCTTTTGCACTTGGCCTAATGCACAAAGTGTACCAAGCAAAGAGGACAATGCAAAATGGAGAGTGGAACTTATCAACGGGACGAACTTTATCCAATAGAAGATTAGGTATACTCGGGTTGGGCAGACACGGTTCGAAAGTGGCACACATTGCAAGGACTGCGTTCAATATGGAAGTTGTAGCCTGGAACAGAAGAAGAAATGCCTATGAGAAAAGCGATGGCTTCAAAAGATTGCCTTTAGACGAACTCTTAGAAACAAGTGATGTTGTTAGTGTTCATTTGCAGCTATCAGAAGAATCGATCGGTTTAATAAACAAAGATCGACTTACTAAAATGAAACCGGGTGCACTATTGATAAATACTTCCCGTGGATCAATTGTTGACGAAAATGCTTTAATAGAAGTATTAAGAAATGGAAGACTAGCCGGTGCAGGCCTTGACGTATTTGGTCTTGAGCCTTTAGCCGTCGACTCTCCTCTTCGCAACTTTGACAACGTTATTTTAACTCCGCATATTGGTTGGACAGTTGAAGAAGTTTTTGAAGAGTTTTCTAACATCGCTTGTACTCAAATTATGGAATACCTAAACGGCACCCTGGCAAAATCGGAATTGCTGCCATACTGAATTATGTGACGTACAACTCCAATCAATTTTTTAAGCCCCGAAGTTGTAACCGCTTTCTGATCATACTGGTCATCATTCCTGCCCTCCAAAACAGGTAATGATCATGCCTCAACTTCCGCGTTTTTGCAAAATAGGGAATAGCAAGAATACAATTAGGCAACGCCTCTCACATCAAAGTCATCTCCATTTTTCAATTTTGAATCACAATTCATCAAGAAAAATTATTTGTGTGAAAAAATTTGTAATTGAAAGAAATTTTCCCGGCGTCGCAAACATGACAGCCGAAGAAATACAGTCCCTTTCAAAAGCCTCAAATGATGTTATTGAAAAACTGGGTAAACCTTATACATGGGTGCAATCATATATTACCGGCGATAAGATGTATTGTATTCACATCGCTGAAAGTGAGGACGTGATTCGTGAACACGCCAAACTTGGCAGGTTCCCCATCAATACAATCTCAGAGATAAAAATAATCATTGACCCATCAAGCGCCAATTGGTAACAAAAGTTATTGGCAGCGATGACCTTTTGTGCGAACGAAGAACAAATACAGACACATGTATAGCTGTCAACCAGATCATTAATCTTGATCCCTTTATGAAATAATCGTAATTCAATTCGAATCTTATTTCAAAATGTAAAAAACAATACTTACCATGAAAGAAACAGTGTTGCCAGTAACAAAAGGCCCATCAGCCGCTTTTCTCAATAGATCTTTTGAAAAATATCTTGAAAAAACAAGGTTTCAGGAAGAAAAAAAAGCTATAGTATCTACAGTAGCCGGTGATGGAAGACCAGGCCTTGTTGATGGTCCCGCACTCACCGCAAATTTCAAATCACCTCTTGATGTTGCTATTTCACCTGACGGAACAATTTATGTAGCAGATGGCTTTAATAGTTGCATCAGGAAAGTTACAAATAATGAAGTGACCACTTTTGCAGGGAATGGAAATGCGAATATCAAAGATGGAATTGGCGCTGATGCACGTTTCAAAATTCCATGCAGGCTTACAATAGATATTGAAGGGAACTTATACCTATCAGATGCAGCCGATCCACGTATACGAAAGATAACGCCTGCGGCTTTTGTATCAACTTATGCCGGCACTCCCGTCTTTGGACTTCGTAATGGTGATTCAAGTCTTGCACAATTTGGTCAGAGCTTCGGTATTACAACAGATTCTCAGAAAAATATTTACATCGCAGACTCTCAAAATGATTGTATCAGGAAGATCAGCGTTGATAGCCGGGTTACCACGATTGCAGGTCCAGATAGTAACAGGACATTGCAATGGGATACCAGCGCAGCTGAATTCTATTTTTTAAAAGGTTTATCTTCTGATGATTCGGGAAACTTATTTGTAGCCGATCTTGACCGGGTATTCAAAATCACACCCAAAGGAGTTGTTTCCACTTTCATAAACAATAGTGTACAAGCATATCCAGGTAAAATATCAAAATCTATGAAGTTTTCGCAAATAGAAGATATGGCAATGGATGAAGAGGAAAATATTTATTTAACAGAAGCTCATCGTATCCTCAAGATTACTCCTAGCGGATCATTATCCATTGTTGCAGGAGGTACTCCTGGTTATAGAGATGGCGATGGTGAATCTGCAAAATTTAATGAACCAAAAGGTTTAGGAATAGATAAACATGGAAATATTTATGTAGCGGACTCAAACAATAACAGGATACGTAAAATAACCTTTAAATAAGAAGTCATTCGATAAATGAGTTGATAGTCTCAAAATATTAACCATATCATATAAATTGCATGAAGGCAATTTATATAGCCGAAAAGAATCAGAATTATTTCTTAACCTAACCCCAAGTTTTATTTACCAGTTGCCTGCGTTCTTTGATCCTACCAACAAAATAAACAGATTTATGCCAGGAGCTTAACAATCACAGGACTGACATTCCTATCCTTCGAATATTGTCTATTTACCATCTGTCACAATTAATAAAGACATTAACAGGGAAATAATTTCATTTGAAAAATGAAAGCCTTACTTAAGATCAGTTTATTCTTATTCGCTATTATAAATGCGAATGCTTCCTTTGCTATCAGCTACATTCCCGACCAGAAAGACACTACAATCATTGTTCCGGATGGAAAATGGGTAAAGGGGGAAAGATTACAACCTTATCACCAGTTGCTGATTAGTTATAATACCACAAATGGCCAGGAAGTTAAAACTGGCAGTATTAACGATACCTACCAATTCATTAAAATAAACAAAAAGAAATATGGTCTGCGGGTGGCTAAAATTATTCTTCCCGGAAGAGAGATACTCGACAGTGGTTTGGTAGAACTATCAACTCTTAAACCGATCTATCATCACTCTCACCAGACAACTAAAACGATGTTATTTCAGTTTGAAGATGTACGGGCATATGGGATAGTTCAAACAGCCCAACAAACAGATACTGTTCAAATGAACTTTTCACACCCTCTGTTCGACTCATATTACGAGACACTTATTGCCAGGACCATTGAACTAAAAGATGGTTTTCTTTTTAAGTATCCTGACTTTATATACGAAGAAGGAGGTTTGGTCTGGCAATCCGGGAAAATAGAAAAAACAAATTCTTCTCCTTTTGGAAAAGATATCTGGATCATCTCCTATGTTGATTCAAAAAGCGGGCGAAAAACAAGCTACTGGATTGACAATAAAAGAAATCTTAAGCAGGTACAATATCAATTTGGCGACAGGTTCTCCATTCAAAAACCTGGATAGTTTTGTTATGAACTTCATCGTGAAAATTATCCCATTTTACCTGAGATGTTCTCCACTGTAATTTCTTCTCCAGAATTTTATCAGCGCAGTAATCATTAACGTCAAATTATTTTCAGAGGCTTATCGCATCGGTGTGCCGTGGTCCAGCCAGAAGATAGATCGGATTTTGGGTAAGTGCCGTTACTTTAGTTAATAAACACTGACCGTAATTGCGTTAGTGTGGCAGCTACTTTAAGATTCCAAGACGAAGCCTGATGCTAATAATACGAGAACACAGAATTTGTCTCGACTTGCTGTCCCGCCCCGGTACCTGTTAAAAGCATCAAATTTCCCTTTTTGGTGAGTGGCAGATTCTCGTTGTTATAAGTGTAGCTATAGTCAACTGTGTATTGTTGCGCATTCCCGGTCCGGCTTTCTCTTCCAGGGTTATTTTTCTGGAGCTGAACACCCGGTAAAAGTACCAGGTGATCAAAGAATTCATTGTGAACCAAACCAAAACCATCAACATTGATCTTATTATCATACTGCTCAAACCGGTCGGTAAAAACAGCATCGGTTTGACCGTTGAACGCAAGGTAATGATAAGTGAGTTCCATAAGGTTGCCATCAGGATAATACGACATGCTCAGAGTCTTATCGAAAACAAAACCAGCAGTTGTTTTGCGCTCCCTGTCGATCTTAATAAGTTTTTTTCCATCATAGCTCAAATCGAGTCTTGTATAAACAATTCCTATAGAATCTGCATAAGTAATATTGTTCACTCTTCCTGCATTATCGTAGGAGTATTGAAGTCGGTCTTTATTCACTAAGATATTATTTCTCATTTCACTGATCCTGTCGCCATTATAAATCACATCATACCTCGTGAAATCGGAAGCAAAAGAAACGAAAGAAACTTTACCTGTAGCATCATATTCAAAATGATAATAAGGTGAAGGCAGGCGGGGTATTACAACATCCTTTAAAAACACCGTAGGAATTACCGGCGCTGGGATAACCGGGGAAATGTATTTGTCTTTTTTACAGGAAGCCAATACAAAAATTGCTATAACAAACAATAAGTATCTGCGATGCATACTCTTCAGATTTAAATAAGTTTTATTTACTTACAGGGAACGGGAAACATAGAAAAAAAGTTGCTTAAGCACGTAGTGCTCATGATATCCAATTCTTATTTCAGGCTATTTCATAAACAATCCTGCTTTTAATGCAGAACCAAGTGAACCCTCTTTTATTTGCAAATAATTTTTCTTGCCCTGGTCTTTTTCAATTTCTATTGCGCCGGTTAATTGTACATTTTCCATTTTCAGAAAATCGCTATTGATCGCACTGCCTCCACCATTTCCTGTCACATTTATATTATTTGCGATAATACAATCGTGTACACGGTAGTGATGTTTGCTATTATTATCATTTATCCAGGCTGTTCGGCCATTGGCAATGATATTGTGATGAAATTCAAAATCATCCCCGGTGTTTGTTGTTGTCCATACACCGCTATAATTAGATTCATATACCAAACAATAACGCATGGCATTATGGCTGCTCGTTCCGCCTTCGGCTTCCCAGAATACAACAGGGTTTTGACAGTTGAAAAAAACACAATGATCAAGGACCAATCCATGACCGTTAGCAATTACTGCTACACGTATAGGCAGCACATCAATATTGCCTGCGAAAAGGCATTGCGTTACAAGCAGGTCGTCCAAATTTTTACCATCACGCCAAATGGGATAGTAACGGCGGTTTTGTTTGCCATCTATATAATAATAAGTGGTGCTCCCGGTAAACCGAAGTCCCTGAATAGTCACATGGCTTACTTCTATTTCCATGCCTCTTGCCTCTTCACCATCCTTGGGCGTTTGTGTGGCGGGAATAATTGTTGTAATGATGGGCATGCGTTGCGGGTTCCAATTGGGATCATCTGGTAATATTTCTGCTCTTATTATTAAGCGATTGTCAGTAGAAAATTTATTGTTGTTAAAAAGGACAGTCTCCGTTAACGGGTAAACACCTGCAGAAAGAATAATAGTGGTTGTTGCCTTTACAGCATTAACATTTATTCGCCTGGCCGCTTCTGCAATTGTTTTTAACGGTTGCAATTTATTTCCGGGATTTGCATCGTTACCTGTATTTGCATTGACATAAAATTCTTCAGCAGATGCCACTAGCGATGTTGTTGTAATCAACAGGAAGAAAAATACTTTTCTGACCATATCCAAGGGTTTTTACAAAGTTGAGATGGTCATTTTTTCTTAAATGGTCATTTTGCAAATAATATGGTCATTTAGAAATTCTGAGACTATTGCGATATTGCTGTGCCGTAGTACCGGTGAGCTTTTTAAAAAAACGATTGAAGTTGGATGGATCGGAGAATTCAAATTGATAAACAATCTCTTTAATAGATTTATTACTATACAGCTCTCTTTTTATTTCAGAGATAAGCTTGTTGTGTATCACCTGCTGAGCTGAATACCCGCTGTATTGCCGGCAAATTTTATTGAGATGGTTAGTACTGATATTTAGAATTTGTGCATATGTCACAACCTGATGATAAGTTATAAATTTCTTTTCAAGCAACGAACGGAACCTGAAAAAATCCGGATGAATATAAATGTTATCCTGTAAATGATGAGTAGCCGCATAATAACGGTTAAGGACGACCAACAGTTGATATAATATTGCCCGCAACAAATGGCCGCTGTCGTTTTGGAGCTGGTTAAATTCTTCCTCTATGCCTGCTACGAGTTTCAACGTTTCCCTGAATATCCGCAGAGGCATTTTCATGTTCGTCGGACTGGAATATTGGTGGAAAAATTGAAAACGATAAAGGAACAGATCATCCGTGAAAAATAAATTGAGAAAATCTTTGTCAAAGAAAAGGGTGTAACCACTTGCAGGTTGCCTGACCTTCCACCTGCGTATCTGTCCCGGTGAAGTGAATATGATTGTTCCCGGTCCAATGGTCATTTTGTTTTCATCCAATGCAAAACTGCCTTTTCCTTTTTCTATAAAGAGAATTTCATAAAAACTTATGTTGTGTGGAGTATCGTCTACTATGAAATTCTTTAAGGAGTCAATGCGGCCAATGTCCAGCAACAATTCTCTTCCGTATTTACGTGTAAGGAAGTGATAAGTTTTAATAGCCGGAGCCGTTGCTTTTTCTTTACGGTTTTTATGATCGTCTTTTATCATTTTGACAAAAGCATAATTATGTTGTGAAACAGAAATGGCGCAACATAATAAAGTTAGCATATCTGTCCCTGCGTTTTGCCTGGTGCCCACTAAATAACGAAGCCCGGCTGCGTGGGGTCCGCAACCGGGCAACAAGTAAAGTAATGCGCGAGTACATTGTAACATGATGCGCACACTACGGCATCGAAAGTTGAAAAACTCAATTCCTGGTATAAAAAAGATATGAAGCCTTATAGGGTATACTGTCCAACTGACCAACTTGTGCTCCTGCAGGTATTGTTGTTGGTGCCAAACCTTCCACGGTACATATTCGTTGAATAAAAGTCACCGGGTTACCAGGAGTGCTGAGTGCATCATCCGCCTTTAACAACAACCATTGAATAGCAAGCGGATCCTGGGTACTTCCCTTCACTTTTTTGGCCACTACTTTTTCATTTTTAAAAGGGCCTTTTATAAACTGCCAGCTGGGACCAGCAAAGTGATCAATAATTTGGTTGACAAAATCCGGCTTTGTATATAAGGCTGCCTTGGGTGCAATATTCACCCAAACTAAATTACCCGGGTCTGTTGCACTACGCTGAATCTCGTAAATCTGCACACCCCTTGCGAATGTCTGCAAAAACAACTTGTTTCCTTCAGGCACCTCCAAACTATCCGGAATGGGACCACAGTCAGTAACCTCGGGTATCGCGTTCCCATTTGAGTTACTCTTAATCTGCGCATCACTACTTTTAAAACCTGCGTTCTGTTCTTTCTGGCAGCTTGTAATTACAAGCGCAAAGCTGGCTATGAGCATAAAGCCATAGATGCTGTTTGTGATTGTTTTTTTCATATTCAATATTTAAATTTTTGCCTACTCTGGTTCAGGATTTTCGGCTTCCTCCTTTTTAGTGGTTGCCGCCTTCAGCAGCCACTTGTATCATTAATAATTCACTACTGAGTGCTATGGCAAAGCAGCACCTGAATCCGATAAAGGTGATATGGCATAATTATTCAATTACCTCTTAAAGACAGTAACCAGTCGATTACACGCCAGTTTCTTTTACTGAAAGGATAATTTAAGTGGCCAGATAGAGCTCTTTCGTTAAATAAAGTGTTAGGTTGTTAGTTGATACATGGTGAATGCAGGAGAATAAATTATTAGCGCAAACGAGACGCTGGCAAAATATTTTCATAGCGCAATGATTTTATAATATCGAAAACGGTGATGGAATTAATAAGGTTGCGTTTCATAGAAATTTCCCTATCGGAGAATCCGTTCGCTTTTTGTCACTATCCCGTTATTAATTTTTTAATAACGCCTGTTGTTACAACTGTTGCAAATTCCCCATTTAAACTTGCAAGTGAGATTTCATGAATAAGTTCAGCGGAATAATTTTGTCCGTCCAGTCCTTTTTTGTTGAAAGTTGCTGTCGCATCTGAAACAAGAAAAGTGTCATATCCAAAATTACCAGCCATTCTTGTTGTTGTAGAAATACAATGGTCAGTTGTTAAGCCAACGATAACAAGTTTTGTAATTGAAGCCTTGTCCAGTTGCTCTTTCAGATCTGTTCCTATAAACGCACTATTTACATTCTTCTTAATTATGGGCTCATTAGAAATCGGTTTAACCAGGTCATTAAATTCATTGCCTTCGTTGGATTCATTAAGTAAGGATGTTGGGTTGGAAGAGCATGTTTAATATGAAAGATCGGGAGACCATTTTCTCTCCATAGCTTCAAAAGTTCGCTTGCATTTTTCTCCGCGTCCGGATTATTTCTTTGTCCGCCCCAATACTCAACATTCTCAAATCCTTTTTGAATGTCAATTAAAATTAAAGCAGGTCTGTCTTTTTTTAAATTGTCCTTCCCGGTCATGATTTTTTGACGATAAATTTTTTAAAAAAAGTGACGGTTAACGAAAAAGTATTTGCGATGGTCATTTGCGAAGCATTTTGTAGATTTTAATTGAACTCATCAGCAGTACAATAAATAAAAGTAAACCAACGAGTCCCCATACCACGCTGATATTTTCTCTTACTATCGCCAGCATGACAATTGCAATAAGAAATATTGTGGCTACTTCATTCCATATACGAAGTTGCTGAGAAGAATATTTAAATACTCCTTTTATCTGTTGTTTAAAAATGATATGCAAAGAAAAATGATAGAGATAAAAAAAGAAAACAAAGATCAGTTTGATGAGCAACCACTTGCCAGCAGGTTCGAAAAGAAGCTGAGCCCACCCACCTTTAATTAAAACCCCCAATCCGAAAACAAGTGTAAGTACGGCAGAGGGCCAGGTAATGCCATACCATAATCTTTTCATCATTATTGCAAACTGTTCCTGTAATGCATGCCTTACATAAGCAGGTTTATCATTGGCCTCTGTATTGTAAATAAAAAGTCGTGGAAAATAAAATAAGCCTGCAAACCAGGTAACAATAAAAATTATATGAAGTGCTTTCAGGTAGAGGTACATAAAATATTAAGCTAAGATCATTTCTGTATTTCCTTCAGCGTATTGCTTTATCCATTTACTTATTGTGTTTACCCATAATGGATGTACATTCAAACAAGGTATCATTGTATAACTTTCTCCTCCTGCATGCAGAAAGGTCTCTTTTCCCCTTTCTGCAATTTCTTCCAGTGTTTC
>Ga0222622_10001008_pt1 | contig 11299 bp, 9 predicted proteins | sample PLM2_5_b1metaG_FD_177335 | JGI IMG/M metagenome (GOLD analysis project Ga0222622, IMG submission 177335) | Groundwater sediment microbial communities from an aquifer in East River, Colorado, USA - PLM2_5_b1 | ecosystem: Environmental > Terrestrial > Soil > Riparian zone | place: USA: East River... | reverse complement strand
TTGCGCGATAAATCCTGGACTGTCTCTGCATACGGTCACAGGTACACCGTCGGACGACAGAAGCCCGTGTGCAGCATCGCGATACGCAGGGTCGGTCAGCGGCGTGCCCATGATCGTACGGCGTTTGACGAGCGGGAACAGCGTATCGATGGCGACCGTCCGATTCGGATCGAGCCCCTGCTCCACTGCACACGTCGTTGCGTCGTCGCCGATCGGCGTCACGAGACACAGCGCTTTGGCGCTCGGCTTATCGGCGCTCTCCAATTTTGCACCGAGTTTTTCCAGCAGCGTTGTGACGGCCGCATGTCCGGCTGCTTCGACCTTGCTGACCCAAACGCTGTCCGGACGCGCAGACGGCGCAGGCGGTTCAGGCGCCACTACAGGCTTCATATCGGCGTCGTAGTTATAGAAGCCTTTCTTCGATTTGCGGCCGAGCACGCCAGCTTCATAGCGCGCCTGCATGATCAGATTCGGGCGATAGCGCGGTTCCTGAAAGAACTGATTGTAGATAAGCACGGATGCGGGCTGCGTCACGTCAAGGCCGGTCAACTCCATCAGCTCGAACGGTCCCATCCGGAAGCCGCCAACATCGCGCATGACCCGATCGACGTCCGCAAAATTCGAAACGCCCTCGTAAACAAGATGCGACGCTTCGAGTGAAAAGCCGCGCCCCACTTGATTGACCAGAAAGCCGGGCGCATCGGTGCAGCGTACGGGCTCACGCGTCATGCGTTTGCCGATGCCGACCAGCCCTTCGCACACCCATTCCTCAGTGAGAAGGCCGGAGATGACTTCGACGAGCCGCATAAGCGGTACCGGATTGAAGAAATGAAATCCGGCGAAACGCTGCGGTGTCTTGAGTTTCGCAGCGATGGTAGTGACGGACATCGATGAAGTGTTCGTGGCTAGTATGCAATCCGGGGCCACGATATTTTCGAGTTCGCCGAACACCTGCCGCTTGACGTCGAGATTTTCGACGACGGCCTCGATGATCGCATGACACGGCTTGAAGTCGGCAAGGCTCTCAACGACTTTGACGCGGCCCGTCGCCGCCGCCGCATCTTCCTTACTCATGCTCCCTTTTTCGGCGGCACGTGAAAGCATCTTGCCTACGAAGTCCCGCGCTTCCGCCGCGGCGCCCGGCCGCGCGTCCATCATCAGCACATTGATGCCGCCCGCAGCGGCAACCTGAACAATACCGCGGCCCATCGCGCCGGTTCCCAGTACACCTATCGTGAGATCCGGTCGGTTTGCGTCGAACTTCATGGCTTCCTTTAGCGGATTTGTGCGGGTCGATTAACGATCCGATGCAGGCCGGATCGGGTTGCGAGCGAATGGGATTGCGGAAAGAATGCGGGCCGTGGCTTGCGTCGATCTCGCGCAAAATTATATCAGAAACATCATGCATTTCGGCCGCGTTGCGGCGCGTAGGCTGCAGTTTATCGCCTCACACGATGCCGCGCTCGCGCATGCTAGCAATCTCTTTGTCGCTGTAACCAAACTCACTCAGAATCTCCTCGCTTTGCGCGCCGCGATCCGGCGCTGCAGTGCGAATCTCCGACGGCGTGCGCGTTAGTTTGACGCCCTGCGCGACCAGTTTGATGTCGCCCAGCGCATAGTGCTTGACGGGCTGCGCCATGCCGATCGCCTTGACCTGCGGATCATCGAACATTTCGTTGATCTTGTAGATCGGCCCGCAGGGAACGCCCGCCTTGTTGAATGCGTCTATCCACTCCGCGGACGTGCGTTGAATCAGTTTCTTGGCGATTTCAGCGTTCAACGCATCGCGGTTCTTGGAGCGCAGTTTGAAGTCGCGATAATCCGGATGCGTGAAGAGGTCCGGCGTATCGATCACTTTGCATAGCCGCTCAAAGAGATTGCCCGAAGCCGCTATCGTTATATGACCGTCCGCCGTCTTGAACACACCGGTCGGAATCGCCGTCGGATGATTGTTGCCCGCCTGCTCAGCGATCTCGTGTGATACGAGCCAGCGTGCCGCCTGAAAATCGAGCATCGCCACGAGCGCCTGCAGCAGCGACGTCTGCACCCATTGGCCTTCGCCGGATTGATCGCGCTCGAGCAGAGCCATGAGTATGCCAATGGTGCAGTAGAGACCGGCACTGCTGTCGCCGATTGCAATGCCGGCGCGCACGGGCCCCTGCCCCGGCAATCCGGTAATCGACATAAGTCCGCTCATGCCCTGCACGACCTGATCGAGTCCGGGGCGATTCGCGTACGGGCCTTCCTGCCCGAAGCCGCTGATGCTTGCATACACAATGCGCGGATTGATCTTGCGCATGCTTTCGTAGTCGATGCCGAGCCGGTGCTTTACACCGGGTCGATAATTCTCGACGATCACGTCCGCTTTCTGCGCGAGACGCTTGAACACAGCGACGCCATCGGCTTCTTTCAGATTGAGCGTGATGCTGCGGCGGTTTCGCTGCAGATTTTGAAAGTCTGCGCCGTGGCGTTTGTCGAACGGTCCGCCGTCGCCGTCCGCATCTCCCGGTTCTTCAATCTTGATGACATCCGCTCCCCAATCGGCGAGCTGGCGGGCGCACGTCGGGCCCGAGCGAGCGCGCGTCAGATCGAGAACGGTAAAGCGGGCAAGCGGCCCTTTACGAGCAGGTGACGACATGTTCACTTCCTCTTCTTGCGTTGATTGTTAATGCTTGGGCCATAGTGTAACGGCGCCGCCGCTGTAGCTAGCGACCGCTGAACGCCGGTTTGCGTTTTTCCATAAAAGCGGTCTGCCCTTCCTTGTAATCGTTGCTGGCATAACAATCGTCGACCATCTTCTGGCACAGCGCCATGTCGCGTTCCGCGGGATTGCGCAGATACTCGATGATGCTGCGCTTCACGGCAGCGATCGTGAGCGGTGCGTTGTTTGCGATCGTATTTGCATAGTCGAGCGTGTATTTCTCAAGCTCCGCGGCAGGCACTACGCGATTCACGAGATTCATCTGCAGCGCTTCCTGCGCGTTGAACTGGCGTGCAGTAAAGAAAATTTCGGCAGTGAAAGCCGGGCCGACGACATCGGCGAGCCGCTTGATACCGGTGAAACGATAACCAAGACCAAGCTTTGCGGCGGGCACGCCGAAACGCGCATCATCAGACGCAATGCGGATGTCGCAACCGACGGCAAGCGCAGTGCCGCCGCCGATGCAATAACCGCGCACCATCGCAATCGTTGGCTTCGGACTCGCCTGCAGCGTGAGACCCGCGCGATCCGCGGTGGCGTTGTACTCCTCGACTGCTTCGGGGCTCGAGCGTTTTTCCTTGAACTGAGAGATGTCCGCGCCCGCGACAAACGCCTTTTCTCCGGCGCCTTTCAATATGATGACGCGCACATCCGGATCAGCGGCGAACGCTTCGAGCGAGGTCGTCAACGCCTGCCACATCTCCAGCGATACGGCGTTGTGGCGCGCCGGATTGTTGAATGTGATCCAGCCGATTCCGTTTTCTTTGCTGGCGATGAGCTTATCGGTAATGGTTTGCATGTCGTAGTCCAATCAGTTGATGGTGTCCCTGCGCAGTTACTTCGGTGCGGTGCCGAACTCGAACGCGTCGTGCGAGTCCGTGTGCATTTCAAGGCCGGTGCCGGCCGATTGCACGTCACCGCTCACCACGTGCATGCGATTGCCGAGAACCGCGCCGGCAAGGCCATGGCGCTGCAGCGGCATCGACGGCATGACGACCCATTCTTTCGTGGCCGCATCGTAGCCCTCGAATGCGCGAAACGCACTCGACCGGTTATAACTTTGATACTCGCCGCCGGCCACGTAGACGCGGGCGCCGTGCACGGCGTACGCGACCGCGCTGCGCGCAGTAGGCATGCGGCCGCGTATCGGGTTCCACGCGTCGGCCGCAGGATCGTATTCTTCAGTCACGTCGAGTCCATTGCCGCCACCCGAGATGAAGGCGCCGCCTATGCGCCCGCCCAGTACGTAGATCTTGCCGTTAACCGCGCCAATCGCTAAATGATTGCGTGGTGTCGGCATTCCAGCGCGTGCCCGCCACGTGTTCGTGGCCGGATCGTATTCCTCAACCGTGTCGACCGAACGATGGGAGCGCGCCGGGTGGATCGATGTTTCCTTCGAATTTTGCAGCATCGTTGCACCGCCGATCACATACAGTTTGCCGCCGGCCGATGCCGCGCCCGCCGCGCCGCGCTTCGTAGGCATTGGAGCAAGTGCCTTCCAGCTATCGGCGGCAGGATCGTATTCATAGGCGTTGTCGACTGGCTGCCAGGCGGCAGGTCCGGACGCAGGCAGGACAAAACCGCCAAAGGCGTAGATCTTGCCGTTGTGCTCGGCAATGGCGACGTGGTGAGACGCGAGCGCCATTGGCTTTTTCTTTGCCCATTTGTCAGTGGCCGGATCGTACTCGTAAACCAAAGATTTCGGTTTCCAGCCCGGCGCCAGGCCCGCGAATACATACAACTTGCCGCCCGCGGCGGCGCCGAGCAACTCTTCTGCCGGCTCGGGAAACGGGGCAAGTTTCACCCAGCGTCCCTGTGCATGTGCGCTCGTGTACGTGAACACCGCAATCAATGTAAACAACAGCGGGACCACGCTGCGAAACAGTTTCTTCATTGCGGCTCTCCGTTAACTTGAAGCAGGAATGGACGGCGGCGCGCCATGATGGCGGCTCTTGTGCGCGGCTATTATAGCGATGGCGGCTCACGTCAGCTATTGGTCGTGCGCGTGTACTGCGGCATCATGCTGACTTCGTAAAAAGCGTGATAGGACCACATTGCAATTTGTTGCAGCGAATGCCGTTACCAGATTCGTGCACGTTGTCGCGGTTGGCTTCGCGATGGTGTGTATCGCAGAAAACAGTGTCGCTGCATCTATCGAATACCCGACCAAGCCGCTGCGCCTGGTCATTCCCTATACGCCGGGTGGGCCCACCGATTTCGTGGGACGCGCAATCGCAGTCAAACTGCAGGAAGCGGTTGGCCAGCAGGTGATCGTCGACAACCGCGCAGGCGGCGGTGGCGTCATCGCTACCGAGCTCGTCGCGCGCGCAGCGCCCGATGGCTACACGCTGCTGCTGGGCACGCCTGGCCAGCTCGTCACCCTGCCCTTGCTGATGGCGAAGCTGCCTTATGACGCGCTCAAAGACTTCTCGCCCGTGACGCAAGTGGTCGCCTCGCCGCAAGTGCTGGTCGCAACGACGAAGCTGCCGGTCAGCACGGTGAGCGAACTCATTGCGTATGCGAAGACACGTCCGGGACAGTTGAACTATGCATCAGTTGCCACAGGCGGCACCGGTCATCTCGGTATGGAACTGCTCAAGCAGGCCAGCGGCATCGAAATGCTGCATGTGCCGTATAAAGGCACGGCGCCCGCATTAACGGATCTCATCGCAGGACAGGTGCAATTGATGTTCACGAGCTTGCCGACGGTACAACCGCATGTGGCGAGCGGCCGTCTGCGCCTGCTTGCAACCGGTGCGCCGAAACGGACTGCCGCAATTGCAGACACGCCGACTGTCTCGGAAACGATTCCAGGCTTTGAGCTGATGACCTGGTATGGCATCTTTCTGCCCCGCAATACACCAGCGTTCATTGTCGCCACGCTGCATACGCATCTTGCGCGATTACTGGCCACGTCTGTGATCGAGCAACAATTTGCACAGCAAGGTGTCGAACCTGCGATTACGACACCTCAGGAGCTAGCACGCTATATGCGATCTGAGACCGAGCGCTGGGGCAAAGTGATAAAGAAAAGCGCGATACGCCTCGAATGACAGATGCGAAGATTAAGGACAACGCCATGCGTCATCACAAACCATTGATCACCGCAGCATTGCTGGCGGCGCTCGCCCCGGCTCAATCGGCGGTCGCACAATCGTACCCCACCAAACCGATACGCTGGATCGTCACGTATCCGCCCGGTGGACCGACCGACGTTGTGGCGCGCGCGATCGGCGCCAAGCTAACCGAAGCATGGGGACAGCAAATCATCATTGATAATCGCGCAGGTGCGGGCGGGATGATCGGCACAGAGCTCGGTGCGAGAGCAGCACCGGACGGATATACACTGCTATTCGGCACGTCCGCGGGCATGACGATCAATCCGGCCCTGCAATCGCGGTTACCCTACGATCCGGTCAAGGATTTTGCGCCCGTCAGTCTCCTTGTAATCAATCCGCAGTTGCTGGTACTTAACCCGACAGTACCGGCGAACTCCGTGAAAGAACTCGTGGCGCTTGCCAAAGCCAAGCCCGGCCAGCTCAACTATGCGTCGGTTGGCCAGGGCTCTCCCAATCACCTTGGAATGGAACTGCTGAAGGCGCTCACTGGCACCAATATCGTTCACGTGCCTTATAAAGGGACGGGGCCCGCGATAACCGATCTGCTCGGTGGACAAGTGCAGTTGATGTTCAACAGCATGCCCACCGTATTGCCGCTGGTAAGAAGCGGCAAACTCAGAGCGCTTGCGGTAGGCAGTACTCAGCGCATTTCCGCGATAGCCGATATCCCGACCGTCGCGGAAAGTGGAGTGCCCGGCTTCGAAAACGTTACATGGTACGGAATGTTTGCCCCTGCTAAAACGCCGCGCGAGATCGTGAACAAACTCAATGCGCAGGTTGTCCGCATTCTCGCGGAGCCGGACATGGCGCAGCGACTCTCGAGCCAGGGCGCGGAACCGCGCAGCAGTACGCCGGACGAGTTGGCCAAATTCATGCGTGTTGAATTCGAGCGTTGGGCAAAAGTCATCAAGAGCGCCGGCGTAAAAGTCGAATGAACCGTAACTCGCGCTTGATCGGTGCGGTCAGCGCGCGATGCGCTGTGGTTTTGCTGGTTGCAGTTTTGCTGACGTCCGCCGATGCATCGTTGGCACAGAGCTATCCGGACAAGCCCATCCGCATTGTAGTCACCTTCCCTGCGGGAGGCCCGACTGACGCCGTCGCGCGCCCGATCAGCCAGTCACTCTCGACCACATGGGGGCAGCCGGTCATCATCGACAATCGCGGCGGTGCAGGCGGCATTGTGGGCACCGAGATCGTCGCGCACTCCGCGCCGGATGGTTATAACCTGCTGATCGGTACCGCCGGTGGAATGAGCATCAATCCATCGCTTCACGCAAAGCTCTCATACGATCCGTTCAAGGACTTTGCGCCAATCAGCATGCTGGTCATCAATCCGCAAATTCTTGTTGCGCATCCCGCACTGGCGGCCAGCAATGTTCGCGAGCTCGTCGCGCTTGCAAAGTCAAAGCCAGGGCAGCTTAATTTCGCTTCCAGCGGCACCGGTACAGCAACGCATCTCGGGCTTGAACTTTTCAAAGCGGCCACCGGCATCAACGTCGTGCACGTCCCATACAAGGGTGGCGCACCGGAACTAAGAGACCTCATCGCCGGCCAGGTACAACTCTTATTCATCAGTATTCCGTCGGTAATGCCGCAGGTCAAAGCCGGCCGTCTCAAAGCGATTGCTGTCAGCAGCGCGCGGCGTTCGCTGTCCGCACCGGAGGTGCCGACGGTCGCAGAATCAGGTTACCCGGGATTCGAATACGTAAACTGGAACGCGCTCTTCGCACCGGCTGCGACGCCTCGAGCGATCATCAGCAAACTTAATACCGAAGTGGTCAAGATAATGCGCGATCCCGATCTCGCTCAAAAACTCGTCGGTCAGGGTGCCGAGCCTGCGCCTGGAACGCCGGAACAGCTCGCGCAATACATGCGCGTCGATTTCGATCGTTGGCGCAAGGTCATTCGCGCGGCCGGAATCACGGCCAATTAGAACACTCATCGACACCAAATCGCAGTGCGGCCGCAACCGATGTCATTCAATCGCTTGCATCGTTAAGGCGCGCGTGAAACCCGTTCGCGTGCAAGGCAGTGATGACTTCGGCGCCATGCGCGCGATTGCGCGTCTGCAGGACGAATTCGACTTCCGTTGACTCGAGCGGCAGGCGCGTGAATTTGCGCTGATGATGCACTTCTTCGATATTGGCGTGCGCGCCGGCAATGCATGCAGTGACTTTCGCAAGTGCGCCCGGCAGGTCGCGAATTTCCACGGTGAGTCGTGTAAGTTGACCGGTCCGGACCAACCCGCGTTCTATGATCTCCGCGAGCATGAGCAGATCGATGTTTCCGCCGCACAGCACAAGTCCCACGTGCTTACCGGCGAAGCGATGGGGCGATTCGATCAGCGCTGCGAGGCCGGCCGCACCGGCGCCTTCCGACACCGTTTTTTCGACGTCAAGCAAGAGCACAATCGCTTTCTCAAGCGCGCCTTCGCTGACAAGCACGATATCGTCGACGAGTCTGCGCACAATCGGCAGCGTCAGTTTGCCCGGCTTACCCACGGCGATGCCCTCGGCAATAGTACTTGGCCCGAAAGCTGCCGGCGCGTCGCGAACTGCGCAATACATAGACGGATAGCGCTGCGTTTGCACGCCTACGATTTCGATGTCCGGCTTCACGGCCTTCGCCGCCGTGGCCATGCCGGAGATCAATCCGCCGCCGCCAATCGGGACGACTAACATTTCAAGTCGCGGATACGCCTCTAACATTTCCAGCGCGACCGTGCCCTGACCTGCGATGATTTCAAGGTCGTCATAGGGATGTACTAGCGTCAAGCCACGCTGTGATGCGAGCGTGTCAGCGTGCGCGCTCGCGGCATCGAAGTCCTCGCCGTGGAGCAGCACTTCGGCGCCGTGGCTCCGCGTGCGTTCAATCTTGATGTTCGGCGTGTAACGTGGCATCACGATTACTGCCGGGATGCCCAGGCGGTTTGCATGATAGGCGACCCCTTGCGCATGATTTCCCGCAGAGGCCGCGATCACGCCGTTCTGCCGATCGCGGGAATTTAGCGAAAGCAACTTATTGAGTGCACCACGCTCCTTGAAGGACGCCGTGAACTGTAGATTCTCGAATTTGAGGTATACCTCTGCACCGGTGACGTTCGACAGTGTGCGCGAATAAAGACATGGCGTATCGACGATCGCACCGCGTAATGCGCGCGCTGCTTCTTCGATCGCGCGCAAATCCGGGAACATTACTGCGGCAGGAATTTGAGGCTGCGCATAAAGCTCTCACCTTCACTGCGCAACTCCGAACTGAATTCCGCAGGTCGTCCGCGCTCGGAAAAACCGACATCGACAATAAGGTCGGTCTTGTCCGGATGCACGCATGCGATGCCTGCGTGCTCTAGAAGCAGCACCGTTCCCTGTGCGTATGGCGCCTGGCGATCCTGCGCAGTGGTCCGATAGCGGACGCACCACGCGGCGTAAGGCATCTCCGGCTCGGCGACATATTCGACGAGACGGTAGCGGGCCGAGTCGACATCCTGCGCCTTCAAGTTGCGCACATAGGCCTCGAATTCCGTCCGGTTTTCGAATTTCTGTCCAAGCGTCGCAGACACAGCCGCCGCCGCAAACGAATGCGTCGGCGATTCGATTTTCTTGCCGAACAATGCCTGCCGACGATCACGCCGCATCTCAAACCAGTTTTTGCCGGGCGGCGGCAGCACGGTGTACCCTTCGAGCTCGTAGAGAACCGTGGAATCGGTAACCGGTTTCGAATGCACCTGCGACAGCACGTCACGCGATGATGTCAGGGACATCACAACGGCAACCGCCATCACGTAGATCGATGGTGTGGCCGCGCACAACGTCCGTCGTCTGTTCATCTTCGTATCATCAGCCAATCGACGGCAATAGCGCCAGCATCGCTAACGCGAACCGGGTTGAGATCGAGTTGCGCCAGCCATTCGCTCCCGCCGGCGCCGAATTGCGATACGGCGACTAACAATTTGATTAACGCGCTGCGGTCCACAGCCGGCCGCCCGCGCGCGCCATCGAGTATCGCTTTCGCCTTGAGTTCGTCCAGCATGCGCCCTGCTTCCGATTCTGTAACCGGTGCTGTACGGAAGACAACATCCTTCAAAATCTCGACGTGGATTCCGCCTATGCCGACCATCACAACGATACCGAATACCGCATCGTTCTGCAGACCGACGACCATATCGACACCATCCGCCGCCATTTTCTGTATCAAAACGCCCGCCACGTTTGCATTCGGCGCATAGCGCGCTGCATTCGCGACGATCTGCTTGTAAGCAACCGCCAGCGCTGCTTCCTCGTTGATTCCCAGCATGACGCCGCCCACTTCGGTTTTGTGCGGGATCTGAGCGGATTCGATTTTGAGCGCGACCGGGTAACCAATGCGATGCGCACAAGCAACTGCATCCGCCTTGTTCGTGGCGAGGTCCGCGTGGGCAAGGTGTACGCCATGTGCTTCAAGCACCTGCGCCGCTTCTATCGACGGTACTACACCGGAAGCCGAACCAACGCTCGATACGCGCCCCGTCGGATGCCTCCGATTGATTTGATCCATCTGCCAATGACGTCGCATTTCCGCATATCGAACGAGCGCCGCGACAGCGTCGACTGCCGGCTCGGCACCACGCAAGACGGCAATGCCGCGCTCACGCAAACCGCGCAAGGCGAGATCCGAAGCCGCGACCCAGCACACGACGAACGGTTTCGAGACCTGCGTCTTGATTTCGGCGAAGATATCCAGCAGCGTATCGACGTACGCATCCATCAACTGTAGCCAGATGATGCCGATATATACTTGCGGGTCATCCATCACGATACGCACGCTATCACGCAGCAGCGCCGGGTCTGCGACAAACTGACCTGTGATATCGACAGGATTAGCGCTCGCGCCGAAACCGGGAATCGTCTTCTGCAGCGCCTGCTGCGTGTGAACACCGAGCACCGGCACAGTAAGGCCGAGCGCTTCCGCATGATCGGCCATTAATACGCCCGCACCGCCGGATTGAGTGATGATGCCGAGGCCGGCGCCCTGCGGCAATGCGCAGTACGCGAAAGCCTCGACCATGTCGAGCATGTGTTCCTCGTTGCGCGCGCGAAGAATGCCGCGCTGACGAATGACGCCATCGAATACGGCATCCGCACCTGCCAGCGCTCCAGTGTGAGACGCTGCCGCGCGGGCCCCGGCGCTGCTGCGCCCGACCTTCGCGAGCACGAGCGGTTTGCCGAGATCAAGCGCAGCGTCAGCCAACGTAATGAGCTCACTGCCGTCGCTCAAGCCTTCGATATATCCAGCGCCTACTTTGATGCGCGGATCTGCAAGCACTTCGTGCATGACTTGCGCGAACGTGACATCGCTTTCGTTGCCGGTATTCACGAAGAAACCGAGCCCTAAATCCCGGCGACGAGCAAGCGCGGCGATTGCAGTGCCGAATGCGCCCGATTGAGTCACGAAACCCACAGGGCCCGGCGGCGTTGCACCGTCCGCGTACTGTCCGAAGGTC
>Ga0222622_10001006_pt1 | contig 11302 bp, 8 predicted proteins | sample PLM2_5_b1metaG_FD_177335 | JGI IMG/M metagenome (GOLD analysis project Ga0222622, IMG submission 177335) | Groundwater sediment microbial communities from an aquifer in East River, Colorado, USA - PLM2_5_b1 | ecosystem: Environmental > Terrestrial > Soil > Riparian zone | place: USA: East River... | reverse complement strand
CCGCACGAAGGTGAAAAAGGGCACCAAATTGGCTCGGCGACGCTTGGTCAAACGCGCCGTCGAAGAGTCCACGAGGACAGTAGTTACTCCTGACGGCTGGAAGCTTTGTCTCCGCGACAAAGACTTGAACGAGCTCTACAACTTGAATGGCGATCCGTTTGAGATGCGCAATCTTTATACCGATCGACAATACGCTTCGGTGATTTCTCGTCTTACCGACGAGGTTCATCGTTGGCAGGAATTTACTCACGACGAGGTCAGACTGTAGCGACGGCGCTGTGTCGCTGTGTCAATATCAAATACGATGCATTATACGGAAAGTTCGAATTTCTACAGAAGGCAATAAAGATTCTCGTTTAACTTGGGGTCACAGCCACTTTATTGCCTTGGTTTGCTTCTCTTAGCCTGTTTCGCTAGCCGATGATTACTGGCCGCGGCTGGTAGGATCCACGCCGGCAAAAGTAAGGAAGTCGATCAGGCGGAAACTCTCCGGCGTCCCGTCATGCGTCGGCAGCGTTGGTAACCAATCGGGTTGCACGCTGAAGTAAGAGTCGGGGTCTAGCTGGAGCAATCCAATGAATACCTCGGCTACGATACGCGCACCCACAGGGCCCAGACGAAGTCCGTCCTCTCTTAGCTGAGCCTCTTTCAAGATGTAGTAGAAGAGCGGAGTAGCTGTGACAAATGAAGCACGAATGGGCTGTAACTCGGCTAACTCGGCGTCACTGAGTGATGGGAGGCCCATTTCCTGCGCGATGCGCTGACCGGATGGAAGCATCCATGTCACGCACCTCAATAAGTTGCGCTGCATCAGCGAGTCCGGCGGCATCCCATTGAAGATCGTCCCCAGCGGAAGGCGGAAGAGTGGCGTCGAGACTATCGTGTCGATCCTCTTGTTCGGACGTACATCGGCGCTGTAAGCGCCGCCGAAGTCGAAGAAGGTTTGCCAGCCGATAAAGCGCCTCGGAGCTCTGGTGCCGCCACGCAAGTCCACAGGGTCGGGGCTGCCTTCCCCCGCCGGATCGAAAATCATGCCGAAGAATGGCTGTCCGTTATCGCCATGCAGATTCGCGCGGTATGAGGGTCGCACCATACTGTGCCCAAAGCGGTAGGTGATCTGAAACTCCACCGGAATAAACGCGTTGCCGTGTAAAGGGTTATAGAAATGGCGACCGTTTGTTAGAACATCATCTATCACCGATTGAGGGATAACGTGTGGCAGGAACTCGTGAAGGATCGTCCACTCGTAGTGCCACACGGTCAGGCGTCGTGCCTGGAGGTAAGCATCAGTGTCTGGGATTCCCGGACTCTGTGATCGAACGAGATCAACGGCATGATTATGGAATAACAGAAAGGCTGCGTGCATCCCCGCGATGATCATGTTCTCATCGTTCCGTGGGTCACCGAGAATCGCCACGTGGTTAATCGGATCTCGCGGCAAATCCTCGAACTGGCCGTCGCTTTCGACCCGGAATTTGATTGGATCAGCCGGATCGTATAACTCAGGGTTACCGCCTGGTCCGCCAGCGTAAACGGAGTCCAGATCAAAGAAGCAAGTGCGAGCGTTTTGTGAAATGATAGGCTGAGTCGGGAATCCGAGCCGGGACCTCTGGTCAAACGTCATATCATGGTCAAGGAACTGACCGAAAAACGTCACACCGGCAGTGTCCGTGGGATTGTTTCGGTTGATCAGTTGAAGGTTGGGATCCGTTATCAGCGCCACAGGGCCTGCCGTCAGATCGTCGTTCGCGTCCATAATCCCGCCCGGACTACCGAGCTGCATAAGAGCGTCGCGAACCGCATTCGTTGGCGGGGCGAACGGTGGCAAATTACGGAACATCCGACCAAAATTTCCGGTCAGCGCTGGATCCGGAGGCGGTGCGGCGTTAGTAGCTTGCGCTCTTGATAAAAGCCCAAAGCCGGCGAACGCGAGGGCGAGGAAAAGCCCAAAGCCGACGAGCACGACGGCGATTAGTAGATATGTCCCCCGGAGAGGCGAGCGGTGAATCGAATTTGTGGGGTCAATGTTTGAACTCTTCATGTTGTGATTTCCTCCGGTTGTTTTGCCTGTGTTTGACCAGGTCTTTTGAGAAGTCGTTTCTGTGCCGTTTAGTTTTTCCCTTTATAAAGGGATTCCGGAGCGCGTGCTGCACGAAATTTTATTTTTTTTCGCGGCTTGCTTTTCTTCTGCGTTCTTGAGCTAGCTCGACAGTTTTATTGATTATTCAAAACCGTTTGCTGCCGAGGTTTACTCAATTCAAGTGCGGCGCTCACTTTCTGGATTTGCGCGGCCTGCGCTTTGACGGCTGCCACGAGACCCGCGACCGTGGCTTCTAATTTCTCCACCTTGCGGTGCTCTTCGGCAAGGGTCTTGTGTTCCTTGAGAAACTCATTGAGCAGCATCGCGTTTATCTGGTCATAGCGGACGCTGTATGGCCTTCCCTGTTTGTCGTGCACCACTAGGTCAGGATTGACCCCTTCTACATCTTCGGCCACCAACCCGAACTGCGATGTGCCTGCCGGATCAATCTCCTTTTTGTACCGAAATGTGACCGGTTTGAATGAAAAGAGCGCTTCGCTGGCGCTTTCCATCGGCTTAATGCCATCTTTGAATCGACAGGAAGAAGTAGTAGTGCCAAGCTTACCATCTTCATTAACGAAGACGCCTGCTCCTCCGGCAGATGTCACGCCAAAAATGCCATGGAGAAAGGTTTGTTCCTCGAAGCCTTTGCCGATGCGGATGGTGTTGGACTCGCTGCTGGGACTACCGGGGCCAAAGCTCCCGATGTAGATATTGTCATTCCCGGTGTCAAGATTGCCGCCGGCTTCAGTGCCTAAGGCGATGTTGCCGATGCCGGTGGTTTCGTTCCGGAGCGCACCAAAGCCTACAGCTGTATTGTTGAAGCCCTCGGTATTGTGAAGGAGCGCGTCAAAACCATTGGCCGTGTTGTTGTTGCCGGTGGTATTGCTAAGGAGCGCGCTATCACCAGTGGCCGTGTTTTGGGTGCCGATCGTATTTTGCTGGAGCGCGGCAACGCCAGTGGCCGTGTTGCTGGAGCCGGTGGTATTGCCAGAGAGCGCGCTACGGCCGTTAGCCGTGTTGTTGCTGCCGGTGGTGTTGCCAGCGAGCGCAAGAGAACCATTGGCCGTGTTGGCGCCGCCCGTGGTGTTGAAAAAGAGCGCGCCAGCACCGTTGGACGTGTTGTTGTTGCCGGTGGTGTTGAACGAGAGCGCGCTAACACCGTTGGCCGTGTTGAAGCTGCCGGTGGTGTTGCCAGAGAGGGCGAACGCTCCATTGGCCGTGTTGTTGTCGCCGGTCGTGTTGATCAAGAGCGCACTAACACCATTGGCCGTGTTTTGGAAGCCGGTGGTGTTGTTGAAGAGCGCATCAACACCGTTGGCCGTGTTTCTGGACCCGGTGGTATTTCTCGAGAGCGCGCCAGAACCATTGGCCGTGTTCTCATCGCCGGAAGTGTTGCTCGCGAGTACCTGAACACCGTTGGCCGTGTTGTTGGTACCGGTGGTGTTGCTAAGGAGCGCTTGGAAGCCGTCGGCCGTGTTCGATGAGCCGGTGGTGTTGCTAAAAAGCGAGAACCAGCCGTGTGCGGTGTTGTTCGATCCGGTGGTGCTTAGATTAAGCGCGTCAACGTTCTCGGCGGCGCTATTGCCATTACCGCGGTCTTCGGTCGGTTGTTTCGCTTGGGCGACTGGCGAGAATACGAAGCATGCCAGCACAAGCAGAATTGTAGTGAATACGGTGTTTCGATCTTTCATAAACTTACTTTCCTTTGATTGTTTGGCCTTTCTTTTTACAAAGGAATTCTGGCCGGCGTGCTGCATGAAATCGACATAGCCGAGGCAATGCAGGTTCACAGTTGAGACGCATAATCGCCCGCTGATCAGACGTCGATACCACCGCTCCGTCGCCGCTGACTGCACTGAAAGCAGCCGTCTGCCCACCAGAGGCCCCGCACCCAATTTAGGGAGCGATGTCGTACACCAATTCGATGTGAGGATGGTCCGTGAAGTCATTGAACGTTATCGGGGGGATGACGGTGGCACCGTTCTGATCGAAGACGGTCACCGTGACCTGGCCTCCGGGGAGAACGGGGTCGAGCACGAGGATCACTCGGCTGGCCCTGGATGGAATCGTGAACACCAGCTCAATGCTACTCCCCGTCGGCACCGTCCCGGTCTCTTCCAGTTCCAGCCGATTCCGGACCACCGCCTCGAGCATCACGGCGGTGCCGCCGGCAGCGTCAGCGATCCGGAAGATGTATGTCCCGCCGGGTTGAAGGGGGCCGCCGGGCTGAAGGCTTAGCGGGAAGAAAACGGCTTCCGCGGCCGGAGTGTTGAGGGCAGCGGCAATGAGCAGTGCAAGCGTCAGCTTCTTCATCGTTGTGAATATGCCTGCCCGCAGTGCTACCGCGCCCGCATCGCATACGCGAAGCGTTTCGGGCGGCGCAGCGTTGCAGGCGGGGCCGTTTCGATTTTTCATAAACTTAATTTCCATTCTTAAACTGTGATTTTTTTGTTGAAGCTGGATTTAGTCGACGGGTCGGAATGCATGCCTGAGATCGAATTTCGCAACGTTGCGGCCGACGACGACGCCGGCGACACCGGAGAAGTGGTAGTGCAACCCTGCCCAGAGTCGGGCGTCGATGATCTCGTGGCGGAGGTCGTTAGGCATGTCGAAGTGCCGCACGGCGTCGAAGTTCCCAGGCGGCCCGGCGGGATCGAACCCGTGGAGATCGAGATCGATCTGGTTCGTGCCGAGGAAGGTACTCAACACCTCGGCCATCGCCGACGTAATTGTGGGGTGCGCGCCAGGGTATTCCGGGTGGTTGGGCGTGGTGAGGAGCGGCCGCCAGCCGGTTTGCTCGACCGTCGCCGGGTTGCCGTCGTCGTAACCAGGTACGGGGCCGAAGCCGTCTGCGATCACGGCGGAGGGGTCGATCGCGGTAACCGGCCGCCAGAACAAGTAGTGGTACTTGGCATGAAAGGTGGACATCAGGGCATCGGCGCCGACGAGGTTGACCATCGCCGCTAGCCGTGCCATCTCGAGCAGGCCGACACCGCGCGCGTCGGCAATCTCGCGCCCGACGCGGTTGAACTGGCGGATCACGTTCGCCGAGTAGAACTTCGCGATAGCAGTCTGCTCATCGGTCCGCGCGCTGCCGATCAAGGCACCGTAGGCCTTAATCTGGTTGAAGGCCTCGACCCACTCGAGGCTCTGAAGCGAGGGCGGCGGGTCCGGCAGGAACTGGTCCAGGCTCTGCAAGACAAATGGGCGCACGTCCCCCACCCACGGCGTCTGCGGCGCCGCGAATGGCGGCGTGAGGCGCCACACGCCCGGAGCCGGCGGTAGCGTCGGGAATGATGACGTCACATTGATCGGAGTCATCCGCCCATCGTCCGTACGCAGGTCGATGATATCTGTTGCGGCTGTCTGGCCGACAAGAGTGCCCGCGCCGCCATCGGTAGTGCAACCGCCGAAGTTGGAGAGCGCCTCGGCGTAGTAGGCGTCGAGGTTCGCCACGAGAACTGGGAACGACGAAAAGTAGTAGTGAAGCGTGCGGTAGGCAGCTTCGACTACTGCGCAATCGACCGACGCTCCCGGCGGTGCCGTGATCGGAGGACCGTATGGCTCGAAACCGCCCTCGATCGCGACTACCGCGTCGTACACCGCAGCCGAGGGGTAGGCCATGTAAATGAAGCCCTCGGGCTGGAAAGTGCCCGAGCCCACGACCGTGTCCTCGGCGATCTTGTTCCACTGCTCAACGGTGTTCCCCGGCGGCAGCGTAGCCGGCGCGGCGCGCACGAAAACGAACGCCAGTGCGATGAGAAGTGGCAGAATTAATATTTTTTTGAACTGAGTCCGCGGATTCATTTTTCTTCCTTTCTTTTGGTTCATGATTGGTTTTCCCTTTACAAAGGAATTTTGGGCAGCCTGCTGCACGGAATCTTAATTTTTTTCGCAGCTTGCTTTTCTTCTGCGTTCTTGATACAAACTGAAGGCGTGAAGACGCTGGGAGGGAACGGGCACGTCCAGAGCGATTTGTTTCCTTCAACTCACTGGAGCGTGGTTGTCGCGGCGGGGAGAAGTCAGGCCGACCCGGAAGTTGCGCAGGCCGCGCTCGCGGAGCTTTGCCAAACTTATTGGGCGCCGCTTTACAGTTTCGTGCGTAGCCGCGGGTACACCGTGCACGATGCGCAGGATCTCACGCAGAGCTTTTTCGCCTACCTGATCGAACATAAAATCTACGCCCGCGTCGATCGGCAGAAGGGAAGGTTCCGTTCATTTCTGCTCGCTTCCCTGAAAAATTTTCTCGCGGACGCTTCGGACCGCGAACGGACGCTCAAGCGTGGCGGCGGACAAGATTTTCTGCCTCTGCATGAAGAGCAGATCAAAGAGGCGGAATCGCTTTTTCAGAATCACCGAAGCGCAAGCACCGAAGATCAGATCTTCGATCGCAGCTGGGCGGAGGCGTTGGTCACTGCTGGACTGGAACGGCTCTCAGCAGATTACAGAAGTGAGGCCAAGGAGAAGCTCTTCAACGAATTGAGGATTTTTCTTGTCGGGTGCGCTGGCCCGCCACCGGCTTACGCCCAGCTGGCGGTCCGGCTGGGCATCACGGAGTCAACGCTCCGCAGCCATGTCACTCGCCTCCGAGCGCGTTACCGGGAAGTGTTGCGCGCTGAAGTGCGCCGAACGGTGGACACCGAAGCGGAGGTGGACGAGGAGTTGCATGAGCTGCTTCGTGTGTTAACGGCAGCTTGAAGGAAACGCGCCATGAAAACACCGGTGGCTTCGATCGTCGCCACCTGCTCGGTATGCGGCGAGCCGTTGAATGCGAAAGGCGAGTGCCTCGCTTGTTTGCTCCGGACGGGTCTCGGCGAACCAGTCGCTAAGAGCGCGCCGCCAGTCTCATTAGTCTTCGGCGATTTCGAGGTCCTGCGGCGCGAAGACGGGTCTCTCTGGGAACTAGGCCGCGGCGGAATGGGTGTCACTTATCTCGCCGCGGACAATGTGTTGCGTCGCAGGGTCGCGTTAAAAGTGATCCAAGTGCCGGCGGCTGTGCGCACGTCACAAACTGTGCGCGAACGTTTTTTGCGTGAAGCGCGCGCCGCGGCTGCGCTGCGGCATCCGAATGTGGCTGCTGTCTTCCAATTCGGCACTTCGCCGGATAGTCGCTGCTATTACGCAATGGAACTAATCGAGGGCGAAACCCTGGAGACTCGCGTGCGGAGGGATGGTCCGCTCAATGCAAAGGTAGTTCTGGAGATTGCGATCCAGACCACGCGGGCATTGATGGCTGCCTCGGCCCACGGTTTGGTTCATCGCGACCTGAAGCCAGGCAATATAATGCTGACCCGAGGTGACGGCGATACGCCGGAAGTGGAAGTGAAGGTCATCGACTTCGGCTTGGCCAAGGCCATCGCCGATGCCGGAGGAGAAATGGATCTGACGCGCGGAGAATTTGTCGGCACACCGAATTTCGCGAGCCCTGAGCAATTCGAGAGCGTGCCAGTCGATGTGCGCTCGGACATCTACTCGTTAGGCGCCACGCTCTGGTTCGCTCTCACTGGGAAAACGCCATTTGCGGGCAGAAACGCTGAGGAAATTCGCAACGCTCAGAAATCGGACGCGCTTCCTGTCGAACAACTGAAGGCATGGCGCGTTCCATCTCGCCTAAGATCGCTGCTCGAATCGATGCTCGCGTTCGAACCGGCGGCACGGCCTGGCATACAGGATCTGGCAGCACAGCTGCGACGTTGTTCTGCGTTGACCGAAATAGAGACGGCCGCCGACGTAAAAAAAGAAATTCACCTGGAGATCGCGCATGTTCTATTCATCGACATCGTCGGTTATTCAAAGCTTTCCATTAATGAGCAACACTCAGCCGTCGATGAGCTGACCCAAATCGTTCGCGCAACGGAGCAATTTCAAAAAGGTGAGGCAGTCGATCGTTTGATCAAGATCCCATCTGGCGACGGCATGGCGTTGGTCTTTTACACCACTCCCGAAGCGCCGGTTCGCTGTGCGGTACAGATTTCTCGAGGGCTCAAAGATCATCCGCGTTTGCATATCCGTATGGGCGTCCACAGTGGGCCGGTCAGGGGAGTTGTAGATGTTACTGGTCGGACTAATCTCGCCGGCGCAGGTTTAAATCTGGCGCAGCGAGTGATGAAGTGCGGCGACGCGGGCCACATTCTACTCTCAAAACACGTCGCCGAAGATCTGAGCGAATTCGAGGAATGGCGACCGCTGCTGCACGATCTGGGTACATGCGAGGTGAAGCACGGCGTGCAGGTAGCCGTCGTCAATCTCTGGTCCGACAAGGTGGGTAACCGCCAGCTCCCACAAAAGTTCCAAGCTCTCAGGAAAAAGCGTGCCCGGGTGCGTTGGGCTGAAGTGGCAGCTGCAGTACTTTTACTGGCTGGAATCGTAGATGCTTTCGTTCTCGTTTCCAAGAAATCAGCAAGATCGACATTAATTGTTCCCGAGAAAAGCATCGCGGTGCTTCCGTTCGAGAATCGCAGTGAAGATAAAGCTAATGCCTACTTTGCCGATGGTATTCATGATGAGATTTTGACACGTTTATCGAAGATTGCTGATCTGAAGGTCATCTCACGGACATCGACTCAGCATTATAAGAGCGCGCCGGAAAACCTGAGGGAAATCGCCAGGCAACTTGGGGTCGCTCATATTGTGGAAGGAAGTGTCCAAAAAAGCGGCGACGCCGTGCGCGTCAATGTGCAGCTGATTAAAGCAGCCAATGATTCCCATCTTTGGGCCGATAGCTTTGATCGCGAACTGACCGACATCTTTTCAGTTGAGACTGAGGTGGCTAGAGCCATCGCTGACCAGTTGCGGGCGAAACTCACCGGGCGGGAAGAGCAAGTTATCGCCGCCAAACCGACGGAAAGCTCTGAAGCACACCAGCTTTACCTTAAAGGAAGATATTTCTGGAACAAGCGGACAAGCGATGGACTCAAGACATCGATCGACTACTTTAACCAAGCGATCGACAAAGATCCGGCCTACGGACCGGCTTATGCCGGACTGGCCGATGCTTATGCCGTCCTTCCAAATTATAGTCAGACCCGGGGAAAGGAAGCATATCCGAAGGCAGAGGCCGCCGCGATGAAAGCCCTCGAGATTGATGATAAACTTGCCGAAGCGCACATTGCGCTAGCCAATGTGAGGGTATGGCATAAATGGGCGAGAGGCGCCGAGCCGGAGTTTAAGCGCGGTCTTGAACTAAATCGAAACTACTCCACCGGACATCAATGGTATTCAATCTACTTGTCCGTGCTGGGCAGGCAAAACGAGGCTATTTCAGAGATGCAGAAGGCGCAGGAACTGGACCCTTTTTCTATTATCATTAATACCGAAGTAGGTTGTCCGTATCTTTACTCAAAAAGATACGATCGGGCGATTGAATGCTTCAGCAAGGCAATACAAATGGATCCCGACTTTCCTTTTGCTCACTTTGCTTTGGCTGAGGCATATGATCGGACGGGCCGATTTCACGAAGCCCTGGAAGAGCACGAGCATGCTATTGACCTGGCACTCCGCGGACAAGCCTTTGATCTTGCTGGCGGTGATGCTCCACGCGCGTGGTATGCCCTGACGGGTCCATTACAGAATGCTTACGGAGCCTTGCGCGGTGCAACTTACTGGCAAGCCAGACTGGAATCGGCAAAAAAATCATATGAAGAGGATACTGCTACTGCGACAAGGCTAGCCGAGATCTATGCAATACTTGGCGATAAGGAGCAGGCTTTGGCCTGGTTAGCAAAGGCCTATGAGCAATCGGACGATTTTCTTGTGTTTATTAATATTCAGCCTCAATTCGATAAACTCCGTTCTGATTTACGCTTTCAGGCGCTCGTTAACAAAATATTTCAAGGCTCAGTGCAGCAAAAAAATGAGTAGAGGCGCTATCGGCTACAATGCGCGAATGGCCGAAATTAAGAAACGAATTCTGTTTGAGATCGCGCACGTCTTTTCATCGACATAGTGTCGCAGCCAAGGCTGATCCAACGTTGGGTTATTACGGCGAACTGCGCTTTTGGTTAGGCGGGGCGCAGAGCCGGTAACCATGCCCCTGCGCAGGAAAGTTGGCGACAGGCCGGCAGCGAATTGAAATTTTTCCTCAAAGAACAGGCCCAAACTTATAGCCTCCTTGACAACCTAGCGCTGATCAATGTCGGCCTGGTTGACAAGGCCAGAGCTATGGCTCTGCGCGAACGTGCGATGGCCGCGAATCCGATCGAGAAGGACGTCAAAGCTGGCCCGGCTTCAATCGAAATCCTTGCCCGTATCGCGGCGCAAACGGGAGAGCCCGATCGCGCCATCGCCGCCTTGGAAAAGTTGCTGTCCATGCCTTATGCAGGTTGGACTATAGTCGTTCCGCTTACGCCGGCGCTGCTCCGGCTGGATCAGATGTTCGATCCGCTTCGCGGCGATCCGCGATTTCAAGAGCTTTGCAAAGATAAGCAGCCGTGAACGTCCTAAAGCTTTGTTGCCGAACTGAAACACTGCGACGTTTACAAGGTGGCCATAGCTTACGCAGTTGCGCGCTGGCTGCTCATTCACTGTGGCAGGAATTTACTCACGACGAGGTCAAAATTTGAGTGGGTACGCATGGGAGGTATTTTATTGATCGAGGGAAACGAGCACGGGCGATTTCAAAGAGCCATGAGTTTTATTGATCGTGCCGGGCGCCTGTTTAATATCGTGGATTAGATCGAGTTTTCCGAAGGATGCGACAGACCACAGTATGGGAAAAAAGAGCTTCGTACGACATGCACTAGTCTTCGTGTGTTTGCTGATGTCGACTGGGGCAAGCCAAGTGATGGCCGCTAACATGCGCAGCTTTATCGAAACTGTTCGGAGAAAGGCGACTGTCGTCTACGTTGGCTCGGTTAAAGAAGTGCAGCTGCTGACACGAACGAAGTTCGACATCAAAGCACGGGCAGTTATTGGCGTCCTGGCGGTTGTGCGAGGTCCAGGGAACGCTCGTGAGGCTACCATCGAATACTCGAGTTTTGACGACAAAACACCAATGCTCGAGGGCGGCCCACAGTATCAACTACGCCCTGGCATCAAGGTTGTGGCCTTTGCAAACTCCTTTGGAAGCACAATTCCCCCCGGATATCTATTGCAGGGTAGCCGCGAGGAGTTGCTGCAACGCGTTGTAGCACTCAGCGATAGCCTTAGCCGGATGTCTCCCGATCAACTTAAGGTGAATGAGATTAACGAGGGAGATCGCCGCATTCAGCGCGCACTATA
>Ga0222622_10001004_pt1 | contig 11316 bp, 10 predicted proteins | sample PLM2_5_b1metaG_FD_177335 | JGI IMG/M metagenome (GOLD analysis project Ga0222622, IMG submission 177335) | Groundwater sediment microbial communities from an aquifer in East River, Colorado, USA - PLM2_5_b1 | ecosystem: Environmental > Terrestrial > Soil > Riparian zone | place: USA: East... | reverse complement strand
GCGAGCCAGTTTGGGTACGTGTTCGTTGTTCGTTGTGGGTGGATCGTTGCCGATCGGCCGATCATCCAAAGGCTCGCGATCGTTCCCAAACCAAAGAGAGCGGGGCCGACGCGGGCGGCAAATTCGCTCACGCCAAAGGTCTTGAACGATACGATCTCAAGCCAATACAGCAGTACCGGTTTCTCGAACCAGTTGAGCCCGCCGAGTGTGGGGGTGATCCAATCTGCGCGTTGAAGCATCTCGCGGGCGACCTGCGCATAGCGGGGTTCGTCAGGGCCGACAAAGGGTATGGTAAGGCCAAAAAAGTAGACGAAAACGACAAGGACGGCAAACATTGCCCAGATGAAGTTTGGTACTTCGCGTGGGCCGTCAGCGCCGGTCTTTGTCTTTTGGGGCATCTTAAATGAGAATGTAAAGTATTGCCGAAAAGCCGTTTGTTATCAAACTATGCAGGAAAAACCGGTACTTAGAGTGGCCACCATCGGAGTCGGCAGCCTTGGGCGTCATCACGCGCGAAATTATGCTGAATTGGCTGCTGAGGGCCGCGTCGCTCTCGTAGGTGTTTGCGATGCCGATCCTCAGACGGCTGCCGCAGTTGGTTCAAGTCACGACACCGATCAATTTACCGACTGGCACGAGCTGATCGGAAAAGTTGATGCGGTATCGATCGCAACGCCGACCGAAAAGCACTGTGAGATAGCCTGCTCATTCCTGGAAAGCGGCGCTCACGTCCTTGTCGAAAAGCCGATCGCGCTGACTCTCAACGAGGCAGATCAGATGATCGCCGCAGCTGCTGCGTCCGGTGCAAAACTGATGGTCGGGCAGCTGGAACGTTATAACCCGGCGATGGTCGCTCTCAGGCCTCACGTTACGCGGCCGCTGTATTTTGAGATACACCGTGTTTCGCCTTTCCCCAATCGCTCGCTCGATGTCGACGTAGTGCTTGACGTCATGATCCACGATCTCGACGCCGTGCAATGGCTGGTCGGCAGCGACGTAAAGGTCACCGAGATCAGGGCTGTCGGCATCCCCGTCATCTCGGACAAAGTCGACGCCGCGAATGCCCGTATCGAGTTTGAGAACGGTGCCGTCGCCAATATCACAGCTTCACGAATTGGCACCGAAAAGATCAGAAAGACCCGGTTCTACCAGACAAATTCCTACGTTGTTCTGGATTACGGAACAAAGTTTACGTCGATAACCTCGCTAAACCCCGAGGCCTCACATCCCCTGCTCGGCATCTCGATCAACCGTTTAGAAATAGACGATGTCGAACCGCTGCGGGCCGAGATCACTGCTTTTCTGGATTCAATTGAAAACCACGCCGAGCCGCCGGTCTCAGGCGAAGACGGCCGCCGGGCATTGGCTCTGGCAGTTGGCGTGTTGGACAAGATCGAGGCACACCGGAATAGGCTTGATGTCTAAGCGCTAAAAAAGGAGAGAAGTCTCATTCTCCCCTTCAGTCGAATTTTCGAAGATAACTATGCTGAGGCCGAAGCCCCGCCTTCCTGGCCGCCGCCTTGGGCAGCAGCCATTTGCTCCTGGATCCGTTTCATCCATTCCTGGGTCTTTTTGACCTTTTCCGCTCCGTTCGGGCTGTCCATTATTACTTTCTCGAGATGTTTGAAACCATCGGGATTCTCAAACTTTTCGCGAAGCTCAGCCAGCAGCGGTTCGATCTTGGCGAAAACCATCATGTGCTCGCCGGCGGTCTCGTTGAACAGATCGGCATCGATCGCGCCGTGGTTCACCATCGCGGCGGCCATGTCCCAGTACGACGTGACCATTCTCAGATAACCACCGACTTCGGGGTCCATCATGGTCTTGAAGTAATCGTCGGCACTCGTCGGATTAAAAGTAAAAAACCAGTTCCTGGCCTTTCTCATCGTTTCCTCGCGGCGCAGATCGTAAAGTTTGAGGATCAGGTCCGCAGATTCTACCTTGCTCATAAATCAAATTGCCTCCTAAAAAAGTCTATACTTCGAGTCTATTTCCGCCGGCCCCTCATGTCAATCGATGCCAAAAAAGTTAAGAAGACGGTAATATAGCGTTGCCGGTTTTATGGACAACGAGATCACAGAATTTCTGCAGCAGCGTATTGATGCGGGCGACTTTCCCTCGGCGGTTTACCTGGTGGGTGAAAGCGGTAAGGTCGTTCTCCACGGAGCCGTCGGCGATGCTGTCGTTGTCCCCGGACGCATAGCCGCTCAAGAGAATACGATCTATGACCTGGCAAGCCTGACCAAACCACTGATAACCGGGCTTCTCATAGCAAAGTTGATCGAATCGGGCAAAATCCAGATGGACAGTCGCGTGTCGGTGCATCTGAAAGAATTCGACGTCGAAGGCAAGCGGATGATAACTCTCGCCGACCTGCTTACCCACACCTCGCACATGCCGGCCTGGCGGCCGCTGTATCTCTTGACCGGCGACGCTGGAAAAGCACTCTCTGAGATCAGCAAATTACCACTCGATTATGAACAGGAGACTGTTACATACAGCGATCTGGGGTTTATCGCGCTGGGAATTCTCATTGAGCGATTTATGAATAAAACCTTGGCCCAGGCCGCTCAGGAGCTTATCTTAGAGCCCCTCCGGCTGACTGATACTTATTTCAACCCGCCGGTGGCTTTGCGGCCGCGCATCGCGGCAAGCGAGGACGGCAATGTTTATGAACGGCAGGCCGCTAACGATCTGGGCTTTTTGGTGCATGATAATAGGCTCGCTGTCGTGCGCGACAGGTTGATATGGGGCGAGGTGCACGATGGAAACGCGTATTTTTTAGGCGGTTTCGCCGGTCATGCGGGCCTGTTCTCAACCGCGCACGAGACTTTCAAGATAGCTCAGCAGTTCCTGCCCGCTCAGACAACGGTGCTTAAGCCCCAAACATGCCAATTATTTCGAAATAATTTGACCGAGGGTCTAAACGAGAACCGCTCGTTGGCCTTTCAACTTGCTTCGACCCCAGAATCGGCGGCGGGAACGTCGATTTCGCCCCAAAGCTATGGGCATCTTGGGTTTACGGGTACCAGTGTATGGATCGATCCTGAAAAAGACCGTGTATTCGTACTGTTGACAAACCGTACGCATCATCATAAGGCGCCTTTTGTGAACATAAATTCCGTTCGGCGCAGGTTTCATGACCTTTCGGCGGGGCAACTAGCAATAAATAATTAGCAACGAATAAAAGTGGCGTATAATCAAAAGCAAATAGCTTTCCCCAAGCATAGTAATAAGCCGGAGATCTCCTCGAATGAGTAAATTTATCGGAGTGGTAATTGCGTGTGGTACGCTTGCCCTTTCAGCATTTAGCCAATCCAGCACATCGACGCGGCAGCGTGTCGCCCCGACGGCGACACCGCCGACAATAGCTAATGATACCTACAAAGGTCCTGACCAGGGCGGTCCGCCGGTTCTGGTCGGCGGTGGACGACGACAGCCTGCCGGTGCCGCGACGACGACTCCAACGCCGGATGACGACGACGGCGTTATAAAGGTACAGACCAATCTGGTCACCATGCCTGTATCCGTACTGGACCGGGACGGACGATTTATTTCAGGGCTGCAGCAGCATGATTTCAAGATCTATGAGAACAATGTCGAGCAAAAGATCGATTATTTTCAGTCGGTCGAACAGCCTTTTACAGTACTGCTGTTGATCGACGTCAGCCCGTCGACCCAGTTCAAGATCGAGGAGATACAGAACGCCGCTATCGCGTTTGTAAACCAGCTGAGGCCCGGCGACAGGGTCATGGTGATCTCTTTTGACGAGCACGTTCACATATTGAGCCCGGTGACGGGCAATCGTAACGTCCTGAGAGATGCAATTATGGACGCTGAGTTTGGCGATGGCACCAGTTTATATGACGCTATCGACACGGTTATTTACGATCAACTGCATCAGATACAGGGCCGGAAGGCCGTCGTACTCTTTTCCGATGGCGTCGATACCACGTCGCGGCATTCTGGATACGACGAAACTTTAGCTGCCACCGAGGAGATCGACGCATTGTTTTACACGATCAGGTACGACACTATGGCCGACATGGGCGGCGGGTATCCTCGAGGCGGTGGTTATCCACGGGGCGGCGGCTATCCGCGCGGCGGGGGCGGTTATCCGGGTGGAGGCGCTCGTCCGGGCGGCCGCGTTACCATGGCTGATATCCTGGCCGGTATCTTGAGCGGCGGCAACATCAATGTCTACGGCGGCCGCGGCGGAGTCGGTGGGTCGCCGGCGGACTATGAAAAGGGCCGCCGGTATCTCGAAGCACTTGCTCAAAACAGCGGCGGCCGCGAGTTTGAGGCGCAGTCAATGTATAACGTCGACGCAGCATTCTCGGGTATAGCTGAGGAACTCAGGCGGCAGTATTCGCTTGGCTATTATCCCGAGGTCGTGGGCAAGGCCGGTGACCGCAAACAGATCAGGATACGGGTGATGCGGCCAGCCGTCGTTGTCAGGGCAAAGACCAGTTATATCGTTGGCCAGAGCGATCGAACGCTGGCGGGAAAATAGCTTTTAGCCACTGCATTGAACATTTGGTCGGAAGGCGTTTTTGGCGCCTTCTTTTTTGTGCTTTTTGTATCTTTACGCGCCTGAAACTGCATCAAAATGATGTAATCTGCACCTGAGATCATGAAGGGAAGGGCCGTCAATATTCTCCGTTTTCTGTTTGTCATTTTGACACTCGGGCCGATGCTTGTGCCGGCGCAATCAAGCCTTGAGAGCACCCGTTCTGCAAAACCATCCCCGACTCCTAACAGCTCGGGTACGGCCGTCTCTCCCGAGGCAGCCAAACCTAACGCCTCTAATGACAATGAGGTAATACGGGTCAATACACAGCTCGTATCGATACCGGTACGGGTAATGGATCGGGATGGACGGTTTACGGCTGGCCTGACCCGTAACAATTTCAAAGTTTTCGTCGATGGCGCCGAACAGCAGGTCGCTATGTTCTCGAACGAGGAGCAGCCATTTACTGTGGCGATCGTGCTGGACATGAGCTACTCGACGAAATTTAAGATCGACGATATACAGTCTGCCGCGATCGCTTTCATCGATCAGCTTAGGCCTCAGGACAAGGTGATGGTCGTTTCGTTCGATGACGATGTTCATATCCTTAGCGAGCCCACCAACGATCGCGAAGCCACCTACGATGCTATTAGGAGCACAAAGATCGCCACAGGGACGAGCCTTTATGAGGCCCTCGATGTCGTGATGAAAAGCCAGCTAAAGCATATCGAAGGACGAAAGGCTATCATTCTCTTCACCGATGGGGTCGATACGACGAGCCGCAGGACATCGGCTGTTAGGAACCTGAACGATGCGATGGAACTTGATTCGCTGATCTATCCGATCCGGTACGACACGTACTGGGACGTTCAGAGAATGAAATCCGATACGGGCCTGCCGCGGCCCCCACCGCTCCCGCGCACGTTACCGGCTCAAAGCGATATCATATTGCCGTTCCCGTTTCCGACGAAGGGTCGACAGACCGTAGAGGGAACTACTTTGGAAGATTATAAAGTCGCCCGCGAGTACCTTGACGAGCTTGCTTTTCGAACCGGCGGCCGCGTTTACCAGGCTGACAATTTGCATAAGCTCACTGAGGGATTTGCAAACATCGCCGGCGAACTCCGAGAGTTTTATAGCCTTGGGATATACCCCGACGATGCGGAACCCGGAACGCTAAGGAATGTGAGGGTGAGGATCGACAGGCCCGGATTGGTGGTTCGTGCGAGGGACACATTCAGGACCGGCCAAAACACTCCCGGCAAATAATGCCAAGGGCAGGAGCTGGTGTTAACTAAATGACCGTGTTGTCTTTGATCACGGCATTTTTCGGAATGATTATGATCCCGTCGCGGATAAAAAAAGATCCGTCGCTGGAATCGCGGTTATCTGCACCTTCCTGATTAATAAGCCTCACGTTCTTTCCGATCCGGACGTTCTTGTCGATTATGGACCGACGAATGATCGTATTTTCGCCGATCCCTATATGAGGTGCATTTTTTGATATATTACTTTCGATCTCGGTCAATGACTCGTAAAAATCGGAACCCATTATTATGGTGCCTTCCATATCGACTCCACCGTCTATGCGGCTGCGCAGCCCGACTATAGAGTTTCGCATGCGGACACCATTGAGGATGCAACCCTCGCTGACCATCGAGTTATCGATATCGCAACCGTGCAGCTTGGACGGCGGCAGGTATCGGCTTCGGGTGTATATTGGGGCTGAGGAATCGAAAAAATTAAATTTTGGCAGCGGTGAGGCCAGATCTAGGTTGGCCTCGTAAAATGACCTGATGGTTCCGATATCTTCCCAATAATCGTCAAATACGTGGGCCTGGACACAGTATTTCCCGATGGCGGCGGGTATGATCTCACGGCCGAAATCGACCCAGGAATGATCTGTTTTCAGCAGTTCGACCAAAGGCTCGTATCTGAAAACATAGATACCCATTGACGCGAGGAAAGGACGCGATTTAGCCTCTTCCTTTGCCAGGCCAAACGCACTCGTATCGACACGCATCGCGTCGAGATCCGCGCCCTCCGGTTTTTCCTTGAATTCTACTATTGCACCCTTGTTGCTGGTTTTGAGCAGCCCAAACTCACCAGCCTCAGTTTCACGGCAGGGAATGACCGATAGGGTCATATCCGCTTTAGTTTCGACGTGGCGTTTTACAAATGCCCGGTAGTCCATCCGGTAAAGGTGATCGCCTGAGAGTATAAGCAGCGTATCAACACGCCAATCCCGGAGGTGCGGTAGCATCTGCCTGACCGCGTCGGCCGTCCCTTGAAACCACTCAGGACTCTCCTTAGTTTGTTCGGCCGCGAGCACCTCGACAAAGCCTGTTGAAAAACTCGAGAATCTAAAGGTCCGCGATATGTGCCGGTTCAGCGACGCCGAATTGTACTGCGTTAATACAAAGATCTGGGTTATTTGCGAGTTAATGCAGTTGGAAACCGGTATGTCGATCAACCGATATTTACCGCCCAGCGGGACGGCCGGCTTTGAGCGTTCGCGGGTCAAGGGGAACAGCCGCGAGCCCGCACCTCCTCCTAAAACCACGGCAACTACATTGTCGTACAGTCCCATATTTGTTTGCTGCTAACCTGTTTGGAACAAAAGCACTGTCAGAATAGCCGTAAACAAAGCTAAGTTTCAAGCTAATTCTATTTGCGGCCATGGCAGCGATGATGCTCATAGGCAAGAAGATACAGAACCTGTCAATTTACAAATCGTACTTCGTAATGCGATATTCGAAACGAGATGTGGTACTGGACAAAGATATTATTTCTGATCTTCGCAGGAACTGTTGGGGTCTGGCTGCTATTTGAGATCCTTACATTTCCCTCGATCTCGCGGCTTCAAAACGAAAATCCGACGACATCATCCATGATCGAATATCGCCTCTCGCAGGCAAAGGCCGAGGGCCGAGAGCCGCGGAAGTATATGATCTGGATGCCGATCGAGCAGATCTCACAAAATTTGCAGCGGGCGGTGCTGGCGGGCGAGGATTCGCGTTTCTTTCAACACAATGGTTTTGATTGGGATGCCATCCAAAATGCTTGGGACGAGGCCGTGAAACAAGGCGAAAAAGAAGCTAAGGAAGAGGGTGACTATGATCCGGACGACTGGATACCGCCGATGCCGAGCTTTAAGCGCGGTGCCTCGACCATTTCACAGCAGCTTGCGAAAAACCTCTTTTTGTCGGAAGACCGTAATTTTCTTCGGAAGGGCCGCGAGGCGATCTACACCTACTTCCTGGAAAAGGACCTTTCGAAAAGGCGGATTCTCGAGCTTTACCTGAACGTCATCGAATGGGGTGACGGAATTTACGGTGCCGAGGCCGCGTCCCGAACCTATTTCAAAAAATCCGCGTCCGACCTGACCAAGGACGAGGCCGCGTTCCTTTCCGCCATGATTCCCAGCCCACTCAATATCTTTAACCCTGCTAAGAACAGAAAACGCGTCGTCCGAAGACAACGCGTTATTCTGCGAGGCATGAATTCGATCAAGCTTTCTTATTAGGCCTTTTTTCCTCCTACTAGCTTCATCTCGTCGACGATCCATTTTGCACCGCCGAATTTCTCGGTGACGAATAGGACATAACGAATATCGACCGAAATCGTGCGGTTAACCGCGGGGTCGTAGTAGAAGTCGTTGCCCAGCCCCTCGAAGTTGCCGTCGAAGCACAGACCCACCTGTTCGCCGTTTCCGTTTAGAATGGGGCTGCCGCTGTTTCCGCCGATGATGTCGGTGGTCGACAGGAAATTGAGAACCACCGAATCGCCCTCGCCATAACGGCCAAAGTCGTGTGCGTTCTGTAGATCAACGAGCTTTTGCGGTGCGTCAAACGGTTTCTCGCCCGTGTTCTTTTCGATCATTCCCTTCATTGTGGTGAACGGCGTCCGGTACTCTGCCTCACGGGACTGATAACCCTTAACGTTGCCGTACGAAAAGCGGAGAGTCAGGTTTGCATCCGGATAGACCGGATCTTTACCTTCCATCTCGGTCAGTGCCTGCATATAAAGGATGCGAAGGCGATTGATCTTGGAATTAAAATTCTCGGTGCGGGCCGCCAGGGCTTGTTTTTCTCTGAGGATAGCCACTGCCGGGCCCAATTTCTGCTCGACATCACTCATCGACATGCTGTAGATCGCCAGTACTTTTTCAGGATCTTTAAATTCTCCGTCGGCGATGGCAGCTGCGTGAGCTTCTTCGGCCGCACGACGCTGGCTGGGACTCATCCCCTTGAACATCGCTTCCATCGGCGCGAATTTCTGATCGGCCGGCAGTTCAGCCATGGACCGGAGGAAAAACTTGATCAGCTCGCGTTCAAAGACAGGTTCGCGATGCTCATATGCCTTTCGAATTTCCACGAGCTTTACCGCTTTCTGGTCGGCGGTCAAGGTCTGACCCTGCATGACCGAGGCGATAGCCGCGAATATTTGCGGCAGAACCGTCATCGAGTTGGGATCGGGAAACCGGCGCATTATCACGTCGCGTTTGGACATGGCGTTGGTTTCCTCCGACAGGCTCTTAAGCTCAGAAAGGAAGTTGCCGTACTTCTTTTGGCGATCCGGATTTGCCGCTATCCAGGCAGCAAGCCTCGCTTCCTCAGCCTGACGCTGCTGGACAACCTGTGACCTTTCCAGCCGCAGGTAGCCGCCCTCGAACAATTTGCGTGAATTATCAAAATTGGCAATGTCACCCTGAAACGCAATTCGTTTTTCTTCGTCGGTAGATCCGATCTGTTTGAGTGTGTCGGACAAGGTCCGCAGCCATTTGTAGAGGAAAGGGAAGTTTGCGTCTCGGGCATACTGCATTGACCAACTCTCACGGTATCGTGTCGTTCCGCCGGGGTAACCAAGCACAAAAACAAAGTCGTTGTCCTTAAGACCGCCAATATTCGCTGTTAAGTACTTTTTCGGATGATAAGGAACATTGTTCGGCGAGTAGGTGGCCGACGTGCCGTCCGGAGCCGTATAAGCCCGGAGGAACGTGAAATCGCCGGTGTGGCGTGTCCATTCAAAATTGTCCGGGTCACCGCCAAAAATGCCGATGTTACGCGGTGGAGCATATACGACACGGACGTCCTTAAACTGCCGCGTTTGGTACAGGTAAAAGAAATAACCGCTGTCCAGCATCTGGATGCGTATATCTGATCCCGCGGGAGCCTTGGCCTGCTCGGCGGTTGTCAGGTCGTCGACATTCTTCTTATACGCTGCTGCTAGCTGCTCACCGGAAAGATTCTCGGTGCCGGCTGTGATCTTTGAGGTTACGTCATCAACCCGCTCTGTGATGAAAATGGAGTAGTCCTTTGCCTCGATCTCACCTGCCCGGTTGTCTGCCTTAAAACCTGTCTCAACCAGGTCCCGCTCCGGCGACGAAGCCGAAACCAATGCGTCAAAACCGCAGTGATGATTGGTCAGTATCAGGCCGTCGGGCGAAACGAACTCGGCTGTACAGCCGATACTGAGCCTGATGACAGCCTCTGTCAGGCCGCCGCCTGCCGGATTATAGATATCTGTCGGCTTTATCTTGAGGCCGCGTTTTTTGAGGGGCAGGCCTGCGATCTGGCCAGGAGCATACATTCCCTCGTCCGGTGCCGCGATCGTCGTCGAGATGCCCGACAAGCTGACCGTCGCGAGCAAAGCGAACGAAAGTAAACGATTACGATTAAGTTTCATTATTGTCCTCTGTTATTTAGTTACTGATATTGCAATTAGTTAAATACTAGCAAGTGAGAGCCTGAAAGAAAAAAAGCGAGCCGGCAATGTGGCTCGCTTTATAAAAATAAACCGTTCTCAACTAACTATTTCTTGATCGAATCGAGGTCAGCCGGTTCCTGCGGCAGGAAATGCCGCGGGTTGATCGGCTTATCATTGAGCCTCAGTTCAAAATGAAGATGCGGGCCTGTGGAGCGTCCGGTCGATCCGATAGCTCCGAGCAGTTTGCCGCGTGTGACGGCGTCGCCAACCTCCACGTCTATCTTTGAAAGATGGCCATAGCGGCTGGTCAAACCGTTGCCGTGGTCGATCTCGACCATATTTCCGTAACCACCGGTATAGGCAGCCTTGACGACTGTCCCGGTAGCCGGGGAAATGACAGCCTCGCCGCGTTCACCGTCGATATCCAATCCGGGGTGAAACTCATACGCACGCCCGCCAAAGGGGTTTCGGCGAAAACCAAACTCGTTATTGATCTTGCCTAAATGGGCCCACATCGTGGGCAGGGTTTCCGGATCGGCTGACTTTCGGATCGCCATGACCTCACTGTCGATCTGAGAATCCTCACCATTGTCCAGGTTATCCACGGGACCACCGCTGTTGACGGCGATCTCGCTGGACTCAGCCGGGCGCTGATACTCGATCATCTCGCTCTGCTGAACAGGGGCAGCCTTGACACGCGTCTGCACTGCCGTTGATATCGTTCCGGCAAATGCCGGATCTCGTAATATGCTGATGACACCGAGGCTAAGCGCCCCAATTCCAATGAAAAGAAAAATACCTACAATCCCGAAATGCAAAAGCGATCTCGAGACCTGGAATTTGCGAATATATATTTTATTTTTTGATTTATGCGATAAAAGAAAAGTATAAAACTTGTCGTTTTTCTGCATTATGCTTTTAAGCTCCTTTTAATGATTTCGCACCGAAAATCCATCGTTTCGATACGCGGAATCACGCAAGAATAGCCGCGAGCGACTAACGCGAAACCTTCGACAAAGAGTTGACCTTATTTGAAAAATGAACTCTCGCCGTTGTGGGACAACCGCTTGTAGTTTCCATGTCGAAAAAACATGGAA
>Ga0222622_10000996_pt1 | contig 11362 bp, 4 predicted proteins | sample PLM2_5_b1metaG_FD_177335 | JGI IMG/M metagenome (GOLD analysis project Ga0222622, IMG submission 177335) | Groundwater sediment microbial communities from an aquifer in East River, Colorado, USA - PLM2_5_b1 | ecosystem: Environmental > Terrestrial > Soil > Riparian zone | place: USA: East River... | reverse complement strand
TCCTCCCTCGCCCTCCGACTCTGAATTGTTACTAATCGTACAACCCGTGATGGTCATGGTGCCATGATCGTTCATCACACCGCCCCCTCCCAGAGCACCGTATTGAGCGTCTACGGAATTATGTGAGATGATACAGTCGGTAAGTGTCAATACGCCGGCGCTCAGAATACCTCCTCCCCCGGGGCCAGTCCGCGCAACGCCATATGAGATCGTGATCCCGGAGATCGAAACAGTTACCGTACTCGAGCTGATGTGGAAAATTCGAAAATAAACATAGGGCCCGGGGTCTTGGTACACCGCCTTTACGGTCAAACGGCTGGCTCCAGGGCCGGCGATGGTCAGGTTCTTGTCAATTACCAACTCGCCATCAGTAAGAGCAACGGTAGTAACGCTTGGAGCGAAAGTGATTGTATCACCATTATGCGCCACGGCGAGTGCCTGACGCAGTGAGCCGGGTCCGCTGTCATGTGTATTAGTAACTACACATCCGCCCGGGCATGGCGTGAGTATCGGAGTTGGTGTCGGTGTAGATGTTGGTGTGGGTGTGGGTGTGGGACTGGGTGGTGGTGGTGTACCGGATGGCACGCAGTATCTGCCGCCGGTGTTCAAAATGCCAATTTGATCACTATACCCACCCCAGACGATCATTTCAGTGCCTGTCCACACTACTGAATGCAACCGTCGCGCCGACGGCGCGATTGGCGTGCTGGTGGACCCCCAACGATCGATATCGGGATAGTATCTGCCGCCGCTATTGAGCTCCTCGAAGTCGTGACCACCCCAAACGATCATGTTGTTGCCGGTCCACACTGCCGTGTGAGACACTCGGCCGTCGGGCGCATTGGTGAGGCTGGTGGCCGTCCAGCTGTTGTTGCTGGGATCGTATCTGCCGCCAGTGTTAAGAGGGCCTCCATTGGTCTGTCCGCCCCAGACAATCATTTCGCTTCCGGTCCAGATTGCGGTGTGAAAAACTCTCGCATCAGGCGCGGTGGCAGTGCTGGTCGCTATCCAGCTGTCGGTGATCGGATTGTATTTTCCGCCCGTGCTTAAAGGCCCATAGTAAGCTTGACCACCCCAAACAATCATTTCGCTGCCAGTCCACACTGCTGTGGGACCACTTCGGGCATCAGGCGCGTTGGTCGTGCTAGTCGCCGTCCAACTATCAGTGGTGGGATCGTATCTAGCGCCTGTGTTCAAGCCGTAGTACCCATTATCTCCGCCCCAGACGATCATTTCGCTGCCGGTCCATATTGCCGTGTGATCGTATCGTCGCTCGGGCGCATTGGTGTTGCTGGTGGCTGTCCAGCCGTCCGTTGCCGGATTATATCTCCCGCCGGTGTTCAAAACGTTATGGATATCATAGCCACCCCAGACAATCATTTCGCTGCCGGTCCACACGGCTGTGAAATTTACTCGGCTTTCAGGCGCGTTGGTAGTGCTGGTAGCTGTCCAGCTATCCGTGCTGGGGTTATACCGCCCGCCGGTATTCAGATCGCAGTCCGCATAGCAGTGATCTCCACCCCAGACGATCATTTCGCTGCCAGTCCACACTGCCGTGTGAGACACTCGGCCGTCGGGGGCGCCAGTGAGGTTGGTCGGAGTCCACGTATCGCCGATGCATCCGCCCGAGGGGCCCGATATTCTGGGAAGGGTATAATTGCCGCCAGCAACGATGGTCTGATCAAACGTTCGGCTCTGTTGTTTGACTCGCTCGACCGCCGGGTGCGCGAGCAGACGCTCAGCTAGCATGGGCCTTGCGAGACACTCCGCAATGACAGACGGATCGTTCCCGAGCGCTTCAAAGAGCTCCTGTAGCACTTCTGGCTGCCTGGTGTTTTGCGCCATGCGATCCATCTCAGTCTGTAGCTGCTCAGCTGTAATTGGTCGTTGCCAATCATCCTCCAGCGCTTCTGCGGTGCGAAGATAGCTTTCAACTTTCTTTTCAAGTTGCGCCTGGGAGATCACGGCATCGAGTGACGGCTTGGGATCAGGGCGCTCTTTTGGCCAGATGCGATGACGCCAGTAAACTTCCTCAATGGCTCGCTGATACACTACGCGCTGTGCAAATGTCAGTCCCGCACCTGCGGGATGAGAAGCTGTCGCTGGCGCTTCGAGATGGAAGAACGCCAACAGTGTTCCCGCGATCATCGAGCACACTGCCACTGAGCAAAGGACTAGCTGCAACTCAAAGAAGCCGGATTGAGCAGTGTGTTTCTTTTTCATACGCAAAGCTACGGACGCGGCCGCGGGGTTGGGCGAGACCTGGTTGTGGGAGTCGGGCGCCGCGGGGGTTGCACCTCCAAGGCCCCGATGTCAACGCGACCATTGAAGACGCGCACAAAAGGATTGCCGCGCTGGTCGTAGAAAGGTGGCGGTGTGAAGTTTGGATCCCCCTCATTGATAGCTGGGCTACCGGGTAACAAGGCGTGGGTCAATGTTGGTCCGCCATTATTCTGCAAGGGGCCCACCATCGGATCGGCGTTGATCTGGTCGCCCGGACCGTTCAGAAAGCCGCTGCCATTATCGCTACACACATTGTAGCCATGCGAGATAACCGTACCTCCCTGGTTGGAGATGTTAGGCCCTGACGCACCTGCGTTGAGAACCGTGTTCCCGATCTCCAATGCCCCACTGGCGGAGATGCCGCCGTTGTTGTTGCCGCTGATGGTACTGTTCACGATAGTACCGCTGCCCTCGATGCCGCCAGTAGAGAGATTGGCGTAGTTGCCGCTGAGGGTGCTGTTAGTGAATGTCACTTGGCCTACGATTCCACCCCCATGGCCCCATGGCACGCCATCATGTTGGCCCTCAGCACTGTTGTCGCTAACCGTGCTATTGTCCATCGTCAGCCCTCCATTGTTGTAGATGCCGCCAGCGAAGCGATAACAGATGTTATCGGAAATTGTGCTATGTATAATTGCGAGCGTGCCGTAGTTCGAGATACCTCCGCCAGTACCGGTTGGGAAGTTGGGACCAGGCAAACCAGCGGCGTTGTTGCTAACGGTGCTATTGGTAATAGTGATTGTACCGCCGCTGTTGTGAACGCCGCCGCCTTCGCCTCCACCAAAGGGAATGTCATCGTAAAACGCACTGTTGCTGCTCACGGTGCTGTTCATCACCGACACAGTTGCAATGCCGCCAGAGGCGTTGTTGTGGATGCCTCCTCCAAAGGCGGCATGGTTGCTGGTGATACCGCTGCTGAGAACTGCCAGAGTGGCGTTACTTCCGCTAGCATCGCTAGCGATCGCACCGCCGTAACTGGAGATGTTGGTCGTAAGCGAGCAGTTGGAAATGGTCAGGTTCGCATGGTCATTGAGCACGCCGCCACCATACGAACCCACGCCGAGGTAGCCGCCGGTGATGTGGAGGTCTTCTATTGTCACCGTCTGACCAGGCATCACATGGCAAATACGGAATTGCGTCTGCGAAGACCGCGCCACCGTGATCATATTCGGCGCGCCGCTGACGGTGATATTTTTGCCAATCGCCAGTTCAGCAGTGGTCAATGTGACGGTGCCGACTGAGGGGTCGAAGTTGATCGTATCCCCGTCGTGCGCATCGGCGAGCGCCTGACGCAACGAACCCGGGCCGCTGTCGTTTCCGTTGGTGACCGTGATCGTGGTTGCAGGCCGGTTTCCCTTAGCGGTGGTCCGCTGCGCGAGCGCGAATGGGATCACGGAGACGGCCAGCGGTAAAAGCAGGTAAAACGCGCCTCGAACAGGGTGCGCTGCAATGTTGCGGCTAATTTGTTTTTCCATAAACAGGATTTGGGAGCTGAGCAGTGGGGTTTCTTTTTCATCGCCGAAAACTATGGGCGCGGTGGTGGCGTAGGACGCGGCCTCGGCGTTAGCGCCGGTCTCGGTGTCAAAGTAGGTGTAGGTAAAGGCTCTTGCACTTCAAATGAGCCCACGTCAATCCGACCGCCTCTTACGCGATAATAATCGGGGCCACGCTGATCGTAGTCAGGCGGGCCAACAAAATTCGGATCCCCGGCGTTAATAGAGGGACTGCCCGGTAACAAGGCATGTGTAAAGGTTGGACCGCCATTGTTTTGTAACGGACCTAACAGCGGATTCGTGTTTATTTGATCGCCTGGGCCATTCAAGTAACCGCCGCCGTCGTCGCTGCTAACATTGTAGCCGTTAGAGGTCACTGTGCCGAAATCATTGAGAATACTATGTCCTCCAGGGCTGACGTTGAAGATACTGTTCCCAATGGTGACGACTACTGGAGCGTTAAAGTTTTGGATCTCCACCCCATTATTGCTCATAGTGGTATTATAGACGCTCGCTGCGATCGCAGCGTTATCGTTGTAAATGCCGTAGCCGTTGTCGCTGATGGTACTGTTACTAATCACCACGTGAGAAAGGCAATCGTTAGAGATGCCTGCCGAATTGCCGCTGATAGTGCTGCTGATAATTTGAACTTCTGGCGAACCGCCATGGGGACTGCCACAAGCGGCGCTACGAATGGCATCGCCGACATTGTCGCTGACCGTACTGTTAGTGATCAGCGTTTCTGCACTGCCAATAAGATCCGCGTCGTTATAGATGGCGTTGTTGCCCGAGTTACTGACGATCGAACTGTGGTCTATCACCACTGACGCAATTCCGCCAGCGTGGCCGTCATTATAAATGCCGCTGCCAAAATGAGCCGCGTAATTGCCCTCAATCGCGCAATTCACGACCGTCAACCGCGCGTGGTCATTGTATATGGCTCCGCCGCTATCATCCGGGAAGTTGCCGCTGGCGTGACCATTGGTGATGGTAAGGCCGGAAATGGTCACGGTTCGCCCAGAAGTGATGTGGAACACGCGGCTGTGGTTATTGCCATTAATAGCAAGATTCTCAGGGCCAGGTCCCGAAATCGTGATGCTCCTGATCACCAGCAGTTCACCGCTGGTCAATCCAATTGTGCCGGTGACTGCAAAACCAATTACGTCACCGTCATCGGCATCCAGCAGCGCCTGACGCAATGAACCGGGGCCGCTGTCGTTTGTGTTAGTGACGATGAGCGGTGTCGGCGACGGCGTAGGTGTAGGCGGTGGATATTTCCCGCAGTATCTCCCGCCGGTATTAAAGTAGTTTGACCCATGAGATCCGCCCCAGACAATCATTTCACTGCCGGTCCACACGGCCGTATGGTAAAGACGGGCAGATGGTGCGTTGATCGTGGTAGTAGCTATCCAGCTATCCGCACCGGGATCGTATCTTCCTCCGGTCATCTGGTCACCGTTACCACTGCCTCCCCACACAATCATTTCACCGCCGCTCCAGACTGCCGTGTGAAGCTGTCGGCCAGCAGGTGCGCTCGTAGTGTTCGTTGTTGTCCAACTGTCCGTCATGGGATTATATCTGCCGCCGGTGTTAAATTCGGTCGCAACACGAGCGAACCCGCCCCAGACGATCATTTCGCTGCCAGTCCAGATTGCCGTGTGATTCTCTCTAGCCTCGGGTGCATTGGTGGTGCTGGTGGGTGCCCAGCTGTCAGCGCTGGGATTATATCTCCCTCCGCTTTGTAAATCATGATAGTTACTGTCCATATAATACCCTCCCCACACGATAACCTCAGCGCCGGTCCATACTGCGGTGTGAAACGCCCGGCCAATTGGCGCATTCGTTGTGCTGGTAGCTGCCCAGCTATTTATGTTAGGATTATATCTGCCGCCAGTGTTAAGATAATCCGCACTATATCCGCCCCAGACGATCATTTCACTGCCAGTCCATGTTGCTGTGTGAGCCAGTCTAGCGTCGGGCGCGCCGATGGTGCTGGTGGCTGTCCAGCTGTCGCTTCCCGGATTATATCTCCCGCCGGAGTCCAAGAAGCTGGTGTTGCCACCGCCCCAGACAATCATTTCAGTGCCTGTCCAGACTGCCGTGTGAAATCGTCGTCCAGACGGCGCGTTGGCAATGGCGGTCGGCATCCAGGTATCGGTCGTAGGGTTGTATCTTCCACCGGTATTCAAAAAACCGAGGGTGGGGGCTTCTCCGCCCCAGACGATCATTTCACTCCCAGTCCAGACGGCTGTGTGGTGTGTTCGTCCGTCGGGCGCGCTGTGCGTGCCTGTAGCTCCCCAAGCGTCAAGGCAAGCGCCTTCCGGCTTCAATATGGTCGGAAGAATGAAACCCGAGAATGGTCTCTCTGCTTTGCCAGAACGAGTCCGGTGACTGACGGTCCAGTTGGCACCACGGTGATTTATGGCAGAGGTAAACAGGCGCTCCGCGAGTATTGGCCTGGCGAGGCACTCAGCCACAACAAACGGATCATCACCCAGCGCATGAAAGAGTTCACGCAACACTTCAGGCTGTTTCGTGTGCTTTGCCATGCGCTTTATCTCGGCCTGTAACTCTTCGGGAGTAATTGGCCCGCCTGCATCGTTATGCGAGGCATTGCGGGCAGGCTGTTGCCAGTAATCCTCCAGCGCCCGTGACTTGCGCAGATAGTCGTGGACTTTCTTTTCAAGTTGAGCCTGAGATATCACCGCAGCGAGCGATGGCTTGGGATCGAGGCGAGTTTCCGGCCAGATGCGATGACGCCAATAAACTTCTTCAATCGCTCCCTGATAAGCTACGCGCTGTGCAAATGTCAGCGTTCGATGAGAAACATTCGCCTGCCTGTCGGTGTGGAAAAAAGCTAGCAGCGTTCCACTTATGCTGAATGCCACCAACAAGAGCAGGTAAAACGCGCCTCGAATCAGATGGGCATTAACATTCGGATTAACTTGTTTTTTCATAAGTAACGTTTTTGCGAGTGGAGATTCGTTTCTTTGTCATCCATGAAGCTAAGGACGCGGTGGCGGAGTCGGACGGATTCTTGGTGCTGGGCTGGATCTTAGCGTTGGGGTAGGGCTGGGTGTGGTTCCTTGCTGCACTTCGAATGAGCCGACATCGATGCGTCCATTGCGCACACGCCAAAAAACCGGGCCGCGCTGGTCATAGTAAGGCGGCGGAATAAAGTTGGGATCACCTTCGTCAATCGCCGGACTACTGGGCAATAAGGCATGAGTGGAGGTTGGGCCGCCGTTGTTTTGCAATGGGCCAAGCATCGGATCGGTATTGATCTGGTCGCCCGGACCATTCAGAAACCCGCTGCCGTTATCGCTACAGACGTTGTACCCGTGTGAGATGATGGTGCCTCCATGGTTAGATATGTTAGGCCCCGATGCCCCGGCTTTCAGAACGCTGTTCCCGATCTCCAGCGTGCCAGTGGCAGAAATGCCGCCGGTGCTGTTGTCGCTGATGGTGCTGTTCGTGATGACGCCGCTGCCCTCGATACCGCCTGCCGATAGGTTGGCGTAGTTGCCGCTGAGCGTACTGTTATTGAAGGTTATGCTGCCCGAGATCCCGCCGCCGTGGCCCCATGGCTGGCCATCGTGTTGACCATAAGCTCCGTTGCCACTGATTGTGCTACTGGTGATCGTCACCACGCCACCACCGGCTATGCCGCCGCCGGTGACAGGGGCCTGGTTACCGCTGACGGCGCTGTTGGTAATCGTCAACGTGCCATAGCTAACAATGCCACCGCCACTTCCTGCAGGGAATTCGAAGGTTACACCAGCCCGGTTGTTGCTTATCAAGCTATTGGTGATCGCCAGCGTTCCGCTGTTGTTGTAAATGCCACCGCCATCGCCGCCACCGAACGGACTACCGCTGTATGACGCGATGTTGCCGTCGACCGTGCAGTTGATCAGCGACGCTGTCGCGTTACCGCTATTGGAGGCATCGTTGTAAATGCCTCCACCAGCATAGTGACCATAATTTCCGCTGACAGTGCTGTTGAGGATCGTCAGTGTCGCGCTGCCCGCTGAGCCATCGTTGTAAACACCGCCGCCATTTAGGGCGCCGTTGTTCTGCACAACGCAATTATTCATCGTCAGCATGGCGTGATCATTCAAGGCGCCACCGCCCCCAGGTTGATCGCCGCCACCACCACTGACGGTAAGGCCAGTGATTGTGACGGTGGCGCCGGGCATGACATGGAAGATACGCAAGTCTGGATTTGAAGACCGATACACCCCGAGCGAATTCGCGCCCGGGCCGTTGATGGTGACATTCTTGTCAATCACAAGCTCGTCACTGGTTAGCCCGATGTTCCGGCCATTTAGACTAGAATCGAAAATGATCGTGTCGCCATTATGCGCGTCGGCGAGCGCCTGGCGCAATGACCCCGGACCGCTGTCATTGGTGTTGGTGACCCTTGTTGTGGGCGTCGCAGTCGGTGTTGGACTACCGCAGGATAACATTGTGTAAGTGCTGGATACGTTCTGCGGTGGGGGGACATTGCAGAAGTCCCCGGTAAAAGATCCGGTCGGCCCTTGGACCCCCGCACTAACGTAACTGCTGGAATGCTGGATTACGCCGTAGATCACGTCAAAGCGCTTGTTGGGGCTGTTCTCGTAAAGCCGCACCTCAAAATTTGCTGTCAAGCCCTCGCTATCACGACTCACTGCGTGCCATTCGATATTGAAGATGCGATTGGGCGCAGCACCTGAAACTGACGTGAAGATCCCGCATCCGTTTGCCCAGGTCGAGCAATAGGTCGAACCTATGCCAGTGGACCACTCGGCCCATAGCGCGAAGATGGTGTAGTCGTACGGGCAGTTATTCGGCGGCGCAGGCAAGCAGGTTTCCGTGTAATTGGAGGGTTCGTTGTTACAAACAAAATCTAGCCGTCCACTGGAGTTGACCATCACAGCATTGAAGCTCTGGTCATACAAAACAAATGGGAACGGCAGATTGATCATTGTATCGCACCAGGCGCAGTGATTGCCGGTGTCAGTGGTACCTGGGACAATGGTATTGCTGCCGAATGTTATGCTGTATTGGCAAGGTCCACCTTCTGGTATGGCACCGACAATCTCGCGGCCGATGACGCCAGCGGCACCGGACGGCACACCGTTCGGGCGACCCTTCTTCGCGTACAGATCGCGTGCGCTGTCGATACTCCGTTGCGACAATGCCATCGGGATCACGGAGACCGCCAGCAGTAAAAGCAGGTACAACGCGCCACGAATCAGATGGGCGTTAACATTGGGATTAACTTGTTTTTTCATAAGCCAGGTTTTTGCGATCGGAGCATCGCGTTTGGTTTTCATCTTTCGAAGTTATGGGCGAGGTGGCGGCGTGGGACGCGGCCTCGGCGTTATGTCCGGTCTCATCGTCGGCGTAGGTGTAGATGTGGGTGTCGCAGTCGGAGTTGCTGTTGTCGTTGCCGTCGCTGTTACTGTAGGCGTCACAGTTGCTGTTGCTGTAGGCGTTGCGCATGGTGGCAATGTGCCGTCGGGGTCGGAGTAAATGTCGGCGCTGGCGTTGCCTTCTTTTGGGGGCGTGCTTGGCGTCGGCAGCGGATGACAGTAGATTTCCATCGAACTCAACGGCGTGACACCGTCACTAGCATACCCGCCAGCCAAATAGATCGTATTAGGCAGATTGCTTAAGCCGTCCGTCGGGAAATTGCGCCGCGCAGTGACGAAGGGTGCACCTACCGTCCAGCTGTTGGCACATGGAGTATAGATGTCCACTTCGTTAGACGGGTTTGGTGGCGTCCTTCCACCACCCATGACCCATATTTGTGTACAGGGCCCGCCGCCGTTGAACACAATGGCCCGAGTCTCAGCTGTGGGGCGCGGTATATTGGGGACAGGAGTGATGCAATCCGCCACGGGGTCGTATCTAAATGAGTCGTTAGTATCGACAAGCGTGGTGCCATTCCAATCGCTGCCGCCAAAGGCGTAAATAAAGCTAGCATATGCGACAGTGGGTATATAACCGCGCGGAACGGGTAGCGTAGCACTCTTCTGGATCCACACATTTGTTCCCGGAGTAAATTCCCAGATTGTGTTAGTCACCGCTGTGTTTATCTTGAAGCCGCCCAGGATGTAGAGCTTATTGTTAAACACAGCGAACCCACCCGGCAGAGTGATCCCGTCATTATTACCAGGCCACGGAGCAGCAATTGCCTGAATCGTGTCGGTGATCGGGTTGTAACGAAACACCCTGGCGGTAGCGGTCGTCTGTCCGCCGGCCGAGCCGCCTACGCAGTAAATGTAAGGCGTTCCCGAGTCGGTAAGGGTGCCGCAAGCCATGTTGCTCACCTGGTTATCAGGGAACGTGGCTGACTTAATGGTCCAGGTGTCCGAAATCCTATTATATTCAAAAGGATGTGTGAAATCGTTGCCGACTCCATCCATGCTGCGGCCGCCGATGGCGTAAAACTTGAAGTTACCCGAGAAAAAGATGCCAACCATGCGGACGCCGGTACTTGGCATGTCCGCGCCTACCTGCCATTGATCGTTGCACGGAACAATCGTTGGGTTTTTGACTACCGAAGGCGCAGCGGCTAGCCATTGGGCCAGGGCAAATGGAATGACACAGACGGCCAGAAAGACAAGCAGGCACAGCACGCTTCGAAAGACGTACACTTTAATAAGGTTAATATCCTTTTTCATAAGCTGGAAAATTCAAAACAGTGTTTTTTGTGCACGAAAGTTATGGGCGCGGTGGCGGCGTGGAACGCGGCCTGGGCGTTAGCGCTTGTCTCGGCGTTGGTGAAGGTCTCGCTGTCGGCGTCGGACTAACTGGCGTCACCGTAACAGTTGGTGCCGGCGTTGCAGTGAACGTAGCCGTTGCTGTAGCGGTCGGTGTGTGAGTCGCTGTCGCAGTTACCGTCGGCGTTGGGGGTGTAAATGTCGCCGTTGGTGAAAGTATAGGTGTAGCTGTAGCCGCTGCCGTCGCTGTTGGTGTTGCCGTTGGCGTGGGCGTAGGCTCTCCTCTACCACCCCAGACGATCATTTCGCTGCCTGTCCAGACTGCCGTGTGGTTGAATCGGGCTTCGGGCCGATTTGTGATGCTAGTGGCTGTCCAACTGTCCATGCCAGGATTGTATCTCCCGCCATCAGAAAAAATCTCGCCGTTACGATTGTCTCCACCCCAGACGATCATTTCGCTGCCGGTCCAGGTTGCCGTATGAGATTCTCGGGGCTCGAGCGCAGGGCTGGCAGCTGTCCAACTGTCGCTGCTGGGATTGTATCGCCCGCCAGTGTTAGTGTCGAAAAGGAAGTTAGGAGCGCCTCCCCATACGATCATTTCAGTGCCGGTCCAGACCGCTGTGTGAAACGCTCTCCCTGCGGGCGCGTTGATGATGCTGGTGGCTGTCCAGCTGTCGTTGCCGGGATTATATCTCCCGCCGGTGTTCAAAGGTTGGTAATTGGAGCTGCCGTTATATCCGCCCCAGACAATCATCTCGCTACCAGTCCACACCGACGTGTGCGACGCTCGGGCATCGGGCGCATTGTTGGTGCTGGTGGCTATCCAAGTGTCGGTGCCGGGATGATATTTCCCCCCGGTGTTGAAAACGGTGCTGT
>Ga0222622_10000992_pt1 | contig 11380 bp, 7 predicted proteins | sample PLM2_5_b1metaG_FD_177335 | JGI IMG/M metagenome (GOLD analysis project Ga0222622, IMG submission 177335) | Groundwater sediment microbial communities from an aquifer in East River, Colorado, USA - PLM2_5_b1 | ecosystem: Environmental > Terrestrial > Soil > Riparian zone | place: USA: East River... | reverse complement strand
CTATTATTGGTTCGCGCTGCAAGCACCGACCGACACTCGCCGTGCGTTGAAGAAACGCGTTGTGCCAACGCTCAAAGCGGCGGCCCAGCTGGAGGTCCTGCTTCACGATGGTCAGCGCGAACAGCTGGAGCGCGAAATTTTGCCCGCGTATATCCGCAACTGCCGTTGGTTCGGTTCCAAGGCGAGAACACTTCGGCACTTGAAGGTGATTGAGCAGCTTCCTATTTCCGCCGACGTGGACGCCGCGCAACTCTGGTTCATTGAGATCAGCTATCTGGATGCTCCCACGGAAACGTATGCCATCCCGGTAAAAATCGCTTCGAACGCCGTGGCACGCTCGGTTTCCCAGAGTGCCCCGCACGCCGTCATTGCACGTTTCGCAGGCAGCAATGGAGCAGTTCTGCTCGACGCTATCTGGGACACGACGTTTCGCTCGCAATTATTCGAAGCGATCGTGCGCCGTCAGGCGCTGAAGGCGCGGGCTGGTGAGTTTGTTGGGATTATAGCTAGCGGATTCGACGCAGATCAAACCGGTACCTCGGGTGATTCATACGTCGTAAGTGGAGAGCAGAGTAATTCGTCAATACTCTTCGATAACAAGTTTTTCCTCAAACTCTATCGCAAGATCGAGGATGGCCTTAACCCCGATGTCGAGATCAACCGATTCTTAACAGAACAGACGGATTTTCCAAATGTGCCTCCATTTGTCGGTGCGATTGAATATCGCCGCGCAAAAGCAGAGCCGGCTGTCGTGTGTCTATTACAACGCGCTGCTGCAAATGAAGGCGATGTTTGGACGCGCAGTGTGGACGCGGTGGGTCGCTATTATGAGCGCGTACTAGAGCGAAAGGCCGATCTTCAGAATGAAAATGCGCCCCCGGGTGTGCTGCTGGATGAGCTAATCGGCGGTGTTTACCCTGAAAAAGTAAAGCTGTTTGGGCAACGCACCGGCGAATTGCACGTCGCGCTTGCGTCATGCCCGGATGATCCTGCGTTCCGACCTGAACCATTCAACGCCATGGCGCAGCGTTCAGTTTACCAGACAATGCGCACAACGTTGCGACGAACGTTTATTCTTCTGGGAAAGAAATTGCCGGACCTTTCCCGGGCATTTCGAGATGAAGCGAAGGAGGTGCTCGCCGCGGAGCAAGAAATATTGGCGCGCGAAAAGCGACTGCTCGACCGCCGCTCGAACGCCGCAAAAATAAGGATCCATGGCGACTATCATCTCGGACAGTTGCTTTATACCGGGAAAGATTTTGTCATTCTTGATTTCGAAGGCGAACCCGCGCGCGCGCTCAGCGAACGTAAATTGAAACGTTCCGCTCTGCGTGATGTCGCCGGGATGATGCGCTCCTTCCAGTACGCCGCTTACAGCGCGCTTTGGCAGCCGGCGATGCGCAAAGAAGACGTGCCCTTCCTGGAGCGCTGGGCCGATCTCTGGTATCGGCAGATGAGCAGCGTCTTTCTGCAAAGCTATTTGAACACAACCACTGGCGCGATCTTCATCCCAAAAACCAGCGAAGACCTTCAAATCATGCTCGAGGCCTACCTGCTCGACAAAGCGGTGTATGAAATCGGCTACGAGCTAAACCATCGCCCCACCTGGGTCGTCATCCCCATCCGCGGCATTAAAGACATTTTGAAATCTGCATGAAAATGATCCACAGATGTCGCGGATTCTCGCAGATTGAAAAATCGAGATTGCCTGAATCCGTGTAAATCTGCCTAAATCTGTGAAAGAAAAAGGTCCTATGAACATACATCTCGACGAAATCGACAATGGCATTGCTTCGAAACATTTGTTGAAACATCCGTTTTATCTCGCATGGACGCGCGGTGAGTTAAGCAAGCAAGCGCTCGCGGATTATGCGCGGCAGTACTATCACCATGTCGCGGCGTTCCCAACCTATCTCTCCTCAGTGCACGCCAACTGCGACGATCAAAACACACGGAAACAATTGCTCAACAATTTAATCGATGAAGAAGCTGGCTCGCCGAATCATCCCGAGCTTTGGCTTCGGTTCGCCCAAGGTCTCGGTCTGTCTGAGGCAGATGTGCAATGCTCAGAAAAATGGACAGAGACGAAGAACTTGATTGACACCTTCCGTGCTGTTTGTCGCGATCGATCGACAGTCGAAGGTCTCGCAGCTCTTTACGCTTACGAGAGTCAAATTCCTGCGATCTGCGAATCGAAAATCGACGGACTAAAGAAACACTACGGCTTCAGAAATCCCGAACACTACGAGTACTTCAGCGTTCATGTGGAAGCGGATCGCGAACATTCTGCGGCCGAGCGCGAGATTCTAAGCGCGCACATGGGCGAGCGAAACTTCCAATTCGTAAAGGCATCAGTGAACCGTGTTCTCGATGCGCTTTGGGAAATGCTCTCCGGCGTTTGCCGACGCCACGCCATCGCGTGCTGACGGCGTAACTCGTAGCAATTCCACTACGAGTTAAACAAACCTTAGCCGTTGTAGCCACGGCCCTGCGGGCCGCTTTCTAGCGAAAACAGCCCCGACATCAACCGGCCACAGGCCGGTAGCTACAACGTTTCGATGAGAAATTGCTCTACCGAGGTCGCAGAACCAGAAACGAACGTATCCGATGTCGGCAAACCGATAAGACTTGCGGCTGGCTCGGATCAAGTGAGGCAGCAATCTTGTTGTAGTCCGAGACTGATGTGACTGGCTGTTGATTGATTTCTTCGATCACATCCCCCTTCTGCAATTCCGCCGCGCCACTATCAGGATCGACGCTCGTCACCAATACGCCTCGCACATTGGACGGCAGATCAAGCTGGCGTGCTACTTCTGGAGTCAAGTCGCCTATCTGAATTGATGCGAGCGGACCGCTCCTTGTATCCTGGTCGTTTGATCCGCTCGGGTTTTGCCGCTGCGAAGGGGCTCGTTTCGGCAAAACACTTGAAGTCTGGGAATCCTGGGGCTGTTCTTTGATCTGAGTTATCATCTTCAACGGTTTGCCGTCACGTAGGACTTCCAGCTCAACATTCTTGTCCAATTCGCTTTGTCCCACCATCTTCCTGAGCGTCGTAATATTTTGGACGTCGCGCCCATTAAACTTGCGAACGACATCGCCGGGCTGCAGTTGCGCTTGTGCTGCCGGCGAACCCGGCATGACTTGATCCACCACTACTCCTTCGTTGTCGGTCGGACCTTGCGCTGATTGCAGCGCGCGACTCACGATTCCCAAATAACCGCGAATTACACGACCGTGCTTCAACACGCTTTCGAGTACCGCACGAACTGTGTTGGATGGAATCGCAAAGCCGATTCCTTGCGAACCCCCACTGCTGGAAACGATTTGTTCGTTGATACCGACAACTTCCCCTCGCAGGTTGATCAACGGCCCGCCGCTGTTCCCCGGATTGATTGCCGCGTTAGTCTGGAGCAGATCGCCGCGAAAATCCGTGCTGTTCGGTTGTCCCTTCCAGCTGATGATTCCGTCCGTCACTGTCTCTTGAAGACCAAATGGATTGCCGATAGCCACAACAAAATCTCCAGGCTGCACGCTGTCCGAGTCAGCCAGTTTGAGCGGCTTGACGCCAGGATTATCGATTTTGAGCACCGCGAGATCCAGCTGGGAATCGGCGCCGATCAACCGTGCCTTCTTGGTGCGACCATCGCTCAGTTGCACTTCAATTTGATCGACCTGATTGCCTTGCCCGTCGCTGACCACGTGACTGTTTGTGATGATGTGACCTTCGTTTGTTACGATCACACCGGACCCGAGCGAATTCTGCACAAGCGTCTCATCTTGCGGATAGCGATGGCGTCGGTTACCGAAAAAAAACTCAAAAGGGTCACTCCCATAGTCGCGCCGGATGCCAATCTTTTTGGACGTCTTTATGGCAACAACAGAAGGAACCACGCTGCTCACGAGTGCGCGCCGTTCCCGGTTCAAGGCCTCAAGCGAAGCGACTTGTTTTGAGTCAACGCTCGGCTCAGAGGCCAGGGTGTACTTTTCCGGAGTGCGCCCGGACGGTAGCTTTAATCCTCCGTGTTTAAGACGGTAATCATACAGCAGGGAAATTCCCGCGCTGACGACCAAGACAAAGAGCAAAAATTTCGCGAGATTTTTCATTAACTGACATTGGAAAAAGTTCGTCCCTGTTGTTCGACAATTAGGCGCCGAAAACGTTGATTCTCGGGGCATTCCAGACACGGATCTGCCTCGAAGATCGATATCGCGGCCGCGCGGGCACGTCGCATTAAATCCGCATCAGTCTTCAGGTTGCCGATCTTGAGTGTAGGCAGACCGCTTTGCGCGGTGCCCAGCAAATCCCCCGGGCCACGCAACCCCCAGTCTGCTTCGGCTACTTCAAAGCCATCACGTGTTCTTTCCAAAACGGCGAGCTTTGCTGAGACTTCCTTCGCCTGAGCCGACGTCAACAAGATGCAATACGACTTATGTTCTCCGCGGCCAATCCGTCCCCGAAGTTGATGCAGTTGCGCCAGACCAAAGCGCTCTGCGTTCTCAACCAGCAGGACGCTGGCGTTGGGGACATCGACACCGACCTCGAGCACAGTCGTGCTGATCAACGCATTTGTCTCGCCGCGCCGAAAGCGCTCCATGATCTGCTGCTTTTCAACCGGCGCAATGCGGCCGTGAAGCAACTCGCAGTGAAACGGATGCAACCGTTCTCGCCACAGCGTGTACTCCGCCCCTGCCGCTTTGACGTCTAATTTTTCGCTTTCATCGATCAACGGATAGATCACGTAGACCTGGCGACCTGCTTCCAATTGAGTTCGCAGAAAAGTAAGAACCTCAGCGAGCTTCGAGTCATCACGCACGGCGGTGACGATTTTGCCGCGGTTCCGCGGCATTTCATCAATTGTTGAAACATCGAGGTCACCGTAAATGGTCATCGTCAGTGTGCGCGGGATCGGCGTGGCAGTCATCACCAGCACGTCGGGCGCCGGTTCGCGCGTCGTTAATCTAGCGCGCTGAGCAACACCAAATTTGTGCTGCTCATCAATTACAACAAGTCCGAGGTTCGAAAACGAAACCGATTCGTAAAGCAACGCGTGCGTCCCGACGATGATGTGTGGCTCGTCGCACGCGAGCGTCTGGGGAGCACACGCGTCTCGCGTGTTGGTTTCGGCCTCGCGCCGAAACGAACTTTTGTTGCGGGCCTCGTCATCCTGGGTCCAAACCCATTGATAATCTTCGTTCTGTTTTGCCACGCCTGAATCCCACGGATTGCGAAGGATGTAGTGGAACTTCTCTTGCAAGTCACGATCCGATCGAATCAGCCGATCAAACGATTCTTTTTCCCAAACTGGTCCCCTCGTGTTTTGGAGTTTGTTAATCTGATGTGCTGTGAAAGATTTTATCGACTGCATCAGTTCCGCGACTGAGCAGAAGACAGCATTGTCATTTGCATCGTATTCCCTCGGCCACGGCTGCAGGAGGACATGCGCGTGATCTGGCATTACGCACGCAGCGTAGAGTTCATAGCGCTTGTCATGAAAATGCCGGAACGCATCGAGCACGATGGTTCGCGCCGCTGCGGATAGCTTGTTGCGTCGACGTGTACTTATTGTAATGGCGTAAACGGCCCATGGTCGGTCGAAATGCGGAAGGTGCCGTTTTGTGTAGCGCGCCCCTTCAGATTGGGGAGCATACGCGTCTCGCGTGTTGGTCGTTGCGTCTCGCGACGACGAACTTTTCTCGTGAGACCGCTGTTCATCAGAAGTTCGTGCTGTCGCGACAACAGCACCAGCACCCGAGACGGGCGCGCTCCCCAGAACAGTAGCAGCGTTTCCCGAGTTACGCTCCCGCGCAAACAATGGGAGCGGACCGCTTTCTTCCTGTCGCGCGGCTGTTCGTAATGCAACGCGCACGCCCAGCGGATCGAGCCAGCTCCGCAGCACATCGTAGTGTTGTTCAGCCAGAATTTGCGTCGGCGCCATGAACGCGGCTTGATATCCGGCTTCAACCACAAGAAGCATGGCCGCTATCGCGACCAGGGTTTTGCCTGAACCAACGTCCCCCTGTAGCAAACGATTCATTGGGTGCGCAGCCGCCAGGTCGCGCCGGATTTCCCCGATGACTTTTCTCTGCGCGGCCGTCAGTTCGAACGGAAGCGACTTCACGAATTCGGCGAGCAATGTGCCGGGTCCGCAGTGTGCCTCGCCGACGCGGATCGATGCATTTGTCCGTCGCGATGCAATCAGGATCTGCATCGCAAAAAATTCAGAGAGGACCAGGTGCTCGCGGGCGACCTGGCGTTGCTGCCAATCGTTCGGGAAATGAATTGCGCGAATCGCTGCTGCCGTCGTCATGTTACTAATCATGAGTGTACGCGGCAATAATGTTTCGAGTCCCCCGGACGCGGGGGGGACTTCATTCAAAAGCCGATAGACCATACTGCGCAACACCCGCTGAGAAAGACCCTCCGTGGCGGGATAGATTGGAGTGATCCTGCGAAAATGGATCGATATTTCCTCATCGTTCTCGATAACCTCGAATTCCGGGTGATCCATGCAAATCCGCTTTCCTCGCAGACGCGGCTTGCCAAAAACAACCAGGCGTTGCCCGGTCGCAATCATCTTCTGCACGTAATGCAGGTTGAACCATCGGCACACCAGCGGCTCGCTCAGAGCATTTGGGTGCGATTGTTCGAGCGTGGCCTCAAAGATTTTCTTCCATCCGCCAAATCGGCGCAGCGAAGTCTTGATCACCTCGCCGCAGAGACAAATCGGAACGTCGCTTTCCTCACGCGGAAACTGCGGGAACTCTGCGCGATCTTCGTGGCGCCGCGGAAAATGAGTGAGCAAATCTTCCACCGTCTCAATCCCGAGACGCCGCAGCGCGAGGATTTTCGGGCGTGGGATCCAACCTAATTCCTCGAGTGACTGCGAGATATCGATCATATCGGATTCATCATTCCGAGCGAAGTCGAGGAATCCCGTGGCATGACGGTACGATACCACAACGGGATCCTTCGACTTCGCTTCGCTACGCTCAGGATGACAATGCAGAATAACCGATTCAAATCCGTTCGGCTTCCCGCAGCGCTTCGATGTGCATGGCAACTAATGTCTCACCCCCATACTCATCCGCACAAATTCGGAATGCGATATCCCATGGTGGCGGCGGCAACTGATTTGCCATCCCGTCAAAATAAACGGCGCGGCGATGGCGATCGCCCTGACGCAGACGAAAGATAAGATGTTTTTCCTTTACGACGCGTGGCGGCGCGACTGGCTCGATTTCGCGCGCAAAGAAAAGTGGCTGCGGATTTCCATTTCCAAACGGCTGCAACATTTCGTGCCAGCGCAGAAATTCGATGTCGATATCAGTAAACGTGAGCTCGTGATCCAGTCGAATGCAGGGTTGCAAAGCTTCTTCAGAAAGAAGTTCGCGCGCGGTGCTCCGAAATGCTTCGGCAAAACGATTGAAATTTTCCTCCCGCATTGCCAACCCGGCCGCCATCTCGTGTCCGCCGTATTTGTCGAGACGGTCAGCACAACGACTCAGCGCTTCGACCAAGTTCAATCCTTCAATGCTTCGTCCGCTTCCCTTCCCCATGCCGTTCTCGTCGAACCCGATCACGATCGTGGGCCGATGATATTTTCGAACGAGCCGTGACGCTACGATGCCGAGCACTCCTGGGTGCCAGCCCCGCGCGCCCGCGACGATCGCCGCATCACGCGCCGCATTGAACTCCATGTCGATCTTCTCTGTCGCTGCCGCAAAGATTTGTGTTTCCAAGTCCTGGCGTTCGCGGTTTTGTCGGTCCAACTCCGCAGCGAGCATTGCTGCTTCGCTTTCGTCCTGCGCAAGCAGTAGTCGCAAGGATTTCTCCGCTGTGCTCAAACGCCCCGCAGCATTCAATCGCGGGCCAAGCCGGTAACCAATGTCTTCGGGCAAAATTGGCGGATGCACTCTGGCGATTTCCATTAATTTCTTCAAGCCGATGCGCGAGGTCCGCGCGATCTCGATTGCGCCGCGCTGCACCAGAACTCGGTTCTCTCCACGCAGAGGGACGATGTCGGCAACCGTCCCGAGCGCTACAAGGTCGAGCTTGGATTTCAAATCGAATTCGGGCAACGGCCGCGTTTTCAGGAGCGCGTGACAAAGTTTGAAGACGATCCCGACACTGCAAAGATATTCAAAGCCACACTCCGTCAGCTTCGGATTCACAATCGCAACGCAATCGGGCAGCTCCGACTTCGGCTCGTGATGATCGAGCACCATCACGTCCACCCCACGCTCGCTAAGAATCGCAACCTCATTGACTGACGACGTGCCGCAATCAACGGCGATGAGCAATTGCGGCTGATGTTGTTCGAGACAGCGCTCGACACTTTCCCGGCTCAAGCCATAGCCCTCCTCCATGCGCAACGGCAGAAACAGTTGCGGCGCTTCGCCATAAGCGCGCAACATTTCATCGAGCAGCGCCAGCGAAGTCACGCCATCCACATCGTAATCGCCAAAGAGCACGATGCGTTCGTGCCGATCCAGCGCAGCGAGAACGCGAGCAACCGCAGCGCGCATTTGCGGGAGCAAAAACGGATCGCTCAGCGAGCTGAGGCGCGGGCGCAGGAAGTCTTCAACTTCCTCCGCACAGCCAAACCCTCTCCGTGACAGCAGCCGCGCGATACACTCCGATCCGCAAATTTCGCTCCACGCAATCGCGGTGCCATTCAACTCCTCGCGCGACGCCAAAATCCAGCGGCTTTGCCGCGCAAAGCTTGGCGGGGACTTTTCACCTCTTGGCTCACCTTCTACGCAGCTTTGCCGCGTAAACATCCCAGGTGTCTCTGGACCGATCGGAGTCCCCTCTACGCGGCTTTGCACCGATCAGTTTATTCGCGCGTTACTTCCTGACAAGATTTTCGCACTTGCGCGCTCGCATCACGCTCGACAAAGCGCGATTTTCACTGCAAAAAAGCACCATGATTAAAGCGTTATCAATCCTCCTTATTGGTGTCGCGGCGGGAATTATCGGCGGCTGCGCAAACAACCCTCCCGGCGGTACAGCCGCAGAATCTTCCGCCGCGCAGCGAGATTACGAGCTGTTATCGGGAACCTGGCAATTGACTCGCGGAGTCGTGAACGGAAAGCCGGTATCCGCAAGCGTGGCGCGAAATACGATTCTCATCACCGATCGCAATACATTCCGATTGCCGAAGGCCAGCAGCGTTGGGACGCATTCCGCTGGACACTTCACGATCAATCCGAATACCACACCCAAACAGGTGGACTCGGTTGCAGACGGTGGACCTAACGCCGGTCAAGTAAGCCGCGGGATTTATGAGCTTCCCGATCCGACTCACCAGCGCGCTTGTTTTGGTCCGCCGGGTGGCCCGCGTCCGACGGAGTTCAAGTCGTCTCCTGGAAGCGGACGCATCCTCCAATATTGGAAGAAAATCGGGCCGGTGCCGCCACGCTGAGCTTTGAGAGGTCTCGACACTTTAACAAAACCTCGGTACGGATGAAAGCGATGCGGGGACGCATCGGACTCCAAAAGCACTTCGTGCGAAATGTATCCGCAGACATATCTACTGTTTCGCGACAGCTTTGGGAGTGCGCGCGCGTCCTCGCGTCGCTTTTGTTTTCAAACATGCGTAACACTGAGGACTTCACGGTAAAATGAGACTTATTCGCCGGGTCGCGCTCATTTGTGTTGTCCTTCTGCTGGCCTACGCAGCGTCGCCGTACTTTTCGTTTTGGCGATTGACGAACGCCTTGCGATCCGGTGACAGCGCCGCGGTCAGTTCGCATGTCGATTTTCCCGCTGTTCGAGCATCGTTGAAGAAGCAGCTTATCGCGCGATTCGTTGGAGCAACGACTGGTCACAAGCGATGGAGCAACCTCGGCCCGACGCTGATTGATACGATCGTCGATACTTATGCGACACCTGAAGGAATCGCGGCGCTTCTTTCCAATCCAGGAGCGTTGAGGAACCTGCAAAGTCCTCAGCACTTCCGGTTCTCCAGTGGTAACGGTGAAGACTGGTCAAAAATAAAATACGCGTTCTTCACAGGGCCACGCAGCTTTGTTGTGGAGCGAGAGGGAATAAAGATCAGATTCCGTCTTAAAGATCTAAGGTGGCAGCTCAACGATCTCGACCTCGGTTTGGGCGAGCCAACGGTTAATCAATAGCCCAAACAATCAAGATGCTGTTGCGCTACACGAGCTCGAACGCAATTCCGCCGCCGGGAAGCAGACCACGCTTTGCGCAGAGTTGGGCAAAAGTTCGCAAACCTTCCTTCTCTTTTTTTCCAAAGCTGAATCGAAGATGTTCGTGGTAATAGGCACTAAGAAATTGGCGAGTGATCTCTGGGTGGCCGGGATCATCCGCCTTCGCTTGGGAGCTACGGCGTGACAAGCCGACTCGGGCGACAGCATCTGCGGTTAACTCATTTAGGCGGCCGAGATTTTCGTCACGAAGACCACGCAGGCGATCGGCGATTTGTTTTGGAGCAACAACTTCGGGGCGAATCAGCCAGAGTGCGTAAACAAATGGAAGACCCATAAGTTTGTTCCATTGCTCGCCGAGATCCCAAAATTGAAATTCATCTGCATGTTTTTGACGAAAGCGGATTGCTTGGTCGCCGATGAGGAGTTGCGCCGAAGCAGCCGAACCTGATTTCACCACAGCAGGCGAGACGCCCGCTGGCCCCACAGGCTCGCCACAGGACGAGTCCGTCCCTCCGGCGGACAAGATGCCTGTGCTACGCTGCTTCAAATGTGGATTTAATCCAAGCTCTCCGAGCAGACAACGCAGGAGATTGACGGCAGTCTCCGACGCGGGATCGAGTTCGATCTCGTCGATTTTGGAAATTTCGTCCCGGTGCGCGACCACCACGCTGTAAACCGGTCCGTCAGATGAAATCGAAACGTCATCAATGATTCGATAAATCGGGTTTCGCAGAAATTCGAAACTGGAGACGAGCGCAACATCAAGCTCGCCATTCGCCAATCGTTCGCAAAGCGCCGATGGATGATCGAACTCGACCTCGCCTGGCCAGCCGCGAATCAGCGGACGGGCGTTAAGATATTTTACGCAACCGATGCGGAGCATTCGTTGTGGCGGCGCGCCCGTCGGTCGCGCCCTATCAATTACGCGCAGGCGAGTTCGACTGGCGGCGAGGCTGCGTCTCTCTCGCTCGTGGGCCGTGGTGATACGTGGCGGTAATGACTGTCGCGCTGGACCGGCTCGCGACCAGCTTCGCGGATCGCGTGTTCCAGCGCTGCTACGGTTTGTTGCTGCGGCGTGGTTGCGCCGGCCATGTGGAAAATTTTTTCCTCCAGAATTGTGCCGTGCAGATCGTCCACGCCGTAACTGAGCGAGACCTGTGCGAGGGGAAGCCCCAAGCTTACCCAATACGCAGTCAGGTGGTCG
>Ga0222622_10000990_pt1 | contig 11387 bp, 8 predicted proteins | sample PLM2_5_b1metaG_FD_177335 | JGI IMG/M metagenome (GOLD analysis project Ga0222622, IMG submission 177335) | Groundwater sediment microbial communities from an aquifer in East River, Colorado, USA - PLM2_5_b1 | ecosystem: Environmental > Terrestrial > Soil > Riparian zone | place: USA: East River... | reverse complement strand
GCACCATCACTGCGACGACATACTTTGGATGGTCAAATGGCGCGAAACACGCAAACCACGCCACGTTTTCCTCTTGTCCGCGGTCAGTGGCCTGCGCAGTACCAGTCTTCCCCGCTACCACCCAATCTTTCAAACGTGCCCTGCCGCCGGTGCCGCCGTCTTCATTAACGACCTTCCAAAGGCCTTTGCGGACCAGCTCGATGTGGTCAGGGGAGATTTCCTGTCGTAAATCCGATCGCACGCGCGGCGATGGCGCTGCTGGATTACCTTGCTCATCTAACACGGGAGAGCCATCTTGCTTCAGAACTTTATCGACCAGACGTGGGTAATAGCACACGCCGCCGTTTGCGATTGCCACGTAAGCCATTGCCAATTGCAAGGGCGAAACAAGTGTGTAGCCCTGGCCGATCGAAACGTTGGCGGTTTGGGCTTGTGACCACCTCTCCTGGGGATGGTGAATTTGCATCCACTCAGGCCCCGGCATATTGCCGGTTTGTTCACCTGACAGTTGCAGGCCCGATTCCTGGCCCATTCCCAACATTTTGCCAACCGCGTCGATCGATTGAATGCCAGCTGCGTTACCATACTGATAGAAAAAGGAGTCGCACGACACCTTGAGCGCATCGGCGACTCCGATGGTCCCGTGCGTATAATGTTTTTCGGCTACCCAACATCGGAAAAAGTGATCGCCATAACTCACGCCGCCACCACAGCTGTATTTGGCGCCGGAGAGATTTTTCGTGCCGCGCAGACCGGCCAAGGCGGTGATGAGCTTGAATGTCGAGCCTGGCGGTAGGCAGCTAATCGCACGATTAATTAATGGATCGCCCTCGTCTTTCTGCAGCGCTTTCCAATCCTTCGCCTTGATGCTCGGGATGAAAGTATTTGGATCGAATGAAGGAACAGAAGTCATCGCCAAAATGTTGCCGTTGTTTGGATCGACGACTACCGCGCCCGCGCGGCTCACGGCGCGTAGCGCCTCTTCTGCAATCGCTTGAATCCTCGCGTCGATCGTCAGGAAAACATTGCCGCCTTGTTGTGGAGGATCTTCACGCAGGACACCCTCGATGGTTCCCTTGGCATTCTTGCGCAAATACCGCACACCCGGTTTCCCGCGCAGATATTCGTCCATCGATTTTTCAATGTTCGATTTTCCTTCGACGTCCTGCTGATAGAAGGTGAACTTCCTCGCTTCCTCCTTGTCGATGTCGTCAGGCATGCCGACGTAACCCAGAATATGAGCGGCCAGCGCGCCATAAACATAAGAGCGCACCGGTTTGATCGCGATATCCACTCCCGGCAATCCGACGTCGTGCTCGGAGAATTTCGCTAGCGTGGGAAAGTCGATGTCTTTTACGTACGAAAACGGGACCTCCGTGTCGTTGCGGAAGTGTCGCTGCAGCTTGGCCGCATTGTAGTCGCGCGCCAGATCCAAGTCGTTAAGGCGTGGGACGATCCCGTCATTGACAATTTTAATGATGTCGGGCTCCTTCTGATCTTTCGGCATCCCGTTGATGATTGCTCGATATTCAGACAAGGGCGGCGAACCAAAGCGTTCGCGATAGCCTTTCACCATTTCCGGCAAATAGAAATCGACCTCATAGCTGGCGCGGTTCTGTACCAGAGTCACGCCGTTGCGGTCTTTGATCTCACCGCGCACGGATGGGATGCGCACAGTCGCTTGAGAACTGCCACGAAGCTGTGAAGTCCATTCCGAGCCGTGAGCCACTTGTATCCACCAGAGCCTGACGCCGAGACCGCCCATGCCCAGCAGCATTAGTAAGCCGAGAAATTGAATCCGGATACGCGAAGCCACGCGGCCTTTGTTCATTCGAATCGCCTCCCTGCAGGACCGTACTGGTAAGCCGTCATTCGCCCTATCCACTGAAGAGACCAGAACACGATCGGTGCCACGAGCATGGCAACGATGCCGGGTCCGCCGATTTGCCACCAAATTTCATGGGTAAAAACAACCGACCCACGGCGAAATGTTATCATCAGGTATTGCGCCAAAACTATCAACGAAGTGAAAATGCCGCTCAGGATACAATGCACTTCCCAGCGGCCGCGGGCAAAGAGCGGTCTGAGCCCATGCATTATTCCTGCCAGCACACCGTACAGGAGTATCGACGATCCGGCTGAGATTTCAACTTTTCCACCAATCACCTGCACGGTAAGCGCATCCAGCAAAACGCCTGCGTACAGAGCGAGCGCCAGCATGAGGGGAAACGGGAGAGCCATTGCTCCATAAAAGACAATTACAGGCACAATATAGACATGTGCATTGTAGAGCCACGGAAACGCTGGGATGAAAAGCTCCGCAATCTGAGCTGCCAGCACCAGGAATAGCAAAAGGAAAAAGAATATCATCTTCGCCCCGTTACTACGAATACATCCTCCAGGTGCGATAGATCTACCGCTGGGGTCAGTTGCGCTTGTCCGTCCAATTCCCGGACGCGATAACTCTTCACCGCCCCGATGAGCAAGCCCGACGGAAAAACGCCTCCTACGCCGGAAGTATAAACCTTCTGTCCGGGTTTGAGGTCAGCCTGCTTTGATAAGAAATTCAGATCCAGAAGTGGCGTCAGTCCCGTCGTCACTCGCTGTCCGGAGACGATTCCCTGTTCGCGGCTTCCTTCCACTGAGGCCGCGACGCGGCAGGTTTCATCGGAAACCAATAAAACAACCGAGATGACGTCGCTTACGGTGGTAGTTTTCCCCACCATACCAAGGTCAGTTACTACAGGCATGTCGGTCTCGATGCTATCTCTCTTGCCGCGGTTAATGGTGACGGTTCGCCACCACGTGGAGGAATCGCGCGCAATAACTTCTGCCGCGATTAACTTGAAGACTGAGCGCTCCCGATAATTCAGCGCGTGGCGCAGCCGGTTTACTTCATGCTCCACATCGCGCAGGCTCTGGTTCGTCGCGCGCAGCTCTCTGTTTTCGACCTGAAGTGCAGCGCTCTCGTGCTCTAGTTGATCGAGCGACTTTAATCCAGTACGCACGGACGTGATCTGTTTTTTAAGTCCTGAGCCGCTGGTCAAAAATGGGGCGAGCAGCTGATATACTCCAGCCTTGAATTTCTGCGTGGTGTTCGGACCGAAGCTGAGAAAATAGCCCAGAATAGCCCCAAAAATCAGCAGCGCGATGATGTTTGTACGGCTCATTCCCATTGTAGCTTGCAGATCGCAGATTGCGGATAGAACACGATCGACATCAACTGCAGACTGCAAATCTTTCCGCAATCCGCAATCGCCGATCCGTAACGCTTGCTACCGCCACTGGCGATCCGCTGAGGCGACCTGACGCAAAAACTTAAGTTCATTGAGGCATTTGCCGGTCCCTTCGGCGACTGCACTGAGTGGATCTTCGGCTACATGGACAGGCAAACCTGTTTCCTCACTCAAAAGTTTGTCAAACCCACGCAGCAACGCCCCTCCGCCTGCGAGTACTAATCCTCGATCGACAAGGTCCGCCGAAAGCTCGGGCGGACAGCGCTCCAGCGTAATGCGTACAGAATCGACTATTGTCGAGATCGGCTCAAGCAATGCTTCGCGCACTTCCTGAGAAGTAATCATGAGCGTTTTAGGCAAACCGGCGACCAAGTCGCGTCCCTTAACTTCTACGCTCGTTTCCTTTTCACTCGGATACGCCGAGCCGATTTTGATTTTGATTTCCTCGGCCGTGCGTTCGCCGACCATCAAGTTGTAAGCGCGTTTCATATACTGCACGATCGCCTCGTCCAACTCGTCCCCAGCAACACGCACACTTCGGCTAAATACAATTCCGGAAAGCGAAATAAGGGCCACCTCAGTCGTGCCTCCGCCAATATCGATAATCATGTTGCCGGCTGGATCCTGCACCGGGAGTCCTACACCGATTGCTGCTGCCATCGGTTCTTCGATCAAATAAACTTCCCGTGCCCCAGCATGAGTCGCCGATTCCCGCACCGCGCGCTTTTCAACTTCTGTAATTCCAGAGGGGACGGCGATTACCACGCGCGGTCTCGCGCGCACCTTGCGATTATGCACTTTACTGATGAAATGCCTCAACATCGCCTCGGTAACTTCAAAGTCGGCAATGACGCCATCCTTGAGTGGACGCACTGCGACAATGTTCGCCGGCGTGCGACCGAGCATGCGCTTGGCTTCGTCACCTACTGCCAACACTCTGTTGGTGCCGGCTTGTACGGCGACCACCGACGGCTCACGCAGAACGATCCCTTGATCTTTTACGTAGACAAGAGTGTTCGCCGTGCCGAGATCGATCCCGATGTCGCTGGATAACCAGCCGAAAAGTCCGTTGAACATGAATTATTTATTTGCAGCACTTTCCAGTCCGAAGGAAGCGCGTCCATCCGTCTGAGCAGATCCTCTTTGCAGGACCCTTCCCGCGGCGCGATTCGGCCAGCCTGAAACGCGGTAACATGAAACAGTGCGGAGCGCCGTCAAGCGCATATTGTGCGAGTCATAGAGTGCTGAACTAACAGTGTGTTGCAATTTTAGCAGTTAGTCCATTACTCCTCTATTCCATTACTCCGATGCAAAGAATCGTCGTCGCGCCGTCCATCCTAGCCGCCGACTTCTCGCGACTCGGCGACGAAATTCATCGCGTCGAAGCCGCAGGCGCAGATTGGATTCATTGCGACATCATGGACGGACATTTTGTCGACAACATTTCCTTCGGGCCGGAGATTGTCAGGATTGTACGCGGCCTAACCAATCTTCCGCTCGATGTCCATCTCATGATTGAGCATGCTGACCGTTACGTGCCGCGTTTTGTCAAAGCCGGTGCAAACTCGATCACCGTCCATGTAGAACCGGAAGCAAAACACGACGTCGCGAAAACGTTGCAGCAGATTCGAGAGTCCGATTGCCGCGCTGGTCTCACTCTAAATCCCGAAACCGCATTCGATTTAATCGAACCATATCTCCACAAAATCGACATCTTGCTGATCATGACAGTGCACCCCGGTTTCGGCGGCCAACCGTTTCGAGCTGATCAAATGCACAAAGTCAGGCGCGCCAGATCGCTGAATGACCAGATCGACATCGAAGTGGATGGCGGTATCAACGCGAAAACCGCCAAGCTTTCGATCGAAAATGGCGCAAACGTTCTTGTCGCTGGGAGCTCAATTTTTCGCTCAAACGATTATGCCAAAGCGATTCGCGAGTTGCGCGGACAATGACAAGAGCGTGGCCTGTCGAGCTTAGTGTATTTCAGCCGCTTCGCCCGCCATCACCGGCTCGGCTTCTTCGGTCGTTTCAGCCATCACTTCGTCAGTTTGCGTGACGCGCACAACTTCTTCGATGGTTGTTCTGCCTTGCGCGACGCGTCGCCAGCCGTCCTGCCGCAAAGTCTCCATACCTTCGACAATGGCACATTGCTTGAGCTCGCCACCATCGCGCTTTCGCATAATCAGCTTTCTCAACGGCTCAGTGATGTGGCAAACTTCATAGATCGCCGCGCGACCTTGATAGCCGGTCTGGCGGCATTGATCACAGCCGGCACCGCGCTGGAAGTTCGTGCCGAGTTCTTTCACGGGAAAACCGATCTCGGCGAGGTAGTCGCGCGGATAATCCACCATTTGGATACAATCGGGACAAATCGTGCGCACAAGCCGTTGGGCGATGAACGCCTTCACGACCGAGGAGAGGAGAAACGGTTCCACGTCCATATCGAGCAAACGCGTGATGCCGCCTACGGCATCATTCGTGTGCAGCGTGCTGAAAACAAGGTGGCCAGTCATGGCTGCGCGAATCGCGATGTCCGCAGTTTCAATGTCGCGAATCTCACCGACCATCACTACATTGGGATCCTGTCGCAAGATGTGACGGAGACCTTTGGCGAACGTTAGATCAATCTCCGGTTTCACGTCGATTTGAGATACCCCGGGAATTCGATATTCCACCGGCTCTTCGATCGTGATGATGCGGCGTTGCACTGAGTTGATGCTGCTCAAGAAGCAATAAAGCGACGTCGATTTTCCGCAGCCCGTAGGCCCCGTGAGAAGAATGATTCCATTGGGCTGTGCCAACAAATGACGAATGATTTTCTCTTGTTTCTCGCTGAGATCGAGCCGGTCAAACCCGAATTGCTGCTCGCCGCGGCTGAGCAATCGCAGACTGATCGACTCACCGTTCACTGTAGGAATGGTCGAAACACGCACATCGATGTTTGCATTACTCGCCTGCAAATTCATGCGTCCATCCTGGGGCAACCGGCGTTCGGCGATGTCCATGTGCGACATCACTTTCAGGCGCGAAATGATCGCCGACTGCAAGACCCGCAACTGCGGCGGCACAGCGACTTCGTGCAAAATTCCGTCAATTCGATACCGAATTCGCAGATCGTTTTCGAGCGGTTCAACGTGGATATCGGTCGCGCGTTCCAAAATCGCTTCGCGAATAATCTGATTGACGAATTTCACCACGGACGCCTCGGGATCGTCCGCATTCAGCTCAATGGCGGTTTCGGTGTCGTGGAACACCTCGAAGGCACGATTGGTCTTTAGGATTTCGTCGAAAGTCTCCGCGCCGACGCCATAAAGCGTTTTCATGGCGCGCAAAAGCTGCGCGCGCGGCACCAGCACCCATTCAGGCGGCTTTTTCAAAAGCTGCGCCGCGAGCTGGCGGCCGATGGAATTGAAAAGATCGTAAGTAGCCAACACGACCGAATTTTCCTTCAGCTCGATGGGAAGAATTTGGTGTTGAAAGACAAAACGACTCGGTAAGACCGATAAAGTAGCGCGATCAATCTTTTTCGCGTCGAGCGAGATAACCGGTACGCGGAAGAAATTCCCGATCGCGCCCAGGAACCGTTGCTCGTCCACTTTGCCGGAATCGAGCACCTGGCCCACCCACGAACCGCCGTTTAGATTTATCGCCAACTGCTCGGCTTCTTCGTTGGAAGGTACGCCACTTTCCAGCAGCAAATTGACCAGCGATCGACTGGGAGCTGAGTTCATTAACGGAAATTCACGGCATGTGTAATGCGCGACGCACCGGATCGGTAAGCGTGCCGGTGACGCGGATGGAATAATTCTTTTGCAGGCGCGCAATGGCGTCGGCGACTTCTGGCGTGAATACGCCGTCAACCGGGCCGCAATAATAGCCTAACCGGCGCAATGCCGTTTGCATTGAACCCACGTAAGCCGGTTGAAGAATGAGTTGTTCGGGGGCCTTAAAATAATAACACCATCGCCAGTGATATCTCGCCGCGAAGTCAGTGGCGTTCACACGCGGCCCTTGATGGACCAATCCCCATTCGCTTCTCTGTGCCAAAGGATCGGTCGGACGAAAAATATCGTGAGACAAAACGTCGAACTCATCACCTTGCGCGATGGTTGCACCAAGGCCGAGAATCAAACCGATTACTATTCGTTTCATGAAAGAGAGAAGGAATTACTACATATCTTTCGCCGCGGGAATATCGGGCGGCGGCAAGGCTAACTGTTTGCCCGTTTCCGTCTTGGGGCAGTCCGGACACTCGTTCTGATCGAGTTCCGGCCCAAAATGCGTGGTGTCCTCATATTTTTGGCGCAGCCGATAAGCGTCCAACTTGGTAAGGGTCACCTGCGGACACATGAGAATAATCAGCTCACTGCGCGCCTTACTGCTTGCCGTGGCCCGGAAAAGCGGGCCCACAAGTGGGAGACGCGAGAGGTAGGGAATGCCCTGATAATTTTTTTGCTTCGTATCTTCAACCAGCCCGCCCAGGATGATGGTCGATCCGTTCGCCGCGGAAACATTCGTGCGGACATAACGGGTGGCGATGGTCGGGACCAAATTGCCACTGATATTGACGTCTCCGCCCTGCACAATGTTGTCGATCTTCTGCAAAATATCTAGCGACACTTCCTTCTCGGAATTAATGAGCGGCACGACCTCGAGTTGCGTCGCCACCTTCTTGTACTCGATGCTCGCCGAAACAGCAGCTGTGTTATTTATAACCCCTCCAACATTCGTATTTGAAAGGGTATTTACCGGGACGGGCACCTCCCTCCCTGATGCGATGATCGCCTTCTTGTTGTTGCTCGTGAACACAGTCGGCCGCGAAAGGACTCTGAACCGACCGGTGGACTCAAGCAGATGCACGATGGCTGCCAGATAGTTGCCGGCCGCTACATACACATTGGTGCCACTGGCTACGTTCTGAAGAATCTGACTGAAATTGATCAGGTTCGAAGGGTCGATGATACTTCCCGCTCCGGTGTTTCCACCGACGATTCCAGGTGAAATGGAAGGAGCGACACTGGGAATCGGAATTGCCGGGGGGTTATTAAAAATGTTGTTATTGCGCGAGATTCCCACCACTTTGTTGTGGTACTTTGCGAACCAATCGACACCGAATTCTTCGTTGTTGGTTAGTTCCAACTGGCCAATGACCGTGCTCAGCGCGACTTCCGGCGCCTTGACGTCCATTTCATCCAAAATCTTTTCCACCTTCACGACGATCTCGCGGTTGCCGAGCATGATGATGGAGTTTGCACGCTGATCGGCGATGAGCTTGGCGTTTCCGACCGTGACTGCTTTTGGGGTAGTGTCCACAGGCTCCGTGGAGAGTTCCTCCGAGATATTTATTGTGCTTCCGCCCCCAGTGGCGGTAGACGAGCTGCCGCCCAGCGCGTTCAGTCCACCCGTGTAGGAACTTGTGCCTCCGGCTTTTTGTCGCGGTTGCGGGCTTTGACCCGGGGCACCGCCAGGCACCGCGCCAGCGCCAGCTCCCTCTCCCTCCATGCCGGGTTCGCTTAAAGCTTGCACAAGCACGGGCAGCACGTCGCCAGCGGAAATGTATCGCAACGGGCGTGTGACCGGTTTTCCAAACTCAACGTTGGCGTCAAATTCATGAATCAGTTGACGGATGAAAGGCATGTTGATCGGACGCGTCACGACGTGAATCCGGTTGGTGCGCACGTCGGGAGTAAGTTTAATCTTGCCGACGATTATTGCTTCTTCGGACAGTATGCCAGCACCTCCGGCTTCAACCGGTATCGGCTGTGGCACGTTTCCGGGCACCTTGACCGAGCGAACACCTGGCTGGCCCGTCTCAGTGCCCTTCTCGAAAATGTCCTTTAGCATGTCGACTACTTTGCTGGCATCCGCCCGCTCAAGCTTGATAAACTCACTCACTACTTCCGCCGGAGCGACGTCGATTTGTTCTATGACACCGGCAAGCTGTCGAATGATGTCGGCGTTCTGGGTCACCAGAAGACTGGATGACTTCGGCAGAGCCAGAATGTTAATTGTGCCTGAGCTCCCCTGGAAATACGCCATCAACACTTGCTGAAGTTCCTGCGGATCGGCGTACTGTAATCTGAACAAGACGCTCACGACCGGGTTCCCCGCAGGAATGTCTGCCAGATCTGAAATAATCGGCACCGGTGCCTTGCGAGGATTCTGCCCGGCCCCCACGACATCGACTATATCGCGGGCAACCGGAACGAGGGAAATTCCATTAAGAGCCATGCTTATTTCGATGATCTTAATTGCCTCATCGCGCGACACATCTTTAGCGATGAAAATGTTCACCTTGCCCTGGACAAAATTATCCATCACCAATTTCTTACCGGTGAGCTGTTCGTAAAGATGCAACACATCGACTATGTCGCTGTTTGGAAACTGAAGCCGAACCGTTGCTGGGGCGCCCGGAGGAGGAGGCGCCTCCGGCGGCGGCTGATTCGCTGCGTTAGGAGCTGGCGTATCCGGCGGCTGGGCCTTTGGGGCCTTGACACTTCGAGGCACGTCGCGACGCTTCGGTGCGTCCTGGGCCTGGGCCGAAACTGCCGTCGCGCTGGCAAGCACGAGCATCGCGATGCAGAAAAAACGGTGCACAGTCCTATCTGGGTGGATGGGCGACGCTAGTAGATTTGTTAGACCCGTCAACGTATTTCCCTTGGTTGAAACGATCCATCACTACTGGGGCTGGTTGAGGCAAGGGCTCGTAGCTTACTACCGATTACCGATGCTGCAAGTGATTCGCTTTTCAAATCCGGGGGTCGCTCGAGCCGTCGCGATTACTTCCTGTATTTTGATGGCGACGAACGTTTCCGCTGCGTCGGCACGGACTCCAAATGCAGTTGTTCAGATCCGGTCCATCCTTCGCGCACAACAAGACGCTTGGAACCGTGGCGACATTGATGGATTCATCAACGGATACGCGCGCTCAGCATCAACTGTTTTTATCTCAGAAGATTCCGTCCGTTACGGATGGGAAACTGTGCGGGCGCGGTACCGCCAGAAATATTCTGATCGCGCGAAGATGGGAACACTCAGTTTTTCCGACATTGAGATCAATTTGCTCTCCTCTGATGCGGCTGTGGTGCTGGGTCGCTGGAGATTGGAACGGGCAAAGGATCGCCCGCATGGCTGCTTCACGCTCATTTTTAGACGCCTGCCAGAGGGCTGGCGAATTGTGCACGATCATACGTCGGCGGCGGCGCCGTGATCATTTGTAGGCGTCTGTATCAGCCCCCGAAAGCTTTCGGGTCTCACTGAAACGCCCTACAATTCACGCAGCCGCGTAAGCAATTTCTCATGAATGTTATCGAACCCGCCGTTACTGAAGACGACTACCACATCTTTTGGCCGCAGCATCGGAACGATTCGATCCACGATGGCGTCGGCATTGCGTTCGTAAAACGCATGTCGGCCGTCCTTGGCAATCGCAGCTACCACTCTCTCCGGTTTCAATCGCTCATTTTCGGGGATCTGCTCCAACCTTGCTACCTGCGAGATGAAAACGCCGTCAGCAAATTTGAACGCTTCGGGAAATTGCTCTTGAAACACCGCGCGCCTGGTGGTGTTCGAGCGGGGTTCGAACACAGCCCAGAGCCGCTGCCCGCGGTAGCTGTGCCGGAGCGCCTCCAATGTGTGCGCGACTGCGGTGGGATGGTGGCCAAAATCGTCAATCACCTTCACGCCCCGCACTTCGCCACGAACTTCCAGCCGCCGGGCAACACCGGCAAAACTCTGCAACGCGCTGTTGATTCTCGCCATAGGCACGTCATAAAAGCGCGCCGCCATCACAGCCATCGCAGCGTTACGGACATTGAATTCGCCGATTAGCGGAATTTCGAAAGTTTCTTCTCCAAGCTTGAAGCTGGATCCCCCGGACGAGGAAGCGACCTCCCGGATTCGCTGCGCGCAATTTTTTGAAAAGCCGACCTCGACCATCTGCGCCAGGCAATGTTTTGCGACTTCTACGCAATTCGGGTCATCGCCATTCAAGAGCACCATTCCATTCTGAGGAACGATGTTGAGCAAACGCCTAAAGCTGAGCTTGATTTCATCGAGATCCTTGAAGATGTCCGCATGATCAAACTCGATGTTGTTTACGATCAGCAGTTCCGGCAGATAATGAATGAATTTTGAACGCTTGTCGAA
>Ga0222622_10000988_pt1 | contig 11392 bp, 8 predicted proteins | sample PLM2_5_b1metaG_FD_177335 | JGI IMG/M metagenome (GOLD analysis project Ga0222622, IMG submission 177335) | Groundwater sediment microbial communities from an aquifer in East River, Colorado, USA - PLM2_5_b1 | ecosystem: Environmental > Terrestrial > Soil > Riparian zone | place: USA: East River... | reverse complement strand
CGTCTCCTCGGAAAACGTCGCCGCCTCGAAGAGCCCCACGATCGGCCCACCGCACTCGAGCCGCCGTACCTGCCTCGAATTTCCCGGCGAGATGATCAGTGGCGGGTTGTGACCGGCATTGCAGTACGTGAGATGGCCGTCTGGCTTGATGACGCCGTACATCAGGGTCACGAACCGCGATTCGATCCCGCGTCGATACAACGCGAGGTTCACCCGGCTGATCGTCTGCGACGGAGAATCGCTCGATGCCGCCTGTCCGGCAAAGATCCCCTGCATCATCGCGCTCAGCAGCGCGGCGGGTGGTCCCTTGCCGGCGACGTCGCCGAGCGCAAAGCCCATCGCACCGGTCGGCAGCTCGACGTAATCGTAGAAGTCACCGCCAATCGAGCGGCACGGAATCGATGCGGCTGCCGCGCTGAAGAACGTTCCGGCGCGCGCCATTTTTGGCAGGAGCGCCTGCTGGATCTCCGCCGCGATCCGCATCTCCTGCTCCATCTTCGCCTTCTCCATCGTCTCGCGATAGAGGCGGGCGTTCTCGATGGCCACGGCGGCTTCCGTGGCCAGCGTCTCGAGCGCGGCGCGCGTCGAGCCGGAGAGCAGCGTTCCTTTCTGGCGGCTGTCGAGATAGAGCACGCCGATTCGCTTTTCCCGCTCGTCGGCGGCTTCGGCCTTATCGAGGTACCGCACCAGCCGCAGCGGAACACACAACACGTTCCTGATGCCCAGCGCCACGGTGCCGCCATGGAAGTCCACGATCCCCGAGTCGAGGAGATCCGCGACGAGCTTCGATTCACCAGTCCGGAACACTTCTTCAGGAATCTTCCGGCTCGTTTCGAAGCTGCCGCCCGACAGCATGATGCGTCCGCGCGCGCGCGCCATCTTGAACTCGAGCTCGGTCGACGAGCTCGCCAGCATGATGAACCCGCGCTCTGCGCCGCCGACGTCAATCGCCGAATCGAGCACCAGCGAGAGGACGTCGTCCAGCACCCGCCCGGAGCCCAGGGCCCGCAGCCCCTCGAGCAGCGCGCCAATCTGGCGCAAGTCTCCAATCGCCGTGGTCGTAGGCGACTTCTCCTCGACCGCGTCGCCATCGCGGACGAGAAAGACCATTTCCGCACCGCCGCTCCGGCCCAGCCGGATGCGGTCGCCATGGGCCAGTGAATGTTGGGTGACCTGATCGCCGTTGACGTACGTGCCATACCGCGAGGCACGGTCCTTGAGCACGTACGTGCCGCTGGGATCGATGGTGATCTCGGCGTGATCGCGTGATACTTCGCTGCCGGCCAGGCGCAGATCGTTCGTCTCGCGCCGGCCGATCTCGAAGGGCGCCTTCTCTACATTGACAACGCGCTTGCCGAGCGCGTCCATGACTTCGAGGCGAGCCTCTGGCATGCGGGGAGTGTACCTCAGCGGCGCCGCAGGAGGCGAACGATCAGCATCACCACGCCTGCAGTCGCGAGAATGGCGGCCGACAGATCGGCTTCGCGCGGATAGCCGGACGGTTGAGCGCCGGCGACAAGAACCAGCGCCAGCAGCAGCGGAATTATGGCCGCGAGCAAGGGCGGTCCGCCCCCAGGCGTCGGAACCGGCGCGGGCTTTCGCACCGGGTCGGTGGTGGCGGTCCCACACCGGTAACACACGATCGCCTTGTCGGCGATCTCAGTCCCGCAATTCCGACACTGCATCCGACGAATTATAAATGACGCCGAGTCGGGGCGGTCGGCGTCAGGCCGCCCGGGCGGCGACCGGTGCGCGCCGCGGGACCATGACCCGGACCAGCGCCATCAAAATGAGGACGCATCCAAACGTACACACGATCGTCGCGCCGGTCGGCAGATCGAGCATCAGCGACAGGTACACGCCGATCGCAGAGACGATCGAGCCCATCGCCCACCCGATGGCCAGGCGCGGGCCAATGCGATCCGCGAACAGCATCGCCGCGACCGACGGCACGATGAGATAGCAGAACACCAGAAGAACGCCGGCGATGGCGACCGAGCGCGTCACCACGAACCCGAACGAGGCGTAGAACATGAAATCCCACAGCCTCAGGGACGTACCGGAGGCCTCCGCGGCATCGTGGTCCATTGAAATGGCGAGGAACTTCTTTCGAAACACCCAATGGAACGCCCCGATGATCGCGTAAAGGAGCGCCGTTCTCCAGACTTCCTCCCACGACACCGCGAGGATGTTGCCAACCAGCATGTCCTTCAGATGCTCTCCTTCCGCGCTCGACTTGCTGAGGGCCAGGATCGTTGCGGCGGAGGCGACCGCATAGGAAATCCCGATGATCGCCTCCTGTGGAATGCGTGCGTGACGGCTCCGGATCGTCGAGAAAATTGCGGCGCCGATGAAGGTGAACAAGAGGCTGATCCAGTAGACGGCTGGTGAATGCGGATCGCCGCCGAACCACGGCAGCAAGATCGCAATCGTGGCGCCGAATGCGGCAATCTGAGCGAGCGAGAGGTCGACGAAGATGACACCCCGCTCGACGACGTGGACCCCGAGGTAGGCGTGAATCCCGGCGATCACCAGGCTGGCGACGAACGGGGCCGCAAGGAACGACAGGATAGTTGCGTCCATGCCTACTTGGCTCCTGTCTGCTTGATGGCGTTCACCACCAGATTGACGTCATAGTCGAACAGCTTGAAGTAGTCGGTGACTTCCTTCTCACCGCCCACGGAAGGCGCGAGGACAATCACCTGCGCGCCGGTCTCGCGCGCGATCGCGTCCGGAGTCTTTCGATCGAAATAGGGCTCGATCATGATCACCTTGACCTGCTGACGCTTCATCTCCTGAATCAGCTCGAGCGTGTGCGAAGGAGACGGCGGAATACCAGGCTTGGGTTCGACGTAGCCAATCACTTCGAGCCCAAACGCCTCGGTAAAATTTGGCCAGGACCGGTGATACGTCACGACCTTGACGCCCTTGTAGGGAGCCATCTGTGCCTGCCACCGTTTCTCGGCGTCCGCGAGCCGACGATCGAAGTCGGCGTAGCGCTGGGCAAAGTACGCCGCATCGCCCGGTGAGATCTCGGACAACTTCTTTTGAATCAGCTGCGCTATGCGCCGCCCGTTATCGGGCCCGAGCCAGTAATGCGGGTTCCCGGACGGGTGCACATCGCCCATCGCCCGGGTGATCTGACCGGACGGAATCTCGAGAATCTTGGCCGTCGTCGAGGCATCGAGATAGCGATCGGCGTTGGGTTGAATACGCGGGTTCCGCGCCTGATTTATGAGCGGCGGCAGCCAGCCGATCTCCAATTCACGGCCGACCACGACCAGCAGATCGGCCGAGTGCAGCTTGAGGATGAAGCTGGGCTTGGCCTCGACGAAATGTGGATCTTGATAACCCTTCGCCAGCGATTCTACAGAGACCTTGTCGCCGCCGACTTCGCGGGTCAGCGACTCCAGGTCCTCGGTCGTCGTGACGATCTTGATTGCGGCAAAGGCGTTCACGCTCCCGAGGAGAGCGGCAACCAGCGCCATGCCGAAGATACGTTTGTTCATCAATCTAACCTTTCTTTCGTTCGAAGAATACCGATCTGACTAGAACGTGTGGGCGCCGTGGGCGCCGATGGAAAACAGAAACTGGAAGAGGGCTTCATTGGCTGTAACGCCCTCGGCATACTTGGTGTGCCGATACTGTCCGCGGATCTGGCTGAATTCGCTCGGCCAGTAGGTCACGACAAACGACGGTCCCTGGTCGACCATGCTGGCATCGTAGGCCCGGTCTGACCGGTCGAATCGCACGCCGGCAAACCACCGCCGCGCGAATTGATAGTCGCCGCTGACATACATCCCGAATGCCGACACTTCACCGGTCTCCTGACCGCGATGACTCCACATCAACTCGGTTCGCCCCATGAAGCGGCGATAGATCGCCCGGCGCAGCGGACGATAGCGAAGCGTCGCGTCGATACCGAACAGGCGAGTCGTGGAATCGGCTGACGCATCGTTGTGTCCGCGCGTGAACGACATGCCGATGTCGAGGTTGGTGGACTCGTTGATATCGCGATACCCGCGCAGCCGGCCGAGCCAGCTCACATCGCTGCGTTCGTGCGTCTGAAACGGACCCGAGTTTCCCTGGAATAGTTCGCCGGTCGCTTCGAGAAAGAACAGCGGGTTCAGAAGCAGCTTGGAAACGGAGAGACCCGAATCGTTCAACCCCTCTTCCCCACCCAGGAAGTTCTTCATCACGATCGGCACATCCACCCACGGCAGCGTGTGCGCGTGCATCGTATTGACCTTGCCAAACTGTTCCTTCATCTTGCCGACCTTGGCGAGGAGCCCTCCGGGAAGGCTCGTGAGGGTCAGGAACCCTTCTTCGATCTCGACGCCGTCGGGGCTTGCCGACAGGAACACATCGGCACGCGCATACGGATCGACGACCGCCTGAAACGTGACTTCCGCTTCATGCATGTCGAACGACGGTGCCGACTCGATGGTGTTCTCGCCGGTTGTGCCGATGAAGTTTCCAATCACGGCCATGTCGGGATTGAACACCTTCGAACTGGCAGCGGCACCACCGTACACGGGCAGGGTGCCTTCTGGTCCGCCCGCGCCGGCAGCTCCGCTGGGTACGTCCGCGCCGGCCCCTTGCGGCGGTTGCGGCGGTGCCTGGGCCGCGACCGCCACGGCCGGCGGTGCAGGCGCAGTGGCGGCCGTCGGCGCGGGTGGCTCGGGCAGCGCAGGAACCGGAGTCGGCTGTGTGCTGGCGCTTCCCAGCTTCGCTTCGAGCGCGGCGAGCCGCGCGCCGTACGAATCGCGGATCGCTTCGAACTCCTGACGGAGCCGGTCGAGTTCCTGGCGAATCTGTTGAGGATCTGACGTTTGCTGTGCGGCGGCCGGCGCGGCGGGGGCCGCCGGCGCCTGGGCAGAGATGCCGGCGACCATCCAGAACGAATACGCAATCGTGGCGCACGCCGTCGCGCCCCTGATCGAGCGACACTTGGCGATCACAATGAACCTCCCGGTCCACAGGCACGCAGGCCTGGACCAATCCGGCCGCGGGCAAGCCCGCAATCAAGCTACGAGGGAACCGAAATGATCAGGCCGTGGGAGGAGCGCGGCCAGAGGCGGGACGAACGGTGGTCGAGTGGGCAACATCAACCGGGTCGAAGACAGCGACCCCGGCGTCGAGGAGCCAGAACCGCGCGAGCACGGCCGGATCGGCCGCCGCTTCGGCAGATGACCCGACGGTGCACGTCGTGCAGTGCGTCGTCGATTTCAGGTGACAGACGAGATCGTGGTGACCGAACGGCAGTAACGCCGCCGCAAGCAGGTAGAGCGCGAGAACGACCTTCAGCTGCAGGCCGACGGGTCCGCGTGGGAGCCGTCCGGATGTCACCATCTTCAATTCGATTATACGGGTCGTTTGCGGAAAGACGCAAAACGGCGAGGCCGGCAGCCGAGCCTGGGCCGGTCGCCTCCAGCTATACTTTCGCATGTTCCCCGTCAGCGACGTCATCCCCTCCCGGACCACGCCATTCGTGACGGTAGGCCTCATCGTCCTGAACGCGCTGGTATTTTTATTCGAGCTTCAGCTGTCCCGGCCGGAATTGCAGCTGTTCGTGCAGGCATTTGGCGTCGTGCCGGCGGCGTTCAGCTGGACCTCGCTGGTCACGAGCATGTTCCTGCACGAAGGATGGATGCATCTCCTCGGCAACATGCTCTACCTGTGGATCTTTGGCGACAACGTCGAAGATCAGCTCGGCCACGTAGGTTTCTTGATCTTCTACTTGTGCGCCGGAGCCGCCGCCGCCATGGGGCAAGTGATCGTGAGCGCGGGATCGACCATTCCGATGATCGGCGCGAGCGGCGCAATCGCCGCGGTCATGGGCGCGTATTTCGTGTTGTATCCCCACTCGCGCGTCTTGACGGTCGTCTTCCTGTTGTTCTTCATGGACATGGTGGAGATCCCGGCGATCTTTTTCCTTGGCATCTGGTTCATCAAGGAGCTGTTCAGCGGCGTCGGTTCGCTCGGCGCGCGTTCACTGAACGGCGGTGTCGCGTTCTGGGCCCACGTCGTCGGATTCGCCGTCGGTGCCGCGATCGGATTCTTCTGGCGCGTGCGGAACCCGCCTCAACGGGAATACTGGATCTAGGTCGCAGTTCGCGGTTCGCGATTGCCGACGAAGCGGAGAGTCGTTGCGATCTATTCGGCGCGAGCCGAGGGCGAGCGCTGGCAGGCGCTGGGGTGGGACCCCAGCGCAAACTAAGAGAAGCTAGCTACGTTTTCGTCCTTACTCTGATGTCGTGTGACACCTGGGCGAGATCGATCATGAGCCGCTCGAATTCTTTCGCATAATCCGCGGCCGGCAGAAACGCGCGCCGGATCTTGAGATCCTCGACCTCGGCCTCGAGATTCGTCCTGCGCTGCAGAAGCTTCAAGAGAACATCATCGGTCGGGGCTGCGCCCGGGACAGCCGGATCGAGATAGGTGCGGCTGGCAAGCGAGCCGTCTTCTCCCGGCGTGGTCACTTCACTCCCGACGCCGTCGCCGTTGTCGTCGAGGAGCGCGTGTTCAGTGGAGAGCTGGCCTCGTTGCTGGTAATGGCGGCGGACACCCGCGCTTGCCGAGGTGAACGCCTCCCACATCGAAATCCTTTCGTTTTTATCCAGATCGGCTGCCGAATCCGTCAACGCGCGGATGAAATACTCCGGAAAGACGGTGTCGTATCGCTGCGCGGACGAGTCGGTGGCGGTGATGACAATCCGACGCGGGCCGGAGAGACGTTCGAGAAACGGAAAGCTGGCCGACGATGTGTTCACGACAACGATGCGGCCGGGCACGTTCTTCAGCAACGCAGACCATTCGGTGGACTCGAGATCGGGTCCAACCAGGTTGAACTTCGCGTCGGTCCCATCGAAGGTGCCATGGCCGATCAACACGATGAAAAACACATCGTCGCGGCCCATTCGAGCGCTGACCGACGCAATGGCGTGGCGAACGTTTTCCGCCGTCGATGCGGAAGCCGGACGTGATGTATCGGAGAGAACAGTGACCAGCGCGTGGTCGAACTTCAGTCCTTCGAGCAAGGTTTTCGAGAGCTGCCCGGACCACCGATCGTATTGTCCAGCGTACTCAGAGCCGCCCGCAGCGCCGGAAACGATCAGCGCAAATCGCTGCTGGGCGCTCGAGTGGAGAGGCGTCAGCAGCAGGAGCGCAACGGTAGCCGCGGCGATCGATCTCATCGCAGACCCCATCGCCGGCGAAGGATCCACTCGCTGGCAAGAAGCGCGAGGATGGCGGCAAACGACCAGCCGGTGTGCCACAAGTCGTGCGTCACTGCCAGGCGTGCACTCGGAACCGCCGCGCGCAGCGAACTCCCAAGGGCTGCGGCTTCGCCAGCGGTGACCAGGCGTCCTCCCGATCGCAGCGCAATGCGCTGCAGCACCTGCACGTTGAGTCGTGGATCGCTCATTTCCGGATCCGAGCCTCCGACTAACAGTGCGGACGCCGCAGAGCCAATCGAGGTGGCACCGCGGCGAGCGGTGGCGCGGAAGCGGTAAACACCCGGCCCAGCCGCCCGGTAGCGCGCCACGTATGCGCCGTCTTCGTCAGTCTGGCGCGGCTGCTCGGCACGAATACTTTCAGTCCGACCCTCCGGGGTTGTCACGTCCACATCAACCGCGACGTCGGCCTGTGGAGCGAACGCGGCGTCGCGAGCGAGAATACGCACGTCGACGGTGTCCGCTGGCATTGCCGCAGCCGGCAAACGGATCGCCACCGGATCCAACGCGGAGAGAGCCAGCCAGCGAAGTGCCTGGCGCCAGAAGGTGTCGTACGATCGATCGGTGGAGGGCAGCAGCATGCGCCAGCGCCACGCGCCTTCTCCGGCAAAGATCAGCGAACGTCCCTCGCCGTAGCGCTGCACCGCTATCAGCGGTCGTGACACACCACCTGCCGCTCCGGACACGGCAAGCACATTGGCACCAGGACGCGGGCCGCCGAGCGGCACGGTCGAGGCGAGTGCCGGCGTTGCGTCCCATCGTTTCTGCGTCTCGGCACCGGTGGAACCGAGCTGCATCACGGGATGCGCTTGGCCGGCTGGCGTCAAACCCACGTGGTTCATGCCCCGTGACGACGACGCGCGCAGGACGGCGTCGGTATCGCCACGATCGACAAGTTGAAGGGGAATGACCTCTTCGAGCGGGGTGTCGGTCAGCCCTGGTTTCACAAATGTCCGCGCGCCCAGGATCAGCAACCCGCCGCCGCGCGTGCCGACGAAATCGCGGGTCAGTTCCTGTTGCTGTCGCGTGAGCTGCCGTGCCTCGACATTGGCGAGCACAATCGCGTCATAGACAAATAGATCATCGGCGCGCGATGGATACCCCTTCGCGAGCGCACCGCTGCGCGACTGCGACGCCTGGATGTAGTAGGTGTCGGTTCCCTGGTCGTCTTTTCCCTTTCGCACGATCGAATCGATATCGAGCCCAGGATCGGCAGCCCACGCGCGCTTCAGGAAGCTGTGTTCGAACCCTGGCGCGCCTTCAACGAACAAGACGTGGTGCTGTCGTGACGGCGGTTGCACCAGAACACTGCGCGCGTTATTTTCCGGGACCAGCTCACCGACGATGGCAGGGACTTCGACTGAGTACACGACGGCCGAACCGCCCGCCGGCGTGACCTGAAAGACGGTGTGGACGGGAACGCCTTCGGCGGCGGGAGCGATCCGCCGCACTTCGAGCGGTCGTCCGTTCTCGAGCAGCTGCAGCGCGATCGGCTCCGTCCCGGTACCGTGACTCACCGCCGAGACCGCGATGTCGATGCGTGAGTCGTCGGCCACGGCTTCAGCCGCGGTGACGCTCGAGACTTCCCGGTCGCGGCCGACCGTCCTCGATCCGAGACCGAGCGCATAGACAGGAGGAACCGTCGTATCCGCGGGTGAGCGGCTCGTGTCCCCGCCGTCGGAGATGAGAATGATGCCAGCGATGGGACGGCCGCGATATCGATCGCGTACTGCCGCGAGCGCACCGGACAGATCGCTTTGCCGATCGGTCGCCGCAAGGTCGGGTGGTGATGTCTCGCGCACACGATCGCCAAAGCTCAGCACCTCGATCTGAAACTGACCCTGAAGCGACGGCAGGATTTCTCGGGTGACGAGATCGCGCGCGCGATCGATCCGTCGCTGGCCGTCGGCGTCTTCGATGGTCATGCTTCGCGATCCGTCCACCAGGACGGGCACGACAACGTCCTTCGAGCCTTCATCACTGACGCGCACGGGACGCATCAGAAACATGACCAGCGCCGCGAGCGTGAGGAGCCGCAGGACTATCAGCACGTCGCGTTGCGGGCGTTCCACGACGTTGCCGGCGTAGGCGCGCCAGGCCACCGCGCTTACCGCGGCGGCAACCAGCAGGACGGCCCACCACGGCAGTGCATTGGCGAAGGTCAGGTGCGGCATTTATTTGTTCTTGGCGAGCGATTCGAAATACCGCGAGATCAGCTGACCGTACGAATCGGGGACTCGATCGCTGCCGCCCGCACTGAAGCGGTCTTTCGACGGTGTTCGGGCACTGCGCTCGGAAACGGTGGCTTCATATTTTTCGAGAGCGGTATCGAGCTGTCGCCGCAGCGAGTCCCAGTCCGACCGGTCCTGTTTGAACGCTTCCGTGCCGGGCGCCGAGTGACTGAATTCCTCCTGCTCGGGCGTTGAATCTCCGCGGCTGCTCGCGGCGCTTCCCTGCAGGCGACGCAACGCCTCTTCCGCGCGCTGCAGCTCGAGTTGGTACTGATCGCGCAGCCGCTGCACGTCGCGATCGCCACGGTCGCCTGCGCCTGGCTGCCCACGCCCTGTCCCGCGTGCCGAACTGGCAGCGGGCGATCCCGTGCCTCGCCCGGACTCGCGCGCGCGTGCTTCGGCGTCGCGCAGCTGCTGCTCGGCTCGCTGCAGCCGCTGGCGGATGGCGCGCGTCTGCTCCAGCTCACTTGAAACCGATGACCCGTCTGCGCCCGCCCTGTCGGCGCTGCCGCGCCGGCCGTCACTCGCTGACGACAACTGCTGTTGCAATCGTTGTAACTCGCTGACCGCACGCTCGCCGCTTTGCGCCGCCTGTTCTGGTGCCTCGCGGCGCAAATGACTCGCAGCTGACTGCATTTCCTGCGCTGCGCTGCGCAACCTGTCGTTGCCCGACTGTTCCGACGCGTTCTTGTCGCGCGAGGCCGTCGCCTTACCGTCGCTGGCCAGCTGCCGGACCAGCTCCTCGGTCTGCGCGCGCAACTCCATCTGCTCGCGCGTCAGTTTCTCCAGCTGACGCTTCGTCTCTTCCGGACTCAGGTTTGCCTGCGCGAGATCGCGCTGCCGACGGTTGAGATCGTCCTGGCGCCTGGCCAGATCGCGAATCCGGTCGAGCGCGCGGGTCGAGGTCTCCGGCGGGTCCGGCCTGATCTCGGCGGCTTCACGCGTCTCGTAATTAGTGCGCTGCTGACGCTGGAGTTCCTTGTCGAACAGTGCCGACAGGTCCTGGCCCTGGCGATTTCCGCCAAACCCGCTTCCCGCGTTTCCCTGCGACACCTGCCGACGGCGAATCTCCGCCTGGAGCTGCAGGAGACCGTTCAACGCCGTCATCTCATGAGGCAACGCATCCTTCGTCCGCTCGGAACTCAGTTGGTCGACCGCCTTCCCCATCGCGCCGACCGCAGTCTCCGCCGGATCTCCAGCCGGCGGCCGTGTCTGCGGCAACGGGGGAAGAATTTGCTGCGGCGCTGGTGGTCTCGCGCGGGAACGCGTGCTCCGCGGCATCAACTGTTGTTCGGCGCGTGCTTTCAATTCTGCCTGCGCCGCCGCGATCGCCTTCACGTCATCGGTCGATCGTGCGGCCTGCGCTCGACGTTCGACATTCCAGGTCGAGGCGATGATCTCCTTCTGTCCCTGGATCAGGCTGTCGACCTGCGGGTCGGATCCGCCTGACATCTGGCTCTCGGCCGAGACGAATTCCTCGTTGAAGGGTTTCACTTCCAGGAAAAACATGTCGCTCGTCGCTTCCGTGGAACGCTTGCCGCGGCCGATGTCGGCGGCACGCGCGTAATAGGCGATCACGTCGCCAGGTTTGACGTGAAGATCCTCGGCCGGCAAAAGCCGCGTGCCGACTTTTTGAATGTCGGTCCCGCTCACGCGCTCGAAGGGGACGACATGCTCGGCTCCTCCGGCGACGGCAAACACCAGCTCAAACCGCGAAATGCCGTAGTCGTCGTCGGCTCGCGCCTCGATGGCGACTTCTTCCAGCGGCGTGATCTGCTGGTCGGCGGACGGCCGCAGAATGCGCACGTCGGGCGGACGGTCGTCCATCACGCGTATGAAGTACTCCGCCTCGTCGCGCGACACCAGGCCGTCGCCGTCGGTCAACCGGATGCGGTACGAATCGTCCTTGGCGAGCACCAGGTCCGC
>Ga0222622_10000987_pt1 | contig 11394 bp, 7 predicted proteins | sample PLM2_5_b1metaG_FD_177335 | JGI IMG/M metagenome (GOLD analysis project Ga0222622, IMG submission 177335) | Groundwater sediment microbial communities from an aquifer in East River, Colorado, USA - PLM2_5_b1 | ecosystem: Environmental > Terrestrial > Soil > Riparian zone | place: USA: East River... | reverse complement strand
GCCCGGCGGAAAGCGCGCCGTGTTCAGCGCGCTCGGCAGGCTGTGGATCATGGATCTGCCCGACGGCAAGCCCCGTCGCCTCACCAATCTGACCGATGGCGAGTTCATGCCGGCGTGGTCGCCCGATGGCAAGCAGATCGCGTTCGTGACCTGGTCGAAAGACGGCGGACAGCTCTATCGCGTCGGCGCCGACGGCGGTCAACCCGAGAAGCTCTCGCGCTACGCCGCCTACTATGCGGAGCCGGTCTACACGCCGGACGGTTCGAAGATCGTCTTCACGACGGCAGCCAAGAGCGATCAGCTCTACGCCGATCTGCACGAGATGGAGCGCGAGCACAGCGACGTGCGTCCGGACGGCGCGCCGTCAGAAATCGAAGGCCTCACGCCGAAAGCCGACGCGGATCTGCGCTGGATGCCGGCGGGCGGCGGGGCCGTCACCTTGATCGGGTCCACGCAGGGAGGCCATGCGCCTCACTTTGGCGCGGACAACGACCGCATCTACATCACCACCGCGAAGGGGCTCAGCTCGATTCGCATCGACGGGTTCGACCGCCGGGAGGTCGTGCGGATCACCGGGAAGGGGCCGGGACCGAACCCGCCGTCCGCCGCCGAGATCCATGTCGCGCCGGACGGCCATCGGGCGTTCGTCAGCCTGCAAAACAAGCACATCATCGTCGGCATCCCGCGCGTCGGCAAGGAAGTCGTGAAGATCAGCGTCGCCGGCGACGATGCCGCCGTGCCGGTCAAGCGCCTGTCGCGCGAAGGCGGCGACTACCTGTCGTGGAGCCCCGACGGCCGTTCGGTGGCCTGGGCGCTCGGCAACACGATCTATCGTCAGGCGCTCACCGCGGACACGCCCGAGGAATTTCATCCGGTGGTCGAAGCCCCGCGCGCGCGGCCGCATGGCTCGGTCGTGCTGACGGGCGCCCGGATCGTCACCATGAAGGGCGACGAGGTGATCGAGAAGGGCGACCTCGTCGTCACGGACAATCACGTGGCCGGCGTCGGCGCCGCCGGCAAGGTCGCGCGGCCGGCCGGTGCGCGAGTGATCGACGTCGCCGGCAAGACGATCATCCCCGGCTTCGTGGACGTGCACTCGCACACGTGGCCGCCGCGCGGTGTCCACCAGTCGCAGGTCTGGCAATATCTCGCCAACCTCGCCTATGGCGTGACGACCATGCGCGATCCGCAGACCTCCACCGACGACGTGTTCGAATACTCGGATCTGGTGGAGACCGGCGACATCCTGGGGCCGCGCGTGCTGGCCACCGGGCCGGGCGTCTTCAGCGGCTCGGGCCTCGACGACAAGGACGCCACCGCCGCCTTCATCAAGCGCTACAAGGAGGCGTACAAGACCGACACCATCAAGCAATACATGGCCGGCGACCGCATCGTGCGGCAGTGGGTGATTCTCGCGGCGAAGCAATATCGCCTGATGCCGACAACGGAGGGCGCCCTCGACCTGAAGCTCGATCTCTCTCAGATGATCGACGGCTTCACCGGGTCGGAGCACAGCCTGCCGATCCAGCCGCTCTACAAGGACGTGACCGAGTTCGTCGCGCGCTCGCATACCTTCTACACGCCGACGACGCTCGTCGCGTACGGCGCGCCGTGGTCGGAGAATTACTACTTCGAGACCACGACCAGCCTCCACGACGATCCGAAGATGCGGCGGTTCATTCCGCACGAGCTGTACGACACGATGGTCCGGCGGCGCGGGCAGTGGTTCACGCCGGAGGAGTACGGGCACAAAGGCATCGCCAAAGGCGTGGCCGACGTCGTCCATGCGGGCGGCCGCGTGGGGCTCGGCAGTCACGGGCAGTTCCAGGGCCTCGGCGCGCACTGGGAGATCTGGGATCTGCAGTCGGGCGGCCTGACGCCGCATGAAACGCTCCGGGTCGCCACGCGATTTGGCGCCGAGGCGCTGGGGCTGACCAAAGACGTCGGGTCGATCGAGTCGGGGAAGCTTGCCGACCTCATCGTGCTCGACAAGAACCCGCTGATCGATATCCGCAACACGCTGTCGATCCGCTATGTCATGAAGAACGGCGAGCTGTACGAAGGGGACACGCTGGACACCATCTGGCCGGCAGCGAAGAAGCTCGAGAAGCAGTACTGGTGGAACGGGGAACCGACTACGCGTGCGAGCGTCGTGCCGCCGCGATGACTCGGCCATGACCAGCGTACCCACGGTTTCGGCGCGGCGTGCGCCCCTCGACGTCGCGTCGATCCGCCGGGACTTTCCGATCCTGAAGCAGCGCGTCTACGACCAGCCGCTCGTCTATCTCGACAATGCCTCGACCTCGCAGAAGCCGCAGGTGGTCATCGACCGTCTGACGCGCTTCTTTACCGAGGAGAACGCCAACGTTCATCGCGGCGTGCACCAGCTCAGCGAGCGGGCGACGTCACGCTCCGGGAGCGATTCTTTCCGCTGCATACCGCTGCTGATGTGGATCAGTTCCTCGGGCCCTTTGCGTGGTGTGTCGTCTTCAAGGCCGGCACGAGCGAGAAGACGTTCGATGCGTGGCTCGTCGCGCAGAACGCGCTGGAGCCGCGGGGGGATGTCGCCGTGGGCTTCATCCGGCTGCCTGAGGATCGCCCGGCCAGCGATCACATGAGCGTCCGATCCTTCCTCGCGCACCGCAGTCCGCAGCTCATCCTGTTCCACGCCGGGGAGGCGTGCTTCCGTCTGGACGAGCTCGCCATCGCACCCGATCAACCTGCGCTCCTTCGCGATCATCTTCCGCCTGACGTGGGCCCGACCGTGCGCAACGAGGCGGCCGTCACGCTCGAGCCGTATCGCACGCTCTTGTCGAGGTACGTCGACGGCGACCTGCCTGAAGAGCGCTCGAGCGTCTCTCGAAACTCTGAGAACGTTCGGTTTTGCACAGGAGGTCAAGAGGCCAGGGGGGTAAAGTCGGTAGGGATCCAATGGTCAACTTCTTCGAGCGGATCGTGGCGTTGCAGCGTGAAGGGCAGTCGTTCGCCGTCGCGACGGTCGTGGGACGCCGCCCGCCGGTCTCGGCTCACCTCGGCGACCGCGCGATCGTGTTCGCCGACGGCCGCATGGAGGGCTTCGTCGGCGGCGCATGCTCGCACGAGATCGTCAGGCGGCAGGCGCTCGAGGCCCTGCGGACACACCGCGGCCGGCTGGTGTCGATTCGGCCCGGCGCGAGCGACCCGTCCGAGACGACCGCCGAGCATGTCGTGGCGCCGATGACGTCCGCATCGGAAGGAGCAGTGGACGTGCTGGTCGAGCCTTTTGTCCAGGCTCGCATGCTGGTCGTGGTCGGCGCGACGCCTGTCGCCGCGGCGCTCGCGCGCCTTGCGCGCGACATGGACTACCAGGTCGTGCGAGTCGTCGATCCTGCAGAGCAGCCCGGCATCGAGGCCGAAGCGGCGGCGCTCGGCGTGAAGGTCGCGACGCTCGACAGGCTCGAGACGATCCTGCGCGGCGGCGCTGCCGACAACGCGGCCGTGGTCGCGTCGCAAGGACACTACGATGAGCAGGCGCTCGAAGCGATCCTTAAGGGCGGCGTGCCGTACGTCGGGCTGGTGGCTTCACGCAAGCGTGGCGACACGGTGCGTGCGCTGCTCGATGAACACGGTGTACCGGGCGTCGCGGCCATGCGCAGTCCGGCAGGCCTCGACCTCGGCGCGAGGACCCCGCCGGAGGTGGCACTGTCGATCCTAGCGGAGATCGTTCAGGCCCTGCCGAGCGGAAAGGAAGTGTCGCCACCGGCGGCGCTGGCGAGTGCCGTCGATCCGGTGTGCGGCATGCAGGTCGACGTGGCGACCGCCCGGCACACGGCGGAAGTCGACGGCGTGGCCTATTACTTCTGCTGCGCGACCTGCCGCGCGCTGTTCGTGAAGCAGCCGCGGGACTACCCCCGTGACTAAGACACGACAACGCAGAGACCGCGGATTCGAGGGACGATCGAGCCTTGGAGGAACGCCTGCATACGGCGAGACTGGGATCGCTTGTTGGGAATGTGCACGGACGACATCGTTTTTCTGCTTCCGGGCGAGCCGGCGGTGGAAGGCGACGGCGTGCGACGCTGGCTTGACAATTTCCCCGCGATCAACGCGATGGCGTCGGACATCGACCGTGTCGAAGGCGCAGGTCATCTCGCTTGCGTAAGGGGTTGGGTCAGGATGACGCTTGAAGTATCCGGTCAGCAGCTTGCGTTCGACGGGAAATACACCGATCTATTTCGCAAGCAGCCTGACGGTACTTGGCGCTACGCACTGGTCATGTGGAACTCAAATAACCAGGTGTAGTGCGGACCTTCAGGTCCGCCGTTCCGGGCAGGCCTAAAGGCCTGCACTACACCCGAGTGAAAAACGCTATAGGCTCGCACCTTCGTAAACAGCGCAATGGAGCCCAGAGACAGCGACGACACCAACATCAAGCAGGCGCTACCGTTCCTTGGCATCACGAACATCGAGGCATCCCTTCGCTTCTATGTCACCGGACTCGGTTTCACGATGACGCAGCAGTGGGCCCCGGATGGACGAATCAGGTGGTGCTGGCTTGAACTTGGTGGCGCCGCCCTGATGCTTCAGGAGTACTGGAAAGATGGACGGCCCGGCGGGGAGGCCGCGGTAGCCGGCACCGAAAAATAAACGCCCCCGCGCACGGGGCGCGAGGGCGCTGCTGACGCGGCGGTATCGCCATCTATCGATGTCGCTCGTCGCCGTGGCGGTCGTCGTGGTCGCGATCCTCGTCGGTCGGCTGCCCGGTAGCGGGATCGAGGAACAGGCGCCGTCGCCCTTCGCGGTGCGAGAAGTCGAACATGTTCATCAGGCTTCCCGCCCGCTCGTCGAACGACTGATTGCCGATTCGCGGCAGGCCCCAGTTGTCCTCGATGAAGCGCAGCACCGACGACTGATCGGTCAACGTGTGATCCACGAAGTTCCGCTTCGCAAACGGCGACACCAGCAGCAACGGCAGCCGGGGTCCGTAGCCGCACCGGCCCTGAAAGGCGCCGGGCGCCGACTGTCCGCATGCGCCTGGACCGGTGAGCGCATCCTGTGCCGTATTCGAGGCGTTGACGAGCGGCGGCAGGACGTGATCGTACAGGCCGTCCGAGTCGTCCCAGACAATCAGGATCGCCATGTTCTTCCACTCGCGTAGCTTCTGCAGGCGGTTGATGGTCTCGACCAGGAAGCGCTGCTCTACGATCGAATCCGAATACCGGTTGTGACCCTCCTGATAGGCCGGCGGCTTGACGAAGCTCACCGCCGGCAGGAGGCCGGCTTCGGCCGCGGGCCAGAAGTCCTGGTCCAGATCGTACTGGTGATTTGCCTGATCCGTCTGGCCGATCGCCTCGAGCGATGATGGCGGAAGATGGTGCGGGTTCGAGGTTGACGGATAGTACTGGAACGGCTGGTGGTGCGGGATGTAGTCCGCCTGCTTCTGACCGTTGCTGCCGATGTGGAACGCGGTGCACTTGTCGCTGCCGTCAGCGGTGCGGAAACCGCCATTGAACCAGCCCCATGTCACGCCTTTCTGGTTCAAAAGATTGCCAATGTTCAGGTCCGACATCGTGATGAGCGTGGTTGTCGCCGGTGAGCAATCGTCCAGGAGGGGCCGCGGGTTGCCAATCACGGTCCCCGCAATCACGTCGGTACCGCGGTCGGGCACCGACGATCCGTGCGTCTGCCCAGACACGAGATTGATTGCGCCCACTGCCGACGATCCCCAGTTGCTCGCGAAGCTGTTGTCGCTCATCGCGAAGTGCTGCGCGTAGTTCCACAGCGCCGTCACGGTGTTACCGTCGAAATACCCCATCACCATGTTCGGATCGCAGTTCGGGTTGCCGTCGCCGGCCGGCACGCCCTGGTCGCTGGTCGCACCGTTGTTTTCGACGAACTTGTCCATCAGCCCCAGGTCGGCCGCCTGCTGTTCGAGCTTGTAGACGTGCATCTGTGAACACTCGACTGCATCGCCCGGCCCGAGCCGGATCGGATTCACCTTGTTCGGATTGCGGAACAGCAGATCGTCGGTGAGCCCGTTCACGGCCGGCGTCCGGCGGCGCGCGTGAAACGCCGGCTCTCCCGCCAGGTTCATCGCCTTCGGATACGTGCCGAAGTAGTGGTCGAACGATCGGTTCTCCTGAAACAGGACGATCACGTGCTTGACTGGTGTGCGGACCGACGCATGGTCGGCCTGCACGGCAGTCCCCGTCCACGCGGCGGCGGCGGCAACGGCGGCGAGCGTTACTCTTGTGCGAATCATTTCGAACCTCCATTGAATGGCATCACGGGGTGACCCCTTTCGCAACGGCGGTACCGGCGGGAGCGCGGACGGCGGCTGCGGCATTCAGGCGGAAAACAGGCGCGTTTCGGGGTTGGGCGCGGGCGTGAGGACGCTTCGGGCTATCCAATCGGATAGCGCGCTGAGCCGATCGGATAGTCGGATAGAGTGGCGGCCCGCCCGACTACCTGGTAGCGCGGTTCTGCATCGACCAGTGCGCGAGGACGTTCAGCGGTTGCGTCTGCAAATGTTCAATCGGCACGCGGACGAGGAATCGCTGTCCGTCACCCTGGACGTCGTACGCGCTCACGTACGGCGCGACGGCCGAGACGTCGCTCAGCAGAAACAACGGACGCGGGGCGCCGGGATCGAAAGCAGCGCCCTGCAGGTCTACCGACATCATCCGGCCGTCACGGCCGATGTAGAACAGTTCCTTCTCGTCGGCGCGCCACTTCGGATCGGAGCCGCCGTCCGTGGAAATCTGCCATTTGCGCACGTTGGGCGCCAACGCCTGGACGTAGACTTCCAGGCGCGCCGACTGGTTCGACGTGTAGGCCAGCCACCGTCCGCTCGGCGAAACTTGTCCTTGCATCTCGTCAAATTCAGTCTGGACCAGTGGGCGTGGCTGGTCGGGATGCCCGATCGGCACCGCCCAGACGTCGTTGTGCGTGCGCTCGTCATTGGCGTGATAGACGACGAACGCGCCATCGGGACTCCAAGCGGTCGGGTATTTTGCCGCTGGGGTCTTCAGGAAGGCCTGCTCTTCTCCTCCACCAAGTGCCGGCCGGATATAGAGGTCGTGCTTGCGGTCGCGGTTTGACCGGAACACAAGACGCGCGCCGTCCGGTGACCACACCGGGGACGCGTCGGTCGCCAGCGACGTGGTCAGACGCATGTTCGCGCCGCGCATCAGGTCGAGGAGCCGTAGATCGGATCGATCGGAATGAGGCTCCACTTCGGCCACGGCCAGGTATCGACCGTCTGGCGAGAGCCGGAAGTCGACATAGCCGCCCGGTCCTCCGGCAACACCAAGCCGGCGCCCGTCGCGTCCTATCCATGCGAGCTCCGCCATCGACGCGCTCGACGCGTAGGCAAGCACACCATTGTTCGACGCCGAGAAAGCGCCGTAAAAGTTGCTCGACGTCGCGACGCGATCCACGAGGGGGACCGGATCGCCGGTCAACTGGTTGCGGACGACGTCGAAATTCGCCGCCAGCAGCGCGCCTTCCGAGACGTACAGCAGCTGTCCCGGCGGCGCATACACGGCACCGAAATTCGATCGCGCGATGATGGCCTCGCCAGGCGCATCGAGCGACGCGAGGCAGATGACGGACTGGTTGTCGTCAATGCTCCTGGCGAAATAGATGAAATGGCGGCCGTCCGGGAGGAATTGCGGCCAGCGGTGCGACGTTTCCCGGCGCGGCCCAGACAACTTCGTCTGCCGGACGACGCCCCCATCGGCGGCCACACGATAGATCACGTCACCCGTGTTCGGCGAAAACAGAATCACATCGTCGGCGCTCCAGGCGCCGCCGCGGCCGTTGGGTGCGGGTGCCAGCGTCCGCGCGGGACCGCCGTCGATATCGATCCGTTTCAACTGGCCGTCGGTGGTGAAGAATCCGATCGACCGGCTCGACGGCGACCAGAACGGATACGTCGCGCGCGCCGTCCCGGGGATCGGCCGGACCACGGCCGAATCGATCGGCCGCAGCCAGATCTGGGACACGCGGTCGGCCCCGGACGCCACGAACGCGAGGTATCGGCCATCGGGTGACAGCGCGAGTTGCGGCGACTGCACCGAACTCTCGGTCGGGGTGAATTCGGTACCGGGCGGCGGCGGCACGGTGAAGGCCACAGGCCGCAGCGATGCGGCCGCCGGCACCGGGCGCCCGCGCGCGAGGAAGGCGACGGCACCGATCGCCAGCGCCGCCACAATCGCCGCGCCGACGACGCGAGACGTGCGCGACGCGGCCCGGCGCTCATCGTCGGGCCGCGGCTTCATATGAACGGACGCGATCCGCTTGAGGATCGCTTCGACGTCGGCCATGGATTGCCAGCGCTCGTCCGGCAGCTTTTTCAGGCAGCGCCTGATCACCCAGTCGACGTCGGCCAGGGCAGGCTCATGGCCCGCCAGCGGGGGCGGGTCGGCCGTCAGAATCGCGGCCACGAGATCCGCCGGCGTCGCGCCGTCGAACGCCCGTCTGCCGGCGGCCATCTCGTACAAGAGCGCGCCGAAGGCGAAGATGTCGCCGCGATGATCTCCCCGAAATCCCTGCAGCCGCTCTGGCGGCAGATATCCGGCCGTGCCTGGTACCGACGCGGGATCGGTGGCCGGCATCGGCAACGTCTTCATTGCGGCAATGCGATCGGAGGGGCGACGCTCGTCCTGTCGCAGCTTGCCCAGACCGAAGTCGATGATCTTGACCCCGCTCGGCGTCAACAGGACGTTGCCGGGCTTGAGATCGCGGTGTTCGACGCCGCGCCGGTGCGCATAGGCCAGGCCGGACGCAACTTCGATGGCGTAGCCGATCAGTTCGGCAACTGGCAGCGGTCCTTCGGCGATCCGGTCCGCGATCGTCTTGCCCGCGATGAACTCCATCACGAAGTAGTCAACGCCGTCCTCGTGGCCGACGTCGTACACCGCGCCGATCCTCGGATGGTCGAGCTGGGCGGCGAGCCGCGCCTCCTCCTCGAACCGGCGCCGCAAGTCGGGATGATGACCGTAAGCCGAACCGATCACCTTAATCGCGACCATGCGACCGAGCCGTGTGTCGCGAGCGCGATACACCTCGCCCATTCCACCGGCGCCGACCAGGGCCACGATTTCGTACGGACCCAGCCGCATTTCAGGCGCGAGCGCCATCAGCGCTCCTGCTCGAGGGTCGACTTCATGTCGAGGATCCGAATGAGGCGGTGGAGGTAGTTCGGGTGCAGCCCCAGCAGGCGCGCCGCCTCCGTATAGCTTTGATGCGCTTCGCGGAATGCCTCGACGATGACGTCCACCTTCGCCTGGCGAACGGCCTCGTGGAACCGCGGGCTCTCGACGCCGCCCGGCGCGGGAAGCTGGAGCAGCGCATCGGGCAGATCGTCCGGCATGATGTGATCCGAGGCCCCCAGCACGATGGCCCGCTCGATCGTGTTCTGAAGCTCGCGGACGTTGCCCGGCCAGTCATAGGCCGTCAGATACTTCAACGCCTCGGGTGCGATGCCACGCACGGGCCGCACCGACTTGCGGGCAAAGCGCTCGACGAAATGGCTTGCGAGCCCAGCGATGTCTTCGCGGCGCTCGCGTAGCGGCGGCACATGGATTTCGACAACGTGGAGCCGATGGTACAAGTCGCTTCTGAAGCGGCCGGCCGCAACCTCGTTCGCCAGGCCGCGGTTGGTCGCCGCGATGAGCCGGATGTCGACGCGCACCGGCCGCGTGCCGCCGACGCGTTCGAACTCGCGGAGCTCGAGCGCGCGCAGCAGCTTGCTCTGAAGCGCGGGCGCAAGCTCACCGACTTCGTCCAGGAAGACGGTGCCGCCGTCGGCGACCTCGAGCTTGCCCTTTTTCTGTGCGACCGCGCCGGTAAACGCGCCGCGTTCGTGGCCGAACAGTTCCGTTTCGAGGAGGGTCTCGGTCAGCGCCGCGCAGTTAATCGCCACGAACGGCCGCTTCGCTCGAGGGCCGTTGAAGTGCACGGCACGGGCGACCAGTTCCTTCCCCGTGCCGGTCTCTCCGGTGATCAACACCGTCGCGTCCGACGGCGCGACCCTGGCGACCAGGTCGTAGATGCGCCGCATCGCGGCGCTGCGGCCGACCATGCTGTGATCGCGCTCGAGGGTTTCCTGCAGCCGCGCCCGTTCCCGGTGCAGCCATGCCACGTGCCGCACGTTGTCGAGTGCGATCGCCGCGACGTTGGCGACCGCCGTCGCGAACTCGAGGTGATCGGCGTCGAACGCCTCCGCATGGCTCGTCGTGAGATAGAGCGCGTCCAGCGCGCGGTCGCGGACGACCATTGGCACACACAGAATCGACTGCACCACCGCCCTCACCGCGCTGTCTGCGTGCGGGAGAACGGCGCCGACGGCGCCGCACGTCAGCAGACTCGCCCGCTGCTCGAGCGCCTGGTTCACGATCGTCTGGTTGACCGGCACGACAGGTGCCCCGGCAAGCTGGCGGGCATCGACGATTCGGCTGTCGCCGTCCGACCCGACGGCCACAACCACCGCTTGTTCGGCTGGAAGCGATCCGGCGAGCAGTTCGAGCAGCTGGCGATGGAGCTCGTCCTCGGTCGTAATCCGATTCAGCGCGGTGCTGATCTGGAGCAGCGCCCGCAGGTCGTGTGCCGCTCGCGCGGTCGCCGGCGGCTCGGCCCCCTGCCGGAGATAGATCGTGTCCTCGACGGGCAGGCGTGTGGCCGGCTCGAGCGGGCGCTCCAGGAGCGCGGGCATTGTCGCCGGATGGGCGTTCAGCATGAACAAGAACACCGACTCCCCGAGTTGGATGCGATCGCGGTCGCTCAACTGATGGTCGGTGACCTGCGCGCCGTTGACGAACGTGCCGTTCGAACTCTGCGAATCGCGGATGCGCCACTTGCCGTCGGCCGTGTCAATCGTGCAGTGCGTACGCGACAGCGCGAGATCCGAGAGGCAGATGTCGTTCGATGTTTCGCGGCCAATCCTGACGCCGCGCTCCAGCAGCGGCAGGACTTCGCCGCTGAGCGGACCTGATATCGCGACCAGCCGAGCCTCGGCGCCGATGTTGTGCGGGTCGGAGGGGGACGGGGCCATCAAGAGTCCGTTCCTCAGATTCAGTGTCCGGCGCACGGTAGCGCACGAGTCGAGCACAGCGCAAGGCTCAAACCAGCCCCGTCGAGCGCCGCCTCGCGACATCAAACGGCGGGCTTGGCGGGCTCTGCGTTTGACCGTCGTCAGCTCAATCGCAGCCTGATCCGCTTAGCCGGGGGCTCGCTACAGGGTCTTTTGTCACGTCAGGCAAGGTTTCAACGGGATGTGAGGTGAACCCGTCCGATGGCACCGGCTTCGATGTCGGCCCGTTCCATCCTCATCCTGCGATGCTTCACCTTCTGCCAATCGGGAAGGAAATCGGCGTAGTGCGGCGACAGGAAGTGTCCCGACTGGCCGACGGC
>Ga0222622_10000986_pt1 | contig 11401 bp, 10 predicted proteins | sample PLM2_5_b1metaG_FD_177335 | JGI IMG/M metagenome (GOLD analysis project Ga0222622, IMG submission 177335) | Groundwater sediment microbial communities from an aquifer in East River, Colorado, USA - PLM2_5_b1 | ecosystem: Environmental > Terrestrial > Soil > Riparian zone | place: USA: East... | reverse complement strand
GTCGGAATCTGCAAGCTTCGAGCGTTTAGCTTGGGCAATCGATTAGACGGTACTTTCACCGGCGTGCGCGCCTTTTGTGCATGGTTCGAGGCGTTTACACAGGCGCTAACATTTGCGCAGACTGCGGGCGTGCGCACACTCTCAGGGTGCTGAGTGTCCGCCGCGTTATTTTCTGGCAAGGTGCAGCAGTCGTGGCTGCTATTGCGCTCGCGGTAACGCTTTCCCGCTTCTTTCCAGTTGTCAGTTTCGTTGAAGCCTTGCAAGACCGTGTGATGAGTTGGGGCGCTTGGGCCGGGATTTGCTATCCATTGCTGTTTGCAGCTTGTAATATCCTTCTGCTGCCGGGAGGCGTCCTCGCTGTGGGAGGCGGTTTCTTCTTCGGACTATGGTGGGGATTTTTGATCGTGTTTGCAGGCAACATCGTTTCGACGGCGATTTCGTTTTCGCTGAGTCGCTTCGTCGCGAGGCGGTGGTTTCAGCGAAAGCTCTCAGCTAACCCTACGTTGACGGCGCTTGGTCCTGCCGTGGAACGCGAGAGCTGGAAGATCATTCTCTTGAGCCAGTTGCATCCGTTGTTTCCCACCAGCCTGCTGAATTACTTTTATGGGCTGACGCGAATACGCTTTAGCACCTACATGCTTTGGGCATCGATTGGTCGTATGCCTGGCCTTTTCTTTTACGCATACATGGGAACGTTGGGGCAGCTTGCTGTGCGCATCATGCGCGGCAAAAGTTACCCACAAACACTCGAGTATTGGATTTGGGGCGGCGCGTTCATAACAACCGTGTTGCTATTGGTTGTGTTGGGCCGTGTCGCGCGTCAGGCGATTCAAACGCCACTGGAAGAAGGGTCCGGTAGAACCCCAAAGGATCGCTTAGAGCCTGGCATATTGTCTGGATAATGAACTCGCAATAAGCTGATTATGTTTAAATTGTTAAATGATTACGACGTGGTCGTAGTAGGGAGCGGACATGCCGGAATCGAAGCGGCACTGGCGGCCGCCCGAATCGGTTGCCGCACACTGATGTTGACCCAGAACCTGGATACTATCGGGCAGATGTCGTGCAACCCCGCAATCGGCGGACTGGCAAAAGGACATATTGTTCGCGAAATCGACGCGATGGGAGGAGCGATGGGGCTTAACGCTGACGCAACCGGAATTCAGTTTCGAATGCTAAACCGGAGAAAGGGCGCATCGGTCCGTGCCCCGCGAGTTCAATGCGACAAAAAGGCGTACCAATTTCGGATGAAAGCCATTTTGGAGGCGGCAGAGAACCTCGACGTTAAACAAGGAACTGTCTCGCGCGTTATTGACGAGGCCGGAGCAGTAATTGGCGTCGAGACTGATATGGGCGTGGCGATTGCCGCTCGGACCGTTGTGATCACCTCCGGGACATTCTTGCGAGGGCTTTTGCATGTCGGCGAAAATAGTAAGCCAGGTGGACGGATGGCGGACGCCAGTTCAAGCCTGAGCGCAAATCTGCAGGAGATGGGTTTCCAAGTGGGGCGATTCAAGACTGGCACGCCTTGCCGCCTGAATGCGCGATCGATTGATTTTACACGTTGCGCGATTCAGCTTGGTGATGAGCCGGCCTCCGGGTTTGCCTTCAATTCGGACGAGATTGGCAGTGGCGTTGGTGAAATCTTCACACTGAACCGAGTTCGTGACGGCCAGTTCCACGTGGAACAATTGCCATGCTGGATTACCCACACCACTCAAAAAACACACGAAATCATCCGAGCCAACTTGCACAGATCACCGCTGTACGCGGGGCGAATTCAAGGAGTAGGGCCACGATATTGCCCGTCCATTGAAGATAAGGTGGTTAAATTCGCGGATAAGGCCTCACATCAGTTGTTTCTCGAACCAGAAGGACGCCACACCAGCGAGTACTACGTAAACGGAATCTCTACCAGTCTACCATATGAGGTCCAGCTGGCGTTCGTGCATTCGATCCCGGGACTGGAGCAAGCCGAGATCATGCGGCCTGGCTACGCCGTCGAATATGACTATTTCCCGCCGACACAACTTCTGCCAACGCTGGAAACGAAGGTGGTAAGCGGACTCTACTTTGCTGGCCAAGTCAATGGCACCTCGGGCTATGAAGAGGCAGCAGCTCAAGGATTGATCGCTGGAGCCAACGCCGCTTTAAAGATCCAAAATCGGCCGCCTTTGGTGTTGAGTAGGAGGGAAGCTTATATCGGCGTCCTCATTGATGATCTTGTCACTAAAGGGACAGACGAACCATATCGCATGTTCACCAGCCGCGCTGAAGATCGATTGTCTTTGCGTCACGACAACGCCGATCAACGTTTGACCGGTCGTGCATTGAGCACAGGACTGGTCAGTGAGGCTAGATTTCACAGCTTCGGAGAGAAAATGCACCTACTGGAGCAGGCCCGCGTCATAGTTGCAGGGACGAAGCTTAACGGAACGCCTGTTTCTCGACTCCTGAAGCGGCCGGATTTTGATGTGAGAACCTTGCCTCGCGACATGCTATCAAGCGTGCCTCTGTCGATCTGGGAGTTGCTCCAAACCGACTTCAAATATGAAGGATACGCAGCACGCCAGTCTGAGCAGAATCAACGGCTGGACCGCAAACGAAATCAGAAGATTCCAGATGGCGTCGATTACAACAAAATTGTCGGGCTGAGATCGGAAACCAGACAGAAGTTATCAAAGTTGAGACCGACCTCTCTGGGCCAGGCGGCACGTATCAGTGGAATCACTCCGTCTGATGTTTCAATTTTACATATTTGGATTAATAGTAATGGTTTACAATATGAATATGCGAAAACTGGAGAGCTAATATAGCTGCGCTGAGAGATGGTCACCTTGGCCACGCTGTTAGTTGGCAGCTACCTTCTGGGATCGATCCCTTTCGGATATTTGGCTGGTCGACTTGTAGGAATCGATATCCGACAGGCCGGCAGTGGTAACGTCGGCGCGACTAACGTAGTGCGTGTCCTGGGCAAGGGATATGGTTACCCAGTATTTGCGCTAGACTTTTTAAAGGGATTCGGGGCGGTAAAGATCTCGATGCTGATGGCACCCGGACAGCCGCCGGAGTGGAATTCGCCCGAAATAGTTGGAATCCTCGCGGCGATGTCCAGCATTCTCGGGCACTTGTATCCGCCATGGCTTAAGTTTAAGGGAGGAAAAGGCGTCGCTACTTCCGCGGGAGCACTATTGGCGTTGACGCCGGTGGCAACGCTCATAGGCATTGCTATTTGGATAATTGTGTTCTGGCTGACCCGGTACGTTTCATTGGCTTCCATCACAGCTGCGGTCGTCCTACCGATTGTGATTCTCGTGGTTAGCTCGCAGGATCAAAACAAACGGAAACCGCTAGTTTATTCTTCCGCCTGCGTCGCGGCAGTTGTCATTTGGCGTCATCGTTCAAATCTTTCCCGGCTGATGCGGGGCACGGAACCGCGCTTTACTCGAAAATGAGAATCGCGAACACAGCAATCATCGGTGCCGGTGGTTGGGGAACGGCGTTAGCTGGTTTGTGGGCAAAGAATGGTCGACAAATTGTTCTCTGGGGCCACAACGCGGATCGGATCGCACGTATGCAAAAGACCCGCGAAAACAGCGATTATCTTCCCGGGGTCCAGCTGCCGGATTCAGTCCACATTACGTCGGAACTTAGCGATTGCGCCGATGCCGACCTGATCGTGCTTGCAACGCCGTCGACCGCATTGCGCAACATCGCAGCGCACTTGGCGAAAGTGATGGGCCTTACTCATGCGATATTGCTGAGTTGCACAAAGGGGATTGAACACGGCGGCGGATTGAGGATGACGGAAATCCTGCGCGAGATTTTCCCGGAGAATAAAATCGCGGTGTTATCCGGTCCAAATCTCGCGGCCGAAGTCGCCAGAGACCTTCCCACCGCGACCGTCATTGCCTGTGACGACGGCGATTGCGCCGCGAGTCTACAGGCCGCCTTGGGAAGCCCACGCTTTCGCATTTACACCAGCCTGGATGTGGTCTCGATTGAGCTGGGCGGCGCACTGAAGAACGTGTTCGCCGTTGCCGCGGGAATCAGTGACGGTCTTGGACTCGGCGACAACGCCAAAGCAGCACTGGTCACCCGGTCATTGGCTGAGCTTGTTCGGTTCGGAGTAGGTATGGGTGGAACGCCGAATGCCTTTTATGGACTAAGCGGCGCGGGTGATCTGATATTGACGTGCTACAGCGAGCGCAGCCGCAATCACACCGTCGGAAAACGGCTCGGGCGAGGTGAAGCGTTGCCGGAAATCACAGCCTCTATGAAAACGGTCGCGGAAGGCGTTCCGACCGCGCGAAGCGCCTGGGATTGCGCGCGGCGCTTGAACATAGACACGCCTATTACCGATCAAGTGTACTCGATCTTATATCAGCAGAAAAAGCCGGCTGTTGCCTTGGAAGAGCTACTGAAGCGCGAGCCGAAGCCTGAACAAGCATAGCCACGCAGGTTAAGGGATCTATTTATCTGGCCAACGTCCAGTTTGCCGGCTTGTTTCAGTATATCTTTCGCAGAATTCGGCGATAACGGCCGGATATAGTTCGTGCTCAAGTACTTGAATCCGAGCATGCAGGCTCTCCGCGGTGTCGTTAGGCAAAATTCTGACCTCTCGCTGTGCAAGGATTTGCCCGTGATCAATCCGTTCGTCGACGTAGTGCACCGTGCAGCCCGTCACTGTTTCGCCCGCGACGAGAGCTTGTTTCCACGATTCAAGTCCTGGGAATTTAGGCAGAAGCGATGGGTGAATGTTGATAATGCGACGGGGGAACGCCTTCAACATTGGTTGATGCAAGACACGCATGAAACCGGCGAGAACGACAAGTTCCACACCGACATCGCGCAACATTTTCACAAGCTGCTCTTCTATTTCCGGCTCCAAACGCGTGCGAAATCTACCCGGCTGCAAATAAGCATTCGCGACACCAAACTCCCGCGCAATATCAAGGATCGGTGCATCCAGAACATCCGAAACCACCAAGCGCGCCTCCGCAGCGAGATCGCCTGATCGGATGCGCTCGAAAATCGCACGGCAGTTGCTTCCTTTCCCCGATCCGAGAATTCCAAGTGGCAGGCGGTTCATCTGAGTCACTTAGTTTTCCCACTCCTGGTCTTACAAATTTGCGCAATTAATCCGGACGTTGAATACCCTGTCTCAAATGGGATGAGGCGAATCGCCGCTTCAATTTCCTTCAATGTTGCACGCTCTTCTTCATCCAGTGTCTCCGAGGTGTAATCGCCGCCTTTGACATAAACGGCGGGGCGGACCGCAGCGAGAAACTTCGTGGCCCGGATTTCTGGGAAAATTGTGACCAGATCGACGCATGCCAAGGCGGCGAGGATCTCCGCGCGATCACTCTGGGCTGTGATCGGGCGCCCTGCTCCTTTTAGCTCGTGGATGGAACCGTCACCATTCAATCCGACAACCAAAAGATCGCCCAGCGCTCTTGCCGCCTGCAAATACCGCACGTGCCCAACGTGCAGTAGATCAAAACATCCGTTCGTGGCTACAATCTTCTTCCCGGCCGACCGCAGCTTCTCGCAGCGATCGGAAAGTTCCTCAAGCTTGACGATTTTTGGGCTCATTCTTTCTGACTGATTTTGAGATTGCGCGTCAATCGCAGTTGGCCTTTAACTGATTTCCGCGACGGTCTTCCAAGAATGGCGAAAAGAAAAACAAAACATAACGCGGGAAGATTGGAGGCCCGTCGCGGTTTCAAAATCCGCAAGGATCCCATGGTGCGTCTCGCCGAAGACGGACCAAGGACTGATGTCCCTGATTGCATGGGCCTGACGCGCGCTCATAGGCAGCGACTCCTGTTCGCCATCGCACGTGATGCACACACTATCTTCGCCACTTGGAACATTGATTGGCGATCCGTTCTTGGACAAGCGATGCCCGCGGATCGACAAGTCCATCTTCGAGTGATTGGCGGAGACGGCGTCATAGAAACGAGAGTTGCCGTCGAACCAATGAGCGCGATGCACTACCTGACGATATCCGGGTTGTACGACTCATACCATGTTGAGATCGGTTATTTTCAACCATTCGACACCTGGCATCCTGTCGCGACGTCAGATGAGGTTGAAATGCCGCCGCAGCAAAGCGTTGAACCTGCTGATGTGGACTTGGCGACCATTCCGTTTCATCTCAGTTTCCAAAAGCTTGCTAATTTGTTCGGAGCGCCGAACGACACTTTAGTAGCGAAAGTAGTCTCGGAATTTCAAAAGCGGGTATTAAACAGCGACAAGCCTAACGAGGCAACACGGTCCGACACACAAATTCTTCGCAACCTGAACCTGTCGCTGCCTGAAATAGCAGCCGCCGAGCGCGATTTTAGAAAGATCGACACCGAAAAGCTCGCGCGACGCGCGCGCGCAATGTTTCGATTCGCTGCGGCCAGTCCAGCGCGCGGATTCGAAGGAAACTCCGGCTCGTGAGCCCGTTCTTCGTCTTCTCCTATTTCTCCGCGTCGGCCGGTGATTCCATCATCAAGTGACGTGCATGCGTATGGTCGGAAACTTGGGCCACCAGGTTCAACAATGCGCCGAGACTCCAAGCGAGCACGAACCCGGCGAGTCCGATGACAATGCCAAGCGGTCCGGGGATGTATTCTGTGCGATAACGCGCCAGCCAAAGGATTGAGCCGAGCGAGCCGAATACAATCCAGATCACCCCTGCGATTTTCAGGGCACGGGACCACCCGGTTTCGCCCGCGAGTTTCCGCGGACCGAGTTTGGAGTTGTAAAGGCTGTAGCCGAAGTAAATAACGATCCCGAACGCAAACCAATAAATCAGCCGCTCCCAGGTCAGCCATGGCAGCGAGATCATAAGAGCAAGCGCCGACAACGCGCCCATGGGAGCCACGAACCACACGGCCGGCGTCTTGAATGTGCGAGGCAGGTTCGGCTCGCGAATTCGCAGCACAAGAACGCCTATCGAGACGATCACAAACGCCAGCAGCGTACCGATGGAAACGAGGCTACCAGCCTCGCGCACCGTGAAAATTGCCGCAAAACAGGCAACAACAATTCCTGTCACTATCGTCGTAATCCATGGGGTCTGGAATTTTGGATGAACCCTGCTCACAAACTTCGGTAGCAAACCGTCGTCAGCCATGGTCCAGAAAATCCGCGACTGACCCAAGAGCATCACGAGAATAACCGAGCTAAGGCCAGCTATCGCGCCCAGTTTGATTAGCGAGGCCATCCAGCCGACGCCTGCGTGGTCGGCAGCCACGGCGATCGGATCTGGCACGTCTAATTGCAGGTATGGAACGATGCCGGTCGCCACTGCTGCCACTGCTATGTAGAGAACTGTGCACACCAACAGCGAGCCGATGATGCTGATCGGCATGTCGCGCTTGGGATTCTTTGCTTCCTGCGCCGCTGTGCTGACAGCGTCGAAACCAATGTAGGCGAAGAAGACAATGCCAGCGCCCTGCATCACCCCGCTCCACCCGAAATGCCCGCGTACACCAGTGTTCGGCGGGATGAACGGATGCCAGTTAGCAGGATTGACGGCGTGAGCGGCGCCGACGATGAAGAGCAGCACAACTGCCACTTTTACAAATACAATGACGTTATTGACGTTCGCGGACTCGCGAATACCAATGACGAGCAGTAACGTCACGATAGCAATGATGATGACCGCTGGCAGATTGAAGATGGCTGTGACCTGCGTTCCATCCGCCAAAGTAACGAGCGTCCCGCGCGCGGCCGATAATTGGGCAGGGATGTGAATGCCGATGTCTCGCAGAAACGACACGACATACCCCGACCAACCGATGGAAACGGTGACGGCGCCCAAGGCGTATTCCAGGATTAAGTCCCAGCCGATGATCCAGGCGAAAAGTTCACCGAGCGTCGCGTAACCGTAGGTGTACGCACTACCGGCCATTGGGACCAGTGACGCGAACTCGCTATAGCAGAGCGCGGCGAAAATTGAGGCTACGCCCGCCAGAACGAATGATAGAATCACTGCAGGCCCTGCGTTCTGCGCCGCGACGGTGCCGGTCAGCACGAAAATGCCCGTGCCAATGATCGCGCCTATGCCAAGCATTGTCAGGTTCGTCGCTCCGAGAACGCGTTTTAAGCGTTGGTCCGTCAGCGCCTCGGCTTGAAGTTGCGTGACGCTCTTTCGTCGAAACAGGTTCATGAGCAAAGTTGCCTTTGCGTTGTGCTAATCGGGATAGCCCAGGGAAGTCAAGCCGCCGTTGATTTTTTCCCGAAAAATTTCCAGAAGAAATAAACCGGCACGCCGGTCAACACGATCATCAGCCCCGGCCACGTAGTCGCAGTTTGGTAAACGAAGAGCACAACGAGAATCACCGTCGCGCCTATGACGTACAGAGCGGGGACGACTGGATAGCCGAACGCTTTATAGGGTCGTTCCACGTGCGGCTGTTTTCGACGCAGCAGAAAGATGCCAATTATTGTTAAGACGTAGAAGATCAGCGCGGCTGAAATGACGTAGTCGAGCAAATTGCCGTAGAGATTGCCGTAGCCCGTCACGTTGCCGGCGGCGTCTGTTTTGACGGTGCGTGGCAGAACGAGTACGCCAGCCCAGATGCCTTGGATAACGAGCGCCCACGCCGGGACGCGGCATTTGTTTAACTCGCCGACCCGTCGAAAGAAAAGCCCGTCTTTGGCCATGGCATAGTAGGCGCGAGCACCGGCAAGGATCAGCCCGTTATTGCAACCGAACGTCGAAATCATGATCGCAATCGCCATGATTGTCGCGCCAGCGCCTGGAAAAATTACGTTCGCTGTTTCGGAGGCGACGCGATCGCTGGGCGCATTCTGGATTGCGTCGAATGGCAGCGTCGCGAGATAAGCGACATTCGCGAGCAAATAAAGTCCGATCACCAGAAACGTGCCCAATGCGAGGGAAAGCGGCACGTTGCGCCGCGGATTGACGACCTCACCCGCGGTAAAAGTGATGTTGTTCCATGCGTCGGCAGAGAACAACGAGTTCGTCTGTGCCACGCAAATTCCGACAAAGAGCCCGAATGCGGCCGCAGCGGTTAAACCTGCGCCGACGTCTTGCAGATCCCCCCGCACCGTCCAGAAGTCCCTGAAGTTTTCCGCGCCTGCACCAGACTTCAACCCGACTATGATTCCCAGCACGATCAACGCGAGCAGCGCGCCAGTTTTTGCAGTCGTAAAAACATTTTGGATAAGCTTGCCGATTTCCAAACCGCGCGTGTTCGTGAATGTCAGAAATCCAATGAGCGCCAGGCCGACGAACTGTGCCGTCGAAAGCGACAACGCATATCCGCCAAACCGAATCGGCGCAATAATGTAATTACTTTCCGACACCCACGGCAAAAGCACGCCGCTGTAGCGTGCGAATCCAACTGCGACCGCTGCAATTGTGCCGGTCTGAATCACAAGAAAAAGCGTCCAGCCGTAAAGGAATCCCCACAGCGGCGAGAATGCTTCGCGAAGATACACGTATTGGCCGCCAGCCTTCGGCATCATCGCCGCGAGTTCGCCGTATGAGAGCGCGGCTGTCAGCGTCAGTAACCCCGTCACGATCCAAACAACGAGTAACCATCCCGGCGAACCGACCTGGCGGGCAATAATCGACGAAACGATGAAAATTCCCGAGCCGATCATTGAGCCGGCCACGAGCATAGTGGAGTCCAACAAGCCGAGTCCCCTAACGAGTTTTTCTTCGGCTACAGGTGCTTCGGTAACTGCGCTTGCCATATCGAATCCTTTGGATTGGCGGAGAGTTAATCATCAACCGCGTGTCTGGCGCAATGCCAAAAAACTGCTCAAATCATTTTACGGCAAAAAAGGAAGCGTGTAGTCTCCCCGCCACCGATGACCTCAAATCATCTGCTGCGCGCACGACGGTTGCTGTGGGTTTGCTGGGCTGCTCTGGCTGTGGTCATCGAATTGACTACCACGCTGCATGGCGCTTTCGCGCGTACAGCGTCACAGTTTGAAGCATTGCCGCTCGTCCGCTCGCGACAAAATCATTTGTTGCTGCGCGCCTTCATTAATGGCAGACCCGCATGGTTGACGGTCGATAGCGGTGCGCCCGTGAGCGCGATTGCCTTGAATCGCCGCCAATATTTTCGGCTCAAACCGATCACCGCCGAATCAAGTTTGCCCGCACGCGTCCAAATCAACGGCGCATTCAACAATGTGGCGATCGCGCGTGAACTACGAATCGGCGGACTGACTCTTGTCGATGAGCCTGTGGTCACGGTGGATCTCGGCGGTTCTGCGCGCGCTGCGCGAATGGCGCACGAACCGCAGATCGACGGGATCATTGGAGCAGACATTCTTTTCCCGACACAAGCGGTTCTGGACTGTGAAAAGCAGTTGCTGATTCTGAAGATCGATCCAAATGTCCTCGGAAGCTTCCCCGGTTTCAATCGGCGTGGCTTACGCGCTGTTCCGATTCAGGTCAGCGATGGCTACAACCTGTATGTGAACGGATCGGTGAACGGAAAAGCGGCGAAACTCATGGTTGATACGGGCTCGTTCACCACGCTATTGCACCGCTCGTTTGTCCGGCGGATGCGAATTGCTACTCGCGAGACGCAATATAGCTCCTCGGCCGTGAATCTGAAAGAGCGCGGCGTGCGTGTGGCGAACATTCGCAAGCTGACCGTCGGCTCGGTCGATATTATGGGCAAGGACGTGGGCGTGATAGATCTTGAAGGACTCATTCACGATGGATTGTTGGACGGATCGCCGCCGGTCGCCGGGTTGCTCGGTGCAGAAACACTGCGACGGCACCATGGCATCATCGACTTCGGCACGCGGACGCTTTATCTGAGATAGCGAATCGCACGGAACACTTCGCTTGTCATTCCGAGCGAAGTCGAGGAATCTCTCGATTTTCTGTTCGTGAACGAAATCACTCAGGCATTCGTTTTGGCAGCGGGCCTAGGCATGCGCTTGCGTCCGTTGACCGACGAGCTGCCGAAGCCCCTTATCCCGATCTTTCAAAAGCCGCTCGTTACTTTCGCGCTCGATCATTTGATAGGCGTGGGAGTGAACAGATTCGTCATCAACACGCACCGGCATCCGGAACGATTCCAAAGTTTCTTTGCCGCGCGCGAGTATGCCGGCTTTCCTACCACGCTCGTTCACGAGCCGGATCTGCTCGAAACGGGCGGCGGTATCAAAAACGCGGAAAGTCATCTCGGCAGCGCACCGTTTCTGACCTACAGCGGCGATATTTTAACCAACGTCGAACTCCAACCTTTGATCGACGAACATTTCCGTCGCGGAAACGACGTGACGCTCGCTTTGCGTCATACTGGTTTGGCCTCAGCTGTGGCTTTGCGCGATCAACGTGTCGTGGACATCAGCAACCGCTACGGCGTCGCGGGAAATTTTGATTTTGCCAATATCGCGGTTTGGAGCT
>Ga0222622_10000983_pt1 | contig 11420 bp, 8 predicted proteins | sample PLM2_5_b1metaG_FD_177335 | JGI IMG/M metagenome (GOLD analysis project Ga0222622, IMG submission 177335) | Groundwater sediment microbial communities from an aquifer in East River, Colorado, USA - PLM2_5_b1 | ecosystem: Environmental > Terrestrial > Soil > Riparian zone | place: USA: East River... | reverse complement strand
GGCGCTGCGAGCGCAGCGGCGAAAAAGCAGACCGTCGTCGACCAACGCGACAAGCAATTCGTTCCTTACGTTACGGCGGTACAAGCGGGCACCGCGGTCATTTTCCCGAACAGCGATAAAATTCGACATCACGTTTACTCATTTTCGCCCGCGAAAAAATTCGAGCTGCCGCTTTACAGCGGCGTTCCCGCCGAACCGGTGGTGTTCGATAAGGCCGGCTTCGTCACTCTGGGCTGTAACATTCACGATTGGATGATTGCTTACGTCGCTGTGTTGCCGACGCCGTATTTTCAAGTGACGAGACAAGACGGACACGCGGTGTTGAAAGATCTGCCGGCGGGGCAATACACGATGGAGGTGTGGCATCCGGCGTTGAAAGGTCAGCCCGAAGCCCTCGCCCAACGGGTTGATGTCGGCGGCGCCACAAAAAGTTTGCTGTTCACTCTGCCCCTCAAGTCCGACGTGCGTGCCAAGCGGGCTCCCGGCTTAACCACTGGAGGCTATCGCTGAAATTTCGATTCCGCAGTTTTCGAAGCCGGCTGCTGTTTTTCCTGATTGCACTCCTGACGCTGTTGCAATGCGCAATCTATCTTCTCGTCCGGCAGGCTAATCGACAGCATGCCCTGACGCAGATTCAATCCAGCCTCCGCACCGGTGCCCGCATTTTCGAAAAGCTGATCGAACAGCGTAATCAGCAGATCACGACCGCGGCCGCCATTCTTTCGCGTGATCACGCGTTTCAGGAAGCCTTCGCCGGCATAGAACCGGACCGTGAAACTACGCTGTCTGCGTTAGCGAGCCTCCGCGGCCGGGTGAGAGCCGATGCGGTATTGATGGCATCTCTCGACAAGGAACTTCTTTTTGATACGCGCCATCCACAATTGCACAACGTGCCGTTTCCGTTTCCAAAACTGATCGACAAGGCCGAGACGAACGACGCCACCTACGCGTTTGTTGTGCTCGACCGCGAACTCTACGCCATCGCAGTCGCGCCGTTGCTCGCGCCCGATCCCATCGCGTGGCTTTGTCCAATGTTCCGCATCGACAACGATTTCGCGCGTGAAATCAAAGTCTACACCAAACTCGAGATCACTTTTCTCAACGGCGCCGACTTGTTTGGCACGACGCTACCGAACCGAAGCGCCATCAATCAGATGCTGCGCAATCGCGTACTCCCGCCGAAGAAGGTGATTGATCTGCGTCTCGACGGGGAAAGTTTCGTTAGTTACGTCGTCCCGCTTCCGGCCGAGAACGCACGCCCCATCGCGCTGTTGCAACGATCGCTCGACAAGGAACTCGCGCCCTATCTTCGACTTGAACGAACCTACCTGATCTTGGCGCTGCTTGGCTTGATCGTATCCGCCATACTTGGCTTGTGGATCGCGCGCGGCGTTTCCCGACCGGTATTGGAGCTGGCCAGCGGCGCGCGTGAGATTGCGGCCGGAAACTACAATCACCGAGTCAAGCTTAAGCAGGAGGATGAAATCGGATCGCTTGCCGCCTCCTTCAATCAAATGAGCGCTGGCCTGGCAGAACGCGACCGTGTCCGCGACTTGTTAGGCAAGGTCGTCTCCCCGGCGATCGCGTCGGAGTTACTTCGGAAGAAGGTCACCCTCGGCGGTGAGCAACGGGAAGTGACAGTGCTCTTTTCCGACCTGCGAAACTTTACCAGAATGAGCGAGGCCCTCAGTCCCGAAGAGATGCTCGCGATTCTTAACCACTACTTCACTCGGATGGCCGCCATTGTGGAAAAGCACGGCGGTGTGGTGGACAAATATGTCGGCGACGCGCTCATGGCATTATTTGGCGCGCCGGTCGCGTCCGCGGACGATGCCGACCGCGCGCTGCGCGCTGCATTAGAGATGACCACGGCGCTCGATGAACTGAACCAGCAATGGCACCGGCGCGGCTTGCCCACGGTCGGTCTCGGGATCGGAATTAACACCGGTGTTGTAGTTGCCGGCAACATGGGCTCGGAAAAGCGGCTCAATTACACCGTCATTGGCGATGGAGTAAACCTCGCCTCGCGCCTCGAAGAGTTGACGAAGACACCGGAATATGACGCGCGGGTCATCGTCAGCGGCGCCACGCTAGAGAAAGCGAAAGACAAGTATCGCACCCGCCGGCTCGGCGAAGTGGCGGTGAAGGGAAAACAAATCCCAACCGAAATCTTTGCGCTTCTCCGCTGAGAAATCAGAAAGTCCGAGCGATTCACGGATCACGTCCGCGACAGCGCCAATGAAATCAGCGGTGCCTTCGATAAGATCTGCGCGGCGGACGGTTGTTCGATGAAGCATTCCGGAAACGCCACCCGATCTGGCCGTGCGGGGCATCGCCGCTTCCGGAATTTCCTGGTAGCCGCGGCTCCATCTTTCGCCGCGGGACTCGGTCCGGTCGCCCCCGCTCATCGCGTGGCGGCGCAGGCTGATTGTAATCGAAACCTTCCGCCTTTTTCCGTACGATCCCGCGGCCGATGAAACGCTCGAGCGAACGCAACGGCCCCTGATCTTCCGGCGTAATAAAGCTGATCGCATCACCGATGGCGTGTGCGCGGCCGGTGCGTCCGATGCGATGGACATAATCTTCCGAGTGCATCGGGAAATCGTAATTCACCACATGCGAGATCCCATCCACATCGATGCCGCGGGCGGCGATGTCGGTGGCGACCAGGACACGGACGGCGCCCGATTTGAAATCCTTCAGCGCACGGAGCCTCTGGTTCTGCGAGCGATTGGAATGGATGGTTCCCGTCTTGATTCCGCTGCTTTCGAGACGGCGAGCGATCTTGTCGGCGCCGTGCTTGGTCCGGGCAAAAACAAGGACAGTGTCGAATTTTGGATCGCCTAACAAGTGTAGCAGCAACGCAAACTTCAAGTGCGGGCGAACTTCGTAGGCAAACTGCGTAACCGTCTCGGCCGGGTTCGCGCGCCGGCCAATCTGCACAATCTTGGGCGACTGTTGGAACTGGTGAGTTAATTGTTCAATTTCGCGTGAAAGCGAAGCGGAGAACATCAGCGTTTGCCGTTTGTGCGGCAATGCTTTCACGATCCGGCGAATCGCCGGAAGAAAACCCATGTCGAGCATTCGATCGGCCTCGTCGAGAACGAGAAACTCGATGCCGGAAAGGTTGGCTACTCGTTGGTCCATCAGATCGATCAACCGCCCCGGTGTGGCGACGACCAGATCGACACCGGAACGCAACGCCTCGATCTGCGGACGTTCACTCACGCCGCCGAAAACCGTGGCCATGCGCAACGGAACATGTTTCGCGTAAGCGCGCACGTTCTCCTCGATCTGCACCACCAGCTCACGAGTCGGCGCGACCACCAGCGCGCGCGGGCCGCGGTCCGAGCTCTCCGCGGCGAGTCTTCGACCGGACTGGCGATTGCGAGCTGCGTTATACGCCTGCGTTACTGTCTGTTTCGATTCTGCGAGCTTCATTAGAATCGGCAGAACGAAAGCAGCCGTTTTTCCCGTGCCCGTCTGCGCAATCCCGATCACATCGTGTCCCGCGAGAATGAGCGGGATCGCCGCGATCTGAATCGGGGTCGGCTCGGTGTAGCCCGCGTCGCGGACGGCCTGTACAATTTGCGGCGAAAGATTGAGTGCGCGAAACGGCATGAGACGATAACTGTCGCCCGTTAAGTACCATCGCGCACCTATTCTTCCTTAAATCTTCGTGTGCCCGCCACGTTCTACGTGGTTAGGCGCATTCCGCACCCGTTCTTCTCACATTCGACGCCAGGCGCCTGCTTCTTCGATGCGCTCCTGCATCAGCGCGATGGAAAATTTGCGATTTTGCGCGCGAATCGGATGATGGGCGAACGAATCAACGTTCATCATAAGCCGCTTATGATGCATGCCGACTTCGAAGTGTTGTAGAGGCGGTTGTGCCAAGCGCCTAATGTTTCAAGCCCCGATGGTCGCCGCGGCGAGCACCTGATCGACATATTGCTTCGCGACCATTTATTCTGTATTTTTCGATTATGAGCACCGTGCAGGACATCCTCACCGCGATGGACAAACTGACGCACGATGAATTGCACGTCGTGAAGCTCGGCGTCGATTCCCGTCTCGCAGACGATGACGATGATCCTGCCTTGCAGGCTGCGTTGCACGAAGCGATCGCTTATGCCGACGCTCATCCGGAAGAGAGCAAATCAATCGATGAGGTTCGCGCGCTCATTCCAAAATGGATTTCCGAGTCGAAATCACAGACCCGGCCATAGACGATCTTGCCGAGATCGTATCTTATATCGCTCAGAGCAACGCGGATGCAGCATCCGCGCTTGGCAATCATTTGCTCGATGCGGCACTCAGTCTTGCCCAAACACCGTACAAAGGCAGTCCATACCGGCACATTGGCAACGTTCGGAAGCTAACGGTTCGGCCGTTTAAAATTTTCTATCGCGTGAACGAAGCCAAGCAGAGCGTTGAGATTCTCCGTTTTTGGCATTCCGCGCGACGCGAACCAAAGCTCTAACCTGACTGCGACGTGGGACGGCTGCTCGCGATTTATCGTAGTTACGCGTTCCCTGTAGTGGTCCGCGTGAGGCGGATGTCGCCTGCGATCTCGCCTGTCAAGCCGCCTGCTCGCGAACGCTTTCGGAGTAGTCTCTCGACACTTCGGAGTGAAACGAAGGACAATGACGAAGGCGACTCGACTTTCAGCTCTCAACTATCAACCATCAACTTTTCTTGTCACATATCACTCATCACTTCTGGTAAACTTCTTAATTTTACCTTCTCACTTTTCACTTCTCACTTCTTACTTTTCCCACTGCCATCGGCACCTTCACTTTCGAAGTCATCGGCGGAAGTTTGCGCGCGCCTTCATCGAGACGGCGCTCGAAATCCTCCGAAAAATTCGCGTAGAATGGATACGCCGCCAGATTCGCCGCCAGCGGGCGGTAACGGAAATGCTTGTACATCCAGAGCCAGGGGGCCGGATTTTTCCGGACAACCGGCTCGAACTGGTCCCAGCAAGCTTGCGCCATTTCCTGGAGCGAAGCGCCCGCGGGAAATTCAATCCGGGGATGAAAAACCACGCGATAACGCCCGCCGGGCAGCGGCTCGCAATGGACGTTGATGAGCGGCGCGCCCGTGCGCTGCTGCAGCCACACGTGAGCAAAGGTGACGCAGCGTTCAAGCCCGAAGCACTTGATCGCCACGGTCGGCAGTTTCGCCGAAATTGTCAGATCGACGAGCAAGGCGAATCGTTCGCCGCGGCGCAGGGCCCGGTACAGATGCATGACGGCGCCTTCGCGCGGTGCCACGCGATGGCCGCTTCTCTGGCGCAACTTAGAGAAGATCGGATCGAGCAGTGGATTCTTGAACTCCTGCGCGATGATGACACCTTCGAGACCGGCGAAGGCCGAGACAATGCTGAGCCATTCGAAGTTGCTGTAATGGTAGCAACCGACAATGACCGGCTTGCCCGGGCGAGTGTTTTCCTCATCCCATCTCTCGCGATTCTCGAACTCAACGTAACGCGAGAAATTTTGACTCGTTAGGCGGGGGCTCCAAAAAAAATCGAGCATGGTGCGGGCAAAATGCTGATAGGATTCACGCACGATTTGCGCGCGGCGCTCGGCTGAAATCTCATCGCCAAAGGCCACGCGCAGATTACTCAGCGCAACGCGCCGGCCCCGACGATCGAGCATGGCGCCGAGCGAGCCGAGCGAAAGGGCCAGCCGATAACAAGCTTTGCGCGACAACAGCGGAACGAATTTCGTGGCGAATTTGAGCCCCAGCCACTCCAGACGATAGCGAATCTTCTTCGACGTGCGCATCGCTCCAGTGTAAGCAAGCTTCGCGCAGGCTGCGAACGCACGCTCAGCTAGCAACCTAAATCGAGAGAAAATTTAATTCTCAATTGCGAATTCTGACTGATCAGAACTTCCTAATTGAAACTCGTTCGCTACCCGCGCTCACTCGGTCCTACCCTCGTCACTTACCTTCCATGTCGCTCATCCCATTCGCTCCATTGAAACTCGCTCGCCTCCCGGCTTGCTCGCTCCTACCCTTGTCACTGATGCCAGTCCGGCTCGGACCCTTCTATCTCCTGCGTCCCCTGCGCTCCATTCTTAGTTTTTACTTCTTACTTTCTTCGGGAGAGCACGACGGCCTGCGATTACTCTGCAGTAAGTCAATGTTTTCACCCGCTTCCGATGCAACAACCCGCTCGCGAACGGAGCCGCGGGGACGCGAGCGACATAGATGGGCCAAGCCGAGAGGCCGAATGGAGCTTTGGGAAAAGCGACATAGAAGGCAAAGTCGCGAGGGTAGCGGCGAGGAAGCGGGAACGCGACCGAGTTTCAAACAAGCGGGAGCGACTGAGTCAAAACTTACGGAGTTCAACGACTCACCGATCGTGTCCACGATAGCTCAAAGTTCAAATATTTAGATCTGACCCCGTGGCCCCGCGCAACTTGATCAAAAAACCGTTGGCAGCCGCGGCCATTGTACTTCTCGTGTTTGCAGCGGGCTTGTGGGCGGGGTGGCACAAGGATGCAATATTCGCTCGCCTGCCGCTCTGGCATGGCGAGCTGGCGCGGACTATCCCTTCTCCGTCACCATCACCTACTCCTTTGACGCTAACGGAGTCCCCGGTGGAAGCAATGGCGCAGACTCCTGCATCCTGGCCGTCGCTAGCAGATCAGTTGAAGCGAGAAGGCATCGAGTTGCGCAATAGGGGTGACACGACAAATGCGGTCGGGCGCCTGCAGGAAGCGTTGGACAGCGAGCCGAATAACGCCGCCGTACTCGCCGAACTAGCGAAGACTTACGATCTCATCGAGCTGTACGACCGCGCGAATGAAGTGTGGCGCAAACTTCAGGAAATGGGCCCCTCGGCTGGTCCGGCATATGAGCTAGCCGATCGACGGCTCAAACTCGCGCCGCCGACTCCGTACGCAGTGCCGATGCCGACGGCGCCGGATTCTTCATCGCGTGAGGTAAGCGCTTCGCCAACCGCTGCTGATTTTGCAAAGTACGCCACAACGCCGCGCGAACATGAGATTGACCAGGTCCCACCACTGCCCACTTCCACTGCATCGGAAGTATTTTCTCCTGCAACTAGCGTGAGTCCGACAGAGCCGGGCCCTTCCGCCGAAACTGCCCTCGCTAAGCCGGGTGGACGTCTTGTTGTTTTGAGGGCTCCGAACTTTGGATGGAATTTGGCTGTCAATCTTAAGATCGATGGAAGAACGGCCGCCAACATCGTGCAGGGACGCCGCTACGACGACTTCGTGCCGACGGGACGTCATATGCTGACCGTGTCGGCCGTGCCAAACTATCAGCCGACCTCGACGGTGCTGATCGTGGAGCACGGACAAACGTACGTATTCACGGCAACACGACGACAGAGCACGGATCGTGTTGTTCTTGTTCCATCAACCCTGCCTCCTGGGGAGCCGCACTAGGGTGAATAGCGCTCATCAAGCCGCTTCTGATGCTAACCAAGGCGGCTAATGCAATTTCCCTGAAGGATCACGGATTGTTCTCAGCGGCGTCGGACACGGACTTGCTCCGTTCAAGCTGTGCGTTCACTTTCTGCAGGTCCGTAGTCAATTCTGCAACTTGCTTTTCAGCTCTTGAACCGTCTGGTGCTCTTTTTGGAACTCATAAAAACCATCACCCGCTGCCCCGTAACTGTTGTCTGAAAGGAACTTTTGAGCGCCCCATGACCAAGACGCAGCGCTTCACACTCGCGGCCACGAGCCTCGGTCTCTTTATGATCTATCTGGACGCGTTGATCGTGAACGTCGCGTTACCCGCCATCCAGTCAGACTTCAAGGTGGGCGAGGCAGGCCTGCAGTGGGTCGTCACGGCGTACAGCCTTGGAATGACGATCGCCATTATGTCATCCGGGACGGCAGCGGACATCTACGGCCGCCGCAAGCTCTACCTTTCCGGCATCGCTCTGTTCACGGCGGCCTCCGCCGCGTGCGGCATGGCGTCCTCGGTCGAAGCACTCAACTTCGCGCGTGCGGTCCAGGGAGTTGCGGCAGCGACGGTCAACGTAACGTCGCTCGCGCTCGTCAGCGCCGCTTTCCCCGATCCGAAATTGAAAACCTGGGCGATCGGCATCTGGACCGCCATCGCAAGCACCGCCATCGCAATCGGACCGACGCTGGGCGGCTTCATGGTGCAGGGGACGGGCTGGCGCTCGATCTTCATGGTCAACATTCCCGTCGGGCTTGTCGCCATGGCCTTGACGTGGCGCTTTGTAGCAGAGTCGCGGGACGAACGCCCACGCACGTTCGACATCCCCGGGCAGCTTCTATTCATGGCGGCAGTCGGGGCCTTCGCGTTTGCCGTGATTGAAGGTCCGCATGCGGGCTGGCTCTCGGGGAAGATCCTGACGCTGTTCGTGGTCGCGGGCGCGGCGCTGGCAGCATTTATCTTCTGCGAACGCAGGAACGCGGACCCCATGATGGACCTCAAGCTCTTCAGCGACCTCACGTACTCACTCGCGATCATCACGATCTTCGCCGCTTTGTTCGCCGCATATGGGATGTTGCTCGTGATCACGCAGTACATGCAGAACGTGCGCGGTTTCTCGCCGGCGGATGCGGGATTTCTCCTGTTGCCATACAGCATGAGCCTGATGATCGTGTCGCTCACGGCTGGGAAACTCGTGGGAGTGATCGGTTCGCGGCGTCTGATTCTCCTCGGCATCGCGTCGCAGATCGTCGGGTTCGCCGTTCTGATCGCGGGGCTGCAGGCAAGTACCGTCGTCGTGACGGCCGGCCTCATCTTCGTTGGCTTGGGAGCCGGGTTGTGCCTGACGCCGATCACCTCGCTCGCAATGACGACGGTCCCGGCGGAGCGCGCTGGAATGGCATCAGGCATCATGAGCGCACAGCGCGCGCTTGGTTCCACAGTCGGGTTTGCCGTGCTTGGCTCGATCCTTGCGGCAACACTAACGACCACCCTCAGCGCCCACCTCTCCGACGCGCTTCCGAATCCGACCGAGCGCAAGGAAGTCGCCGATATGATCATCGGGAACGCGAATCCCCGCGCTTACTCTGCCGAGATCGGGCCCGGCCGGCCGATCAAACATCTGAACCCGGCCACGCAGACGGCGATCCTGGCGGTTGCCGACAGCGATTTCATCGAGGGTATCCGATTCAGCCTCGCAACAGCCATAGTGTTCCTCGCCGTCGTCCTCGCTGCCGGCATGGTCTGGTTTCCCCGCGGCAGCGGCTCCATCGCGGACGCCGAACGTGAGGCGCGAACCCTCGAGTCGGAGGAGACCGCTAGCGAAAGCCCTCTTTCATAAAGCGGAAGGAATTTTGTGGCGAATTTGAGCCCCAGCCACTCCAGACGGTACCGAATCTTTCTCGCCGTGCGCGTTGTTCCAGTGTATGCACGCTTCGCGCAAACTGCGAACGCTCGCCCGGCTAGCAATCTAAATCGAGAGAAATCGTGTTTAGACGCGACCCTGCTTCCCCTTCCTCAATCGTGAGCCTTGATTGGCCCTTCGATGATCTCGGGTTTCTGAGTGAGAAGTTTAGACAGATGCTCTTTGACGTAGTCAGCAGCCAGACGCACCGACTCATCAGCGCCAGCTTTGTCCTTAAACACGCCGAGTGACGCGCCCTCGCCGTTGCCAGTATCAAGCCAATAGTAACGCAAAAACCCCTTCGCACTCTTAACGATCGGTACGAATTCCTCGCGTATCCGGCGGTCAATCTCTGCACCGTCCTGTGGGTTAAAGTGATAATGACGAATAACGGCAAACATGATGCATCTACTTGCCTTAACTTTCCGATTTCAACCCTCTTCTGGGAAAACGATTCTGTCCGCCGTCTTTTGTGTCAAGCTCGAATCGGCCGTGCGAGTTCCACAAACGCAGTCAGCTTTTCATCGGCGCGCACAACGTAACGCTTTCCGTCGCCGCGGTGTGCATCAGCAATCCAGATGGTTCGTCCTTCATGTTACTCCGCGGAGACAATGTATTGCTCGAGTTTTCCGTCCGGCATGGCGTAGGTGCTAACTCCCAAAGTTTTCTTTTGAAACTTTGCCCGATAGCGACGCCCAGTCATTCCACCGCGCAATCCTTCGCTGACCAATTCGAAGTCAGTGGGAGCGCCGAGGGGTGCGAGGCTACTCGCAAGGTCATGCAAACATTGTTTATCAAAATAAGCGTTGGCGTTCTCGGTAAAAAGCGAGCGATCGATCTTACCTTTTTGGAGATCAACCAGGATCGCTTTGGCCTTTGCCAGCGAGTCACGATTGCCAGTCGGGGTGAAGATTATTTCGCCGATCTTATTCGCAAGATTCGTGCCTGCTCGATTTGCATCCATGTTAGTCAACACGATGACCGCAGCACGATCGTCGGGATAAACCGAGTTCTGCGCCGTGAACCCTGAGATTTCTCCGCCATGAGCAAGCACCCGGCGACCGTTGACTAAACTTACACCAACGCCCAAACCGTATTGAGTACTGGCGCCATTCTTGAGTAACTCCGCTTTTTCCATCTCGCGGTAAGACTGCGGTTTCAGAATTGCCTGGTCTATCATCGCGATATCCCATTTGGCTAAATCGGAAGCTGTCATCGCCAGCTCGCCTGCGGCAAACAACCAGCCTTTTCCTTCCTTCGGAGCCGGACGTGCCGGGCCCAGTCCATAGCGATGGTAGCGAGTCGGCGCTCCGGGTGGCAGAGCCGAACTATCGCAATCGAACACAGTCTTCATTCCGAGCGGATCGAAGACGCGGCGGTGCAGGAAGTCGACCACCGACATACCGCTAAGACGCTCCACGATTACGCCGGCGGCGACGTAGTTCGTGTTGCTATATTGCCATTTCGTTTCCGGCCCGAAATCGAGCGGCTTTTGCGCCCAGCCTTTCAAGATTTCCTCCGGGGAAGCTGGTTTCACCATTGGAGGCATGACATAATCTTGTGGCCAGTAATCCTGGTAACCGGAAGTCATCGAGAGCACCTGGCGTATCGTAACTTCGTTCGCTCTTGTAAGATCGGGCAGCCAGCGGCCGACGGGATCATCAAGCGAGAGTTTGCCTTCCTCGGCCAGGAGAAGAATGGATGCGGCGGTGAATTGTTTACTAATCGATCCAACACTGTAAATCATTGAGGTCGTCGCGGGCCGATGCGATGCGATGTCGGCCAAACCGTAAGCTTTGGTGTAAGTCAGTATTCCATCCTTCACCACTGCGATCGAGGCACTCGGGACGCCGCTCTCGCTTAGCATTTTCGTGGCTGCGTCGTCGATTTTCTTACTGACCTCGGGCGGAAGAAAATTTGTTTCTTTCGCCGATTCCGCCGGCGAGGGCATTGGTTCGCTAGGGGCCACGTGACCGAAAAGAAAGAAAACCGACAAAACAACAGTCACGCGGGCGATTGAAACGCTTTTCATAGAGTCTGAATTCCTGGAACCGTAGCGGCCGCCATTTGG
>Ga0222622_10000981_pt1 | contig 11426 bp, 9 predicted proteins | sample PLM2_5_b1metaG_FD_177335 | JGI IMG/M metagenome (GOLD analysis project Ga0222622, IMG submission 177335) | Groundwater sediment microbial communities from an aquifer in East River, Colorado, USA - PLM2_5_b1 | ecosystem: Environmental > Terrestrial > Soil > Riparian zone | place: USA: East River... | reverse complement strand
GTTGCCTCGTTCAGCGCGAACGGCATCAAACAAACGTCGAAACCTTTGGCATAAGCGGGAAGATCTGTGTAATCGCGTCCGCCTAACCAGTAAAGATTTTCGCGCTGCGGAAAAATTGCCGGATCGACTTTTGTCCACGGCCCGACCATGACGACGCTTGCGCCGCTGTTGTCAGCAAGCGCGGCGAGCAAATCGTAATCAATACGTTCATCGACCACCCCGATGTAGCCGTAAATCGGACGGGGCAGACCCGCGATGTCGTTTGGCAAAGCAAGTTTGGGATCGCGCGCGCGCGCAAAATGTTTGGCATCGACACCACAGCCGAAAGAAAAACAATTCGCGTTTAATTCACGCTTCGCTTTCCAAAGTTTCGGGCCGCCCGCAAAAACGACATCGGCCACGGCAAGCAGTTCGCGATCGCGCCGCACCATCTCGGGCGGCGAACCGCGGAAAAGCGAAAGTTCATCCATGCAGTCGTAAACGATTGCACGCTCATTGAGGTGGCCGGCGAACGCAGTAACGGCCATAGGGTCGTAAAACCATTGCACGGGAGATTCGAAACTTCGACCAAGCGGACCAGCGAAAAGCGATTGCACGAGACGCCGCCGTTCTTTGTCGACCCAGGCACCGTCATTCCATCGCGAGGCAGGCATTTGCATTTGTAGCACAACGATGTTCGGATAGTCGGAAACTTCACGAAGTGTCGCCTGCGCGGTGCGTGCCGTTTCCAACGGGCAAGGCGCTTCGATAAAAAGAATGCGGTGATTTTTCGAGAGCCGAGACAGAAATTGCTGTGGCCGTTGCCAAACCCAGTCCCATTTCAAATGTGAGTGCACGACGATCGGGTAATGGTCCAACTCGTGCACGCCATTAACTTGTTTTGCGGTGCTGTTTCCTTTCATCCGTCTGCATCGAAACGCCGCTCGACACGTCAGTGGGTGTGCGAGAATATCCCGACTGCAAGGTAGGAATTTTCTCTATGACGAGTAATCAGCGCGGGCGCCGTCTGCAATTTCGCAAACAAACACCTTTGCGTTAGTCCCCATCTGTGCGGTGTAATTCCTCGCCAACTGCAGCGCGATGGAATCAGCGGCGGTCCGTTCGCACAACGTTACGGTTGCTCCGCCGAATCCCGCTCCTGTTAGGCGCGCACCAAGCACACCTGGTAATTGCTGAGCGATCGAAGTTAGCAAGTCAAGCTCGGGCGTGCTGTTGTCAAAATTCCGTCGCGAACTTTCGTGCGAAGCGTTCATGAGCTTGCCAAAACCGTGACCATCCTCTGCTTCGAGTAACTCGACGGCGCGCCAAACGCGCTCGTTTTCTTCGACGATATGAAGTGCGCGCCGGCGCAACAGTTCTGGAATGTCGAGGCGTCCGTAGATCTGAGCCGATGTCAGATCGCGCAATGCGCGAACACCAAAAGCTCGCGCCGCAGCGTTCGTTTCAGTTCGGCGCAAGTTGTAATCGCCACCGGCAAGCTCGCGGTTCTTGCCAGATTCCGCGACGATCAAGGCGAGCGAAGCAGGAAACGGGACCGTCCGAATCTGTTCGCTCCGACAATCGAAGAAAACGGCGTGCTGAGCGCGAGCGAATAGCGAGATTACCTGGTCGAGCAGCCCTGACTTAACACCTACATAATGATGTTCTGCGCGTTGGCAGGCCTTCGCGATTTCAAGAGGCGGCAGATCAAACGCGAAGAGCTTCAACAGGAACAAGGCACTGGCAAGTTCAAGCGCTGCCGAGCTAGATAAGCCCGCACCAACCGGTAGATCGCCACTTATATGAGCGGTAAAACCATCAATGGGAACATTGAGGCGCCGTAGTTCATCAGCAACTCCGAGGGTGTAGTTCGCCCAGCGTGCTTCCTGAAGCGGTCGCAAGCTGGACGGGTGCACTTCTATTTTACCAAAACCGGCAGACGTTACACGAACAGACCCAGGATTTTTTGTACCAGAAACGCGAATCAGGCGGTTGATCGCGGCGCCTAGAACTACTCCCTCATTGTAGTCGGTATGATTGCCAAGAAGTTCGACGCGGCCCGGTGCACGGGCGGAGACGGTCTCATGCGTAATCACACAAACTACTCCATGATCACGGTCGGGCCTATGGGATAACGCCCTGCCGTGTATCCATAAATCGTCAGGCCACCCTTCGTCTGTTCATCGCGCGGCACCAGACAGCGCAGACGAAGATGATTACCGCGCAAATTCTTAACCACTTCTCTGAGTAGCTCGTATTCTATCGTCGCGTGGCAAAGATAACCATACGCACCGCGTCCGCCGCGCAGGTACGTCAACGCACCACGTGTATCGTGAGGATGATTCGGCAGAATCGCTCGGTAGATCGGAACGCCATTGAGCAGGAGTCGTAACGTGCTTGGCTGCACGAATCGGTCGGTCTGCGGTGCGCAGTCGCGCAAAGAAGACGCTTCGCAAAGTACAGTCAGTCGGGAGCAATTCCGCAAGACTTCCGGGCTGACCGGAAATTTGTACTCGAAAAAGCCGTGCGTTCGACCGTATGCGGCACCCGTATTTACTGCTTGTTCTTTCGTTGAACTATCCCTGTTCCATTCAGCCGTGCTCCAGCTATGCGCGTCCAAACGCACCAGGATGCGCGAATTTAGTTGTTGCCAATCAGGACGCCCGGCATCAACGAAAAATTGAATGTAGTTCGAAGCAACGGAGGTTCCATCCGCGATTAATGCGCGCACCCATAACGTGCAAAGCATTGTCTGCTTCGGCATACGAAGCGTAAGTTGCTTAGCCAGGTCCAGTCGCAAGTGTGGAAAAGCGATTGGCTGTTGGTCTGTAACAATGGCGTCGTGCATCCAGCCGAGCGAATCGATGCCGCCAAGCCGCCACTGCAATATAACGTCACTCTTCTGGACTCGCGAAAAATGCGACGAGAAGACGTTCACGGTTATCTCTTCGCCTGGAGCACAGCGACGAATCGGGGGCGAATCGATCGGCAGAACGTCGCCGGCATTAACCATTTTCGGATCGTAGCCGAAGTCCTTTGGTGTGCGGTCGTAGTTCAGGAAACCGTTACGTTCCCATTCAACATCGTGCAGCTCCGTATAGATGTAGGCTGAGAGCTGGCCATAGCGTCGCAGTTCATTAGTCAGAAACTTAAAGCTCCAGCTTGTATCTAAGTCTCCGTCGAGAGCCGCGACGCCACCGTATTCGCTGGCAATGAGCGGCTGGCGTTTCTGGTGAAAACCCGGCACATAGTTAAAGGTAGACCCAGCATAAGTCTGTTCCACTACCTCGTTGATCCAGCGACGTGCTGTGGGATAGTCACCCGTATAAAAATGCCATGAATTGATGTCAGTGTCGCCGTGCCCGTAGTATCGCAAATGTTCCCAAGCTACAACGCTCATGTCTTCGATCAGTCGGGTTGGATCAAGTGACTTTGCCAGCTTCCACATTGCTTGGATCCATTTGTATGCATTTTGATTACTCAGCTTTTTGCGTCGAAGTCTGATAGGCTTATCTGAAGCGGGCGGTGTTGGGTTAATCAAATTCGATAACTCAGCCTGCCCACCAAAGCCCCACGTTTCGTTGAACAAACACCACGCAACAATCGATGGGTGGTTGAAATCGCGTGCGATTGCCGCGCGCATGGTCGCTTCATAGCGCGAGCGGCCAATCTCTGTGTCTCCGCCTTCGCCGAAATTAGGGAAATCGCACATTAGCAAAATTCCAAGAGTATCGGCACAGTAGAGCAACCTCGGATCGTCCACCTTAATGTGTACACGCAATAGATCGAAACCAACACGTTTCGCATAGGCAATGTCGTCGCACAGTGTCTGTGTATCGCCGGCTGTATAAATGCCGTCAGGATAGTAGGATTGGTAGAGTGCGCCGCGTAAGTAAATCGGCTCGCCGTTAAGACACAAAGTTCCAGGCGCAGTGGACTCTTCAATACTTCGGGCTGAAAGGCTTCGCATCCCGAAATAGCTGTGAACTACATCATCAATCTGATCGCCGTGCAGTTCAAATTGAACAGAGTAAAGTTGCGGTAGATTTGTATCCCACAGCATAGGCTTCCCAACGTTTAGCTTCGCTTCAGCAACTCCTGCATTGACTTTAGCGTTGATACTCAAGTGTTCCCCGCTGGGGCTGGTGGTATGTATTGAAACTATTGATCCGCCTGTGCAAAAAATGCGGAAGTCCACCGTGGCGCGATCGATATCGCTTGTGATTTCGAATCGCTCAATGACCTGCGGCGCACGTGGCTCCACAAAGACGGTTTGCCAAATTCCGCTGACGCTGCAATACCAGCCCCATTGTTTGCCAACCGGCTGTTCGTGGTTTTCCATTCGGTCTTCTACTCGAACAACAATTGTGCCGGCCAGCTGCCGATCCGCCTGCCGGCGCAGTGTCTTAGTGAGGTCGAACTCGAATGGCGTGAAGCCACCTTCGTGCCTTCCGAGCAGGCGGCCGTTGCACCACGCCTCAGTGTAAAAATCGGCCGCGCCGATGGTAAGGATCACGCGTTTACCACTCCATTTCTCGTTAGCCGGAATCCGGATGTGGCGACGATACCAGCCAATCTCGAATCTGGCCGCACTACGATAGTTCTGCCCGTTTACTTCAAGTGGATTGCGATAGACGCGGGTGGAGTAGTAGTGATCGTTTCCCGCAGCATCAGCCTCGCCCCACGCAGCCAGGGATTCCCAGCAAAACGGCACGATGATCTGATCGGGCCACTGCTGTTCATCCGAATCGAACCAACGCTTCTCGCGCCCGTGATCATGCGGATCAAAGCGAAATTCCCAAGCGCCGTTTAAATTCAGCCAATCGACGCCTTGCTGAAAGCTGCGCTGTCTGTCCGGCCGCGGATACTCCGGCCGCGGTAAGAATGTACGGGTACGCATCAGTTTGCGAAACGAAGTCGGTAACTATTCTCGAAGTTGGCGCGAAAAAACAGAATTTTCGATGAATAATAGAGCTAGGACAGCAAAAGTGATCGAAGAATTCGGCGTTCCCGTCATCAGAAACTTCGCGAGGACCAGCGAGGGCAACCCAAAACCCGTGTAGTAAGCAAAGCTTTGCACCACTGCGTTAAAACACAACCAAGGGAGACGCACCGTAATTTCGGTCATCGGGTGCCTCCTACCCGCAGCATCTGAAACCACCTGCGGCCGCAGCGCCGATCTAAAGGTAATGTTTGCATTCTTCTCCAACCGCCTTGGGTGCATCGGTTCCCTAATTGTTTCCATGGTGGGCTCGCTCATCTTGATCTTTGTCCTCCGCCGTTGCGGAGCTTTTTAATTCGCTGTGATGGTCGCGCCCCAGATCTTCCCCCCTTCCGACCCAGAGATTCTCGATGCCATCGTCATCGGTGGCGGCCCGGCAGGTCTGAGCGCGGCGTTGGTGCTCGGTCGATGTCTGCGCCGCGTGCTTGTGTGCGATGCAGGACACCCGCGGAATGAACCGGCTCGCATCTTCAACGGATTCCTGTCCCGTGACGGCTCGAGCCCCTCGGAATTCCTGCAAATCTGCCGGAATCAGTTGCGGCGCTATGAGACCATCGAATTACGTAAAGTGAAAGTCATGGATGTCGAGCGTGGGGACTCCCGATTTACGGCAATCCTCGAGACCGGCGAGCGCGTTGCCAGTCGTATGCTTCTGCTCGCGACCGGCCTCGTCGATGAATTGCCGCAGATCGAAAACTTTCGGCAGTTTTACGGCAGCACCGTGCATAACTGTCCATATTGCGACGGTTGGGAGTGTCGCGATCAGCCGATTGCGGTGACGGGTGGCAATCAGGATTCGGTGGAGCTCGCGATTGAGCTGTTGCTTTGGAGCAAGGATTTGGTCCTCTGCACGAATGGCCCCCTCACGTGTGATCGCAAAGCGGTGGAAACGATCGGGCGACTGGACATTCGGGTCATTGAGACGCCGATCTCTCGCCTTGAGGGCAAGGGTGACAAGCTGGAAGGAATCCGCTTTACCGACGACAAGTTCCTTCCGCGAAGCGCACTGTTTTTCTCCCCGGGGCAGTATCAGCGCTCGCATTTGGCCGAACGCCTCGGCTGTGAGTTTTGCGAGGATACTAATTGCATTCAGTGTGGCGAAAACGCCGCTACCAACATCCCCGGCCTTTATGCCGCGGGAAATGCCAGCCGCGGTGTGCAGCTTGTGATTGCAGCAGCTGCCGAAGGCATGGAGGCAGCCTTCGCTATCAACAATGCCCTCCTCGAAGCGGATGCGGCGAGTGATGCGCTTCGCGATCACAAACCCGGCCAAGCTATGCCTTCTGATCGCATTACCGCGCGGAACTGAAACTGTTAACCTAGTTTCCGACGACTTCTTGTCGATTTGTCCGGTGCTGGTTGGAACGATTACAAGCCGATTGCGACCACCCATCCGCTCGGCACTCCTGTTTCATCAACCGCCCTGGGACAGAGCGTTAACACGGCGGAGAATATTTCATAACCACGCCGGCCCGTTTTCCGACACTAACCAACGGTGCCTGTGTTGTTTAACACACAACCGTAGGAGCGTTTAGATTCTCACAGAGACCATCGCACCTAGGGCGATCTCCATGTGGCATAGGGTTATGTCTCACTAAACAACCATCCACCTTCCCGATTGTGCGTTTTCATTATCAAAGAAGGTTTCTGGGCACACGAAGCAAAGGATCTAACTAACAAACCCCACACAAACGAAAGAAAATTATTATGTCTGAACCTGTATTCGGTAATCGAGCTATGGTTGAACCTAACAATGGCCCAGCAAGCCGCGAGACAACATTACGTAACACGACCGGGGAGGTGGAACCGTTCCGCGGCTTCGATCGACCGTTCGCCCGCATCTCGTGGGGTGCGATCTTCGCAGGCGCGATAATCGCGCTCGCAACGCAACTCGTACTGACACTTATTGGCACAGCAGTTGGACTCGCAACGTTGAATCCAGCGACAGGTCAAACTCCGAGTGGCACCACGCTTGGAATTGGAGCCGGCATTTGGCTCGTAATTAGCAGCTTAGTTTCGCTGTTCCTAGGCGGCTACATCGCAGGACGGCTGGGCGGAACCTTTAATGGGTGGCTGCACGGATTAGCTACTTGGGCTGCCGTAACAATGTTGACGATTCTGCTGCTAACGACAGCTGCAGGTGGACTGATCGGCACGGCATCGGGGCTGGCGAACTTCGCTGTGAACAATAGTGACAAAGTCTCGCGAAGCCAGTTGCCGCCAGCGGTTCAGCAACAGATAGATCAGTTATCGGGGCAGGCAAAAGTGAGCGCTGACCAGACCGCAGCCCAAACTCAACAAACCACACCAGCGCAAAAAGCCGCGGAGGCACGAGAAGTGGGACAACGCGCTGCCAAGGGCGGTGCGGTCGGCACGGGCGCGGCCGCTCTAGGTCTTATCTTGGGCGCCTTGGCAGCGGCTTTCGGCGGCAGGGCTGGCGCGCGCTACCCGGTTCACGAGGTGTACGTGGATGAGCGTCGGACGGCAAGCAGATAGGAGGCTCGATGAAAAAGAGACACGCACGTTTTGATACTTTGGTCGCTCGCTATTATCCCGCCGTTTACACCTTCGCTTCTCGACTGACGGATGATCCTCGAGAAGCAGTTTTGTTAACGCATGAGGCGTTCACTACCACGCGAAAGCAATTACGAAATCGTCTCAACGAGGTCGAGCTCGTGACAACCCTTCTGGACGCTGTAATCCGTGGAGGTTTTCTTGCTGCTCGAATCGAGCCTCAGGTTACCGTTGTATGAAAGTGATATCAAAGAGAAAGGAACATCGATCAAACCAAAGGAGGATCCCCCATTACATTCATTCAGAGTCTGGCGGCTGCACGAAGCAGACGGTTGCTACAGAGTCTGGCGGCTGCACGACGCACAGCTCTTGCAGCGGGTCCCGGCTGCCCGACGAGGTGGTAACGACTGCAAACGAAGTCTGCGTCCGCTTTCACGGAGTCAAGCAGTGGGATCGTCACGATTACTCGGCGGAGGAGTTGGCCGTTTGGGCAGGCAGAATCAAGGCGAGGGGGAGCAGGCAGGATCTGGGCCTATTTTAATCAACGACCGCGAGGGCTACTCCATAAAGAACGCGCGCGCATTGCTGCGACAGCTCGAGTAAACAGGCTAAAGGTCTCAATCGTACGCACAGCGCCCGCGCCCAGCTAACCCGCATTTTGTCTGACCCCTGAAGGCGGTGGTGGCTTTGCAGCTGGCTTTTAATCGGCGTTAACCAGCTCGCGCTGAGCTAGCCGCTTGGGGAGCAGAGGGCGGAAATTGGGCGCCTTTTTTGCAACCCGTCGGATATCTTCCCGCTCGCCACCGCTGCTCTGAGGCGGTTCAGAGACGCGGGCGCTTTAATTGCGCGCCTCGACTACCGTCGGGTGTCGGTTCGAGCGTCGAACCTATCGTCGCGTCTTTTTATTCCCATCAGCCCGCCCAAGCCGAGAAGGCCGAGCAATCCGATCCAGCCATAGTCGTGATGATCATCCCGGTCAGCCCTACTAGTATAGTAGGGAGAGCTGGCCGGTGACGTTTGAGCCGTCGCCGATAGGGGCGAAAGCGTCGCCAAAGCAAGCGCCGCGAGTATAAGTATTCTATTTGCTTTCATTCCCAGTTAACGAGTCTCGACGCTGTCTTGGACTTAACATCCTTTATCACTACGCGACCGGGGACCACCGGTAATGTCGATCTGCACACTGAGCAAGCCGGCTTCCGAATGCTAGCGTGAAGAAAAATAAAGTTACTTCGCACAAAGCGCCCGCCCAATCGTGCCTCTCGGTCACATAGAGCGCACTCTCGAAAACGTGAATCACGGCGTCGCGGATAAACTGGCGTGGCTGTTAGGCGGTCGTTGTCGATCGCAAGCGTTCCGCGTATGCGAGACGAGCAACTGGTCTGCGCAGGCAAAACCCTAGATTTAGTCCACTGCTCGCAGCTGCTGCTGCTGGATCGATTACTCCCGCTTTGGTGTGCTCCCGCCCCGTGTCGAGATTGTTTTCACCACTATAAAATTGGCCGTTTCTCTCGAGCTCGTACCACTCAAAAGTCCTGAAATCTGCTTTACTTGGTGTGCTTACGCATGGGGCTGATGGTTTCACCAAACCAGATGACATTACAGGCGCGTAATAATATTTGGAACCATGACTACAAATTCGAAACCAGAGGGAAAACGGAATGCTGAGCTCCTTAGAAGGGCCGTCGAATCATTGAGGAAGGAAGCGCGCGCCCAGCAACCCCAACAACGCACACCTACCGTCTCGCCACCTAACAAAGAGAGGCCGCAAAAAGACCGGAAGGGCTAATGCGCAATTGCCAGAGAAATCCTTTGAGAAAGCTGACGGTCACCGCCTGAGTAGGCGAACGGAGACGCATTGCTGCGTCCAAGCCCAGAAGGCGGTCGCGCAAGCGACGTGCGCTTCCGCGTTTACTGACCTTTCTTCGTTTGTTCCTCAATCAAACGTCTTGCCGCAGTCGGTCCCTTGCGAGACTTCGGCTTAAACTTTTTACCTCGAGCCTCGTTGTAGGAAACAAAGAAATGTTCAATCTCGCCAATTAAGTGTGAGTCCAATTTCTGCAGCGATTTCAACGATCCATGCGTGTGGGACTTCGCTGCGACACTGATTAGACGGTCATTCCGTTCGGTTCTGCCGTCCTCGGTTTGTTCGGCTTCAATCACACCGAGTAGTCTCGCTTCTATGAGGCATCCAACAAACGCGGGCTCATCCATGAGAACCAACACATCCAGAGGATCTCCGTCCTCGGCAAGTGTGCCCGGAATCGACCCGAAATCGAACGGAAACACCGCACCTTTAGGCAAAACCGTCTTCAACTTGTAAGCGTTAATACTAAAGTCGAAGGCGTATTTATTTCGGCATCCCTTCGGCGTGTCGATCACAACGTTCAAGTTCCCCGATTTCCGATCGAATGGTTTGAGTTTGCGCAGTAACTTCACGGGCAACCCCCAGATAGTAACGCGCACGGGCGAACAATCGCGCGTGCGAATTCACCAGCTCGGCTTTCCCCTTACCTTAATAGGAGGCGAGTTTTGCCATCAGCTTTTTGACTTTCTGCGTGAGCGAGCTATCACTGTTCTCCTTGCCTGCACGCGGCACGTATATCGCGTCGAGGTTGATCGCTGACTTCGCCAGTTTCGTCAGCTTCTTATCTGTCTGGGACTCTTCCTTCAGGGTAGTATCGAGTAAACGCGCGCCGGTTTTGTCGCCGAGCAATTTGGCATAAGTTCGCGCGCAGCCGTAACCCGCGATCTCGTAATGCTCCACACGTTGCGCAGCGGCGATGAGCCCGGCGTCGCGCACTTCATCTTCGGCATTTTCCTTAACCATCTTGTCGCCCTCCGCGATCAAGCCTTCCATTCCTTCGCATTTCGGCCCGCGGCCCGACTCTTCTAGGCGCTCGAAGATTTGTTCCAAACGCCTCGCGTGTTGCTTTGTCTGCTGCAAATGCTGATTGAATCCGGCCGAGAGCTGGCGGTTCGTCGCCGCCTCGCTCATTTTCGGGAGCGCTTTGATCAGCTGCTGTTCCGCACTGTAAAGGTCTCTTAGTTCGTGAAGATAAAGATCGTACAAGGTTTCCAGTTCCATACCTCTAAATCGCAGTCCGCGGCAGAATCGCGCGGCGCAATTTTGTCCGCAAGAAGCTGTCCCCGCTCACTCATGGTTACCGCCCAAGTTTGGGGCGGTCGGCGCGGATGAGGACGAGGCGGGCACGCTGTAGCTCGTGGCGTGGCAGTCGGTGTAGCGGCTGGTGTTACTGTTGCCTTCGCCAGCTGGTTGGCCTTTTGTTTCTGCACGGTTTGGCCGCCGTCGATCACCATAGCGTGGCCGATCATGAACGCGGCCGCGTCTGAACACAGATACACAGTACAGTTCGTACTTGCGAGGCAACTTTACTTTTTCGGTAGCGTATTTGGTAACTCCCCTCGGTACGGTAGGTGACCGCCGTGGTTAAGAGTCACCTGCTCTGCCAATTGAGCTAACGGTGCAAATTTGAAAATTTCCGAATTTCGAATTTCGAAATATTGGACTAAATCGCAACCGGAAAATTCATATCTCGTCGCCCGGACGAACAATTGGTCAGCGCTGCCGCCAGAGTGCCCTATTTTGCGTTCAACCGCGGAAATCTCAGTTGGCTTCTCCGTGGAGGCGCGCAGTCTTTAGATTCCAACGGGCGTGAGATTTTTGCTGGGAGCGCTCTTTCAATGCCGGCAGGTCGGGATCAAGAAAAGCAAGGGCGTGTGGTGGCTTGATCACTCGGACCCCGGCAGCGCATTGTTGTTCCACGATCTGCATTCGCGTCCAATGCACTTTTGGCCGGAAATGATGCTCGGCATGGAAGCCGTTAAAAAACCAGAGCCAATTGTAAAGTTTGTCGTAACTACTTACCCCCATGCAAGCGGTTCGTCTTAGTTGGCTCCGTAATGGCGGTAA